>Ga0179593_1347308_pt1 | contig 12123 bp, 12 predicted proteins | sample CZODoug2_1_08_16_FD_185931 | JGI IMG/M metagenome (GOLD analysis project Ga0179593, IMG submission 185931) | Vadose zone soil fungal communities from Angelo Coast Range Reserve, California, USA - CZODoug2_1_08_16fungal (PacBio error correction) | ecosystem: Environmental > Terrestrial > Soil >... | reverse complement strand
TCTCCTGGCGTCGGAGCTTCCATTCTTAGGTGATAGAACCGCCGCCCTGTTTCTATTTCTTTTCCCGATGCTCGCCGCCGGCGCTGTTTTTTTTTCTTGTCATAGTAATATGATGGAAGGCGCCTGCGTCCAGTTCTCTTCACTCTTTCTTCCTTCCTTGACAAACGTAAGTTACCGCCCCCCCCCCCGTGATGATCACTGCTTAATTCATGCCGTTGTCTTGGTATTCCGCTCTCCACCTGCGGTTTTGAGTTTGTTCAGCTACGGGCCCCCAAACTAGGTTCCGTGTATTCTGTTTCTTTCCGCCTTTGGTTCCCGCTATTTTCCCTTTCTTTGGCGAACTCAATTCTCTCATCACGCCTGGTCGTACGCTCCTTTCCCCCCATACGCCCTTGCTCCAATTTTTCTCCTTTTCCCCCGCGGCCGTGCTCGCCCTTTCTCTGACCCCTCCCCTGCTGTGTTCCGTCTTAGGAGGACCTATTACACATCCATCGATGCCGTGTGCGGTGAAACCCCCCTCCTCACAGCGTCGAAACATCCGAGATCGCCGTTCCTTTTCGCTAATTGGAAGTCGCACTTCCGCTCAGTTTTTCCTTTTGGGTACGAAACGTTATCGACTCTCGTCACCGGTCCAGCGGCATCGCGGAAGAGGTTTCCCCTTTTTGTTTTTCACTGAACGCCTCCCTTTCCTCTGTTTGCCTTTGGTCAAACTCCGTGGGTGTTCCTCTTGGTAACTAGGTCGCGTCCCCATCTTCTCTTAATTTCCCCCCCTCCGTCTAGTCTTCCCCTTTTCTTTCCTAAGCAGCGCGCGATGCATTCCCTTCGATTTTTTCGTCAAAGGTTTTTCCGCGTCTTTGAGGATTATGCGCTGCCCGGTACTCCTAACAGGTATGGCCTCTTACATTGTTTAACTCCCGGAATTTTCTCTTTTTTTACAGAGAGGCGCGACTTTGAAGCCGATCCCAACTGTTTTCCGAATTATGACATGGGATGCAAACTTCGATTCCCTGCCTTTCTCTATCCGCTCGCCAGTCCGTCACCTCTACCCTGTGGACGCTCTGCTTCTCTGCTTTTCTTGGTCTCAACAGTGAGTTGCCAGTGCTCGGCGCCGGTGGTTCGAGACCCAGAGAGTCGCGTTTTGACCAGATTCCTTCTCCCAACAAGCGCTTTGAAAATCATCCATTTTGTGGTGCGCGAAGCGGGAGCTTTGCCGTCACTTTTCGAGGGGCTCATTTCCTGACGCGTTTTATTGAAGGTCCTCTTTGGCCTCCTGATTTTTGGCGGCCTTGGCGTTCCCTCCTTTTTTTCGCTTTTAACGAGCTGTCTTGCGCCTGTTTCCAAGTCATGGGGCCTTAATGCAGGGTTCGTCTAGGCAAGCCAGCCAAGTTTCCTTCCTTCACCTGCAGGGCTTTTCTATCCAGGTTCCTTCCCGGAGTTCGGGGTGCAACCTACGAGTTAGTTGAGCCTCCTTTTTCACGAACTTTGCTGCCTCTCTTCTGGCAAGCTTGATGCCTTCTGAGGCATCAGCGCCTGTATTTTTGCCGACTCAAGCTTTTCCTTTCGCGAACCAGGTCACCTTCTTCTTTCTAGTGCCCAGATGTGAATTATGCTGTTCCCTTATAGACAGGCCTTTCGGGCCTTTTTTTCTCCGCTCGTCTCTCTTCGGTTTTTTGAAGAAGCCTTTCTTCCCCGTCCCCAAGTCGCCACACGTCCGAGTCTCGCCGCGTTCTCGGCGCGAACAGAAGTCACGCTTCCTACCCTTTTAGTTCGTTGTTCTGAGAGAGGAGCATTGGTCTGGCAAGGGAGCCGCTCCTTTCGTTTCCCTGGGAGGCGATCGCGCGGTTTAGAAATTGGATCTCAATCTCCTTTCTTTCCCTCCTCCTTTTTGCTGCTATGGTCTACAGGGTCGCCACTCCTTCTTCCCCTTTAAAAGACTGTGTTTCGCCAGATTTGAGTCGCAATTTCTCCCTTCCAACGACGGTTTTCGCCTCTATCCCGTTCCCCCTCTCCTCGGTCTCTTGCTTTGATTGGGGTTGTAGTCAATTCTTTTTTTTGTCTTCTCATGGCGGGGTTTTAGTCTGTGCGGATCGTTTTCGCCCTTTTTTAGAGGCCCGGCCGGATCGTTTTTTGTTTCTCCGCCCCTTCTCTTTATTGCGTAATCCTTGCCTTCCATTGACAAAGCTTTCACTTCATTGGTAATCCTGCAAACGCCCTTGGTTGTGCTGGCCAAGAACTGTTCTTGGCTCCATCTTGTGCAAAGGTTCTCAGTTGCTGCTCACTTTCGCAGCGTACCGGCCCACGCTTTCCTCTTTGCTAAACTGTCTTTGACCCTGATGCAAACGGGGAACTCATCTCTGAGCGATTATTTCTATCCGGTTCTTTTTGTCTTCTTTTTGATTCCGGCCCAAGCCGTTTCTCCTTTCGTTACCAGTAAAACTGCTCGGGTGAGCTCCTCTTCCCTTTTTCATGGTTTCTGACAGGTGTACTCATTTCTGCTCAAGAACTCGCGTTCACCGCTCGCTCAACTTTTCCTCCTCTGCTCCTAAACCCCAAAACGGTGCGTCCCAATGCCGCCGGGCGTTCAACCTTCAGTATATGTCGCCTGAAGGAAGGATGTCTTTTTTCTCTTTTACGGACCTCTCGCCTTCTCTGCACGAGGCCTCCTAGGTCACTGCCCTTTGATTGTTTTTCGTTGTCGATTTTGAAACCGCGAGCGGCTTGCTGGTCGCTCTACCCCCCCCACCTTCCTTTTTTTTCCTTTTCTTGCCAGATCGTTTTGTTTTTCGATCCTCCTACTCTTCAGAGCGCAGAATCGGATCTGTTTTTTGCGGGTGTACTGATCGAAGTTTTTTCCTCTTTTCTTTTTTAAGCCGCGGCGAGGTCTAATCCCCTTTTCTCTCTTTTTTCCAAAAGCTAACATTGTTGATCGGCTAGGACAGTTTGGCACAAGTATGGACTGCGACGAATTCTTTCCCCGCCCCGAATCATTTTTTTTTTCATGTCTTTCTTTCGCCGTTAGTTCTACCGCTAAGCCTTCCTTTCAAGCCGTTATCTGCTGATCACAATTCCTTCTCTCTGAGTTCGAATTCTTCCTTTTTTCTGATTTTCCCTTGGTGTTATTTCCGGTTTTCGCGTATGTGGCACAGCGGTTATTTCTCCCCTATTTTCGGTTTCCCTTCCCTGACTTGCTACCCTGCTGCGACAACCCTTTAGTTTAGGCCGTCAGGCCGTGTTTTTCTTTTTTATGCTTGACGAGGCCTCACGTCAGTTCCAATGTTCGGTGCTAACCTCATGAGATAGGTGCTTAACTTTCTTTTTCTTTTCTTCTGCGACGAGCGTATCCTCCCTTTTTCAGCATTTTGCTTCATGGTGTCTGCCGGTTTTTCTCCGAATAGATCCAGCGTATCTTCCTTTGATTGCGATAGTCGTTCCTTCCCTCTCTTTTGTTTTTTTTCTTTTTACGCCAGAAGACGTTAGCGCAGCCGGCTCCCATTGAGTGTATGCCTTGACCAGTGCAGATAGGTCGATGCTGTAAGAATCCCCTCTTTCTTTTGCTTTGTGCCAGCCGCTTGCGCTTCTTTTTTTTTTCCGAGACGAAGACGGTCTTTTTCCCGTCCAACACCAGCTCTTGAGAAACGATTCTGTCCGGTACTCGTGACTTGGAGATTTCTTCTTGCGACATTTCCCCTCCATCTTTGCAGCCATTTGAACCCGCTTTTTTCCCCAGAGAAAGCGGCTGCACGGCTAAGAGTTCGTCCTTTTCACTCCCGTGATGGTGGGTCCTTTAACCGTCGTGCGAAATGCTTTTGTCTCCTTTTCCATCCTGTCCGTCCAGCTGTTCCTTTTTTCTGAAGTTAGCGCCTAGGCCCCCCCTTGCTTCCATCGATTGCGACTCCCTCTTTTTAGATCACGAAGAGCGTGAGCTCTCTCTCCATCCTCCCCTTCTTATCTCTTTTCTACTGTCGTTTGGAGATCTTTTTTGGTTTCGCTGTTGAGATTGCGCCTTCTTTGATCTCCGATATTTCTCTTTTTCATAATTCGGCTACACGTATCGCGTTCACGTCCTTTTTCCTGGAGTACGTGTCCCTTGTTTTTCATGTTCCTTTTTTCGCTATTCCAGTGCCAACTTCTTTAACGTTCAGTACTTCTCCCCCCTTCCCCCTGTATTCATAGATGTTTCCTGCATCTTTCCTTCTTGGGGCGGGTTTGGCAGATCTGCCGGTGCTATTTTAAAACGTCTGTCGGGCCTTTTCTTCTTGGCGCGTCCAAAAACTGTCCTTTTTTCGTTTTTTTTCTGAGGGTCACATCGCTGGGTTTCTTTTCCTCGTGATCTAGTAGACTCACCGCCGCGATTTTTATTTCGAGTGCGAAGCCCTGTAGTCGTGACTCATGCTTGAGAGATTTTTCCTGAGACACGCCTTTTCCCCCTTTTCCTCTCGTTCTGATACACCTATTCCGATCCTTCCTCAAGCTCTGATACGTCGTTCGACGACTGCGTTGCCAGGCACTTCCCTCTCCCACGTCGAACACGCCAGATCTTCTTTCCCTCACTTTCATCTGTACTATGCCCGAGCTTTCCCTCGTCGTTAGAATTTTAACCGGGTATTGACGATGAACGTTCCCCCTTCTGGGCCGCTACCCCCCTTTTTCCTTCATGAACTTGGGATCCAGGGCAAGGGGAACTTCCTCATTCCGTGGTTACAAAGTCCTTTCCCCGACGATTCGCCTTTGTCTAGCCATGGCCCGTAAGGATACGATGGCGAAGCTTCCCCGCTTCTTTACATGGGCTCTTCTCTTTCTTCCGTGCGCTTTCTTTCGTTTTTTTCTGACGATGCGGTTCTCCGTTTCTTGAGGTGATTTCGGGCGGGACAGATTGTCCCTTGCGCTTCCATTGCTTCGGGAACCCCTCTTGTCTATCAGTTTTCCTTTTTTTTTTTTCTCGAGTTTCTGCTCCCCCATTTGAATTTCACACTTCTATGGGATTGCGATCCTTAGTCCTCTTTCCCTTCTTCATGAGACCCACTGCTCGTTGCTTCGATAGACAGATCATGACGTAGCGGCGTTTTTTTTTTTTCTGCACCGACAAATCGCATCGGGCTGGTCCTCTCCTCCTTTGGTATAGACCCAGACGCTCTCTTTGTTTCTCCTTCCCGACTTCCACATCTTGTTTGCTGAAAGTCACCTTGCTCTTTTTTAGTCCAGACAATGCAGAGTGGCTTCTATTTTCTTTATTCGTCTTCTTGCGCGCCTTTGCCCGTGTAACGTTTTGGCTCTTCCCGTTTTCTGGTTTATCGGGAGGTCCTTTCTGAGGTGAAAGATGCTTCGCCATGCCAGACCATGTGCTTCCTTTACCCTCCATGGGAGGGCGCGCGGCTTCCCCCTCATTGATTCGAACTCTAAGTAGGCCCTGCGTCCGATCCAGGCCTTTCCTACGATCCTCTGTCTTCGGCGTTCGCTTCCCCCTTCCCGCCTTAGGAAGCGGTTTCCCTCTTTCTTTTCTTCGACCAGTTTTCCCTCTGTTTTTTCGTAGTGAGCGGTACTTTCTTTGCTGTTCCCCTCTCCTTCCGCAGCCATCCGCTGTTCTCCATCAAAGCGTATTCGCTCCCATTCGGTGATTAAGTACGATGCAACGACTTTTTTTTGTCGGAGTTCGTTGTCCATGTCTATTAGACCAGGCCTTGCGGTTGTTTGTGTCTTCGGGCTTCGTGGTTTCTTCTGATCCCTCAGTTACAGCCAAGCTGCTCTTCTCGCCTGGCGCATCGGTTCATCCCAGCGCGCACGTTTTTTAGTACCGCGATTTCGCCGTACCATGATGGATGAACCCTTTTTTCCTCCACAGCGACTCCTCCTCCTTCCTGCGCCCACCAGTATTGCGACGGCGCGGCTTTCGCCCCCCTGGCCTATCCCCTCTCGCTCTTTCCTCCTCCTTTTTTTCTCCTCTTTGTCCGGGTTTTTCTCCTCTCGAGCTGCTCGATGTGTCGCCGGGTTTGTATTGGTTTTCATTTAGATTTTCCAACATTGAGGAGATAGTTCCTGTTCGGATTCGCGATGCTTTTTGGCGCGAGCGCTCCTTGGGCAGAGGGCATCTTTTTCCGTCTTTGGGCTGGACTTCCTCTCTAAGGACTCCGCCCTCCTGGAGCTGCCCACCTCTTGTTGGGAGAAGCTCTTGTTCCCTTTTCCCCGAGAGCTCTCCTTAGTGTTTAGTATCCCCCCCCTGTAAACTCGTGACCGAGGTGTTTCTCGTTCAAGACCTGTTATGGGGACTCCTGACCTCTCCCGTTTTTTCTATGCCTCTTCCTGCGTTACGTATCACGTTTTTCTACTTTCTTTTCGTTTCACTCCCCTCAAACTGATTTCTTTTCCTTTGTGCCCCGTCACGGCTGGTATGCGGGCTCCTCCTTTCTTGGTTTATTCGGAGGCGGGCCCTTAATCGTTTCTCTTCTTACCCCTTTGCATGCGTGGGTTTCGTTTCTTCTGTGGTGAGTGTGCGCATGGATTTTTCTTTATGAGAAATGTTGGTCTCTTTCCCAGTCGCAGTTACGCCGGGTCCTCCCTGACCTCTGGCAGACCAGACGCTGACGCCCACTTTCGGCAGATTTATCTAAAGAGATCCAGTAAGTTTAATTGTCCTCTCCTAATCTCTCACCCTCAGGTCGAGACGGCCTCAGAAGACTCGCTGTTCCCGCACCCGCTTCACGGGCATTTTATTGACCCTGTAGGCTTTTTTGTTTTTTTGTGGTTTGGTTTTTTTGGGTTGGTTTTTTTTTTTGTGGGGGGTTCTTTTTTGTTTGGGGGGTTTTTTTTATTTTTTTTTTTTCTTTATTGGGGTGGGTTTTTTTGTTGGTTGTTTTCTTCTCCGGGAGCGCCTTTTTACCCCCTGCCTTGGACCCTGGACTTCTTGACGATTGTTGTATCTCTTACAGACTTTCCCTTCCTCCTCTTTCGTATGACAGGCTACTCCTATTTTGCTTTTGTTTTTCTCAGCAGACTTTTTTTTTCTAGATGGGGCGTCCGACTTTTTCCCCCCCAAGGTAGAGATTTGGCTTCCCCAGGGGTATCGGCCGTTTTTTAGAAGGTGTTTAAAATTCGTTCTTCCCGTGAAGTTCACCTCATTCAGGCAGTTCTCCTTCCTTTCGAATCAAAGTGCCCTCTCGTTAATCCTTCCACACGGGATAGTTCTTCCCCTGCCCTCAATGTTCCCCTTATCTCTTCCCCATCCAGCATCGACTTCGGTTACTACCTTTTCCCTCTTCCAGTTTTTATGGCCGCGCTTCTTCCTGGCGACATTGTCGTTCTCCCCTTCTCCTGCGGGAACACCTTTTCCCCACTTGATGGGACCTGCCGCCACACCCGTCCAGGCTGTAGGAATTGGTCGTTTCTCCCTTGGCGGCTGGTGCTTTTCCTCCGTCGAGGAACCAGTTTTCCCTTTGTAGTCGTTATTCTTTGGTTAAGTTTTTCCTAAATTGGATTCTTCTCTGCGGTCTCTTGTTCGGATTTTTTTTGTGCGTTGGACATTTTGCGGGGCCCCCTTCCTATTTCGTTAGACAGTTTCCCCTCAGCCGGCCGCATCGACCTCCCCCTTTTGGGTTGTTTGGCCGCGGCGACTCTCGGCCGCGCGAACGGCCCTCTCTAGACCTTCTTCCCTTTATTCGGCACTTTTAGTTCAGGAGCTTTCTCCTCCTTTTCTTCCTCAATACGAAGATCGCGTGACAGACCCCCCTTCTTTTCTCCCCCGACGCGGTTGCCTACCTCTTGGCTGAACATCTGATACGTTACTTGAACATTGACCGACTTTCTTTGGATGCCGTTCAGGATCTTTCTCTTTTTCCAGGCTAAGGTCTTCCAGTCCTTTTGAATGTCGGTAACTCTCCTTGTGTTTTGAAATTGCCTTTGTCCGACCTTCCTCTTGCTCGTTCAGCATCAAGGTTGACCCTCTCCTCTCCTGCTTCATAGACACGCTTTAAGGGAGCTCGTGTGTCGCCTAGAGATAGTCGCCTTGAAAGAGTCGGTTCAGATTCCCTCCTGCGTTTCGACGAGCGCGCCTCCACGCATTTCTCTTTCCTCCGCCGGTGTAGATACTCCTGGCGTCGTTTTTGCTGCTAAACGGGATAGAAACTTCTTTGACTTGAACGAGAGGCTAATGCGAATTCAACCCTTTGCCCCTGCTTTTACTGGCCGTTCCTTCGGCTTTCTTTTTTTAAATTCGAAAAGTCTCCCCCCCTATACGGTTTTAGGAGTTATCGACCTATTTTTTTTTCTTTTGATGCTTATTTGTTGGTGCTTTTTTCCGTCCGTGGATTTCTGCAGATCTGCTATACCTTTTTTCCCCTTTTGTTCCCCCTGGTGTTGGTGAGTCGTAGGTTAGGCATTCTTTTCCTTTCCCCAACACTATGTCACGCCTCTGCCGGCCGTCTTCCTGCCTCCTGTTGTTTTATTTCATCGCATAGTATCCCTTTTTTCACTCAACGCCGCGTCACAAATTCTTTTGCATTGAGGTAGATAGCGTCTTTCCTCACAGGTGTCTCCAATTTTTTCCTTTTTCTCTCCGTGCCGCCTCTTTGCAGCGGACTCCCGTCCTTGATATGAGGTCGAACCCTTCTTCTCATGTCTCGCCTCGTTATGCCCGGAAACCCTCTTTTCCCTCGTATCACCTGCCTTGGAGCCGATCTCTCGCTCGTCCTTTCTTCCTCTTCCTTCCGCACTCTGCCGAGTGAAGCTTCTCCCTCCTCCCCTTCGCACGTTTCTTGTCTCCCAGCGCGCTGCCGGTCCTTTTTTTCACATGAGCGTGAATGACTTGCCTTTTCCTTTTTTTCTTGTCAAAGTTACTTTGTTCCCTTCCTGCGTTGCACGATTTTTCCCCTCCCCGCTAAATTCTTGCGCTCAGTTTATCTTTCCCAGAATTAAGCCTTAGGCCTTCCTGCTCTCTGCCGCTCGTCCTGTTGCTGAGGGCCCGGACTTTTTGTGGTTCCTCCCTTTTCGCATCGTAAGCGGCAGAGCTGAGCTTTCCCCCCTTTTTGTCTAGCGAACCGTAAAAGCCCATTGCTTTCTTAGTGCACGCATTTCCTTTGAGAGCAGGCCAGCCCTTGGTTTTATGATATCCCATGTTCCCTCCCTACCCAATCTAGCCCTGGGCAAATACCTTTTCTCCCCCCTGCTGCCACGCATGGTCATTTCGCCTATCTAGAAAGCGAGTTTTCTTTTCCCGAATCGTCCCAAGTTTCTTCTTTCTACTTATGGGGTACTCCCTTCGTTGGAGTTAGACAGATTGTCGATCGCCCCACCACACTGCATACTGCCCCTTTCTCGGCTGCTTCATAGTGTTCTGATCGATCCTCCTTGCTTCCTTGTTTAGCAGCCTTCGAGGGGCCACATTCTCTTTTCCTTCTCCTATTGCGGAAATCGCGGAAAGTTTTTTTCCCGTCGGAGGCCCTTTTGCTTAAAGTAAGTGTATACGTGTTGCCTTCTTGTCTGACATGTTTCCCTGACCTTCACGAGGCTACTCTTTCTTGGCGCGAGTAATCCTCCCTTTTCGTCTAGACGTGGTGAAGTGATTCTTTTTCCTTCATTCGACGAGCCGGGGATATAGGAAGTGGTTCCCTCTGCCTGATTCGCGAGGTTGTCTTTTTCCCCTCAAACAAGCTTTTGGCGGTTGCGGTAATTATGCCCTTCATTCCTAGCCGCTGCAGATTTGTTCTCTTGCCCCCTTAGGTATGGAATTCCCCTTTAAGGGGGCGTCGCTCTTTCCACTCGAGGTGATTGGCACTGGTTTTTTTCCTGATGAACGTCGCCTTAATGTCTTTTTTTTCACCGTCGCCTTACTTTCCGTCGTATATCCAGGAGTGATCCTCTCCCCTTCCCCTTGCATTCCTCTTTCGCAATTTCTTCCTCCGACACCACGCGCATCCGAACCCTTCCCTCTCCAGTAACCGGAGAGCCAGTGCGACCTCTTTGTTCCTCCTACACTTCTCCTTTTCCCTTTATTTTTTCTATCTGGCGCGTCTTTCCCCTATAGCGTCCCTCCCCCCCCTCTTCCCCTTTTCTTTTTTTGGAGAGAGTCTAGGGTCCTCCTTTTGCCGAAAGCGAATTTTTTTATTCAGGTTTCTTTTTCACATTTTCCCTCCTTTACGAAGTCCTACCGGCTAGGACTCATTTTCTTTCCCCCCTTTTAAGAGCGGAGCTATTCGTCGGGCTCTCTCTTCTGTTGGCCATGGCTTAGAGTGTTGTTTCTCTTCTCTTGGAGCGAACGTGAAGTTCCTTGGGCGTCTGTCCCCATTTAGCAGAGTCTTCTTTTTTTACTTCATCCTGGCCGCCTTCTTACAACCGCGTACTGTCGTGGTCAGAATTACGCGGAAATCAGTGACTCCTTGGTGTGCGTCCCCCCCAGCCTTTTTTCTGTCATACGTTGTTTTTTCAAAGGCTGCTGAATTTCCTCTCCGTTTCCTCATTTGGTATCCCTCTCTTTCCTCTCTTGCGAGGGCGCAATTCAAATAGTACCCCTCTTGCACCGGTATTAGCAGTAGTAGGTTCTTCTTACACTCAAGGATCGTTTTCTTTCCCCCCAGAGGATTTTCTTGGAGGAAGGTTTCCCTCTTCTACAGCGGAAACGGTTTTGGAGGCTTTTCTCCCTCCCGCTTTTTAGGCCGCAGGGGGTCGGAATCGGTACAGGCGTGCGTTCACTGCCTCGGTTGACCTTCCGTTTTCCCTCCAACCTGCCCCATGTTTCCTTCCTTTTCGCTGCACTGCCGGCACTGACCTTGCAGTCCAAAGGATTGCTTTTTATCTCAGGCGGTCGCCGTCATTCTTCGAACTGATTTTTCCCTCCTCTCCCTTTTTATTCTTGCCTACAGCATTTCCTTCTTTACTTAAACGCGGGTATACCCTTTCCCCTCCGTTCCCGCTGATCTTAGAATCTCGAACTTCTTGAAAAGCAGGACTCACTAGTTCTCTCTATTCCCTTCTTCTCTGTCGAGGCTGCGAGTGGATCTCCCGTCTTTCGCTGCCGTCCGGCCGGGATCGTTTTCCCCTCCTTCCTCCCCCCCGTGGCTGGCTACCCTTTTCCTTCCGTCCACTTCTTTCCCCCCTTCCGCTGGACACAATGCCTCCCTTCTTTGAAAGAGACTTTCCCTCAGATTCACCGGTCGGCACCCTACCGTTTTTTATCTGCCCTACGATCGAGGGACCTTCCTCCTTCGTTCGAAATAAAGAGACTTTTTCGCCCCTTTCCGGACCGAGCGTCCTCTTTCCCCGCGCACGGATATGTCTTTCTTTTTCTGCGCGATGTGGCTGCGAATTTTTTTGACTTCCCCTTCGGGTCTTCATGATGGTCCCAATGGTTCCCCACATAGTAATTTCTAAGGTTAATTTACCCTAGCGTTTTTATGTTTTCCCACTGCGAAGGAGATGCTTTTCTTTGTGTTCGAGGATAACCCCTGCTTGTGTGTCAAACGCTGTTATGATAGTTTTTTCATTTCGGGAGCGCTTACAGGCCCCAGCCCGATCTGATAGAAAGTGTTTTTTTTTTTTCAGTTTGAGATGTCTGTTGTTGAGGTCATCAATTTGAGTTCCTCTTTATCACGTCTGAGGGTTCTTCTTGATTCTTTTTAGGCCCTCTTATCGCGATTGGAAGTTTCTTCTCTCTTTTCGTTTGCTCAACCTTTGGGCTCTCCTCGCGTGCTTGAAGCGAACTGCTCCGGCGACTCTGTATAGCTTTTTTTTTTCGTCGCCGCCATCTTCCTGACTCTCTTCTTTTTTCCCTCGAAAGCGCTTGATACACTCTGGCTTAACCTCTGACCTCTTTTTTCTTAGACGACCATATAGTTTTCCTTGACAATTCGTATCCCATTTTTGAATGAAGATGTGTTAGGATTCCTCCCTTCCCGCGGCCCTGGAAAAAGGGTTATTCCCTCTCTCGTGAACGCGCCGTGTTCTTGTTTTTTTTCCAAGTCCGAGTGGAGACATTCCTTGTCTCTACCTCTCTTGAATGTGAGCCGCGCGGCTAGCTCCTTCCTTTTATTTACAGACCAATCTCTTTCAGCTTCTATCCGGTTGTAGCCGAATTACCTTCTTTGACCAGCGTCGCCCTTTTCTATCCGATATTGCGTGTGCTGTCTGCGTCCGATTTAA
>Ga0179593_1725567_pt1 | contig 12124 bp, 14 predicted proteins | sample CZODoug2_1_08_16_FD_185931 | JGI IMG/M metagenome (GOLD analysis project Ga0179593, IMG submission 185931) | Vadose zone soil fungal communities from Angelo Coast Range Reserve, California, USA - CZODoug2_1_08_16fungal (PacBio error correction) | ecosystem: Environmental > Terrestrial > Soil >... | reverse complement strand
CCTCAGTGTGAACGCGTAGGGAACTGACGAGTTGAGACGCCGTAGTTTTTCCACGCCATTCGAAAACCGCTTATCATTGTGTATGCGGGCGCGCGTTTCCAACGGTCCTGCGCGCGGCTAGCATTCGGTCCTATCAGGCCTCCGTTCACAGTTGGTCGATCATGGTCATTGGCGTTGTCACTGTCGCACGAGGGCGGGCGACACACTAATTTTGGATTCCACTTCTCCGCGGTTCCGTGCGGTCAATCAGTCCCTCAGATCGTATCGCGACGCAAAACGCTTTGACCTGAGTGGCGCGAGCCGCGGTGTTGGCATCAGGAAGAGCCTGAGGACAAACAACATCGGGACCAATGATTATCGCGCGTCATCCGGACGTGGTTGATTGCGATTGCTTGCGGAGTTTGAACAGCCGGGTTGCTTCGGATTGATTGCCAGCGCCGGGCCCTGCAAAATCTTGCCTCGAAAGTAAGGTTCTTTGCCATTCAGAGCGCGCCTTTCCTTTAATCGCCAAAGTAGCGTGCGGCAGCGAAAATGCCATGCAGGTGAGGGGTGAGACGGGCCGCGCCTGTTGATGCGGAACACGCCCGGCGCAAAACCATTATTATCGGAGGCGGACCTTCTATGGAGGGTTGGACCGCGGCGAATAACGCCCGCCGGAAATTCGCCCAGGGACGGCGCTGTGTGACGGCCAGCGCCTAGGATGGGACCATGACGCCATCATCTATTTCGGTTGAAAGATCTCTGTTCTAGCGTCCTCGTTCGCAATAGTCCTGCTACCAATTTCGCGCCAGAATGAGTCTGACGCTGTGCTTTCGCCGGCGCCGTCGTTGCATGGACCCTCGCCGAATATGCGTTCATCGCTTTGTGGCTGCATGCATGCACCGACGAACATCGGCAGATCTGCCAACCCGGAACGGCGCGGGCCTCACATTTTTGGCAAATATGGATTTGTTTCGCGTGGTCTATTGTGATAGCCGGCGGCGCTTTCGTTGCGGGTGCGATGGTTTGCCTATGCATGGTATTTGTTCGTTGCATTCACTGCGCGCATCACGGTCCCGCTAAATTGCAGTTACCACTCCGAATGCCTCACCAAAAAGCCATCATAGATTTGCAAATAGAAATTAGGAGTCAGACACACGTGTGGGATCAGTATGGTCGATGCTTGGCGATGCGTGTAGGGGGCCAGTCGCCTCGATTAATCATTCAGAGGAAATGTCGTAGCTTCTTCACGCGCACGCCATGCATGCGCCGATCGGCGATTTTCTTGTTGCATTTACCCGTACAACGTCCCCCGGACAGAAAACCCGACCGGTCTGTGTTTTCTTCGAATATTGAATGCCGCAACCGTCTCGCACCCCGGCCATGCCTACCGGCCGCCCGGCAGTCCTTTTCCGAAGAGCCCCGTAGCTCATTCAACTATTTTTCCGCCTTTCGCCATGCTGCACAATATATAGGCCCGTCCGGGAGCGCTAAAAGTCATTTCTAGCGGGGGATTGACGGCAGAGCACCGGACTGCTGCGCTGCGGGTATTGCAGTTGAGTTGATCGGAGTTCGCCATGAATGACTGGTTAGATCGGATTTTGAACACCTACCCGTTTGTGAATGCGCCCGCTTGATGCCGACCGAGTTCCGATTTTTCCAGACAAACGCTTGCCGATGGGGACGCTCGTTGAGAAGTATCGCCAGAGAAAATAATTTTGTTTTGTCCATCTTTTTGCCACCAACGGAACGACAATCGACAAAACGAGACCTTCAGCGCGCCAATCAAATAATGCTTGTCCCCCGAGCTTGACCTCTCAATGCTCCGTCATCAGGACTTTTTGTCCGATCCCTGGATTTCGGTTTTCGGACCAAAGGCCCCAGCCGGTTTCTTCCATGACAACACGAGATTATCCACTGGGACGTCCCATTTGATGGACCAGGGCGACCCCGACAACGTGGAGAGGGCGCCATATTTTTTGCGAGTTGGTGATTAGGTCGATGTAAGCCCAGGGCCAACGTTTGCGCCGTTGGGGTTGCAATGAAATATCGGAACAGCAAACTGTGATTGGCCAGTCACGGAATAGGCGCGGTTCCTCAACAATGAGCTTTCTTATTTCGGCCGCGCCATGCCCAACTCGTAGTGACGAGAATGGATGAAACCCGGGCCGAGCATTGATACGCCCTTCCACCGGCCTGCGTATAAGCTTTGAACCTCTTGAGCCGCGTCCACTAGACAATTCGATTGCACCAGTGCCACTGTATTCTTCGCTCGGTGGTCAATTTCGGGTCCACCAAGGGAGCTTTGACGTTCTTCCGCACGTTTGAGTGCCGGTATATCGGACGTCACGCCGCTGACCACGGACAACGCGCCCGCTTTTTGTCGGATAGTTGAGCCGCCGTCCCAGCGCACCAGCGCACCTCGCCATATGGACGATTGGTTATTCGAAAAACTCTGCCTCATATATATTGCACTTTTTGCCAAACTGGGGCCAACGCATGGGCAGTTCATGGGCATGTCCGGTGAAGTAAGGGCCTGAAATTGGCTGATGTCACCTCCAAAATCTGGGGTCGACTCCCAAAATTTGATATTGCCCTTCGTCCCACATCCAATCCCCGTTTGTGACCAGTCCAATCCAAGACCCACATTTTGCATGGCAGATAGCCAGGCTACGGCCCGTGTGTCCGCTTCGAGAAGCTCGAGTGGGATTTCCTCTAGCTCCGAGTGCGAGCCGCGAAGCGGACCTTCCAGTCAGCATTAAACGCTCCAGGCTTGTCGGGTCTTGCGATTCTCGTTCGGAGAACACTCTAATCTTTGCGCGCAAGACCTCCGGAATTACCCGGGACCGGCACGTATGTCAACCGCGCCCATCTCGTGAAGGGGCGCGAAGGCGGGTCCCAGATCGTGACTTGAATTGCCGAAATGAAAATCAATCGCCGTCTTCTGGACAAGCGGGGGGGATGATTCGAGGATCATGGCGGCCAGCTCGACTACGTACAGTTCCGGCATGCACCGTCGCCAGAATGACTGCAAATTCCGTTCTTGAGATGGGATTAGAGCGCTTCCAGCCCTGAGGCGGCGGCGTACGAGATTTTCTCCAAGTTCTTTCAGACAGGAACTCATCGGGCCAGCAGCTTTCGCCGGCTGGTCATCGACCAGAAGGATGTTTACTTTTTCATGATCCATCATCGAATGCACAATCAGCGGTTCGGAGCCCGCGCCCCCGTCATCAAGCCCGCGCTCGAGCTCGCAGGCGTGTGCAAGGGATCAGCGAGGAGCAGCTGCGCGTCCAAGGCTCGCATCTCGTTACAGCAGGACAAACAGGAGGCGACTGCGGCAGCAGCCCGAAGGACCGCCGGCCATACCAGCCGAGCTGACGCGGGGCCGGGCTGGGAAACGCACTTCAATCCCGATCACATACGCGCTAAGACCACCATCAGCCATAGATCGAGCACCGAACGCGCCGGCCGACCCAGAGCACAATGGCCTGCAACGACGCTCAACAGGACTAGACGCCGGGCAATTATAACAGCCACCCGGTGGAAAAAATGGCGCGATAGCAGAGATTGATTGCGGGGCAAAAAAAGCATCCCCCGCGGTTGAAAATTAAATGTTGCCTGCACACACGACGGTTTCGCGGTCAGCGCAACGCTCGAAAAGGCTGGCCGCAGGCAGCGGAGCCGAAGCCACAACCGCTTGGCCGGTCCGGTCGTCTCCCTCAACAGGAATAGGCAGATGACGAACATGGCCCAAAACCCGGCGTTGCAAAAAAGAGATATAGAGACAGCTTGTCTCTGCAGCCCGCGCCAAGCAGGCCAGTTGGCGTTGAAGACGCCGGAAAGGTCAACCTTCCACGGAATGATGATGAGCGCAAGCGCAGTGAAGAGATATCAATGCGATCGCGAAGCAGGGCATTCGAAACGCAAAGATGGAGAACTGGGCTAACAAACAGAACAGCGGTTGATCGATCGTTCACGAACATCGACGTGGGCAGAAAGCCGGGACGAAGGCGCCGATCCGCCCCCAGCTGGCTGGTCGAGAGCGCCCCGTCGTGATCAAAAAGAGACCAGGCAAGGAGAGCACGAGGGACAAGGGCACAACGTTAGTTTTGCGACCGGATGGCGACAGGCTCGAGCGGATGAAAATCTGTTCGCCCTGGAAAAAAGGGGGGCGGGGCTTCACCATCGGAGCGCCTCTTCGAGGCGCTGGAACGCGCGGCAAGAGGCTCATTATGGCTTCGACCTCTCGTCACATGCTTGCCTTCCCGTTCGCCGCCACTTCCGCCCATCTGGGACCGTCTTGACGAGCAGCAAGGAGCGTCGGCGGCCTATGAAAAGGCTGGACTGGCAAGGTTTCCTGCGGAGGCGCATATGATAGAACCACGACCGACATCAGAACACTTTTTTGCTCACCGTTCCGGCGCGCCCCGTCCGATTGGACACCCAGCGTGACTCAATCTACTGTCTGCGGTAGACATCGATGTCCGGTTGGGGTCTTGGCCGTTGTAAAAACGCCCTTCCCGGGAAGCGGCGAGAAGCCCGGACAAGTTCGGTTCAGCCACGATCGCAGCCATCAGCGGACTTAGGACACGACGGAGTCAGACCCGTGTCAGATTATAGGCCAGGACCGCGAAGCATTTCGGCGGCTACTTGGAAGAGTTTTTGTGAGGAAGTGTGTCGCCCCCATGCGGGCCTTCATCGCGCCTCGAACGGATGCTCGACTGCTCGCGGGGGGGGGGGGGACGCTGGCGCATGGCTTGTGAGGTTGCATTCAAGGCGCTGCGCTGCAAAAGCCTCGAGCAGAGCTCATGCGCCATCGCGTAATCCGAGCGCTCTGGCCGGTGTGCATTGAGATTTGAGCGAACAATTTTGAAACGCTGTGGTCAGTAAACGCCGCAGCCTCTGGCAGTCTTCTTGTTTGTATAGCGATACGGGCAGCCGCTCCCAGCTGGGAAGCGAATAGGAGGTTCCTCCTTCTGGTACATACGCAAAGTTCCTGCTTCCCGCAGCGCCCTCCGATTTGGCGCAGCGTTGCGGCTTGGGCAGATTACGTGATGCCCGACTCGTGGGCAGGCGAGGGTATTCTCCTGTGTTGAAGTAGCAGGACCGGCAACGGCTCGAGGTCTCGGGTTCGAGAAAAGCCTTGGACCTGACTGGCCTATTGGCCAGTTGCGCCGATCTGGCCGCTGTTCGTTACATCGTGCGCAACAATCGATGAGATCGGTAGCACAGCGACCTGACGTGGTAGCGAGACGCCCCCCCGGAACCACGCCCCGCTGTCGACATCGAACGGCTGTCGGGATCGGTTCAGCGAGATTTGTGGTCAATCTCTCTGCGGAGGAAGACGCGATTACAAGGCCGCGCCGGGGCGGTGGTCCAGGGAACTAGGCCCTGCCCCGCGCGGAGCCTCTGGGGCGGTTCTTTATGCTGCGGTTCCCGCGGGGGCTGAGGGCTCTCTGAGGGCACCGGGTGGTGTTGGGTGGATCACGGCTACCTCCTGTGTCGTGTGTCGGTCGGAGCTTTTGGGGGCCCGCGTGGTGGCGCTCCCGGGTGCGCCTGTGCGGAGCACGGGGCCCCGCCTGGGGGCCGTGCCTGTTGGGGCCGTCGTGTCTCCTGCCGCGTTTGGAGTGCCGTCTCGGAAGATTGCCTGTTGGTATGCAGTGTTGCTCTTTCCCCCGTCTCGATCGGTAAGATCTGCGGAGGGTGCGGTGGTTGTGTTGTGGAGCAGGCCGCAGGCGCTGTAGAGGTCGCTGGGGGGGGGGGTCGACCTCCTGTTTATGGCGGTTGGGGGGTCCAGGGTCGCTAGCCCCTTTTGGTAATTTGTTGTGGCTAGTGTTGTTCGCCTGCCAGAGTGCTCTGCGATGGTGCTCGCAGCCTCTTTCTGGCTGCAGGGGTTGTCTCGCTAGGGCGTTGCCGGTCCGTTTGGTCTTGGACGGGTCGCGCCGGTCCGGGAGGGGGGCGTCGTCCGACTAATGGTGGGGTGTTACGGGGGTGCAGCGGGGGCGGCTTTGGGGGTGTTCGGGGGTGCTTGTCGCCCGCGCTAGGGGCTATGGTGTGGCATGGCGGGTTGCTAATGTGGGGGCTGTATTCGCGGTTAGGCGGGCGTTTGGTCCATGCGTGGGGGGGCGGTGCGGCTCGTCGCGCTCGTGGCGGGTGGCTGGGAGGTTTGCCCTTGGTGGTGTTGTTGCCGGACGCCTTTGGTCGAAGTTGTGCTGTGCCGGGGTGGTCTTCGGGGGGGCTGGTTCGGCGGGTCTTGGGTCCGGTGGAGGGGGGGTGCCGCATGTGGTGCACTGGCTTCGGTGGAGCCTGCGGGGTTAGGGCGCGGCGGCTCCTCGTGGAGGCGCGTGGGTCCTTTGCTTAGCGGCGTCCGGGTTGGGTCGGGCTCAGGTGCACGTCCCGCTCCTCCGGTCTGCCGTGGTCTCGGGGAGGGAGGGGTGGCCGTGGGAGTTTTTATAGGGTGGGGGTTGTGTGCTTCTTGTTCGCTGTTTCGTGGCTTTTTGGTGCGCTTGTGAGGGTGGCGGAGTGGGGGTTTGTGCTTGGTCTTCAGTATGGGGGCTGGCGTTTGGTTGGCTCGTGTGTCGCCTGATGTAGCGGGTTATGGGGTGGCGTCGGGGCTTGCGGCGCCCCCATAGAGGTGTGGTGGGCGAGAGGTGTTACGGATCTGTTGTCGGGCCCGGTGACGGGGCTCGGGCTTTGGGTGTGATGTCTGGGGTTGAGGCGGGCGTGTCGAGGGGGGGTTCGTCTGTATGCCTTGTCGGTGGCCCCGCCCGGTGCTCGTGGCCCAGGGTGGGGGTTTTTGGCTTTTACCGTGGGGCGTGGCGTGCTTCGGGGTCGCGCTGTCGTCTCTGACTTTGTGGCTCCTGCCATGGGCGGCACGGGCAGCCTCGGCGCCGGGGCCGGGGTGGGGGCGGCACCTGTTTGCGTGTTGGGGGGCAGGGCCCTGGCGTGGAGGGCTTGGGGTCGGTGGGGGTTTCGCATTTGGGGCGGGGCTCTGGGGTGGGGCGTTGGGTTGGCGGGGTTATGGTCGGTTTGGTGCGCCTGGGGGGTCGTGACCCATTGTTGGTTCGGCTGTGGTTGGAGGTTCTGTGCGTGGACCGGGGTTGGCTGTCGGGGCTTGGCTGTGGTGTCCCTTTCCGTGAAAAGGGCCGGCCGCTCGTGCGTCGGCACGGCGTGTCCTCGGGTGCGGGGTTCGTCTTGTGAATGGTCGGAGCGGGCGTGGGGGGGGCGCAAAGCCAGAGGGGGGCGCTCTGGTAGTGTGTTCGCTCGAGTGGGGGGGTGGGGGGGGCGCTGTTAGTATGAGCCTGGCTGGAGGGGGGCGCGTTGTGCCGGCGAGCGGGGGGGCGGGGGCTACGGCCTTGGGTGGGGAGTGGGGCGGGGGGGGGCGGGCGCGGGGGTGGGGGTGGGGGACGTTGCGGGGGTGGGGGGTCGAGGGGGGGGGGGGGAGAGGGGGGGGTAGATATTGGGGGGGGGGCGCCCCGTGTTGGTGCCTGTGGGGGGACGATGGGCTGTGTCGGGGTCAAGGGCTGCCCGTAGTGGGGGTGGTGATGGCGGTGCGTCCTGCTGGCGTCTGATTTGGAAGGGTGTGCGGCGGGTGGGGGTCTACTTGTCACTTGTACCTGTCACCCTTATCCTTTGGGCCTTTGTACCGGTTCAGGCCGGCTGCGGGGGTTTGCGGGGTGAGCGGGCGGGTGGCTGCGCTGTGTTGGGGGTGGGTGAGTGGGGGTTGCTATCGGAGCGAGGTGTTCTGCGTTCCGTGGGGGCGGGGGGCTGGCGGGTGCCTATGGCGCGCTCGGGGGATTGGCTTGCGGGGGTTGTGGCTGTGTCCGTGCTGAGTGGGGTTGGGTGGTCGGGCTCGTGGACTGGCGCTTGAGGTCTTGGGGATGGGGCGGCCCTGGTAGCTGTGCTGGGGGTTGCGGACCGCCGGGGGTTGCGGGGGCCCACGCTGTGGAGCCAGGGGTGGGTGGTGGGGAGATGCGTCGGGGCGGGGCGGGGGGTGTTGGTTGTTGTCTTTGGTGCGGGCGGGTTCTTTTCTCGGTTGGGGGGGGACTGGTAGTGCGAGAAGTGGAAGGGCTTGCTGTGGCTTGGTTCCGGGGGGGGCGCGCGCGCGCTGGGTCGGCGTGAGCACGGCCTCGGGGGTGGTTTGGTCAGGGTGACGCTGAATTTGGGGCCTGGCGGGGGGTGGGCTCGGGTGTGGCTACGGGGGCGGCCGCACCGCTGAGGGGGTGGGTGGTGGTGCGGGGGGTTTGGTCTGTTCGGGACTGCTGCGTGGGCTGTGTGGGCAGCTACGTTTGTGGAGCGTTGTTTTGGTGGTGGGGTGTTGTTAGTGCTGGGTCTCTTTTGTTGTGTCTGTGTTTTGTTTTTTTTTGTTTTTTTTTTTTGTTTGAGAGAGATCTGACCCCGCACATCTCGCTGACCCCGCTCGACAGCTGCGATGGCGACGAGCGGGCGTGGTTCCGGCGTCGTCGGCTACAACGTGCAGGTCGTGTGGATACCGAGCGCATCATATGATGTGCGCACGAGTAACGAACAGCGGCTCAGATAGGGAGCAACTGGCCAATATGCCAGGCCGGCCAAGGCCGTTCTCGAAACAGCGACGTCGAGGCGGTGCCGGTCGGGACTTCAACCCCGGAGATCCTCGCAGGCCACGAGGCGGCATCACGTAACTCGGCCCAAGCCGCAGACGTCGGGCGCCAACTCGGAGGGGCGCCTTGTAGAAGGGACTTGGCGTATGTACCAGGGAGGACGCCTATCGCTCCGCTGGGGAGAGGCTGCCGTTCCGCTATACAAACGAAAGCGGCAAGATGCTGCGGCGTTGACTGGCACCACAGACTGTAAAAGTTCGCTCAAATGCAATGCACGGAACCGGCCAGAGCGGGGATTACGCGATGGCACGCAGGGCATCGAATCGAGGCTGGGCCGCCGCGCCTTGAGCAAAACACAAGCATGCGCCAGCGTCCGGACAGTCGAGCCTCCGTCGCGCGATGAAGGCACGCAGGGGGGCGACACATTTCCACCAAAAAGATTAAAAAGTAGCCGCCGAGATGGTCTCTCGGTCCTGGCTTAAAATGACACGGGTCATGGACCATGTCGGTACCAAGTCGTGATGTATTGCGATCGTGGCCGGAAACCGAACCTGGTCCTGGCTTTATCGCAGACTTCCCTGGGAAGGGCCGTTTTACACGGACAGACACAAAACAAGACATTCGGATTATTTTTTATAGCGCAGAGAGATATATTGAGGTCACGCTGGGGTGTCCATCGGACAGGGGAGAGCCGGAAAACGGTGGAAGCACAAAAGTGTTTGAGGTCGGTCAGTGGTGCGATCAATGCGCCGCCGCAGGAAACCTGGCCATCCAGCCTTTTCAGAGGCCGCGACGCTTCCTTGTTCGTCGCAGCCGGCCAATGGCGGAAGTGGCGGCGAACGGAGGCGCAGTGACGAAGTGGCGAAGCCATGATGAGCCTCGGGCCGCGCCGTTCCCAGCCGCCGGAAGAGGCGCTTTCCGATGGTGAAGCTCGCCCCGTTATCACAGGCGAAACAGCATTCATCCTTCTCGAGCCTGTAGCCCAGCGGGCGCAAAAACGGCTTGACCTGTCCTCGTGTAGACTGCGGGTCGCCTTTTGATCAGGACGGGGCGCTCTCGACCACTCCATCTGGGGCGGCGACGCCTTCGTCACGGATTATCGCGACACGGCGATGTTCGTGAACGATTCGATCACCGCTGTTCTGTTGTTCGCCAGTTCTCCATCTGCGTTCGCATGCCATGATCGCGCTCGAAGTGGATATATATTCAAGCGATCATATCATTCCGTGGATGTTGACCTTTCCGGCGTATTAACGACAACCTGGCCTGCTTGGCGCCGGGCTGCAGCGCACCGCTGGCTCTATTACTCTGTGCACGCCGGTTTGCCATGTTCGTAACGCCTATGCCTGTTGAGGATAACGATCCGGCAAGCGGTTGTGGAGGCGCTCCCGCGGCTCGGCCATCCTTTCGAGCGATTGCGGTGACCGCGACCGTCGTGTGGGCAGCAACATTTATTGTCACCGCGGGGGATGCTTTGTTGCCCCGCATCATCCGATCCGATCATTTTCCACAGTGTGAGCTCTTAATTGCCGGCGGTCTAGTCTGTGAGCGTCGTGCAGTCATTGTGCTATGGTTCGGCGGCGTCGGTGCTCGATCTATGGCTGATGGTGGTGGATGAGGCGTATGTGCTCGAGATATGTATGATCGCGTTTCCCATCCCGGCCCGCTTCAGTTCGGCTGGTATGCCGGCGGTATTCGGGCTGCTTTCCAGCAGTCTACCTACTGTTTGTCCTGCGTACGGATACGATCTTTACGCGCAGCTGCTCCGCGCGGTCCTTGCCCAACGCCGCGAGCGGAGCGCGGCTGTGCCCGGGGGACGCGGTTATCCACAGCTGATTGGTGCATTCGATGAGGATATGAAAGGTAAACCATCCTTTGGTCGGGACTGACCGCCGGCGAGCTGCTGGGGCTATGAGGTCAGTCTGACGGAATCTTGGAGCAAATCTCGTCGCCGCCCGCCTCAGGGGGGAAGCGCTCGAATACCTGCTCCACGACGACGTTGGCAGTCATGCTGGTCGACGTTGCATGCCGGCACTGGCCGGCTTCGAGCTGGCCGGCCATGATCCGCTTTAACATAACCGCTTCCAGAAGACGGCGATGATTTCATTTCGGCAATTCAAGGTCAGCGATTCTGGACCGCCTTCGCGCACGAGATGGGCGCGGTGGACTACGTTCGTCCCGGTAATTACGAGGTCTGCGCGCAAAAGCTTCGAGGTTCGCCGAATCTCTCGCAAGACCGACAGCTTGGAGAGGTTTAATGCTGAACTGAAGGTCGGTTCCGCGCTCGCACGGCGGAGCTGAGAACCCCGCGAGCTTCTCGAAAGCGCGCAGCGCGTGCCTGGCTATGGCTGCAGGCAAAAATGGGGGTCTTGGGATTGGGGAATGGGTCAACGGGATGGATGTGGGGACGAGGGCAATCTCAATTTTTGAGTCGACCCGCAGAGTTTGAGGGTGAATCAGCAAATGTCAGGCCTTACTTCATCCGGAACGAGCCATGAATATGCGCCAGGCGTTGGCCCAGTTTGCCCAAAAGGTGCACGATCATCTGAGGCAGAGTTCGAATCATCGTCCAGATGGAGCGTGCGCTGGGGCGATGGGACGGAGGATGAAACTATCGACAAAAGCGGTCGCTGTTGTCCGTTCAGCGGCGTGACGGTCGATATTACGAAAGGCAAAGTGGGAAGAACGTCAAAGTTGTTGACCAGGGAAATTGACCACCGAGCGAAAGAATAACCCTGGCACGTGTGCATCGATGGTGCGATTGACGCGGGCTCAAGATGTTCAACGCTTATACCTCCGGCGGTGGAAGGGGTATCCCAATGCTCTTGCCCGGGGTTTACCCTTCTATCAATACGAGGGGGCAGGGCGCCGAAATAAGGAAAGCTCCTTGTGAGGAACTCGCGCCGTATTCCGTAGACGGGCCCAAATCACATTTTGGGTCCGAGATTCAGTGCACCCCGCAACGGCCGCAAAACGTGGGCCCTGGGGCTTACACGAATATCACCAACTTGCAAAAGATGGCGCCCTATCCACGTTGTCGGGGTCGCCTGTCCCATCAAAAATGGGCGTCCCAATGGATCATCTGCTGTTGTCATGGGAAAGAACCCTGCGGGCCTGTGGTCCCGCAAACCGAAATCCAGGGGCTTCGGAAACAAAAAAGTCTGTGACGAGCAATTGAGGTCGCAATCGGGGACAAGCAGTATTTGATTGGCGCTCTGAAGTCCGTTTGTCGCTTGTCCGGTTCCTTGGGCAACCCGGCTGGACAAAAACAACAATTATTCTTGGCGATACTTCCAACGAGCGTCCCAATCTGCCAATGGTGTGTCGGAATCTGAAACTCTGTCGGAATCAAGCGGGCCGCATCACTTGTAGGTGTTCACATCGCTCTACCAAGTCATAATGGCGAACTCCCGAAAATCAACGAATGCAATAACCGCAAGCGCAGCCTTCCGGGGCTTGCCGTCATCCCCGCTAGAAATGACTTAGCGTCCCGCGACTGGCCTATATATTGGCAGCATGGCGAAGCGGAAAATAGTGGGATTGAGTAAGTGGCTTTCGAAAGA
>Ga0179593_1408041_pt1 | contig 12124 bp, 11 predicted proteins | sample CZODoug2_1_08_16_FD_185931 | JGI IMG/M metagenome (GOLD analysis project Ga0179593, IMG submission 185931) | Vadose zone soil fungal communities from Angelo Coast Range Reserve, California, USA - CZODoug2_1_08_16fungal (PacBio error correction) | ecosystem: Environmental > Terrestrial > Soil >... | reverse complement strand
GCCTTTTTATCCGCTTAGGTACCATCAGGTTGCCCGTCGAACGTCGTTCGCGACTTGGGCCCAGATTTGCTTTTCGATCTTTACCAGGTCCCTCCGGTGCTTTTTGTTGCCCCCCCTTTCTTTTCCCCCCCTCGTTTTTTTCCTTTTGCATTTCAGATCGTGTTTCTCGGTGTGGTTACCTTTTTCACGACGCCGTTTTTCCTTTGTTTGACGAGCCCCGGTGAGTGTGGTCTGCCGATTTTACGTCGTCGGCCAATCGGCGCTATTTTTCACAACCATACCGCCCCCTCTCCTTCTTGCGTTTTTTTTTTCCACCCCTCCCCCGCTTTTTGACCCGATGGCCCTCATGAATTTTCAGCTTTTTACGTTTGCTCGTGACTCTTACGCCCGCGTGCCAGTCGTCTTCTCTTTTGGAATGTTTTTGTTTCCCCCTTCTGTTCGCCGCCCCCCTTTCCTTTCCGCCATTTTTAAGACCGTCATGGTGCCCACGGCTTCCGAGTGCAATCAGTGACCTTGCGGTTTCCTCTTTTCTTCTTCATTCCCTCGCTCCCTTTTTCCGACACACCGTTTTGGTGCTTCCCCTCACCGTCAGATGCGGTTTAACCTTGTAACTCGTCACATTCAACCCCCAACTGCGAGGCGTGAAATTTTTTCAAGAATTTCGCTGACCCCTTGTTGAGGGCTGCTTTGCCTTTCATTTTTAACTCATTGCTTTCTCCCCCTCAGGCCATCGACAGGTATGGTTCGCGATGACTCTCTGTTTATGCTTTGCCTTCTCGCTTCCTCCATTCCCCTTCATATGGATTACACTCGCTTGTTTTCTCCTAGGTTTCTCTGGGGCGCAGTCGCGTTAAGTCAAGTTGCCGGGCAGTCCGCTGGCATGGCCCCCCCAACATCCCAGCTTGCACTGATTTTTCACCCCATTATCCGTTTTTCCTCTTCCCTTCTGCCAGAATTCGTTCCTGGAGTCCCCCTTCCCCCCCTTTCAAGTTTATATCCTCTTTTCATTGTTGGTGATGAGACTGTAATCGTCCTGACCCGTCCGATTTTTACCCGCCGCTTTATTTGCGGGCACCTCTTTTTCTACGCGTCCTTTCGTCGATGGATTAAAATTTTCCTCTCGGTCTGTTTAAATCTCGTTCATTATTGTCCCTTTTTTCATTTTCAAGACAGTGTCCCCCCTTTCGGGCTCTTCTTCCCCTCCCTTATCTAAGTTTTTCATTCTGCTGCCGTTTTTTTTCCCCTACCTGATGAGTCCGCTCGCTGTCAAGCGGGTTTAACTGTTAAAGGCGATATACAGACCACTCTTACTTGATCCGTCCTCTTTATGGTTCCCTTTTGCCTGCCCCAACAGGTGAACGGGTTCAGATCACTAATTGGAATGAAAGGATCCCTACCATTCGGCCTAGCCCCGTCCCTGTTCACCTGCTCCTCTTTTCGCTTTTCCCTCATAAACCCGTTTCATATTGTCTTTTGTGGACGTATTTCGGCGTTGTTTTTCTCGCGAAGTCCCCCCCAAGTTCTCTCCGTCCCTAAGTTTCCCTCCGAGGGGGCCGCTGAGTCGCGAAAGCCCGTTCTCCCGCTTTGACGGTTGGCCGCTCCCAGTTTTCTATTCTTTACGTTCTCTCCTTTCCTCCCCTTTCCGCTCCAGGACACCGTCCGCGCCCCGATGAGTTTTGATCGAGCGCCCTGGCCAAATGGAGTCTTTACTCATTCCTCTTCTTTGGTCTTCTAGCACGAATTTTCGTTCTTTTCCAGTATCAGGTCCCTCCGGGGTGTAGGTTCCCACTTCATTTGCTCCCTTTTACTGCTGCCCCTATACTTTGGTCTTCCCCCGGGCGTTTTGCTGCTTTTGCGCTTTTTATAGATCACCCTGCAGACACTTGCAAATTCCCACCTCTACCCGATAGTACGTCCTTCCATCTTATTCTTCTTGCTCTGTGCCGGCTTATTTCTCCATGGCCCCTTCACGGTCCGTTGTGCGAGAAGCACGTCGCCTTTCTACCTTTACTCCCTTTCCCACTCGAAATTTTCCCAGCTTCCTTTCCCCCCCCCACAAGCCCCCGTCCCACTGGTCCCTTGCCAGATAATTGAGATTCCGTGACCACTGGATCCCCCCTTTTTTGGGTTTGTTTGTGGGTTTGGGGGTGCAGCGGTCACTTTTTCACGACCTTCTCCCACACACCCCCCCAAACCTGTTCCTCCCCCCTAAACCCCCTTTTCTTTTTTCCCTCCTCGCTTCCCCTTCTTCTTTTCCTCCTACCCTTTTTTGAGGAGCAGCCTCATAACTATTTTCCGTCCCATGGTTGTTTGTTGCGATTTTCGTTTTCCCCTTTGCCCCCCTCCTTGTTTTTCTCACTGTCTTCTCTCGCTCCGTTCCTCTTTGCCCCAGTGGACTTCTTGGATCTCCCCCGCAATCTTGAAATTCGCGTTTGTCGGTCACTCCCTATCCCTAGGTCCATTGAAGCTTAACACGATAGAAGACGCTTTACTGCAGTCGCCTCCCTATGTCAGTAAGATTTGCGTTTTTCCGCATAGCTGGCGACTTTTCCTATCTAATTATTTGTCTTTTATTTTGACCCTACAGGAAGTTCCCATAAGCCGCGCCTTCTACCCCAGTTCTTTCTTGCCTCCCCTTTCTCCGAAGGTCACATAGTCCTTTTTGTACTCACTCCAATGCGTTTCCTGAACTGTCCCCAGAGTTCGTTCGCCCTCCCCCGGTCCCTTTCCTGAGGATATACAATCTTTTGGCATGCCGCGTCTCGAGCGTTGTCTCGTGCTGGAACGCTTTACGTTTCTTCCCCCTCTAGATCGTCTCATTGTGCAGCACCCCGTCGTATGAAAAGAGAGACTTCTTGTTTTTCATCCCGACTAGCGCATGCCCTCCTTCGCTGGACCCCCTTCAACGCTGCTTTGGACATTAGCGGACCGAATTTTTCACCCTTCCGCGCCCCCGTCCCACAATCTGTCCCACATTCGTATGCTGTTGCCCGAGTTTTTTTTTCGAACTGTTTTACAAACTGTTACGGTTTCGCTGCGAATTTTATTGGTGAGGCTTGTTGGTTTGTTGCAGGGTTCCATGCCCCTTGTCTTGGGCTTCCCACCCCCCCCCTTTGTTTGTGAAGACGCTCTTGCCTCCGATCGGCTTTTTCCCTAGCTGTGCTTTTGATTCCTTCTTTCCTTCCCTTTGTGCCCCCCCCCCTCTACCCCCCTTACCCTTTTGTACTCGCGGATCTTCCCTTTCCCGCACCCTTTTCCTGCTCTGGCCACGAGGCTTCTTACGTCTATGAAGAATCTCCACTTTTTTTTTACCCTGGAACTTTCTTACCCAGGTAATCAGACTTTCTTTTCGGAAGTTCTTTTGCTTTGTTTTTTAGGCCGCTTTGTCCTTTTCTCCCATTCGCCTCTTAAACGCCCCGGCGCTTTTTCCTCCCCCGTAGATATTGGTTTTACTGGTGCGGTCTTTCCGTTGCTCATTTTAATCAAAACGTGTTAGTTACACGTTTTGTTCATTGTTCCCACAGACGCACGGGGAATTGTGCAAGACATCCCCACACACCCCCTGTTTGTGCCTCCAACTTTGTTTTCTTGTTTTTTTTTTTTTTTTCCCTGTCACATTATAGACCGAGTTCCGCCTGGTTTGTTTTCATTGATCGGTTGTTGCCCATCACTGTGTACTCCTATTCTCTGATATTGGACTTCGGACGACCTTTTTACTTTTTGCCCCTGGCCGCCCTTTTTTTTTTTTTTTTTATCTGAATCCGAATTTCCAACTTAAGCCTCACCTTCCTTTCTTTTTTTACCTTGATTTCTTTATTGGTCAAGTCCAACCGCCGTACCATTCTCGTTCCTCCAGGGGCTCATCTGGTTCGTCGTTGATACATTCGTTGAAAAGAGTTAGAAGATTCCCCTGGGTTACACGTCATTCCCGCCGGTTCTTTCCTTGGCATGCTTTTTCATTCCTCAGGTTGGGGTGGAACGGTGACGCGTTCATTAAACCCGTTGCTGTGGCCTTTTTCGCACACCGCGAATATGACGTGGTTTCGTGTTGTGTCTGCACTTCCGGTTTTCCTTCGGCCCCATCTGCCCCTCCTGGAGTTAGCCCTTGACTCTACACAACTTGCTCCGTCGCCCCTGGCTTTTCGCCTCGGACCCCCTCCGGGTCGCCCTTATTACGTTGGCCAGCCTCGAGAATGTACTTGACGAGCTGGCTGGAGAAGGGATTCCCCTCGTCTAGTTAAGCTTTTCCCCTCGGTGTGTTTTTGTGAATCTGTGAAGCTAGCGGTGATCTTTCCCCACCGGTGTCCCTTTTCTTTCTCCTTTTTTCTCCAGCTTTCTTTTCACAAAGAATCTTGCCCTGCGAGGCGGTATGGGGTGACCAATAGCGAAGAGGGCTCGAGTGCTGTCTTCCCTCTATTCGTTTTTTTCTTCCCCCCACTGGTGCGTCACATTGCCCCGCTTGCCTTTATAGTACTTAATTGGGTAAAATCTTGCTCGACTTTGAGCTGCCTTTTCCTCCTTGTGCCGCCTCCATTCGGAATCTCTCTGCTGCCCCCCCCCCCCACCCCTGTATAGTATTTTTTTTATCTGTGCTTTTTTCCATCGTTGGTGGCGTCCCCCCCTGCCCTTTTTCTTACACGCGATTCTCCCTTTTCTTATTGCCCTGCATGTATTATTCCCGACTATATCTATTTTCCATATCTCCTTGGGTTGTTTGTTTGAGCTCTCTTACGGTTTCCCTTGCCCCCCTTCATGATTACCATATTTTGACGTTCTTCGCGATTTTCTTTCAGCCCACAGGATTGAACTTTCGCTCCCTCTCCAACTTTTCCCCGACTTTTCGTTTGTTGCTCCTCCGAGCTTTTTCCCTCTTTTTTTCCCAAGGTGGAATGAAGCTCGTCGAGCTTAGTTTTACCCTGTTCCCTCCTTCATACGACGAATTTTTGCTTTTTTTGGTTAATCCCCCCTTGAGGGCTCATGAAATGCACTCTTCTCCGCTGCCCCTCCCCTCGTTCCGGCAAATCGGCCCCTCTTTCTTCCCCCACCTACCCTCATTTTTTCCGGTTCTTGTTTTCACCCAAAACCCCATTACCGCTCTTCCCCCGATGTCCATCTTGCCTTTTGGCCTCCCTTTCGGCGCATTTCTTATCCCGATACCCCGCTTTTTTGTTTGGTTTCTTTTTTTTAAAGGCGTCAGTCAGTTGCCTTTAGATACGCAAGATATTCACTTTTACCGACATCTGGTGCCGCGCTCCTAAGCCCCCACCGACTTACCCCGAGGACTGGATCGCACAATAGATTTTCCGACTCTTCTTATCATCCCGTTTCACGCTGTCGCCCTCCCACCCGGCGTTTCGTCCAGCCACTCCTATAGGTTGGCACACCTTAGCTCCGTAGGAACTTTCGTCCCCCTGTCCCCCCCCCCCCCCCCCCCCTTCCGCGAATTGCAATGTGGCAGCAGTCCCCGCCTTCTGTTTTTTGTTTTACTTGTTTTGACTCCGAACGGATTCCCAACTCGTCTCAGTTTTCCCCCTATTCCCCCCCCCCAATAGGAAATCAAGTCCTCTGCCGCTATTAATGAGTTGCCCTCTTCTCTTCCCATCCTAGTGTTCATCCCCCCTCCTAGAATCCCTTTCCCCTTTGACTTTTCCAGTAGTTCAGATCTTCCTTTTTTTTCATATCTCCCTTCGTTCCCTTCTCCCTGCGGCCCTTTTTTTTTCTTTTAGGGCCCCCCCATTTCCCATCGACCCCTAGTTACCTTTTTTCCCAATCGTTTTCTTACACAGTTATCCCCTTGAGCCCGGGTTCACGATCTTGCCCATGATCCTTGTATTTTCTCCTGGTCCTTTCTCCCCTGATCCCGGTCACTCTTCCTTCCACCCTTTTCGAGCTACCGCCGCCTTGAGTTTTTCTGCCCTCTTTCGCCTTTGCCCTGCGTGCTATTTAAGGACACATCTCCCATGTCCTTTTAGCAATTTCCGTTCCTCCGGTACCTTTGGGTCCCCCCCCCCTCTCCCTCTTCCCCCCACACATCCCCCCTCGTCGGTGGCTTTCTTCCGACCTAGCGCACTTTCAGTGTTTCGCTTCTGGCGTGGTGCCATATCTTTTGATGTTCCTCCCCCGCGAGGAAAGTTGTGAATTGATGCACCCCAGGGTCATTTTGTGATATACCTATTCCCCTTGCCCTCCGTCCTTATTTCCTTCGGCTCGTGGAAAACCAAGTTTAAAAGGTTGCCCCGCAGCCACTGCCCCCCCCTTTACCGCTTCAAACCTCAGCAAACGATTTATTCCGAATTCCAGGGACTTCCAATGATAGAGCGTAGTGTTAATGCCCTACCCTCTTGTGTAATTTCCCCCCTCTTGTGGACCGATCTATTTAGGTTCCAGTTTCCAGGAAAAGTCCGCGATTCCCTTTTTCCCGTCTTTGCTCTGGATGAGCTTTTACGTTACTCTTTGCCAGACTGCTCTTTTTATTCCGCGACTTTTTCTGGCTGATACTCGTATTGACCAGAGATGAGACCTGTCCTACCCCGAGCATTCGTCTTCCCTCTGATGACCTGTTCAACATTGATTTTTTGACGCCCTACTTTGACGTGGCGGCGAGCCGACCGCGCGTTCCCCGGTTTTCCCCCCATAACGTTTATTAGTACCGCGTTTGAGTGAGTTCCCCACTTTTATTTCCCTCGCCTCCCTGTTTCCCTTTTGCCGAGCATGTGGTTCTTTTGGCTTTCTTCTTTTGCCCGTCCTCTTTGACTTTCACGGCCCCCTGGTCCCCACAAAGCTACGTGTAAGCCGGCCACTTCTGACGTCAACCTCCTACTTTCGAGCTTTTTCAGTCCTGCCCTTCCAGGATGTCTTCTTATGGTGTGTTCGCTTTGTTCAGTACAGCGGACCTATGTCTCGTTTCCCCTACCCTCGACCATCCTCTTTCCCCTCCAATCCCCTCTTTCACTAGTCCCCCTGTCCTTGTCTCAGGATGCCGGAGCGATACTAGTCACTTGTACTCCCACTTCGTGTGGCACGGTTGAGTCAGCCTCTCCACCCAAAAGTTCCCCTCAACACCCACTGGATTTTTTCTCTCCCTCTTTCCAACTTATTTTATCCTTTGCCCGTTGTTTTTTTTCCTCGATAATTTTGTGCAGCTCTTTTGATCTTTTTTTGGTTCTTTTTTGGTGAGTTACTTTTTTGTGCGCACCTGCGCCTCTTGGCATCTAATCGCTCCTGTTCTTTTTACACCTTAAGGGGGTTTGATGAACTTGTGGAGGCAGTTCTTTTTCAGGCTACACTTTGAGGGTCTTCGTCCCAACTCTTGAGACTAGGCGTTTATGCGGGGGCTCTTCCCACCCCCCCCCTCTTCCTGAATCACATTCTTCGGAAAGGTCCTCCCCTTCCCCTTTCTCTTGCGGCGCCCTACTGCTGGCGAGGCTTACTCTTTACTGTTCTATGTGTATTTGCGCCTTTACAATACTTGGTCCCCCTGCCCCCCCCCTCCTCCCCCCCCTCCTTATCCCCCCCCTTTTTCTGTAGGCATTCCCTTTAGCCCGACGAAAAATTTTGGTTTCCACTTAACGCCACCGGCGGTTTTAAGCCTTCGTTACTTTTTCCTCCCCTCTCGTGTTTTACGCCCCCTTCAATATGAATGACGTTCGTCTCACATCAATTTTTTGCCTCTCCCTCTCCCGTTGCGGGTCAGATTTTTGGTTCAATGTGTTGGACGAGTTCTTGTCCCCGACCATCTCACAGCCTTCCCCTGTACGCTTACGGCCAACATCGCGTCATGTTTTTTGAGCGACTCTCTGGCCCACCCGTCCCCCCGGCCCGCGATGGAAACTTTTCACGTCGCTTTGGATGTATTCTCCGAACAGCTAGAATACGCGCCCCACATCGACCACCCCGACCCCTGATTTTATTTCGTTTGACACGTTTGTAGATCCTGATAGTGCCCCACCAGTGGGATAGCTCATGTCTCCTTTTTTTGATGCGTTGCTGCCTTCCCTGCTTTAACTTGTGCGGCTTCACAATTTCTTTCTGGCATTCCCCCGAGAAGCTCGTGCAATGTTTTTTTTCTTTTTTTTTGTTTAGTCTTTTCTTAATAATCTCTTTGCTTGCCTTAAAGTTATCTCCTGGCACCCGCTTATCACCCCTCCCCTGTTTGTCATTCCGGATCTCCTCCCAATTTCTACCACCCTGTCCGTCCCAACTCCCCCCTTCACCCCCGGCCGCTTGCTGCTCTTAGTGGATTAAGTGATCCTCGCCCCGGCCCGGTTTCTTTTTCCCATTTTTGCACGACTTACTTTGCATTCCACTGATGATGTGCTCACACCTCCCTCTTTTGTTGATTTGTCCTGCCCCATCGAGACCCTGGGCGCCAGAGCCTCCCTCTTGCTCCAAATCTTTTTGCGGGGTTTAAAGTAAACACATAGCTTTTCTGTGTTATTTTTACTTGTTTCGCCTCCCCCTGTCTCCGAGATACACTGCTCCTGAGTAAAGCTCTGTTATTGGGTTTTTCTTTCCCCCTCTTCTTATACAATTTCATTGCGCCGGGAATTCTCTTTTTCTCTATTTTCCCGGATTTAATTTCGCTTGGTCGAATTTTTGTCCACCATTTTTACTGCCTTTGGTTTAGTCGTCCTCTACCCCCTCTGCGCGCTCCTCAGGAGCTCTCCTTTAGTACCTTGGAGCCTCTCCTACCCGTGACTGATTTTCTCTTCCATTTGATTTGGAGAAGGAAGAGTTTTTTTGTTTTTCAACCCCTCCTTCCAGTGCTCGTCATCTCGACAAAGTTGGCTTTGTAGACTGAGGTCTCCCCCTTCTAGCCCAAGAGTTTTTTTCTACGCGTTTTCTTGAAAAGCATTTATGGCCTTGTCGAGTCCGGATTGTGGCTCCAACTTGAACTCTCCGGGAGGTGTTTTTTACATTTACGTGTTTTCCGCCTCCTCTTCATTTTGTCTCCCCCCCTCCGATCTTTTTCTGTTTCTGTTTTCCGCAACCGGCAACTCTCTTTTTCGACCCATCTTCGTTTTTCATGCGCGCGACGTACCAAATACGTTCTCTCGCCTCATTCTCCTCGTTCCCACCCCCTCCCTTGTGTTCCTTTAATGCCCTTCCTGCGCTTAACTTTTCGATGCGTTTTAATTGACGAGATTTGCGCGGCGAAAGGGACTCTCTTCTGAATGTCACTTTGTTTTTTTTTCGTTACATTTTTTCGACAGATGTCCCACACGGTGTCATGTGGCTTTTTTCTTTTGGATTAAGTTCTTTTCCTTTTTTTTTCAACACCTCCCTAACCTTTATTTATGCTCTTATTGTGGTGACCCCCACAGCTCCGACTTTGGGAACGAGTGCGGCTGCTTATCTCGCGCCGCCCCAAACTCACTGGGATTTAGGCCCCGCTTGTCGTAGTTTGCCTCTGGAATCTGGTACACCCCTGCTCGACGTTCTTCTGGACCTTGTCTTCACATTTTTTTAGTCCAGATTTTCTGGCACCCACCATCACGTCTTTCCTTTTGTTACTGTATTCTCAAAGTCTTTCCTTTGCTCGCTTCTTTTGGATGGAAAAGGAACCTTGCAGGATCTTATACTTTTCCCCCTGATGTTCATGAGAGCCTTTCCCGAATCCTCTTCTTTTCTCCTCCTTTTTGTTTTTTGTATTCCCCGATTTTTTCTAAGTCTCAGAATATGACATTAGGTGCCCGACGGCCTTTTCTGATTTAGTCTTTAGAGCATGTCCATCCACAACCAGCGATTGCACGCTTTTCTCTTTATACCAAAGGTCCCACCCCGTGCTTGGTTTTCGCTTTCCGATGTTTCCTCCCCTTCCAGGTCTCCATTGCAGTCTATTTTCCCCGATACTGTTTACCGGTAAGCCGTCCTACGACTTCATCTTGGCCTTTGTGCCTTACTTTTTAGTTTGGTTCTGCTTCTGATCGCCCTCCCTCATAATTTAGTTCGGCAAGAGGCCTCGATTGGTCCCCCATACCGCCTTAGGAGGCGATTGTTCTTTTTTTTTCCCCCATTTTTGTCCCCGCTTGATATCCCCATCTTATTTGCCCCCTCCCCCATGAAAACGTTTGGCAGCGGTGCCTCTTGCAGCTACCATGTCCCCTTCGTGGACAGGCTTTTCGACGATGTCTCTCCCGTGCTCCGGCTTCCCCCCCCCCATCGCATCATGACAGCGTATTCCTCCCTTTCAGCCTCCTCACCGTTGGTCAGATTCGTCCCCGATCGAGATTGGTCTCTCGTCTCCTTCCCAGGCGCGATGTCGCCTGAAAACCGGTTGTCGAATCCGTATTCGCGGTGGGTTACCCAATTCCAAGGATGAATGCCTAGTAACGGTCCCCCACCCCCACTGCGCGAGTTCAAGTTGTTTACGCCAGTTTCTGACACTTCGAGGTGCTAATCCTTTAATCGTTGAGCCCTCTTGCTCGAATCGTGCACCTCAGGACCACGCCGCCACTTGTTCGTATTTGACGAGATTGGAAGGCTTTTTCATTTATTATCTTAAACCCTATGTTTCCAATTTGATGCCGCCAACCCTTACGGGTGATGCTTCTCCTCTTCCTTTTTCCGATCTTGAGAGACTGAGATCCTCCTTCACTCCCAATATAGTTTGCCAGGGAGTCGATGGGCTGGCCCCCCTTCGCCCAAGTCCACTTTCGTTTAACACAGACCGTTAAATCGATCTGATATATTTCCGGAGCACTGTGACTTTTGAGAGACCGCTGTTCAATTACATATATGCCCTGTAACCCGTGTATTGTACTCGGCTTACTTTTCCCTCTCAGGTTTCATCGTGCCACCAAGACAAACGATACTCCTTTTTACCCGCTCCGCTGGGCGGCAAGTGATATCCCCCGCGTTTCCTTCTTTGGAAGTCAAAAGTGCATCACCGGCATTTTTGTTTACATCTCCTTCATCACAGGAAAGTTCCAGACCCTTGACCTAAGCCACAGATCCCACTAGTTCCTGTTTATCCCCCCCGAGTCCAACCCTTTAGAGCTTTTTTGAGTTCGTGCGGCCGGTGGTTTTTGAAATAAGCTTTGCTTGCTCCGCGAGATTTTGCCCCTTGGAAGGTTTAATCCCTGTGATGCCCAAGGCGCTAAGGCCGAAGCATCTATAATTTTTAAGCGAGTGGCATGGACGCGGTTATTGTGATACCACCCTGTGACGGGTACCATTTTTTGAACCTACCCTTTACCGCGAACGCCAGACTAGTCCCTGACCAGAGCCCGACCTTTTGTGTAAAATTCATCCGCGCTGTTTCTAGTGGCCAACGAAATACACTCCCGGTGTCATAGTGGTCCCCGCGGTTGGGCGCTGTCGTCTTCCGGCGCGGCGACCCCTTCCATCCGCGCTTTATCTTCAGGGGTCCCAGGCGCATGGTCTGCTGAGAGTAGTCCTAACAGAACGACTTGATCTTTTTTTTTTTTTTTTCAGGCGAGACGGAGGTACGAGGTCGAGGTCGACATCAGCTTACCTTCCCAGGTTGTCCAACTCTCCTCACTTTTAATCTGCGCGGCACAATTTTTTTGGTTATTCCTCAATTCCGCTGCTGGCGCGCTCTCCCCGGCGTGGGGTGTCAGTAACTCAGGTCCAAGTTTTCCTTCGGCGTTTGTCCCAATTCTTTTCCTTTCGCCTTCCCCTTGAATGTTCTGTCCACTGTGGTATCCTTCGAGGGCTTTTTGCCGCGCACTATGTATTGAACGGCGGCCAAAATTTCCCCCATCAACTGGCCCATCAACTGATCTAGTAAGTTTCCTTTCTCTGCTAATCTTACTGGCCGCGTAGTGTTTTGTTTTTTACGGTGCGGAGGAGTAGCGGGGAAGGGTTTAGGTAACACAAAATAACTGCCGCTTTACCTTTTCTTTTTTGGTGTGTCTCTATCTTCTAGACCTCGTGTGCCTAGACTCCCCCCTTTTCTCACTTTTAGCTTTCCTGAACAAGCCTCCCTCCCCCTCAGAGTCACTTGCATTGGCCAGATAAGATTTTGGAGCTACTTTGGAATACGGGCTTCCAAACTCTGGCGGGCCCTTTTCCCCCTGCCACGAACTTTGCAACCCACCCACCAGTTCCCCTCCCCTTGAACACCATCTGGTGATTAGAATTTTTGTTTTTTTGGCCCATT
>Ga0179593_1355833_pt1 | contig 12124 bp, 6 predicted proteins | sample CZODoug2_1_08_16_FD_185931 | JGI IMG/M metagenome (GOLD analysis project Ga0179593, IMG submission 185931) | Vadose zone soil fungal communities from Angelo Coast Range Reserve, California, USA - CZODoug2_1_08_16fungal (PacBio error correction) | ecosystem: Environmental > Terrestrial > Soil >... | reverse complement strand
ACCCCCGGCCTCGTGCCGCAGGACTTAGGAGTCATCTTGTTTTGGGTTTGTTTGCCTTGGGTCTATGACAATTACTATTCCCCGGATGCAACTTCTATCCAGAGGTTATCTTGTGGCCAGAGTTCCCCCCACGGGGGATGGACCCTTCCCCCCCGGGAAAGTCGGGAGCAGCCTGTCACAGGCCTGACAACCCTCGCACGAATCTCCGGAGAACCTAAAGCAATGCGTTTGTGAATTAAGTAATTTCCCCTGCTAAGGTACGTTGTGTATCTTTAGTTAGTTGGCATCCGGAGCGTCCAGAAGGTGAGCGTCCTGTTTAGTCTTGGCCAAAAGGTTAATTGGGGATATACCCCAAAAAGAGGGGTGTGGCACTAACAAGAGGGCTAGTCTCTGCATCGCAAAGAACGAGCACTCGCTGAGAACGACGATCCCCCTGACCCACCCATGGCTGTAAAGATCTTTTCCTCATTCTTTCTATTAGAAACAAACCGTTTTTTTTTACCTCCGGTTTTTTTTTCGAACGCCCTTCGGCTTTCCTTGGTGCATCTCCGGTTCGTGGTGAGACTTTTCTTGGTCTTATTCAGGGATTTTCCCCCGTTTTTTTCGCTCATTGAAAATTCCTGCGGGGTTCCTTTTGGGCTTCCCCCTTCCCCGTTCGAACGGCCGTCCCCTTCCTCATATCTGTTCGGTCGGTTCTTCCCGCAGGTTGAAGTTTTCACCCTCTAAGGGTACGTCGCACAGCGCATCCCAGGTGAGTCCAGACTTTTTTCCCCGTTTGATTGACGATTACGCCCCCCCAAACCCCTTTTTCCTCAACCCTGTCATGGCCCGTTCAACCACTTTTTCTTAACGCCCGCTAATGGTCTCTCAGAACCCCCCCTCCCTTCCCTGCTGCAGTCCCCCCTTTTACCTATCTCAACATCCATACGGACTTGCCTAGGGGGTGATGCATCCAAACGTGTACCGAGCTTTCTTTTTTTTCTTCGCTTTCCACCTTTTGTTCCGCTCCCGCCTGTTGTCCCTTCCCCACCCCCGCCGAAACGACCATGCGGAGCTGTTTCCCCAACACCCCTTCCCGTAGTTGACCGGAAAGTCCCCACCACACTCTAGCAACTGCCACACCTCTGTGTTCACGTTCAGTTTTTCAAAGGAGGGCACTTATGGTTTTTCTGAGGTGGCAGCCAACAAGGCTCAGTCGTATAAGGCCGCGCATACCCCCCGGGGTATGGTTTTCTGGAAATCCATGTTGATCCGTTTTCGTCTGTCCCGTGTTCAATCCAATCGCCTAATTAAGCTGGTCTCGCACCTACAATCCCCCTTGTTTCGATTCCGTTTGAAGACCCCCATCACCCCCACCAATTTTTCTAGTCATAGCACGCAGAGCTGCCTACACCAATTCGCAACGTCTTAATCAAGACACTAGGTGGCCTTCAGCTTATCTATTGAGGTTTAATAATGTTGCCCCCTTCTCTTTGAAAAGCTGTCCTCGATTCCTGCCCAGCAATGAAATCCTTTTTTTGCTTACAATAAGAATTTTTGGAGCCGAACATCAATACCCCAAATCCCAGGGTAGATGCCCTTGCGAGCATTTGCGGATGGTGCTCCATTTATTTGATGCCATCTTCCACAGAGAGTCTTAGGCGACTTGGAACAAAACCGCCTGTGGTTTCACACCCCCCCTCCCTTACTTTTTTTTACCCCCGTCTGAATGAGAGGCATCGCGCACCCCAATGCACACAGCGGAAACAGATGATTTAGTTTCTTGAGAGGCTCAGACCATTTTGATGCTGTCTCCGCCATGGTTTCTTGTCTCAGAATATTATTCTTCTCAGATTTACCACCAAAAGGCAAGGGACTCGGATGAGAAAGTGGCAACATGAGACTGTCTTGAAGAAGTTGTAGGGAACCTCCCGGGGGATTCCTTTATGGCTGGTCTACCCGGTTTTCCCACCCCTCCGCACCAAATTGGGGGTGGTGGGCGAAGATGCGACAACCTCGCACCACCCCAAGCATCTCGATGAGGGAGGTACCGGCTCCGGCCTGATTGACTAGGTTTTCCTGCCCAGAGACACTGTTTTTTTCCGCCTGAAAACCCCTTTGACAACAACCCCCATTTCCTTTTCCGTCCTCTAGCGTTGCCTGCCCTGCCACGCTGCTTTGTGTTATGGAGCCTTTTCCCGTGGTGTCTGACGTTGAGTTCGTTCTCCGCCTGCTTAGTTGGGGTTGCCTCGCGGGGAGATGGACTCTTCTTAGGTCCGGAGGTTGGCGAATCCAAATACCCCTGATTGCTGGACAACGTGGTGCTGTCACCCGCACGTCACTTTGACACCTCCTAAACGGCTCTATCCTTTGAGGGCACGGGTTTCCTCTCTTTTCATCCTCCCCCCCGTTGTTTGAATCGTCTTCCTCGGTGGGAAACCCGAGATCGTCGCAGAACTTTTTGGTTTTTGTTCGGCTTGTTTACTTGGTTTACGTGCCTTTTCCCCCGTTTGTTACCCCATCCAAAAGAAGTGGATTGTAGTTCGCCATTGTCGGACCGACCTTACCGTAAGCCTCGTCCTAAAGTCTCCCGTCGCGCCAATTGCGTTGAAGATCGCGATTCGTCCGTACGACTCCCCCGTCTCGTGGTGCATGCACAGCCTCGGGTTTTTTCATCCCCACTCTTTTCTTTTTTTCGGCACGTTGTTTTCGGTTTTCCCAATTTGTAGGTGCAGGCGATCCATTTCCGCTGGCGTGAAACATTTCGTTCAGCCCAATCCGGGCCGCCGTAATACTTTGATCTTGTGAATGTTGAATGTGGAACAGCGGCCACCCCTCTGCTGTACTTGTCGAGTTTTTCCTAGTCAAGTACCAATTTCCTCCGGTTCAGAAGCAGATGGCGCACCCCGTCTCGACCATGCCCTTGGTAATCTCAAGCACGTACCCCACCCCCTCCCTTTTTTTCGCTGTCGCCGCGCCGTTCAGCGCACGAGCCCCTCATCAGGGACGGAGCCCCTGGCCCCTTTTTATGCCGCGTGGAGAGTTCCTGTTTTGGCTTCGACTGCAATCCTTTGCTTTTTGCCACTAGATGGTCCCCTTCGCCGCGTTGTTTTTTGCCACCACAGCCTCCGCCTCCTTCCGCCTGCAGGTTCCCCCCCGCCACCCGAAAATATTGCGGCGAACATGCCCATTTCCCCCCCTTTCCGGGGCTCCCGGTGAATGTTTGGTTTTCGCGTCTAACAAGGGATGTACAGCCCCCTCCTGATCGGTCTAAAAGTGACCATCGACTATTCCAGCCCTTGGAACATAGGCCAGGCATAACAGCCCGTCCCCCGCCCTTTTCTAGGCAATTGGAGATGTTCCCCGTTCTCTAGTCTGACGCCCTTTTTGTTCATCGTGGTCGGGTCACGCAGCACTGGGGTCTTTTCCTGTCTCGACCGTCTCGTAGAAAGCTATTTGCGTCCGTTGTCCCATCCCGCCTTTTACGCATTCCCCCTGAGTTGCTCCCCCCACTCTCGCCGGGGTTGGGATGCTGAGGGGAGGCCGGCGAGGGTTTCGAAACCCCGTTGCTTAACAATGCGGAAGTTGATGCCCCTGTGCATTAATTTTTCGTCCTTCGTGAGAGCGGTAGGCATTTTGTTTCCAGCCCTCTTAAGAATTGGTTTGACAGACCATGGTAGTTGATGCTGGATGGACTGACTTTATCGACCCCCAACGTTGTCTCACTCCGGTTTGCACTTTTTACCAGCCTTTCCATGCAAAAAACGACAATCAACCACGTTTGGAGACTTTTTCTCTTACCCCCTTGCTTTGCTGTTGATAGCCCCCTGGGCTGCGGTAGCGGATCTAAACAGTGCTACTTCGTTCGTCCTCTGTTGCACTTTTCACCGGTCGTATACTTGAAGTCGTTTTAGTCCCAGCGGCTGTGCTTGCTCCCAATGCCAGCACTTGTCGGATGGGCGTCTGTGGCGACCCGCGTAGGTTAACTCGTAAGAAGTTACGCCGGCACGTCCCTTAGCGGAGCTCCAAAATTCCCCAGGACGAATTGCCTGCCGTATGGTGTAGGAGGCAATAAGATGAAAAAGTTCCAAACTCCTTCTAATGCAGACGGCGATCACCCACAGGTTCTCCTGCCCAAGCCCAATGATACCTCGCTCCCGCCCAAGACACCGAGAACGATAGGCAGCGCGGATTCACATTATCTTCTTTCGACCCGCGTGAAAACGGGTGCCCCAGCCGTAGAATAGAGGTTCTCCCCCGCTTTAGTAGTCTAGATAGACGGGTTAGCGTTAGAAGTAGAGGAGCAGTGCGTGGCTAGAAGGAGCAACCCGGAGTGGCGTAACACCAGAGTTGGTACAGCTGCCAAGGTTTCCCTGCCGGCCCTGGCCCCGCTCCACATACGTCTGCCCCCTGCAGGCCCCAAATCCGCGGATTTTCAACCCTGAGCAACCTCATGCCCTGAGCCATTAATTTGCCCCCACCCCCTTGGTAGATTTCATATAGATCTGGCCTCGGGGTTGGTGCAGGCCTGGCGGGCTCCCCCCACTTGCCCTGCAATGAGCTGTCGTTTAGCAACGACTGGTTGAAAATTTCAACTCGAATACGTCTCTCGGGTTGAGGTCCATTCGGGCAATCCCCCCTCGGACTTCTCCCCTGTCCGTTTAGGCTTTAACTGAGGTCCCTGTGTGACGCCATATGCTCTGCAAACACCGGGGAGATAATCGTCAGTGAATGCAGCGAAACTCTTTTTCTCACCTCCGCGATCCCCCTTTGGGTTTGGTAGTTTTGCAGGTGCTGGCCGGAATTCTTGTTACTGACCAGGTCCTGAGGTGGCCCCTGTCCTTTTTCCATAACTAACGTGCGAGATGGTTGTTGAGCTAATCTAAGTACCATGCGGCCATCTATTCTCTTTGAATAATACATACTTTTTGGGTGTTAGATTTTTTTTTACGCCATGTTTGCTTTTCGCGAGAAGACACAGCCTTCTCAAGTCTTTTATCCGGAAAGATTGCCAAAATACTCCTTAGCTACGAAAAGGCCTCCGCACCCGCAATCTGCCACACGCCCCTGCACCCGCCTCGGGATTTCTCAGCTGGTTGCCAAATTGTCGGATGACGACCTACTCTCACCAGTTATTACGAAATTTGATCTGCCCCGGAAAGTTCGCCCGTTGACGGTCCGAAAGGCAGATGCTTTCCCCGGCCCTTTAAGCCCAATGCTCTTCCGAGGACCTTATCTTGAGATTTTCCAACTTTCTGCAAAGCTGTTTTTCCTAGGGTCCCGTTCGTTTGAGCCCGACCGTCCCGTGCTTCACCCCCCCCCCTACGAATTTTGACATCCCCTAGAATTGGCGGTTTTCTTTAGCTTGTATCTTTCATGCCTCTTCGGGGTTTTGGTATCCGAATTTGTGGTAATGCCCTCCACAGCTTTGTGGAGTACGCCCCCCCCCCCCACTTTGCAGTGTTCCTGAGGTTAGTACCCCACCGTCCGGCTTGGTTCTGGCCAACCCCTCGGTGGGCGATGTGCGTCTAAAATGAAATATCAGATCGACTTTCCGAGAACTACTTAGAGACCTAACTACACGACGGTGGATTCTCGGATTGAACCCCCGGTCCGCCAGGTTTTTGAAGAAGATGGACAGAACCCTCGCTTTGGGAGATATCCTTCATAGGGAGTGTGAGTTGTTCCCATGGCTGACGCCTCTGAGGGATCAGTTTGAGGGACAGTTTGTTTTGCTACCGAACATTCAGGTGCTGGTTATGATGTGCGCACAATCTAGAAGTTCTGTAACTTGTGGGAATTTAAAAAGTTGACTTGTCGATTGGCCTCGTATAACCCCCAGCCTCGGGCTTAGACCTCCGTAAACGTTCCTCCCCCTTGAGTGCTCGTTTGCCCTTTTCAGAAGTTCGTAATCTTAAAGGACCCTACCCCCTTTTCCTGACACCCCGATTTAAAGCCATGTACCTGTTCAGGCAACATGAAAGACCCCGTTACTGTCCCTCTTTCAGTTTCAGAAACATCCCGCGCGACCGCCGCCCACCACACGCAATCCAGGACTTGGCAGAGATTCTCCAACGGTTCGAGTTTTTCGGGTTTTCTTTTCACCCGTGATGCGAACTGGGTGCCAGATACCCTGCATGGAGTAACATCCAGTTCCCCACATCCCTGTCCCCGTTAAAAACCATCCCTCGGGCGAAAAACCAATGGCCGAACCGTCGACGAACCGGCATCAGAGGCGTTTACAGGCTTCGCAACTGTTTTTTAATTTTTTTTGGAGCCTTTGGTGGCGCAAAAGCACCTTTTAGGATTCACCTACGATTTAGCCATCAAAAACCCGTCTCTGTGATCACCCCCCTGAAGGCAGTTACCATTTCGTCTTCCCCCGTCTAGAAAAGAGATCTTCCTCACGCGCTGGCGTCACCCACGAAAAAGCCATCGAATTACCCCTACATATTTCACCCCCCCTTGGCGTTTCCACGCTTAGATTCGAAAACATAGCCAGTTTTGATCCCCCCTCGCTGGTCTTTCTTTTTCCTTGTCCCTGGCCACATTCACCTGGCCCGTGATACCTTCGACTAATACTTCTTTGGGAAATCCTTTTTTTTTTTCTCCACTCTTTCTAAGTACCTAAGCCCCCAAAACCCTTACCGGTCCTCTTCCCGTCCGATTTGATCGGCGAGAAAGATTGTGAGTACCTGCAGAGTTGACCGCAGTCTTGCCTTTGGTGCACAACTCGGCGCCCTTGGAAACCCTGACTGGAAAACCGAGCGAGGGAGAGCGTTATCCCAATCCAAGTCCAAACCCCGTTTCTTTGGCATTTGGTAGCACATTGACTTATTGCTCGGTTTTTTAGTGGCAGGTTGACGCTGTTACTGCCTGCTCTCGAACCCTCTGGGGTTTAAACTGGCTGGGCTCTCGATGTAAGGCGTACCCCCGCTGACGTGGGAGTACGGTGCCGCGTCATCTGTTTATCCTTTTTTTCTTGGTAGTCCTTGTAACCCCAATATTCCAAACGGGTGGGGGATATCGTTTACCAGTTCTTTTCCGCACAAGTCTTCAAAAACCGCCCCCCGTCTGATTCATGTCGCCCTTCTTCGTCCGCTGAAGAGAAATTTTCTTTGACTGCAGCCGCCCCCTCGCGCTTTATTAAATCAACTTGAAAAAAGACCCAAACCCCTTTTCTAGTTACGAATTGATCCCTTTTCCAGGCTCACCCCTATGGTGAGGGTTAACAGTTCGATACGGTGGTTTTATCTGAAGAGGGAATCGATCTCGACGCCAATTCGATGGCTTGGGTTTGAGTCAGATGTAATTCCTTTTTGCTAAACATCCCTGCCTTTTTATTCTGGTATGAACATCCCCTGGTACAAACGCCGAACAACTTTCCCCCCCCTTCTCTATCTCTCGAGGACTTCGATCTCTTTTTACTTCATTAATAATTGTGTTTGCTGATAGATACGGAATAGAATATTTACTCGCTCTCCTTTTTGCCCCCATGGTTCACTCTTGGTTCAAGCCACCCCGTTCCCCATAATTTATTGATATTTAGACACCCGGCCAGCCCCCAGACGTCCTCCACGACTGAGGCAAGCTACCTCTAGCATGTGAGAGAGGAGCAACTATCGATCACGCACCGTCAGGTGTTCCTCAACGCACTCGGGTTTTTCCCCATCCCCAGTTCTTGTTCGCTCATTGTTGGGGGTCCCTTATTTTGTTCCGATCAACGCTTTCTCTGGCATTTCAAACCTCGCGCTGGTCACTTCACCGTGCCGCCTACATTTTTGGGCTCTTGTTTGTTCGGGTGGACCGAAACGAACTGCTGTATGCCCCCCAAACAGTTTGGTGCTGTTCCCTTCCGCTCAAGACGACGGTTGTCGGAACTAGATGCCAGCACCTGTCTATCCCAGTTCGCTGGTCCTGTCCAACATTCGCTTGTGATTTTTAGCGATACGAAACTGCTATCATTCAAGAACTCTGCACCTCTTGCCCGCAATGAAGCTTTGTCTCCCTTTCAGGTGGTGACTAACTCATTCCGCTGAATATCTCTGTTTCCCTCTCTGGTTTTCACAAGCTCAGTTTTTCACAGATTCGCTCGGAACTGCTTTCCGGTCCGCACCCAGACTTTGGTTTTTTTTCCGTCCATCACCGGAACAAATAACATCAATCGTCCGGGGATCTTTGCTTGTTGTCTCGGGCGCCCAGCGGATGTTTACTTACCCAGGATCTTTTCTCAATGCACGCACTTTTGCGGGGACTCCGTGGGCCTACTCGTCAAACGTAGAAGCCACTACCGCTTTTATCCCCATGTGTCCGTCCCTGCTCGCTGCGCCCCTCTGTTGGTGAATATGGTACCATTTCAAGATTCTACAAGGTTTTTCTTTTCGTGCCCATCGCGTTAATACGAGGGCTTTCGGCGGGAATGAAGATGTCCTAGAGCTTACAAAAGGTAATTGTGGTTTGCCTCATCGACTGTTTTCTAGCGGGTGCGCCCCGGCTCTTCCAAGCCTCCAGTGCACTTCAAGCCGATTCGCTTTGCCGCTTCTCGCGGACTCTTTTCCTCTGGTTTTGCACGAGTAGCCAGTGCCTGAACATGCTTTAGATTCGTCTCTCCCTGACCTTGATAGCCGTGTCGCATCACCCTGTGCTTGACCGATCAGACCCCCGTCGCCCCACTTGAGTTCCTCCTTTCCAGTTTATGGTATGTGTGATAGAAATGGGATGCACGACGGATGCAGAAGTTAGCAATATGTTAGGACGGGAGGTTTTTCCATCTTGAACATTTACCGGTAGGGATTGTCCTTCCATTGTAGTTTTGGGAGTCACGTTGCTACCCCTTGGCCGCAAGGACTTGGTCTCTCCCACCTTATTTGCGGTCGCTCCTTGATTTTCCCCCGGGTGTTTCAAACTCCGTCCATCGCCTGTTTCAAGAAGAACGTACCTATTTTTTCACCTATTTCGCCCCAGCATGAGTTGTATTTGTGTGTTTTTTTCTTTTTGTTGTTTCTTTTTTCTTTGCGTTTTTTTTTTTTTTTTTTTTTTTTTTATTTTGTTCTTTTTTTTTTTTTTTTTCTGTCTTTATTTTTTTTTTTTATTTTTTTTTTTTTTTCCTCTTTCTTTTTGTTTTATTTGTATCTTTTTTTTTTTTTTTCTTATTTTTTATTTTTTTTTCATCCCTGTTCATGTATTGTTTTTTTTTTTTTTTTTTTTTTTTTGTTCGTTCTATGTCAGTCCATTACCCCCTCCCCTTCGTTAGTAGAGTATCTTCCCCGACATAATGGTTCACCTAGTGAACCCGAGGTCGGGAGACTTATAGGTACGGATAATTTTGCTCAGGCTTAATTTTGGATAGTGTTTTTTCCCCCGCTCATTCTCACTTCTTCTTTGAGTAACCCAATTGTGGTACAGAACACTGCCCCACTGCGTTGTCAAGAAGCCACCGTTCGGCCCGAGTTTACACGCCTTTAAGGCACTTTTTCTCTGAGAACCCCCTCCTTCCCGTATCCAGCCTTAAGCCCACACTTTTAGATGTCCCCCCTGTCTTCTAGATGTACGGTGTTTTTTTTGGACTTCGGCCTTTCGCGCTCTTCCAGACCTACAACAGCATGCTTATTTTAGTAAAGTTGCCCCTGGTGCCACAATACGCCCCCTCTTCGCCTAGGCTATCAGTTATCTCCAGGGATATAGCCCCTCTGATGAGAGACAGCTCCCAGGACGCCTCGAAAATCTTTTAGGAATAACTTTTTTTAAGGTTCTTTAACCCCGGGTCTGAAGTCGGCGTTTATCATAGCCCCAATTGATCCCCTTTCTTGATCCCTCCCTGTAGACTTGTCCTGTTCCATTGGGATTATTCTCCTTTTCTAACGAGACTACGTTTGTTCCCCTTTTCTTGCCGATCCCCCCCTTTCCGTGCCTCTGGTTTGGTTTCTTTTCGCTCACATTTCCGTCCCCATTTTGACAAGTATTCTTTTGTACTCCTAAGTGGGTGGTGGGCTACGTCGGCGTCCTCATTTGTGGACGCATATGATTGACGAAGACAACCATGCTCGCACGTCTTTTTCTGTGCAAAGGCCTGGTGTACAAACCCTTCCGCGAGTATCCCCTTCCCTTAAGCCACTTTATTTTTCCCAAAAAGCAAAAGGCCTTGGTTGTTTGACCTTGTTGTGCAAACAAACTCCTTTATTCAACCCTCTTCTGCAAATTATTTGGCCAGACCTCTGCCCCGCCATCTAACCTACAGTTTAAGCTACCCTGCAGGAGCATGATTTACCCGTGCTATTTACAACTGGTAGCTGACCAGACCCCCCTGCTGTCCCCCCCCCAGATTCGTGGATGTTGACCAGGATAAAGTCAAAGCCGGGTTGCACTTTAGGCCCTAACCATACTTAATCCCCCCCCCCTCCCTTAAACCACCACCCCCCCGCGGATTGTTGGCATGAATTGTCTTTAAGCCGTTTGTTCTTTTGCTGTGCTTGTGGTATACACCATTGTCTCATTTAATCTTAAATTGTGTGCTTCCCCCTTGTCCTGGATTGCCAAATTTTTAAGTGGCCCAAACTCTGGTTGTAGACCCCAGCCCTAGGGGTCCTGATCGACCTCAACTCCGTCTCCCCTCATTTATTCCCTGAGCAATTCTGCCTACTACCCTCGAGCCTCCGCTTGCATTTGTCTGTTTAACCCAACGTACCTTTCCAGCCGATCTGTCTACCCCGTCTGGCCGATATTGGAATAGGGGTTGCCCCCCGTCTGTGTTTTTGGAGGCCCATTGCGTGGTTACACCCCCTTTTTTCTATAGTAATTATTTGCGGTCGCTTCACCTACCATAGAGGGTTGTTCTAATTTAAACACTGTTTATCCCCCGTCCTACTGACTTTTTTGGAAGGGCCCCCCCTCCCCCCTGAAGTTACCCCCACCTTGCCGCCACGTCTCCTGGAAGTGTTTGTCCCTCTTGATCCTCGCGTTTAATAGAAGTTTACACGGCACGTCTCAAACAACAGGTCAGGTTTACAGAGACCCCACTCCCGCCCGGTATCCCGAGTTCGTTTTTATACGTCCTGATTCCCGACTCCCCCTTTGTAGAACCCGAACTCCTTGGCCTTTTGGACTCTTTTCTTCTCAAATTTACGCGATGCTTTTCGTACACTTTGATACGTATTTTCCCGATCCGAGATTAGATAACTCAACCCACGGCGATCAGGCCCACCCTGCAGCGGATCGTTCAGTAACCCTCTCCCCTCTCCCGATGACATTACGGAGTTGCACGTTCCAGAGGACACATGGATGTGGTCCGTGTTTCAGCGATTTTTCTCAAAACCCTGATCAGGCCGGCCCCCGCTTCCAGTTTTTTTTTTAAACACCCCGTCGACTTGTATACAGACCTCCCTTCGACACTCCTCTTCGTAAAGTAGGACGCCCATAGAATCCCCCTGCTCCGAGCCCCCTAACAAAATAACCAGTTGTTACCTACAAAAACAAAAACCTTGCTCCCAAAGACCTCATAAGGCCCCCCCCCATCCCAGTCAATAACGGTTTTGGAACATACTTAGGTATTAATGGCCCCCTTAGCGCTAACGGCCACTTTTAGAACACCCCCGCCCCCCATTGTGCTATAGAGGAAGCGAGACGAATAAGACTTTGTAGGACCATTCCCGCTGGTCTTCCGCACCCTCATAGAAAGACCCCAAACTGCAACAGGTTTACTTTTTTTACCGTGAGGTATGTCTTTTGCATCGTGATGATAGTCTGCTTTCCATTCCCGCTTTCCGGGGGGTTGCTTCTGCAAGAGGTCATTCTTTTTCTTAGTGTCGAACCCACCTTTTTGTTGCCGTTCCCCCCCCCATCCTTTCAGTGGCAATCTAAGAGGCGCCCTCGGTACGCAAACTTGGCTGTCCCCCCCGCGGCCTGTCCGGTCTCTTTCGAGTGTTGCCTGACTCCCCCCCGTTTGCTGGTTGTCTTTCGCCAAAGAGTGTTTTCGTTTGCACCCTCGACTGCTCCTTTTTTTTCCTGGGTTGCCCACACAGAGACCCCCGCCCCCGACCCAACCCCTGCCACACCCCCCCCCCCCCCCTTCCAGCACACACACCCCCGTCCCCCCCCAGGGTGCGGCGTTCGTCTCTGAGGCGGCGGACGGCCTTCTTCTTGGCGCCAG
>Ga0179593_1298754_pt1 | contig 12124 bp, 14 predicted proteins | sample CZODoug2_1_08_16_FD_185931 | JGI IMG/M metagenome (GOLD analysis project Ga0179593, IMG submission 185931) | Vadose zone soil fungal communities from Angelo Coast Range Reserve, California, USA - CZODoug2_1_08_16fungal (PacBio error correction) | ecosystem: Environmental > Terrestrial > Soil >... | reverse complement strand
TTCTTTGCACCGCCCCTTTTCCTTCTCCCCTCAGCTCCCTTTTGGCGAGCGTCGCTCAGAACCTTTTTTTTTTTTTTGTTTTGTTGTTAGGTAGGATTTCCCCCCCCTATGTTGCCTGAGTTGTTGTATTTATTATTTTTCGCCAGGTGTCAGCTGACCACCGTCTATTAACTTCCTGCGGGCTTTTATCTCTTTCCGTTCCCGCGGTTTCCGGGGAGATATTGCCTTTTACTTTATCTCTTCCCGTCACCTGGCGTTTTTTTTGCCCCCTTTATGTGTAAGGTAGCGTGTTTTGTTTCCTGCCTCCTAAGTGTATTCCCGGGTTTCTTTTCTTTCCGATGTATCTTCTTCTTGTAAAACAAGCCCGTTCTTTTTCTCCATGCGTGTCCCTTGCTCCTCTGCTCTTAGTGGGGAGGTGCTGGTTACCTTGTTCTGAAAACCTCTTTTTCTCTTTTTTTGTTAGTACTTCCGTCCGGCCCGTATTGCTTTCTTATTTAAGAACGGGGCCCGAGTCTTCTCCCTGTTTTCATCAGCTTGAGTCTCCCAGACAGGTCTGAGCCGTCGATGTCGTCTCAAGGTTTTGTGTGCCATGGTTATCCTCTGCGGGACCTTTTTTTTTCCACTTTCTTGGGCGTCCACATCTTTGGAACTTTGGCCTCTTTTCTTCAAGGTGTTCTGAAGCCTAAGTTTCCGACCCCCCCATTTTGAGTCTTTTCCCATCATTCCTTTTTCTCATTGATTTTTTTTCGCTTCTCCCTCTTATCACGTTTTGTTTGTAGTGTTTTCCTGAAACTCGCAGCACCCTCGAACTCTACTTTCTTCCCATCTGTTACATTTTTTCCTGTCCTCCTTTTTGTCCGTTATTGGCCCCAGTCTTGGTCCAGTTCATTGCCCTACGGCCGTTCGTTTTGATTTTAGTTTGTGATTGGATAGGCAATCGACTTCTCTTTTCTCCCTCTTTTTTCAAGATCTGGAAATTCCTATTCTGTCTCTTTCGTCCCCCTTTCTCCCACTTCCGGCGGGCGTTCGCCTCTCTTGCGGCCTCCTCCCTAATGTCTGTCTTCACTTTCCCCTTCTCAGCCTTTTTTTTTAATTCTGTGCAGTTTTTTCTTTTTTTACCTAGCCCGTTTCTTTTATTGCATGCCCTCCTCCCCATCCCGACTTTGTCTCTATTCGACTGGAAGGATTCCTTCTAAAAGGTTTTCCTATGTACTTGGATTTTTTTCCAGAGGACGAGACGATATATAGATCAAGCGTCTTTTCGGCTCTTCTGTGTATTCGCGTAACCGTTCAGCCACTGTTATTTTCAAGCACTTTTTCTGTTCGCAATTTCAGCTTGTTTTTTTTTTTTTTTTTTTTTTTTTTTTTTGTGTTTTTTTTTTTTTTTTTTTTCCCCCTCGTTTTCATCCCGAGGCGGTCCTGCCTTCGTGACCTTCATTTGTTGGTGCAGGTTTGTTCATCCGGAACTTTCCCCAGTTCTTTGACCTGACAGCGGCCGCTCCCCACTAAGATTTCCCTTTCGTGGCTGGAATACGTTTTTCTCCTTTTTATTTTTCCAATTCTACAGTTGGAGTCGTGTCCGGTCTCCCTCTGAACGCCAGGCTCCCAGATTTCAGTTTTACTTCGTGCAGCTCTATTGCTTTCCCACCCCTTTTGGTTCTCTCTACATTGTTCTCCTCTCGAAGTTCGATCTTTCCTCTCTATGGATTCTCCTTTTCGTCCCTAGTTTAACCGGATTTATAGTCCCAGTCGTGCGGGACGGAAGGTAAATCCCCATTTCTTTATTCTTGGTCAGGCTGGAAAAGTTCCTGTTTTATATATTTTTTCTGGGCCGCGCGTGTGCTCCTTCAATTTTGTCCCCTTCAAGATTGCCGAGAAAGTATCCAGGGTTGTCCGCGTGGCGCTCTTCCATGCGCCAGATTCCCTCTTCCTTTGCACACCAGAGATCCCTCTCCTCCCCTCTTGCCCTTTCTGCGCGCCGCTTTGTCTTGTTCTTCCGGTTTCTGATCCCCCCCCTCCTGTAACTCATCCCCCCCTGCTGCCCCGGGCGTCTCATTCTCTCTTTGGTTTTTCTGTTTCCCACCTTTGAGAGCACAACAGTAGTTATATGTGTTTTCTTAGACGAATTAGTTCGACGTGTTTTTGTAACTGATGACAAATTTCTTTTGGCTTTCTCTCTTTTCGGTGTGTATGTTTTCCGCGTTTAACGGTTTTTTCAGATTCCGCTTAGTTGTCTCTCCCTCTGGACGCGCCAATGGACGCCGCCCGATCGTGATCCCGTTCGCCGCCTTCGGTTTCCCGGTGCTCTCGGTGCCGCCGGTTGGTTCCGCCCCCCTGTATCCGGGTGGGCTGTGGTTCGCGGATTCCTTTCTCCCTCCCTGGTTGTCCCGTCCCGCCCCCCCCCCTTGTCTGCCCCCCCGTTTTTTCCCTTTCTCCTTTTTTTTCTTCGTGCCCCCCTGTTGTTTCTTTTTGGTTCGCTGTTTTTTTTTTTTGTGGTTTGTGTGCTTTTTGTGGTATTTTTCACCTTTGTTGATTATACTTTCTTCATCGTGTTGAGTATTCCATCCCGTGCAATGTTCCTTCTATGTGCCTTCCCCTAGACTTGCGGTTCCTTTTCTCAATTCCGTGATACCCTCTCTTTCTGCTGGTTGTTGCCTGCCCTAGATTCCCTCGTCCCTTTTAATTCAATCTCTTCCCCCCGCTTTTTTTGGCTTTGCGAAAAAATTAGTTCACCTTTTCGCTTCGGGCGGTTGATACCTGCTGCTTTTTAACATCACTTGATCTGCGCGAAGGGGTGTCTGTTTCTGCTCTGTCCTGTCTTCATTTTGCTATATGGTTTCTAGCCCTGTCGGATCCTTTTTTGTTGGGTCATCCTTGGGATCAAGCTTTTTTCGTGATCCACAGGTGGGTTACTTTTTTCTAAGAGTTTGATTTGTTTTTGCCCTTCTTTCAGACTAGTCACCCGCTTTCTACTTTCTCACTTGGAGTCTGCAGTTTTGTACTCTCCTACTCGACTTTTCGTCTTTTTCCCTCCCTGAGCTCTTCCTCTCCTTCCGTTTTATTGTGTGTTCAGCTTTTTTTGCAATTCGTCCGATTATATATTTTTCCCCGATAACTGTATTCCCTTTCCCATCTTTCTTATTGTTGTTTTTTGATGTGATTTCTGTCGTCGGGAGCCTGCTTTGAAAAATTGTCGATTTTTTAGATTTGATTCGATATTCTAGCGTCTGCTGTCCGTCTAGTCGCCAGACTGGTAGTTTTCTTTCACCCTCGTCATTGTCCCTTCGCCCTTCAACTGTCCCCTTTTTATGGCATCTTTTTCCTCTTTCCGCTGCACAGAGTTCTTCGGGAAGCTGGTTTGTCACATTGCAATACTCCTACAGTTCGCCCCGCCTCTGTAAAGTCCCTTTTGCACAAGGATGTGGAACAATTTTCTCCTCGCCTGTCCTTCTGTTTCGTTTCGATCGCACTGTGCGTTCTTTTTCCTTCGCCTATTCTACGTCCCATGTATATTGGCGATTCGTGTTTCACTTCCTGTCTGTACCCTCCTCTAGACGCCCTGTTTTTCGGATTCTTCTTGAGCTTTGTTGATAAGGTCTCTTCATCTCTAAGAGTCTGGCCCCGCTAGTCATCTGTTCCATTATTGTTGGTAGCGGATGTATTACCTTGATATCTCAAGATATTTTTGTCAGGAATCACCCCTGGGCGGCACCGTTCTGCCCTTGAGCAAACTGGATGACCCAATTCTTGTTCGGGTCCTGGTTCTTCTTTAGTCAGCTGCTGTGGCCTATTTGCTATTTGACATGATCTTTTTTCTAACTTCGGCTTTTTTTTTTTTTTTATGTTGAGTCGACGCAGACAATGTGCCCCTTTTATGCTGTGGAATTGTGTTGGGATTTGGTTACCTCTTGAAGCGAGTTAGGATTTTTGGTATCTGCTTCTTTTATTGAGAGGGTTCCCCCCCCCTTCTGTTAGCTTCTTCCGGATAACCCATTCTCAATCTTATTGAAGTCAGCGATCAATTTGTTTCCGCTTTGTTCGATCTTGTATGAAGAAATTTTTTTCCGCCCATCTTTTGAGGTGGAGCTCATACACCTTTTTTGACTTTTTAGATTAGGATTATGTATTATTTTCCTCCTAAGCCGTCTCTTTTTCCTTTGAGCAGCTTCGGCTTTCTATCATTCTTGATAAGATGTTCCAAGACTTTGCAGTTAGACTTTCTTTGTCCCTTTAACAGTTTGTGTTCCATCGAACTCCGATAGCACCTTTCCTGTGTCCCCGATTCCCCTTTTCTTTCTATTTTGAACCTGTACCCTTTCCTTATGGGCACAACCAGTTATCTCCACTGATTGCCTTCCCCTCCCCTGAGTTTTTGCCAACTCTTTTTGAAGATCCTTTTCTTTCTTTTTTACCTCCTAACCACCTAACTGTATAGGTAGCCCTTTCCGTCTGTCTTTTCTTTAACGGAATTGCTCTCCCTCTTTTCCCCTGTGACCGTGGTTCCGGGATACCGATAATCCTCTATCTTTTTCTTGTTCCTCGTCTTGGTTGCCCCGCTCATTTTACAACGTTTCCCCGCATGGAGGTGCTCCACATTTTTTTGACTTTTGAATTGTAGTCTTTTTTAGGTGACTCCGCGTGCGTCAACCCCTTTTTGGCTTCTTTCTTCGCCGCGATGGGTCTTCTGCCTTCTTTGATATGTTTATACATCGGTCTGCTTTTTCCCTCCTTTTTCCCCAGTTGTTGTGTTCTTGTCTAGATTCTCTCATTGTTCCCGGGCGCAGAGACCCACTTTTCCGGAGCAGCTACCGGCCCCCTCGTGCTCCCTTGTTCGCTCATTTTTCACCTTTGCCCCTTCTTGCTTTTTGGCCCCTTTTGTTCTTCCTTTCCCTTTGTCCAGGTGTAGTTGATTCGGCCGCTGCGTGCTTGGAGATCTTTTTTTCGGTCGCTCACGGCGCCTTTTCGGGCGCTTTTTTTTAATTTTAGCATGTCGCTCGGGCGTTCATAAACTGCGGTCAGTGAGGTCCTTTTGTCTTTTCTGTTTCGAACTCTTACCTTTTCTTTGCGAATTATTCGATTCCGCTCCTTCGTCTTTGATCTTCTTCTATGGGGTTTTTGCAGCGTACTTCGTTAATTCAAATTCAGCTGATTCGCGTTGATTTCCATAGATCGCGGGTTCCGTTCCCTCTTCTCCTACCTGGCCGGTCTTCGCTTCCGTTGTGGCACAACCTCTGACAGTAGGACGCCCCCAAAAGACCGGCCTATTCTTGTTTAGTCCCTGGCTTCAATCCCTTTCTTTTTCTCGACCCCATTTTCTTATTCAATAGTGTTTCGCGCCTTCTTTTTTTTCACTCTGTTGACTGGTTGTGAGTCCCGTCCTGACTTTTGTTGACCCTGCACGCTATGCATCCTTGTCGGAAGCCCCTTTTGACAACTTGATCGTCTTGCCATCCTCCTCTTCTTGCTTCTTGCCTGTTAATCGCTGTTTTTTTTTCGTTCTTGTTCCCGAGAATTTGTCCGCCATTCTACATTAGCCTGGGTCCCTTTTTCACTGCGAGCCTCGTTTTGCACCGAAGGTTGTGGTCTTTCCTACTTTGTCGGGTATGTCGTCCCCCTTTTATTCCTTGTGTCCGCTCGATTTCCTTTTTGTCCTTTTTTTCATCTTACTCTCTTTTCCCGCGCCCACCTCTTCCCGCAGACGCAGCCGCGCATTACTCTAGATGATCTCATCCATTCTTTCATTCCTAATATGCTCAGGCTGGAAAGGGCAGAGTGCTGTTCCTGCCTTGTAACCAACTGATTTTTCTTTTTATTCTGTTAAGTACTTCACTAGCCCTTTTTGCGTTACGCCCGTTCGTTTCCTCCAGCATGACTTTAGAGTCTTTCCCCCCTTTGCCCAAGATATATCCTGCATAGCCCTACATCCTTACGATTATGGAGTCAAGAAACAGGCCTTGGCTTTGAAGGGTCCGGTTTCTGTCTTTTCCCTTGATCGTTCCTCGGCGTTTCTTGCGCTGGCGGAAAAGCTCGCAATTCTCTTGTCTTTTACTCTCCAAGCCCTTCGGTCTTGTCTTTTTCTTAGACATTTTCCCCCGCTGCTCGGACCGTGTGATCCATTTGAGGGCGGTGCGTCACCTTTTGCTGTCGTAGGTGTGTTCTAAAGTTTCGGTGTATCGTGTTGAAGCTTACAGCGGCTCTCCATCATTTCCTTTCCCGATGAACCCGGTGATACAGCCGCTTCGGTTTTCGAATTTGGCAATCTACACTTCTTCTTTTTTTGAGCGGGTTCCTATGCTTAGCCTTCGAGGCTCTTCGTCTAGTCCCTAGGCTTCGATTCCTGTTGGTTTGTTGCTTTTTACATACTCCTTCCTCTTCTGGACTGCCAGTTCTCCCCCCGTCTGGCATTTGCACTTTTTTTGAGGCATCATCATTGACGCTGGCCATTTAAGGAGAATTGCTGCCCAAAGTTCTTGAAATGAAGGAGTATTATCCTTTTTGCTTCGAACTTGTCGGTCACATTTGTCTCCATTCTTGTTCCTGTGTCCTGATTTCTGGAAAAAGGTTCATTGGTTAATCATCTTTTATGTGAGTTTTGTTATGACGAAAGGTCTATATTTTTGCATAATCCTCCCTCTCTTACCTCTGCACTTTGCTCCAACTTTTTTTCGCTTTGCGCCCCTCGCCCCCCGTGACCATCCGAGGTCTCCCCCTCGTTTTTAACCTGGATAATATCGCGCCTTCCCTTCTCTGCGAGATGCTTCTTGATTTCAGATTATCCTTGTGTTTCCATACGCCTTCTTTCTGATCGCGTCCCAGTTTCAGTTTTCGTCACTTTCATTGACCAGAGTTATGCTGTTTTTATTTTTCCAATGGAGGTCTGTGAATTCGTATGTCTAAGGTCTTTTTCATGCTTTTTTTTTGCTCTTGTTTCTGTAGGGCGGTTTTTCGTCCTACAGGATTCCCAAGGGAGTCCTCTTGCGATTTCTCCTCTGAATTTAAGCCTTCAAGTCTCAGCACAGATGGTTAAATCTTCTCTTTATCCCTCCCCGTTTTTGTTTTTTATCGTTTTCCTTGGTCCCCGGTCGGAGCTTGCTTGCCCTTACCGTTTCGTCGTTTTTTCCCCCCTCCCTCTTTGGTAGATGTTTTTTTTCCATCCGACACGTGTTTCGTAGCTTGTTCGCCATGTCGACCTCCCGACCCTTGTTGTAAGCGATCCTCCACCTTTTGGGCCCATTTCTCCCGTTTCCAAACGCTTTCGAAGTTACCTCAACCCCTTCTTCATAGCCCCCGTCTACGGCCTGTTCTTGGGTCCTCTTTTTTTTTTTTTTACAACGTGGTTTTTTACACGTTGTAGGCCGGTCCCTTTGCGTCCAGGATTTTTTTCTTTGTTTTTTTTTTGCAGGAATATTGTCTCTCCCTTCGATGGTTCTTGGCGGTTGTTTTTCCAATTCGTGACAAGTTTTCCGTTCTAGGTATTTTATTTTGTTTTTGATTGCCGGTGTGGTGTGTGTGTGTGCTCTTTCCTCTCCATGTGTTTTTTGCATGCTTTTTCCCCCCTCGAAACAATGATCTCCCGCTCCCTTTCCGCTTTTTGGACATTAAGTGATTTCTAAGATTTCTTACATGATGTGTTTGCGTTTAGTAAATTTTTCCTTTTTCCTTCCTTTCATCTTTTTCTCCCTTGACTTTTACTTTTGTGCAATGCTTATAGTTTCTTTTCCTTCGTCTCCGCTCTTTTTCGCGGCGCCTTTCCTCCTCAAGCTGATTATGATTGGCGTGTGTTTTCTTTCTGTCGCGGATGGTTTTTTCCCAAAATCGAATCTTTTCTTTTGGTCGGTTGCTTGTGATGTTCTAGACTTTTGTCTTTCTTCTCTCGATCCAGATTTTTGGTCCTGACCTTTTTGTTCATACGGTTCCTACTTTTTCCTCCCTTTCCGTTGGAATTCTTTCTTCACTTCTCGGCCCGTGGTGCACATCGATTCTGACTTGCCCTGGTTCGTAGTCTTTCTAAACTTCGTCGGCTCCTGTCTCCCTTTTAACCGTCTTCCCTTCTCTGTCAATCTTTGGAATTTCGTACAGACAATTTCCACGTTCTGGCTTGCTTCGATTTTCCTATAAGGCTTTCATTGTCTATTTCGTGCCGCTCCATCTACTTTTGGGATTATCGCTGTTCTGTCTTCTGCGCCTCCTTCGCCTTGGGTTCTTTTTCTTCTTCTTTCTGCTTTTTCTTTGGTATCATTTCGTCTCTCTTTCTTAAGAATATCCGTTTTTTTTGTTTGTCAGTGTCAATGATGCCGTTTTCCCTTTCGTTATGTCTTTTTAAGTCTTTGTCCCTTAGATCAAGCTAGTGTATTTTTGTCTTGGTTTGCTCTGCCTCCCCCCTCTGCTTTGTCCGCCCCCTTAGGTTAATTGAGGTTTTCAAAGATGTATTTCTTGTGATGCTTAATCCTTTTCCTTTTTTTTTTTCTTTTTTGCTAGTTATTTTCTATTTCCCTTTGGATCTCGCCCCTTGCCCTCCTCAAACTGGTTCGCTTTTTTATGTTGTTCTACGCTGAATCTTCAGTTTTCCCTGTAGGTTGTCCTTTCGGTACAGGGAGCGCAGGTGTATTTATCTTCCTCTCATATCCCTTCCTTTATGTCCGGACCTGATTCATATCGCTTGTGCGGTTGAACCACCTCTACCCTTCAGTTCGAAGATCATTTCCTTCTTCCTGTTGTCGAATACTTTTTTGGCCCTGTACGAGTCCCTTTTTGGTCTTTTGTTTTTTTCTCCGACCTTTCATCCCATTGAAGTTACCCTGCTCTCCCTTTTATTTGGAGCCTACCCCCCCCCCCCCCCGTTCTTCCGACTTTCCCGGCTAGATTTGATTATACTTAACTCTTTGTTTGGCTTGCTGCCTTGATCCTTTTTTTATCTGTCCTCATCCGTCTAAATACTGTGTGCTCCTTTTGTGTTTCCCCCCATCTCGGCCCTCCCCGCGCTTGTCTCCCTCTGTGATTTCTCAGGCTTTTCCTCCTTTTTCTAGGCAGCACTTCCCCTCCCTTGTCAGCAACTTCGCTCCGAGGTTTTGATGCTCGAACGTTTACCTCTTCATTCCCTCCTTAAAAAACCCACCCAGCCTCTGATTCGTGTCATTTCTGACGCTGCGTCCACCTTCTTTCTCTGGTGTTGTGACTCCCCTGTTGCTTTCTAGCAGTGCCTTCACGTACCTCATTTATACGGTGTCTCCCGCCACTTCCCGTTTTACATTGATCACGGGAATCGATAACGAATCTTTGTTTGTTGTTACTTGTGCTGTTTCTTACCCCCCCACCATCTTGCCCCCGCCGATCTCCCCCCTGCGCCCTGTGCCCCTCCGCAGTCCCCCCAATTCAGACCTCCCTCCCCCAGTTTACCACTTGGTCAATACATGCGCCTTATCTCGGTTCGCTCGCAGGGTGTTTTTTCCCCCCCTCACTTTTTTCCCCTTTTTTTTTTCTTGGCCTCCAGTAGAAACTTTGCTTCAGGCGCTGTCTTCGTTTATGCCCTAGGGATTTGGTCTCACCCATGCTCCGTTGTGTTTTTTGTGATCTGTGATCCGAGTTGAATCTAATGCTTTTGAATCCAGATTGTGTGCCCCTCCGTCGAGTGCACTTTTCGCTCCAGAAGTCCCCCTCCTTTTTAGTCGCTGTTCTAAATCCGAGCGATGCGCGCCCGCTCTCCTTCTCCCCCTGACAACGCTTTTGTGAAACATTTGTTCGTATGTGTACTTTTCCTTTTCTTTCCTGTTGTAGCCTTTGGTATTTTTGGCCCTCGTTCCTCACGGTTTTTAGATAGTCTTGATAAGGTTCTCCCCCTTTCTCCCCCAGGGCTCTTCTTCCCCATTCGTTCTGCAGTTCGTTGATGTGGGAGTTCTATCACGATCTTTCTTTCCCCCTCCCTTTGAGATGTAGAGGATACTAGGGAGTTCTGCACCCGTCTTCCTGAGATGGTTTCGCAGTTTTTTGTGTCGTGATTCCCGCTATCTTTCTTCGTTTTTTCTGCGCTCTCCTTTCTTCAGTCATACTCTCTTAGGTCGTTGTTCTTCCTGTAGCGGCAGGCTACGAGTCGATGGATCCGCTTCCTTTTTCCGGTGTCATTCTGCGGTCACGTTGTCCCCCGGCCTCGCCCTTCTCCTCTGTGTCCTTTATCCGCGAGCGCAGTTGCCCCGATAAGATTCTCTGTCACATATTCGGCGTCCTGTCTCCTGCGGCTTTGAAAACTATTTGTGTGTTTTTTCAGTTCTCACTTTGTTGTTCTTTCCCTTCTCCTAGGCGAAATGCACTTTGCAGCCCCCGTTTCAGTGTCTTTTAATGGCTTGTCCCCCCCCCATTTTTGGTTTTTTTGCCATCCCCTCTGTGTGGTCCCCCTTCTTTCTGCGACATTTGCAGTTTGATTGTGGTCGCTCCTTTATACGACATTTCCCTTCTTGTAGACCGCAATAGAGGCCCGACGTGTCACCTTTCCGCGTTCCCTTCCCCCCACCCCCCTGTTTTGACCTGTTACCTTGGCCCCTTCCTGTCTTCTGTCTCCCTCCATCGTCCCTCAGGTGAGATTCGCCTGCAATTTGAGCTTCTCTCCCCTCACTCCTTGACAAATTTCGCCGACTTACTTTGCTTGTCCCCCTTCCGTATATACTTTAGGGCATAATTTTCTCTCTCATCTTCCGCCCTTCTTTCCTTGGGCAGTTTATTGTTTGCTCCTTTCGCCCGGTTCCCACTGCTTGATTTTGTATCCGGGTACTCTTCGCGCCCCCATCTCTTCCTCCCCTTTTCCGTGCATGAGTGAATTTCCTTGACGGAGTCTGTTTCCCTTCCATGTACCGCATCTTTCTACTTCGCCCAGGCCGATCACTTCTGCCTCCACATTTGCGCGTTCCGGTCTTCTCAGAAATTTGCTCTCCTATGTCTTCTTTGTCACTTTTTCTTTCCGGGCGTTTTTAGGGTCCTCCTCTCCCTTGATATGCTTTTGCTTTCATTCCCCTCCCCTCTGGATTATGAGAATAAAGTTCCGCTTTCCTTTCTTCCCTGTCTTAATTTATTGGTCCCTGCGCCTATGTGTCCCTGCTTTTCCTTTCTCCTTTACGATATTTCCTCTTGCCCGAGTTCCTCCCCCCTTTTTCCTCCTCTACAATAAGATTTTAAAAGGGGCTGATTTCAGCCTCCTTCAGATTTATTCGGATTAAGTAAGTGACTTTTACCCCTCTTTTCTTGGAGCTTGTACTATTTCATTCGCTCGTTCTCATTCTCTCGCTAAAGCTTTCGCTTCCCCCCTCTTTCCCGGCTTGTTGTCCTCTCCCCGTCCTAGTCAATCCCTCCTACAGCCTTGGACGGTAGTCCCTTCTGTACGTAGCGAACGAAGTTGCCCATCATGAAGCATTGCCCGACCTCTCTTTCTGCTCCCAGAGACCCAGTACGTGTGGAGTATGAGGATCCTGTCCGAGTACTTGCCTGTTTCCCTTCTTGCTTTCATCTGATTCGGTCGTTCCCCTTTTTTGATCCGAAGCCGCCCTTTTATGTCTGCGGTTGTTTCGTAGTGAGTCCTGTACTTTGTTGCCTCCTGCACTTGTGCCCGAGTCTTCCACCTCTCTTTTACTCCGCGGCCCTCTTGTCGTCTTCCCAAAGTTTTGTTGTTAAGTTTAGGGGTAGATCCCAACGTCTTTTTTCGGCGTTGCCTAAGAAATGTTTGGTATTTAAGTTCCACTCCGATTATTCTTGCTACCTTTGCTTTTACACCGTTTTCGGTTTCCATTTATCCGTGCCTTGTATTTTTTGTCACTTTACGACCTTTCGGGATTTCGTGTTTTTTACATTTTTCCGTTATCTTTACAGCTTTTTCCCATTTTACCCTGTACGTATCTTTTTTTTTTTCCTCCCTGTCGGGTTTCTTCCTACTTTTCATCCCTAAGAACCAAGCGTTTTATTTTTTTATGCCCCCATTTTGGTTTGCTTTAATTCTGTTTGTGCGCCGGCTTGTTTTTGGTTTGTCTTCTTTTCAATGCTCTTCTCCCGATTTTCTTTATTTAGGAACAGGGGTGTCATCGCAGGAACTTTTTCCCCTTTTTCTTCGTTGAAGGGAAGATCAAGCAACTATTTCTTCCCAGTT
>Ga0179593_1282776_pt1 | contig 12124 bp, 19 predicted proteins | sample CZODoug2_1_08_16_FD_185931 | JGI IMG/M metagenome (GOLD analysis project Ga0179593, IMG submission 185931) | Vadose zone soil fungal communities from Angelo Coast Range Reserve, California, USA - CZODoug2_1_08_16fungal (PacBio error correction) | ecosystem: Environmental > Terrestrial > Soil >... | reverse complement strand
CTAGCACTTTCCCTGCCATGAGAACCTTCCTGCTGCCTTGCCCTGCTAACAAACAGCGCGCTATTTTCCAACATATCTCGACCTTCCTGCCCCTTTTCCCCACAATATGCCCCCCCCTTTGCCGCTTAACAACCCTCTAATTTTCTTTGGATTTGAGCTTCTCCTCCCCCTTTAACCAGTTCATTCGTGATATAGGACAGTACCCCCAGCCCAATCCCCTCTTGAGTATCCGAAAGGGTCCCCTTTCACTAATCATTATCCCGTCCTCCCCATTACCCCTTTTTCTTTCTCGTAGTTAATTTCTCATCGATACTCTCTGAACTCATCCACGGTTTTCTTTAGGTTATCAAAAATAGTACGCACCTGGCCCTCCCCCCCCTCCTCTACCAGTCACGTGTCCCCTGATTTAAGACCTTTCTAAGGTTTAACCCTATTTTTTTTCTTTATCCAGGCGTCTCTTCAATTCCCCCCCCCCCCCCCAACCCCCCCCCCCCCCCACACCCCCCCCCCACCCCCCCCCCCCCTACGAGGGAGAACAACTTTCTTCAAATTCTTTCCTCGGTCCAGGCGCCTCTCCCGGCACTTTCTTTTTCCTTCTTTTCCCTGGATCTTTTCCCCCATCGATCTGTTTCAGTAGCGCACCCTCCTCTTTAGTTTTTTTTTTGCAGATTGAGAAGAGTTCCCCCTCTTTCACGCCTCCTACTACTTTTTCTTTTCCGTCTTTTCCATATTGCCTATTTTTCTTCAATCGCGCCCTTTTTTTTGGAGTTCCTTAGTTGGCTTTTGTTTTCTTTCCCCTCGCCCCCCTTTGCAGTAGAATATGGATCGGATTTTTGACATCCTTCTCCCTTCTTTTCCACTTTGCACAGGGTCCAATTTTTTTCTTGGACTTGTTTTTCTTGCGATGTATCACTTGCCCTCCCACCACATTGACGTTTTCTGGGCCTCCTTGACGTTCGAACGGCAATCGAGACCAGAGGATTTTTGCTTTTTTCCAAGAAGCAAAGTATAGAATATTTGATCCAATCCGAATCCCTCTTCCTTTTTTAGGAACCCACTCTTCTGGCTGCCTCCCCCTACGCTTTCTCTCTTTCCCTTCCTGAGTTTGGATCCCCCAAAAATTTTTCCTTGCCGTTTTGTCATTCTATGTCAACCAATACCCCCTCCTCTGATGTACCACCATTTTTTTCCCCCTTTTGTGCCAGTGTTCCTCCAATTCTCCCAAGGTGTTATCTTTCCCTGTAGGATATTCCCCCTTTTCTTCCCACTTTTTGATTATGCTTTCCATCCCTCGGCAGTTCCTCCCAAGCCTTCCACGTTGGACTCTTTTTCTACAATTTGCCATCATACTATCCTCCGCCCCCTTTTTCTCCTCAGATATGAGTACAGGAGTAAAAATCTCATTCTTTTTTTATTTCCTGACCATTCGGTTCTCTACTATCTGTCTTTCTCTCCTCCTAGTTCAGCAGCCCTTTCCCCCCCCCCCCCCCCCAAGATCCGGTTACTTTCCGCAGTTCTTATTGGGATGTAGAGAGGCTGAGCCCTAAATTTCTCTCCGTCTAGAAATTAAGCAGGTGACTTTTCTTTTGGAACCTCGTCCTTTCTTTTTACTTTGTCTTCTTGGACTTATCCTTTTTGCCCGCCGAGAAGCTTCCATGATCTCCTTTCCCCTCACGCGATGACTTTTCTCAGACACCCCCCACCTTCCCCCTTAGCATGCTGATCCGTACCGGCGTCTTCTCAGAAGTTCGAGTTTTTCCCCTTTTTCTAATTGGTAGTACTTATCGTGAACTTGTACTCGAATTCTCTCCTCTTCTGGAAGGATGCTGATCTTTTTGAAAGGGTTAGTTAAACCTTCGGGTCCCCTCTTTTCTGGTTTGGTGACCCGAACACGTTAGTCCGTTTTGGTAACCCGATGGGAATCTGATTTCTATTTTCATCCTTGCATCTCTTGGGACCTTCTCTGTCGAACAATTGCTTCCTGCGTTGACGGCTTAAGTGCCATGTCCCATAACTAGGGAACCCTTGGGGTGGTGTACGGTCCTTTTTTTCTGCGGCCTTCCAACATCGTGACCAATTGATATGCTTCCGATTCTAGCTTCATCCCTGGCTGGGGTTTGCTCGCCTCATGGTGCTTCACTTTCTGCACTTATGAGGGATTTTCTCTTGTGGTGTTTTTTGCCCCCCCGGTTCCTTCTTTCTCGAGTTTCCTAGTTCGTCTTATTTGCCACCACTTCCTTCTTAGGTCTCCCGGAAAAGGGGTAGACCCCCCACCCGACCCCCCAACCCCTTTTTCCCAACCGCCCGCGACCTTCCGCTACCAACCGTTGGATTCCACTTCTCTCCCTTTCCCATCAACCAAAGATTTCGAAAAGTCAATGACGGAAACAGGAGGATTGTCTTGTTTTTTTCCTTTTTTTTTCTACGGGTTGTGAGCCCGTGTTCGCTTGTGTCCTGCAATCCCTTTTTGATTGAGCCATAGAAACAAAGTTTGTGTCATCCCCCTACTTTCTACAAGGACCATAGTTTCACAGTGGCCACGGGTTCGGTATGAACAACCTTAACTTCTACCGTGGGGGTTTTCTGTCGCTCTAAGAAGTTCTTTTTTTTTTGATCATCCAGAAGAACCGTGACTTCACTCTCCTCTGTAGTTAATCATTGATTCTCCCAAAGCTTTTCGACCCCCCCTCTCGTTCCGTACCTGACGTCTAATAGTCAAACGTCGGCCACGCAACGTAAGATAACCGCCCTCCCCCACAGCCCCCCATACGTCAGTTTGGCCACAATCGCTTCCCCCCTTTCTCTGTTTCGCGTGTTTACTTAACACCGCAGGTCTGCCCCTCCCCACTTTTATCCTGACTCAGTCAGTTCCCCAAACCGTGCGGATTTGAGAAGTTTTCCCGGTTATTTTTTTTTTTTTTTTTATCTTTATGTCCCCTTTTTTTTTTTATTTTACTTAGGAATACATAGGCAGAATTTACCAGACGAACCCAGCTTTTTCCCTTCACCAATTACCACGTCCATTTCGTGAGTCACTCCAGCCCCTTGCCAGGATTTCGTGAGGATATCCCCCGCACCGCTTTTGTTCTTTCTTTCGTTAAGTCTTACTTTGATGCAATGTAGTCTCCTTCTAGTCCATTCTCCTTCTTTTGAAGAGCGCTGAGATCTTCTCTCTTTGCCTTAAGTAAGTTGTTGTGTGCCGAGATTTTTTTTTTCCCTCCGCTTGACGAAGGGACTTATCCAAAACTGCTCATTGCTTCTGCTACATGACCCCCCCCCCTTGTCTCCCACCCCCTCCCTCCGAACAAATACGGAGAGGTTTCTCCTCCCTCTTCCAGCCATCTGTCAGAGGGAGTGGCTTTCTCCGCATGAGCCCGTTGACTTTTTCTCCCGCTGATTCCGCTTTATTGTAACTCTCCTTTTTAGGGAGACCCCCCGATCAGTTTGACCTTTTTCTTATCTTCCACCTAGATTAAGTGGTCTTTGCCAGGAATCCTGATGTTTTTACCAAGTTAGTTAGAATGCTTTTTTAACCGTGAAAAATAGCCCCCCTTGCCAAATCTTCTTTCCACCCACGCTGATTTTCTGGGGTGCATCTTCTCTCACAAGATGCAATTAGTGTTCCTTTAGCAACTTTACTTACACTGTCAGTCCTTCTAGCGCTTTTTCCCCCTTTTTCCCCATTAAATATCACTTTCCCTTCGATTTCAAGTGGAGGATGCTCTCCTGAAATGTTACCGGAAATACACCACCCCAAATTCTAACCTTCTTTTTTTTTTTCCCCGACATCCACCACTTCCCTTCGTATGGCCTGGATACCCATCTCTTCAACCACCTTTTAGCCCCTTTTCCCGAAATTTCCAAATCCTCCCCCTTTAGTCAATCCCCTTGCGAACACACAGACCCCTTGAACCACATCGTTCTATTTCTTTTACTCCGAACGTTATGTCTTTATTGACCTGCGCCCTTGTACCTCCCAAACGGTGCTGAGATTTTCTACTTGAGAGGTGGCCTTTTCTTTTTATTTTTTTCGTCCCCCCGAGTGTAAGCCCCTCCAGCAGAATGTCCTTTGTGGAAAGAGCTAGCGGTCTCTGTTCTCCCTCGCAAACCCCGTCCTTTTTTTTTCCCACCCCCACAAGTCTACCCCCCATCCCTTCTTTTTCAAAATACCTTCTTCGCCCCAAAACCAGAAAGTCTTTTCCTAGCAACTCCCTGTTCCCTCACTGACTATTGCATTCGTCTCAGCAACCAAGTTAAAACCCCCCCACCCCCAGTGTGTCCCATGGCTAAGTTACCTTCGCTCAAAAGAGTCCTCTGTTAGTCTCCCTTGTAAATCTCCCCTGGCTGAACGCCGCTCTTTTCCCAGCGTTGTGTCCAAAAGCCTTTCCCTGCCTTGTTTTTTCCACACACCCTATGTCTTACCCTTCCCTTTTCAAGACCCGTGGCCCTCACTAAAGCTGTCCGGTTTATCTTCGTGGCAGAAAGGTTACCTCATCCCACCTTCTCTCCCAAAGGCCTGCCGCGCTCGAACTCCTCCGTTTTCCCTTCCCCTCGCCCCGAACCCCGCCACCGTTGTTTTGAGGCGGAGCCCTCTATTCGTCGCGCGTGCGATCACCTTTTTCCCCCTTTATCTGGGAAACCTTCTGCGTCGCCTCCATCACGCCCTCTATGTTCCCGATGCCTTCCTTTTTCCTTTCCTAGTCCCGTATTTTTTTTTATCAAACCTTGCTTTTTCAGAATCACCTCTCTACCCCAAGCCCCCCCCCCATATACTGCTTAGAAGTCCTTTCTCTTTTTGTCGAACGGCGTCGCCCGTAGGATTAGACGTAGCTTCTTCCTATCAGAAATTCTGATCCAGCCTAGCCCCCTCCTTTACGCTTTAATTCCAGTGCCGATCTTGCTTTCCTTCCTCGTCTTCTGGCAAATTGATTAGGTTGCACTCCTCTCTTGCCCTTTTCAGATCGGCTTTCCTTCTTTCTTCCCTCTTTTCCGCCTCCAAATTTCCACCGTCCATGGTGAATAATTTTATCCTTTCCGTACTTGAACAAATTTAGACTGTTCCTTTCTCCTTTTCAAAGACCAACCGTTTTATCCGTCCTATTTGTTGCGACTAGATCCATAACTTCATCCCCCCAGTTTTTGCCCTCCACCCTTCTTCAGAGGCCTACACCGCGTCGGCATTGACGTACCCAGACCTCGGCCCCTCCTCCTCAGTTATTAGGATTTCTCTTCTCCCCTCGACATTTGTCTGGAACAAGGCAGACCCTATCCCTTCCTTTATTCTATGCGTTCTCCACGTACCTCGCTACCCTCTTTCATGTTTGCGGCTTCACCTCGGACTGGTCTTCCCACTGCTAAAAGTCAAGAATGCCACCGTTACATTTCCCGTGTTTCGAAATTCTTCTCCTCTTTAGACCGACAGAGAAATAGGTCTCCGTTCGGTGCGGGCAGAACTAATGACCTTCCTCCTTCTCCACCACCCGTGAGTCGTTTCCCCCTCCCCCTGTTCCCCCCCTTTTCCAACTCCAACATTAAGTAGGAGTCTTATCGAGGAACTCTTCTCAGTTTTCCCCCCCCCCCCAAGTCCGCTCAAATTTCTAGCCCCCTCCGGGCCCCATCTTTTTTCGCGATACAGCCTCTAACCACGCAATTTGCATATTAGAGTTCTGGTAAGCTCTCCTGTTGTCTAAAGATTTGTATACATTTGGTCGGCAGTTACGGGTGATGATCCTATCTTTTTCCTCCCCCTTCAACCCTGCCCGACCCGTTCTAACTGGCCTAATCACAGGAAACGGTTCCTAGAACTCTTGCTCTTCCCGAGCTTATTTTCCTAGTTTTCTTACCCCTTTTTCTGACACTTATTATTCTTTTCATCGAGATCAAGTGGCCTTTTCAAACCCCCAGAGATACCATTTCTCTCGCGTGAACTGGAGTTGATTTTAGTCTTGGATCCTACTAGTTTAGTCGAGTGTTTACTTCTATCCCGGTAGTTACTTTTTCCCGCGACCTTTCCCCAATCCGTAAGTAATTCCTTGTTTTTATTCGGCACCCTTTTTCCCAGATCGGTTGCCCTTCTTCCGATTCGCATTTCTAGTTTATCCTATCGCGAGTTTAGCTCTTTAGTATCCCCGGCACCCCCTTTTCTTTTCCTGACGTCACACCTTCCCCTCCTTCCGATCTCTTTTTACTTTTCCCCCCCCTTCCTCTTTGTTGTGGACTACTCTCTTCCCCCTTCTTCCAATCCTTCGGCCTTTTACATATCGCCTGCTTAAACATCCGATAGGCGAATAAACACTCTCTCCCCCCCCCCCCTTCTTCCTTTGCAAAATAGTATGTCAACCCTTTTCCTCCCTCGACCACGCTCACGGGCTTTCTGGCCGTCTCTCTTGCAACTGTCATTGAATCGATGTGGCCAGTAACACTCGCCTTAAAGGAGGATCCCCGTACATTCCTAAGAAAATAAGGCTCCACGCTCATTTTTTCCCTGTCCTAGAGGTAGTTTTTTCATTTTTCTCCAAGTTCTCTCCAGACCACATCCGACCGTTCTCATTTTATCACCCCTCCTTCACCGATCAAGGCTCAGGCCTCGCTTTTTCTAAAGTGAAGTGATTAAGGACAGTTGGCATTGGTCTTCCCTCTTTTTGAGTGAGCCTAGTAGGAGAATTCCACCTACTTCCGTTCTTCCCCACCTTTTCCCTACACCCACCTCTTTTCCTCCAGCGAGTCTCCATCTAACTCGACTACTTGATTCTAATGATGATCTCGAACCCCTTTTCTCCTGATGTGGCGTACTGACGCAAGTCTTTTCCTTGGGTTTGCAAGCTCGCCTAGTTCCCCCCCTTTCGATAACCTTATGGGTTCTTTTCAGCTTTCCCCTAACTTTCTTACTTTTCTTTCTTAGACACTTTGTGGTTTAGCATAGTCTTTCCCCCCCCCTTTTTTATGGCAGAGAAATGCCTGGAGAATCGGATCGCGTTATTTCTCCCTTCTTAGCTATGGGAAAAATTTATGGACAAGTTTTAATTTCTTGCCCCTGGTTTGCGCGTTTTAAACTCCTTCTCGCTTGATTTCCCTCCCCCCCCACCACCACTTTTTTCTTTTTTAATTTGGAGCTCCCGGCGACGGCAGAGCACTAATGTTTTTTGCATGCCTTTCCCCCCTGACCCCGCCGATTATAACTTATCCATCGAACCTTCCCCTTTGCTGCCTCCCTCTGTTGAACTGGCAATCCCCTCCTCGGTATCGTCTCCTCTTTTCCCCTTTGTGATTGAACCCACACCTTTTAGTTGTTTTCCCTTCGATGATCACAAATAAATGAAGCTTTGTCCCGTGAAACCATTGCCCCCCTTTTTATTGAATGGACCCCTTTTCCCCAGTTGTTCCGATGACCTGATTCCAGTTTCTCCACGTTGTTTTTTATGTGACCTCTTTTTCTCGATAGGAAATCAAGATGCCTTGGCCCGCCCCCCTCTCAACTTACCAATTACGAAGGCCACTAATCTATCATTTAATCTAGGCATGCACGACTGATCGTCTTCATTCCGGCGTCCTCGATGTAGGATCCTTCCTTTTCTTCTTATAGCTTCGTATGTTACGTAGAGCCCTATGCTCCTTCTTCCACATCAAAGAGATCTTTCTCTTGTCTTTTCTTTCTAGGTGATCCCCCGGCCCTTGTTTCCTAACGGCTAACTTTCCTCCTTTGCTGGGAACACGGTTTGGAGGTTTGCTTTGCCTTGGCTGAATTACGTTGCCGACTCAAGTGATCCCCACTTCTTCACTGTACGTCAATCTCTTTCCCTGCACTCCCAACGTTCTTCTTCATCTTTCCCCCCGCGTCCCCTTTTTTGATTTTAAGGATCTGTTTTCCCCGTTTCTCCCGGTGTTATGAGTGAAACGTGATAGCATCTCGCCGATCCGGAAGTTTTTTCTTAGTGTTTTAGGCACGGGTATTTTTGAACCAGGCTTTCCATCCTACGTTGTTGTGCCCAGAACCCTCTTTTCCCCTCATTCTTTAACCCAAGTCTGGGAATTGCGGGTAAGACTTTGCTTCTCTGGACCTTCTAGCAGTAAGCTACTCCGCACTAGAGAAAGTACTCTTAACTTCATACCCTTCTGGACACAGGTTTTTTTTTTTCCTGGAAGTGTTTTGAGTCGCCGGCAAACATCTGAACCCCGTTCTATGATCCCGCATCGATAAGCCGGTAGTTTTTTCTCCCCCCCCTGATGGAATTATGTCCTTCTTATTTTTTTCTTCTGTGGTCTTGTCCACCCTGATTTAATTATTGTACTTTTTTCCCCCCCCAGTCATGAGTTCTCTTTTCTTGTAAGCCACCCCTCCTTTGCCTTTGAGGAGGCCCCCTTTGGTTCTCCACCCACTCCCACCTTCTTCCCCCTCGCAATGCGCAATCTCTCTCACCAGGTGTGAGTAAGTCGCAAGGTTTCCCCCCCTAAAAGAAAGACTTTCTTTTTTTTAAGTCCCTCTTACATCTGAATTTCATGTTTGTTCAGTTCTTTTTTCCGCTCTTTTGCGCCCCTTTTGTCTTTTTATTTCGAATTCCCGCCCACGTTTGACTTCCTTTATCCCTGCCATTAACGGTGTGGCGGTCCTTGCACCCCCCCTCATGTTAAGGCTTTGTTCGGATACTCCTTTTTTTATACTCATGCGCCCTTCGTCCCATTTTCTCAGGTCACGGTATGCAGGGTCAGTTCCACACTCGTTTAACCTAGTAGAGGAATTAACGTTTCCCTTTCTTCCCCTCCCCTTTCGGAACGAAAGAGTTAGAGCCGCTTTCCCCCCCCTCTAGCGGTTGCAAGGTGTCCCCCTCTTGAAATTGGCGGTTAGCCGGTTTCCCCCCCCCTCCGGTTTTTATCCCTGATCCGTTCTCGTCAGGACAACCAGGATTCATGTGTTCCTTATCTTCATTTGAAAAGTTATCGATTTCTCCTACTTTCTCTTCCTACATGACGTTCCCTCTTTTCTTCAATTCCAGTAGAGAAGGTAGTCTGTAACTTCCCCTCCTTTCTTTTGCGTTCTTCTCCTCCTCCCCCGCTTTCTGATTAGTGGTGTTTCTAAGTTTTCTTCTTGTAGCCATCGCGTTAATTTTTATACTCCTTCTTCAGAGTCTTTCTAAGTATATTTCTTCCCTCCGTTGTGTTGGGGTCAGGATAGTCTCTAAGCCCGCTCCGAAAGTTTTCCTAACAACCGTATAGCTTTGATTCTCCCTTCATTCCCCCGAGACTCACCAACAGCACTGAACAACTCTTTTTTTTCCCTCTGCCTACCAGAGAAGCAAATCTTTTATCGCTGTCGTCCGTTTTCCTCCATCCTCTGATTTGCCTGAAATCCCTCCTGTGACAGTTTCTCTTTCCTTCCCTCAGAAACACGGTGCCTTCTCCTCCCCTGGCCATAGATACGGTTTGTCCGGAGCCGTTGCCCAAGGTAGTGCTGAACCGTTAACTTCTACCCCCCCAACTTTCCCACTTCCTGATTTGGAAATTCCCCCCGCCCGGTTTGAGCAGGCTTTAGGACCCTCTTCTTTCTTTGCCGAGTTTTCGAAACTTCTTGAACAGTTTTTTAACTCTTCCGCGAGAGGTCTCCCCTCTGTTTCAAAGATTCCACTTCTCCTTTGATTTCTATCCGTTGCGGCTGTAGATCAGCCAATGCGTAGCCGTCCTCCACCACCCAAGACTTTCACCCCACGGTTCCCTCCCTCCACAGAAGGGAGATTCTCAGGGATCCCCTCAGCGTCCCCCCAATGTTGCGATTTCTCACATCAAATCCGTTGCGCCAACTCACGTTCGAAACCCCCCCCCCCCCCGACCAATTTTCTACCCCCCTCCGTCCCGCTGTCCGTCTTTTTTTTCTGACACTTTGGCAGCCCTCCCCTTCTTTCCTGTTGTCAAGCACACAGGCTTTTCTCTAGTGGAGTTTCGCCTTCGATTTTTCCTCGGTGTTGTTCGGGTTTTAGAAACAGAGATTTGGGGTCCCCACCCCCTACCGATGCACTTTTTTCGGCAATCATTCGCGTCTCGTTTAGAGTCTCACCTTTACTTAATCGGGGGACCCCCAACCCAGAGGGCCCCACTTCCCTGCGGGGACAACCCTAATCATTATCCCCCCCCAACCATACGTTTATCTCAACCTTCTTTCGCATCCCTTTTGCCTGCTTCGGTCCCCCCCCACTAATTCCCTTTACCCCCCCCCCCAAAATGTGGTACCAGATTTCTTATTTTCAGTTCTACTTCGAGCCTCCACCGACCTAAGTCTTGTCTTCGCCTTCAGTTCCCCCCCGTCCTCCCTTCTGGAAAAGATCAGGTTACCCATTTTTGTTTCCCCCACTTTCCCCCTTTTAATCGAATTTTTTCTTTTTTTCCACCAACACGATTATTACACCCCCCTTTCTTTTCAAGTCCCAGTTCACTGCCCGCATCCTTTTCCGGATCGGAGAATATTAGAGCACTTCCCTCCCCCACCGCCATCAAACCTTCCGCCCTCTCCTCTAACGCCATCTCCAGCTTCAACCGAACCGTTTGGATCCTTCCCGATCCTCTCTTCTTTCGGCGTGAAGATCTCCAGTTCCCCCCTCGGCGGAAAAACTTTACTTCAAGGATCCTTAAAATAAACCGACCTGCTAGTCCCTATCCCTGACGTTACCATTTAGTACATCGCCCCCCTTTGCGGGAGACTTCCCCTCTCGTGCACACGTCCAACTTTCCGCTCTCCTTTCTGGAGTACCGGTCATTTTTTATAACTGTCTCTCCCAGTCAATTACAGGACGTAAATCATCCTTCTAATTGCCCCTCCCTTTCCTTCTTCCCCGCCTACATTTTAAGACTTCCCCCAGTCAGTTCTCTTCTTGCCCTCGGTTTCAATTGATCGCTGATGTTCATTTTATATGCGCAGTTTCCGTTTTCAGGCCTTCATTTTTATTTCCGTATTTTAATCAAACTTTTCCTCCCTTCTGGGAACTTTGTAGAATGTCCGAAGTTCCCCCTTTGTAAGCAGGTCTTTTTCCGTACTTTTTCCTTAACCCCATGTTGTAGCCCTATTCTTTATTTTGATCCCCTTCAATGTTTATGACCCGGTCAGCCCTGGTTTTTTTCATCCCCAACCATTCTCCGGACAGAAGAAAAGCTTCGTCCCTCACTCTCAGCGCCTCCTACAGCTCTTTTTTTTCTCTGGCTGTCTCCTTTCTCCTCTCTCGGCCTCTTAACCGTTACTCCTCCCCTCCTCGTGAAGATTGCCGTTCGCCTTCCTCCTCCCACTTCTCACCCTTTCACTTTTTTTTCTTGACCTTCTTACCGTTGTCTTTCCAACCCTGTTTCATTGCCCCCTGGTTCCATAAGGGGAGCAATCGTCTTTTTAATTATCAGTCGCGTCCCTATTTCCGGTTTCTTTCCAGCCCCCAAGGCCCTTCCCTACTCTCAACACCTTGCTCTCGTTACCCACACCTTCCCAATCTTTCAAGCCCTCCACCTTTTCCCAGTCGCTTCGTTTCTTCGTTAACTCCGGGAACGATGAGAGAGTCCACCCCCCCCGTCAGAGGACCCTCTCCCGCAACTCTTTCGCCCCCCTCTGTCGCGATCCTTTGCCCTTACCCTCCCCTTTCCTCTTATGTGCGACTGTAGAGCGCCGTCCTTTGCACCGATGTAGCTTTTTCCTCGTTTCCTTTTTAATGTACCCGAGCTGGGCTTCACCTTCCCCACACTTCTTTTCGCTTCAGTTAATTTCCGCCATACAGACCTTGCTAGTGAATCGCGGCCTTCTGCCTTTAGATCTTGTTTTTCTAAACGTTGAAGACACGGTTTCTGATTCGTCCCGATCCCCCCCTTGCGCCTATACATAGATCACCCTATTCAGGGGTTCCTCTTTTTTTTCTTGAGGCTTTTCAGTGCCTTTTCGGAAATAAATTTTGGTTTTCGCGTTTCTTCTCTTTGGAAATGAACTTTTTAAAGTCTCCCCCTAGAACCCCAGCATACATCTCGTTGTTCTCTGCTTAAATTTTTTTGGAATCTAGTGTGACCCTTCTGCCGATTTAGAGATTACCGTCGGTTATTAGCTCTTTCTCTCTTTTTTATCTGCGGCTCATCCCTTATCCCCCGTCAGGTCATTCTTTCACTTTTT
>Ga0179593_1632689_pt1 | contig 12125 bp, 18 predicted proteins | sample CZODoug2_1_08_16_FD_185931 | JGI IMG/M metagenome (GOLD analysis project Ga0179593, IMG submission 185931) | Vadose zone soil fungal communities from Angelo Coast Range Reserve, California, USA - CZODoug2_1_08_16fungal (PacBio error correction) | ecosystem: Environmental > Terrestrial > Soil >... | reverse complement strand
AGAGGGAGATTCTTTTCAACCCGGCGTTCTCCCCTCTTTCTTGTGCGAATTATTAATGAGAGAAAACTCTCTTCCCCTCCTTCTTACCCGTGTGCGGCAGCACCTTTCCACTGTTCAGCAAGCGGAATCGTTTTCAGTCTTTTCTTTTTTTTTCAGAATAAATTAGACCCTTTCCTTTCCCTTTAACTGCCAGGTCGTTTTTTTCCGATAATTTCTCCCTTCGGATAAAGATTGAAGGTCCCTTTCGCCACGGTCTACTCTTTTTTGGGGAGAGAGACCCCTTTTCCTTTCAATTGTCCCCCTTTTTTTTTTTGGGCCCCCATTCTGCTGGTGTACATTGTTATAACCTCCCTAATGAGGGTTAAACTTCCCCTTTTTCTTCTTTTGAGGGGGGAGCTTCCCCCCAAAGATAAGTATTCTCCTCCTCTTACGGCCTCAGCTCTTCAAGTAGGAGGGGCCCCTTGTGGGACCTCTTTTTTAAGAGAGTTCTTTTTTTTTTTTCTTTTTTTTTGTTGTGTTGTCTTTTTTTTTTTCTTTCTTTTTTTTTTCCCTCCGTTCCTTGATAGATCTAGATCCTCACTGTTCTCCCCCCCCTTTTTCACTTCGGTGTGGTCTTCCCGTGGTGGGTCAGAACAAAGTCATTTTGTTCTTAGGTATCCGATCTCCCTTTTCGCTCGTTTTTTGTACACTCTCCCTCTTTCCGGTTATTTCCCAGCAACTTTGTGTTGCCGAAAGCCCTCAAACTAAGAACGGCTCCCACCCCCCTCTGGGAATTTTTTTTCTTTCCTCCTTCCCAACCCTTCCCTCTTACCGTCACCTCCCCCCAACCCGCGGGAACAGTTCCATGGACCTTCCCCCCCCCCCGGGTCAGTCTCTTTCTTCTCTTCCCCACAACCGCCAAGGGTGAAATGCTTCTTCCCCCACGAAATAGTTTTCATCCCCCTGTTGCTTTCTAAGCAGCAGTTAGCGTCCTCGATCCTCGTTCAGGCGTTGGACAAAGGTGTTTTCCGGATTCTTTCCAGTTTTCGGTAAAGCAGAAGGAAGGAAATCTTTCTCCTCCTCAACTCTCTTTCATTCCTTTCCCCCGCAGGGGGTTGAAATTGAACACACTTTTCCCCCAGATATCCCCTTTTTTTCAGGAGCCCATCTCTTCGAGAAATTTCTCCTTATATAAGAAGAACCCCTTTAAAAGATTTTTCTTTCTTTTTTACGTCGTCATTCCCCTTCTTCTTCAGGGAAGGACATAGCCCTGAGCCCCTGTGGCCCCAAAGAAGGTTTAAACTCTCCTGTGATTTTTTTCCCCCGTCCCGGGTTTTTAATATGACCTCTATCGTCTTCTTTTTTTTTTTTCTCGAAGAAGGCGACGCCTCTCCCCCTCTTCCGGCCCTTTTTTAGTTAGGCTCGCCGCCCTCATGACGATTGTTGTTCCCCTTGTCCCCCTCTTGGAGAGAAGTAACGCCTACCCTCCCCCTCACTTTGCTAAGGCCTTTTTCTTCCTTTTTGTTCAATGTGGTCTACCCCACTTCGTATGATTTAATGAAGATTTTTCCTCTTGTGGACCTTTTTCCCTTCCTCTCGGGTATTGGAGAATGAGGGGTTTTTCCCCACCACGATGGCCCCCCCCCCTCCCGTTCCTGTCCCCCCTCGCTCCCTCATCAACCCTCCTTTCTAAGAGGAAATAAATCGGTTTACTTCCCTCGTTGGAAGACCTCCTCGTGAACCAACTATGTTTTTTTGGTGCCGCCGTCGAGTCCCCCTTCTTATGACGGCGTTTTCCCCTTCCCCTCAAAAAAAGGGCGAGTTCTTTTTGGGGAACCCCCTCCCCCTTTCTAACCTCTCCCCGGTGGCAATCACCTTGCTCCGGTCCTTTTTTTTTTCCCTAAAAAATGGGTTGTTAAGGTGTTTCTCCTTTTTATGCCCCTTCCATTGACTCTCGTCCTTCTCTCTTGTGCAGTAGTGGTGAATGCATTCCCCCAGCGTGCCCCCTCCCTCCTCCTTTCAGGAGTTAGCTAGACCTTGAATTCCCCCCCCGGTAGCACAAAGACCCAAAACCTCCCCCCCCCCCCCCCCCCCCCCCCACAAACCCCCCCCCCCCCCAAAAACCACCCCCAACCCCCCCCCCCACCCCCCCCCCCCCCCCCCCACCCCAACCCCCCCCCCAAAATGGATCAGTTCTACCCTTTTCGAAAGCTATTCCTCCCCCTTTCGTCCGCCTTTTTTTATCGACGACCCAGCCCCCACCGACGACCTCCTGAGAGAATAGTCGTTCCCCCCCCAAATGTCCCCCCCACCAATGTTACTCCCCCTCCCCCTCCTTGTTTTTGTACTTTTATTGATCTTCTTGTCGGCTTTATTCCCCTTTTCTCTAGGGTGAGCAGCCCTCCTCAAGGGATCCTTTTTCATGTTGGATTTTTTAATGTAAGAATTATGCTCCTGTATCCTTATGCCTCCCCCCGAGATGGTTTCCCCAATTGACAAAACACAAATCTCTTTCTTGTTGCCCCCCTTACTTTGTCCCCCCGGTATTTGAATTTGAAACGTCCCTTTTCCCCTTTCGTTTTTTTATAGTTAGGTGTGATTTTTCCCCAGGGAGTCTATCCCAGGGATCCAGCGCCTGACCTTGCGTAAGTACGTTCCCTTTCATCTTTCTGACCTCCTTTGAAGTAGAAGGATTATTTTCCCCCCCCCTTTACGGGAACTTCTTTTCCTCTTTGTGTGTTAATGCAAGTCCCTTTCCCCCGTTCTCCTCCCCTTTGCATAGATAAAAGTGATGGACGACCCCCTTTTCTTCCAAATCTCCTTTTTCTGCACCACTGTTCTTCTTTCCCCCAGCCGGCGTGAGTCCGTGGCCCCTATCTTTTTCCCCCTCTTCCCCCCCTACGCGAAAGAAGGAATTTCTTCTTCCCCAAAAGGCGAGGCCCTCTTTCCCCCTTTTGAGTTCCACGCCCTTCCTCTTCCCTACACCAAAATTGACCGACGGTCCCGCAGTTCCCCCCCCCCAGAATAATCGAGACAGTTGTTTTTTTTAGTTCCAACTTTTCCCCCTCTTTTTTAGTTGCTGTCCCTTGCTCGGTGGAAGAAGTTGCGGGGAACTGCTTCTTTTCCCTGCCGAGAGATGATGAAGTTTTCCTTTACCTATCCCCCCCCTTGCCCGTCCAAATGGAGCAGGTCCCCCCCCCCCCACGCAGTCCTCCCGTCCTCCCCTTTTCCTTCAGGAAAATAATACGCACATTTTTATGGTCCCCCCCCTCTTTCCCTCCTCCCCCATGGCAGCCCCTTTAGCCTGGAGAAAAAGGTTTCTTCCCCTTTGGTAGACGTTTTCTCCAGCTCCCCTTTCCAAACTGCAAAATACTTCCCCCCCCTTCAGAGAAAGTTACTTTTTTCGTAGACGCTCCTTTTTCTCCTCGTATTGTTTTTTTTTTTTCCTTCCTCGAATATTACGCGAAAGCCCCTCCCTCCCTGCCTCTCCTTCTCTCTCCCAAAGATTCCGCCCATTTGACCCTAGTGGCCCCTTCTTTTTTTCGCGTTTGGTTCTCAGGGCCTTCCAATTTCCCTTCTTTCCCCTCCGACCGTAACGGCCCCCCCCTTCACGCCCCCTTCTTTTCCCCCGGTGCCTCCCATAACCCATTTCTGCCAAAATACCCCTCCCCCGGAGAAGCAAACCGGTCTCCCCCCTTCCGAAACTTTTCCCCGCAATGTGTTCCCCCCGCGACAACCTTTTTCCAGCCTCTCTCCTTTTTTAATAAGGGATCGTCTTTCCTGCTGGGTCCATACCTTCCTTTTTTTTGGCGGACCAAGTCCAAACCACAATTGTCTGAATCCTCTTTGGATAAATCCCCCTCCTGGCTGGATTAGCCCCTCTTTCCCTTTTTTTCCGATCCGGTTCTTTTCCTCCGCGGGGAGAATTTTTTTGGTGATACCTCCTTCGAGCGAAATTTTTCTCTCCCGGTCCGGGAACTTCTTTTGTGTTCTTGAAGTTAATCGGAAGATTGAAAAAATCTCCTCTCTTTCCCTGGAGCACTTCCCCTTTTTCCCCCTTGTCGCTTTATTCCTTTTGGCTTCTGTCTTGCGCCGCACAAGAAACACCCCCTTCCCCTCCGGCACCTTTTTTTCCGGCGAGAGTAACAAAATGTTCCTTCTTATGACTTTTTCTTCTCCCTTTTTCCCCCATCACCCCCGGCTTTCTTTTAGAAAATCAAGTGGATCTCCTCTTTCCACCGTCTCTCCTTTTCTCTAATTCGCCCTTTTCCCCGGACATTTGGAGGACTCTTGACTGCCCTACGCTTCTCTCCTCTCCCCTTTTTCCGCCAAAGCGACAGAAAAGACCTTTTTTTTCCCCCCTCCGACTCCTTCCCCTTCTTAGTGACCCTTGAAATCGATAACTGTTGTCTCCCTTGTGGGACGAAGGGAACGACTTTCCTCTCCCCCCCTTGCAGTGTCCCTTTTCTTCGTTTGCACCATCCCAACCTTTTCGCACAGGGGCAAGCCATGCCTCTCGGGATCCTCCCCTCCCCTTTCTTTTTTTCCTTTTGCTACATTTATTCTTCCCTGTTAAACATGACATTTTCCTTGTTCTTTTCCCTTTATTTCTGCCGTCCTCTTCTCTTTTTCCACGAAGGCACCCTTTCCTTTTTCCAGTTCGGCTTCCCCCTTTTCTCGTTCCCCCTGCTTTCTGGATTCTCCATGTTCACCTCCCCTCTCGCATTTTTGCGCCGCCTTTTAGTTAGAAGAGAACTACACTTTTTCCTGTGGTTTTATCTCTTTTTTCCCCTCTCTTTTCCCTAATTCCTTTTTTTGCTTCGATAGAGGGAGATTAATGTGACCCCCCCCCCCCCCTCGCTGAAAGGTCTGCTTTATTCCTGCGAGAAAATGCGTCGCAGGGATTGACAATGTTCTCCCCCTCAGTTTTAAATGACGCCTCCTTTGACGTCGTGGAAGTATTATGCTTTTTTTCCTCTTCTCCCTCCCCCCCTTAGACCCTTTTCCCCTTCTTGTTGAAAGGAGTGAGGAACGTGCCTTTTCTTCCTCCCCCCACGATGTCATCCATCTTTTTGTGAGTTTTGGATACACCAGGTCTCCGGCAATGGATGCTCCTCTCGGTTTGTTCTCCTCTTTTCTTTTCTCCGGTATCAAGAAGTTCACCCCTTTGGAAATTCTTTTCCCCCTTTTTTCCCCCCCTTCCGGTTGTTTTGACTCTCTGATCTCAATTTAAGTTTGTTCACCTTTCTCTTGCTTCAAAAAGTTGCTTTCCTTTTTTTTTTCTGTACACCCTCCTTTTCTTTTATTGCTGTCGCGTCGCGGTCCCTGAGGGGAGTTTCAGACGTCCCCTGCGGTTTGCCTCTTCCCCTCATTTTCACGTGTTTATTCTTTTCAGTTGGAAATGTCGCTTGTACCCTTTTTTTCCCGAGGGAGAACAGGGCCTTTTACAATCTTTTTCGTGACTTTCCTCCTTTCTCTCCCCCCCTCACCCTTGCCGTCAGTGTTTCGTATTACCAGGCCCCTTTTTTCTCGCCTGCCGACCCTCCTCCCTTCCTAAGAAAGATCAAATACCCCCCTTTCCTCTCATGCTCCCTCTTTTTTTTTTTTTTTCATTCTCTTATAATGGACCTCCTTTTTTTCCCCCCCCCCAGTGCCTGGACTCGGAGCGCGTGCCCTTCCCCGGTACGGGTCTTTTCCTCCCTTTTCGGGAGTAGAAAACTTTTTTCCCCCTGCTATTTCTCCCCCCTCCAGCCCCCTTCTTTATTTAATCACGACGCCTTTTCTACAAATGTCGCTAGTGGCTTTCTGCTGGATTAGAGTTTCTTCTGCCATTAGTATTAAGGCGTTGGCCCCCTTTGGGTTTTTCCTTTTAGTTTTCTGGTTGCTCTTCCGTTAAGATTTCTACTCGAGCGTTTATCTCATATGATAAAGGATGAACCCGGGGGTTGCCCCTCCCCCTTTTCAGGCCCTTCCATTCGGTTGACGAAGGCCACCCCCCTTGGGGATTTTTTTTCAGGAAATGGGTGGCCTCCATTTCCCTTCTCAGTCCCGGCTTCAGTTGCGCGCTCCTTTCCAGGACCCTTTTCGGCAGAAGACCACCTTCTCCCCAAAAGGTTGCCCCTCCCCACGTTTCCCCCTCTTAGTAATGGGATGTCCCTTTGTCTTCTTGAAATGAATCTGACTCCTTCTTCTCGTTGGAGTTTCCTTTTTTTGGCGTACCTAGAACAGCGGTGACAGCCTCCTTGCTGAGGCTACTCCTCCCCTGCGATTGTTTTTCCAATTTTTTCGTCTTTTCTCTCCTCACCAATTTTGCAAAATAAACTTTTTTCTCCTCCTACTTCTCGTGCTTTTTTTTCCCCCTCTATTCCTCTGTGCGCGAAAAAATTTTTTCCTTTTTTTTTTGAAATGCGTCTTCCTTCTTTTCTTATTTCTGGGGTTCCGCTCTTGTAGAATGAGGAGTTTTTCCCCCCCTATGGAACATAAACCTCTAGGAGAAAGGAATTTTCCCTCATTTCAACTTCCCCCCTCCCCCACTCGGTTTCGTTTCCTTTTTCCTTGGACTACCCCTCCTCTCATAAGTAGTCTTTTTCGTCACACAATCTCAGTTTTCTTCCGGTCCTTGCTTCTGATTTCCGGCGTGGGCCTACCAGTGATTTCCTCGGCCTTTTTCTCCCAGCAAAGGAATGACTTTCCGCCGGTTCCTTTTGCCCTCTTTCTCGGGAGGTTGTTTGCTCAGAAACACCCCTTTTGCCGGCACACCTTCCCCTCTTTTCTGCAAAGTGAGAGTTCTTCTGTGAGCTTTTTTTCCTTTTTCTTTGTTCCTTTCTCACACAAGAGTGCCGTCTACCCCCCGGTCCTGTTCTTCCGCCAAACTAGAATTGATGCTTGAACACTTCCTTTTCTCCCCTTTGGAGTTTTCCCTATTCCCTCGACAGCGAAGGAAGGTCCTTTCGCGGTCTCCTTTTCCTCCAGCACGGTGAGTCACGATGTTCTTCCCTTTTTCCCTCTATCCCCCCCCATACCGAAGTTGCGCACCCCCACTCTCCCCCCCCCCCCTTCCATGTCTTATTCATTTGTCGATACCCCTTCCGGACAATTGCCTCTCTTTCTTCCAGAAGGCTGACCAACTCAGGTGACGATATCCCCCCTACCTCCTTTTTTTCCCTCTATGTAATCTCCGTCCCCCCTTCTAACCCGATTACGCTCCTTAGGCCGACCCCCTCCTCCTTTCCCCAATAAAAGGACACCCCCTTATTACCATTGCTTGTCCTTTTATCCACTTCCTGGTATTTCCCCTTTCGATCGTTCGCTGGAGATCATCGTACGGTTGTCTTACCCCTCTTGGAGTAGATACCTTCATAATCTCCCTCGTCCTGGTGTCCGCTTTCTACCAGGTGATCTTTCGACTCCTTCCGTTCTTCCTTCTCCTTTTTAATAAATGGCAGCCCCCCCCCCGGACCGGTAAACTGCCCTTGTGCTTTGTGTTTGCCAACACGACTCCCCTTCCCCCAGCATCTTCCCCCTTTCTCATGGCGAAGAGAACTTTTTGCCCCCATCGCCTTTTCTTCCACCCATCTGCCTTTTTTCAACCATGCAGGCGTTTTCCCTTTCTCCCCGGCCTCCTACGGCGAAAGACGGTCCCCCTTTTACACTTTTCCTTTTCCCTCTCCTTTTCTTTTTGGGCCCCACTTTCATATCTACGGTTAACTCCACCACCCCTTTCCTCGTCCCCTTCCAAAAATCTTTGTTCGCCTACTTTTTCTGAAGAATTTGCCCACATTAACGTAAACCCCTTCAAGATTCTTAGACTTCCCCTACTTTTTTTCCAATTTTTCTTTCTGGCATTTCTCCCCTTTCCTGATGGTTTCTTGTGCCCTTTACATAGCAAAAGCTCCTACCCGAGCCTCCCCCCCCCCCCCTTTTCTGAGGTAAAACAACCCACTCCTTTGAAAAGACAATCTTCACCCCCCCCTCCGCGCCCGGTCTCACCCCTACTTCCTCCGCACGAGAACGTCCTTTTTTTTTTCTCCACAGGTTTCTTTTCCCCCCGGTAGAGGTTACCCCCCCCCTTCTAAAACTCCTTTTCCCATTTCCCCCCTTCGAAGTCAGAAGTTCAACCTCTCGCATCATTCTTTTTTTTCCCCCCCCTGGTACTCTCTTTCCGGCGCTTCTTCTCTTCTCTCTCCTGACTAGGGCCTCTTAATTCACCAGTGACCCCTTTCCCCCTCCGCAGGGTCCCTATGTTTTTGGAGGGCCCTAGTTCTATTGTGCCTGCCCATTCCTTCTTCCGGGAACGTGAACTCTTCGACTTGCCTTATTGTAGCAGACTTCTCTCAATTCCCCCCCAGCCCAACCCACCCTCCCTGCCGAAGACAACACTTTCAACGAAACTTTTTCCTCTCTTCCGCCTCAGAAAAGTTTTTCTGTGAAAACCCCTTTTCCCCTCTATAGTTAAGAAGCCGGTTTTCTTGCCTGATGCTTGAAAGCTTTCTTCTTTTTTCCAACAGGCGGAAAAACCTTTTTCCCCCCCTTGTAAAAAGAGCTTTTTGCTCATATCCTCTACCCTTTTGCCCCGATGGCATGGTCTCCCCTTATACCGAAGATATCTTCCTTCTCTTTCTAATAAAGATTTACCCCACAACCCAGGAGGTTTTTTTTTTCCCTCCAGTTTTGAAGTGTTCGGTGATCTTAGAGCGAGATGCTCCTTTTCCCTGGTGTTCCCCCCCCTTTTCCGGTAGTAATAGGAATCCCAAAAATAAGGTCCCCTTTTCCTCCCTCACGATTTCGAGTTATTAGTTTTGGCGGCCCTTTTTCATTCGGCAGATGAAAGAAAAAAGAACCCCCTTTTCGGTAAATACCGTTCCCCCCCTCCCCTTTTGCGCCGGTTTCTCCCCCCTTTTTTTTGGACAGCGGATCTTTTCTCCCCCGTGCTAACCCTCTCCTCACCTTCCCCTTCTGTAAAAAAGAATTTTGTTTCCCCCCCACTTGGATTATTTCTTTACCTTGAGATTCTGTTTCAAACCGGCATGTTAAAAACCACACCCCCCCCCCCCCTTCCCTTCGATAAGAGAAGAGGACCTTCCCCACCCCTTCCTTTTCAATCCTGAGCCCCCGTCCAAAGAAAAACGGGTTGTGATTCCCTAAAAGTCCTTTTTCCCCCGTGAAAGGAGAGGAAATTTCCTCCCCCCCAGCCGATTTTCTTGCAGACGGATAAAGGCGTGACTTTTCTTTCTCTTTCCTATCTGCCCCCCCCCCCCTCTAGTTCTCCCCGGTTTCCTCGTCCTCACGTTGGAATCCTCCCAAACTTTAGCCTGACTGGTTTTTTTTTTTTTTTTCTCATTGGCCTGGCCCCCCCCCCGAACGGCGTTAAACATGACCTTTTTTTCCCCGAAGCCTTCTTTTTTATCATCAAGCTGCCCACGCTTGGATGAAAGTTCTTTTTTCGTTCTCCTTTCCTTCCATGGGATGTATAAAGTGTTAAAGCCCCCCCGCATTTTGCGCGCTCAAAAGCTCGATATCAGTTTTTTTTCCTTAGAGGAGTCACAGTAATCGCCCCCTCCTCTTTTTTTTCTTCGATAGAGGGAGCTACTTTTTCTCCACCAAGGATCTCCTCTCTCTCGCTACAAATAGCGCCCATTAGGGCGAACACTGGAGATAACAGTTTTCGTTAACGACTCCCCTTGCCCTTCCAGAAGGAAAGGGTCACCCCTTTCCCTGCTCTTTTTCTCCTTAACGGAAACTCTTCTGCACGGTGCGGCATTGAAGACAAATTCCTCTTCTGCAACATTTCCTTCTCCCTTTTTGAGTGAGGACCTCTGCCCTTTCTCTCTGTTTGTTTTTTGCCTATATTCCCCCTTGTCTAAGCAGTTACATCCCCTTTTTCCCGAACCCCTCAAGGAGGGAAAAAAAGATCTTAACAGTTTTCTCTCCCCCCCTCCCCATGTGTCCTTCTAGGGCTCTTTTTTCAACAGTTTGCTGGGCTTCAATTCCTCTCTTCCAGCGTAGTGTGTGGTTATTGCAATTCTTTTTTTCCTCTTTCACTTCTTTTTTCCTCATTTTGAGGTTTTCTATTCCTTTTCCTTGAATCCTCCGGGAAAAAGGTGATAGTCCCTTTTTTAATTTTCGCCCCCTTTTTTTTTGTTCCGGTGATGGTAGATCCGCGGCTCCCTTTTCTAACACCCTCCCCCCTCCCTCACGTCAGTTTGCCGTCCCCCCCAACTTGCCGTCAGTGTTTCTCTCCCATCCCTTTTTTTGGTGCTGCAGAGCCCCTGTCCGAACCATTTTAAGAACGCTCCAAATAAATTCTTTCCCCCTCTAATTTCGACTTCATGCTCTTCTTCCCCGTAGATTTTTTACCTTATACCTTGTCTCCCTTCCCCCCCTTTTCCTCTCGACGACCCGCGGTCACCGGCCCTTTTCTTCGCGAGAATCGGATTCTAACAAACCCTTTTCTCCCGCCCTTTTTCCCTCTTTTCAATAGTAGGCGGATAAGGCACCTTTTTTTCCTGTAGATCGTGTCTCCCCCTTTTCTTTAGGGGAGCCTTTTTCCTTCGTATTCAGAGTTGGACCCCCCTTTTTTTTTTGGACCTTCTTTTTGTATTAAGTACGATTTCTGCTCCTCTGAACCGTATTTCTTCACATTCCCCGCCACAAACTGTTGTCGCTCTTTTCCCACACTTTGCGGCTGTGTTGCCCTTTTTCTCTCTTGCACACTTCCTTCCGAAGGAAACCCCCCCCCCCCCCCCCCCCCCCAGGGTGCGGAGCCCTTTTTTTTGCTAAGGTCCCTTATGATATGAATTGGCCCTTTCCTAATTCGCCCTACCCTTTTTCTGCCTTTGCTGGAAACCCCCTTCCTTTGGCAGCAGACGAAATGAGAAAAAACCCTTTTCCCAAACCCATCCCGATTAGAGTACTTTGGGTAAATGGTCCCTTTTTTGTGAAATAATCTCCCCTTCCCGTAGGAGTGGGTTTTTGCGAGACTCTTTAATAGCTCCCTCCTTCCCCCCTGATGAGGGTACGCCTCCTTAATGAGATGTTGGTTCCTTTTTTCGTTCTCTTCTTTTCCCTTCTCATTTGGAAAATAAACGTTTTTTTTGATTTTCAGCGTGCTTTTTTCTCTCCTTTTTTTTCCACATTGTTTGCGTTGCGTATTCTTTTCTTCTTTATTTAATTGAGGGGATTATTCTTTTTTTTCTTCTAAATTTTTTTTCTTTGTTTTTTTAATGAGGAGTTTGCTATTCCCCTCTCCAGACCCCCCCCCTCGGTTAGCTTTATCCTCTCCCCCCTTTACAAAGCCGCCTCTCCATCCTTCCCCCCCCCCGTGTAGTTTAAGCGTCCCTCCCAATGTCCTCTCTAGTTCGCACAAGATGTTAATTTTTTTTTCCTTTACGGTGACGCCGTCGGTCCCCTTCCCTTTCCCCTCTTCATATGGACCTTCCTTTTTTCTTCCCCCCTGCCCCAGAAAAAACTGGTCCGTGCCTCTCCCTTCTTGTCGGACCCACGACGTGCCCAGGCGTGAACGCGTCCAAGTGTTTATTCTGTCTCTTGGCCTAAGGAGATGAAACACGATAGTGACACTTTCCCTGGCGGCAACGCGCTTTGTCTTAGCTTTTCCTTCCTTTCCCTCTCCCAAGTGGGGGAAATTCGGATCAAACGCGATGATTGATGTAAAGGTTTACTTTGTACACCCCCCCAATCAGCTCTCACCGCAGCCTGTAACTTGGAGTCGCTTCTGTTCCGAGTCGCTTGCTCTTCTGCCCTCCGATGGCTTATCTTAGCTGGTGGCGTGGTTGTTACCGTTAGAGGTTGCCGTTTTCTTTGCACATGAAGTACCCACTAACGCACTATCAACGCCTCCCCTCTCTTTACTATAGTTTGTTTTCGGAGCTTGTGTGTGTCCCCCTTCACTTTTTTTTATTACGTCGCGTACGTCACGCGGCAGGTTTTATCAGGCCGCCTTCCGTTTCTTTCCTTACCGGGGAGACTGTGAGCGAAGCGAAAGGTCTTTGATGGAATAGCGAACTGTATCTGTACTTCCTCTGCTCTACCCTTTACCTGGCACGGGGGGATGCTTACCGCACCTTCTCACCACTGTTGTGCACTTAGATTAATTCCGTAGTGTGTTTTACATCGATACTAAGCATTCT
>Ga0179593_1460178_pt1 | contig 12125 bp, 13 predicted proteins | sample CZODoug2_1_08_16_FD_185931 | JGI IMG/M metagenome (GOLD analysis project Ga0179593, IMG submission 185931) | Vadose zone soil fungal communities from Angelo Coast Range Reserve, California, USA - CZODoug2_1_08_16fungal (PacBio error correction) | ecosystem: Environmental > Terrestrial > Soil >... | reverse complement strand
ACTCGAAGAGTTCCTCTGCTCCTTTTCGTTTGTCTTTTGCACGCCTTTTTGGCGCCGCGCTGCATCCCAGCACCCTCTGAATAGACCCATTCTACCTCTCAATGCCAGGAAAGTTGAGTTTGTGACAGTTCCTCGCAAGATTTCCCAGTTTTTCTCCCCTACCCTTCCTCCGCCCTGAACTCCCCTTTTTATGTTTTGCCCCACGCCACTTTTCTTTGCTTGGTCTTCTCCTCCCGTGTGATAATTGGTTGTAGCATCAGGATTCGAGCCTCATTGTATTCCCCCGCTGAATATGTTTCCGGCCTTCAGCGATCTCGCGCTTTTTTCCCCCACCAAGCCCCCCATCCACTCCATAGTCTCTACATTTCCCAACTTTGTTCCCGAGACGTAACACCCGTGTTTATAATCAGCAGGTGTTTAGGTTGGTGGTTTTTTTCTTCTTTTCTTCCCTCCTTGGGCTGAACGCCCCTCCTTCCTTTTCGCTTGCCTTTTTTTGGGTAAATGTTTGGCTTTCATGCTTTCTTTATCATGTCCGGAACTTCCCTCAAACTCCTTCCCTCAGTAGGCCGTGCGGATTTTGTTTCCATCGTTCGGATTTTTTTTTCTTCCCCCTGAATCGTCTCTGCAGGTACGGCGTTCCCCTTCCCCGCCTCTTCCTTGATGAGAGTCCTTTTTCAGTTTTTCAGGTCTTGTTGATTTCGTTTTTTCTTCACCACAAAAAATTTCTGATGGCTCCTCAGCTGACCCAAGACTGTCCCCAACAACCCTCCGTTCATTCCTTGGTCAATTCGATCGAAGTGCCTTCTCGGACCCTAATAAAACGACCCTTCCATCTGTAAGGCGCTCGTGCGCAACCCGGCGTACTTTCTTCCTAATACGTCAGGTTCCCTTCCTTTAGTTGTTGTGACCTCTCACGGAATGAATTCGTTTTCCTTTCCGTGTGTGGCTTAGTGACTCCCCCGCCTCGCGGGTTTGGTTTTTAAACCCATTTCCTTCCCTTCCTAGCCCTGAAAATTTCTTCTCTTGGTCTTTTTCCGCCCCCCTGTGCGAAATTTCCTTCCTTAGGGGCAATTGTTATTTCATGTCTTCGATCCTCTTCTCCCTTTCTTTCTTAAGTTCCTTTTTCTACATCTTCGCGCATTAGAACAATACAACTTCACCCGCTGTCTACGCTTCTTTCTCTTCTTTCTAGCGTCCATGATGGCCCGTGTCAGGTCCATGCGTCTTCCTCCTCTCGTTTGTTCCCTGGGGTACAAATTGCGGAACCCCCCAAATATGTATACCTTAACCATCCTTTTTTTTTGGATAGAGACTTCCTTTTCTTTCCCTTAATTGCGACCCCCACAAAGCTGAAAGTCCGTCCTTCGCTCTTTCCTTCTCCCCAGAACGTTTTCCTTCCGCGCTTTCCTTTAAAGAGCTTGAGAGCCGTTTCTTTTTTTCCTCAGATTTAGCCCTTGAGCCTCCCCGTCACTTTTACAATTTGGTCCTTTTCTCCCTGTTTCTCGAAGCTGAACATGACGAGGCTGGCCCTGATTCTTGGATGCCAGTCTTAAACTCCCGAAAAGGCATCGTAAGTTATTTACTTTTTTCCTAGTAATGTTGCACCGCTATGCGGCCCTGCTCTAAGTTTTCCCCTCCCCATGACGACTTCGTCGCACCTGACTTAGTATAGTCTAGATACCAACATCTTCTCTCCTTCTTTCTCATTTGCTGTTATATCACTACCCTTCCCTCTGCCATCAGTGACCCTCTTCCATCAGTCTTTGGGTTCTCTCCCCCAAATTTCGTTTGAATCGGCTCTCGCCTCCTTAATACTATCACTTCTCTGTCCTGTCTAAGATCTTTCATCTCCATTTTTTGGGGCATTTTCCGGTCTCCCACCCCCACCTCAAACCGCACTGTCTGTGTCGCGTCCCCTGTTCCAACGGGAAGGCCTTTTCCTGACGTTTTCTGCGTTGACCTGTGAACGATGTTTAGCGCGAGTGTCCCTTGTTCCTGTTCCCAAATCCCTTCCGCCACCTGACCCAGTCATTTTTCCTCTTTGAGGCCAGCCGACTGCTTTTCTCCGGTTTCCTTGAATCAGATTGATACTCCGCCCTTACACCTGCACACCCATTATAAGCCTAACTCAATTCCCCCAATGTCTTTTTCTCCAGCCAAAATACTTCTCACCCCGGCCTTCCTTTTTTTTTCGATTTCTCCCTTAAGCCGTCTTTCCTTCTTTGGCCCCTCGGCGTTAGAGCGTTTCTCGCACTTTGCTTTCTTTTTTTATTCTTCCCATTGCCCTCATCTCTTAAATATACTTTTTTTTTCTTTCCAGCTGGAATTTCCTTTCGCCTGCCGCCGTCGTCTTTACAGCCCGCTACGTACCTGAGCGTCCCCCCATCGCTGGTCTCTGATTTGGGTGCCCTATCAAATGGTAAGTTTAAGCGTTTCCCTTTTTAACACGGGAAGACAACCTTCTGAGCTTTTCTTTTTTTCGATTCCCCTTTTTGCTTTGGCTTCCCCCCTTTTTTTTCTAGTCTCCCAATCTCTTTCCGTATTTCCTAGACTTTCGAGATTGTCCATCCCGCTTCCTCTTTTTTTGGTGGTTTTTCCAGACTCCTTTTCATCATGACGGCGTCCTCCTCCTTACAAAAAGGCCTTCCCCCTCGTCGATCCTCGCGCTTCCCTCCCCACCCTACCGCCTGGCCACGTTTTTGATGAGTTTTTACAGTCTCTGTTCCCCCAGGATCCTCCAATGGTCGCTTCAGTCCTCTGGCATTTGAACTCTTCAGTTGTGCCCTTTCCCTAGAACCACCCCCCCCCAACGGAGGACCAATACTTTCACCCCTCCCGATTTCTCACCAACCTTTTTTTGTTGTCAGATTTTTTTTCTTCTCTTTTTGTTTTGGCCTTCTATCCGCCCCGGATATGTAAAAGTGACAACCTTTTCCTGCTCCTTCACGCCTCGGCCCTGGAGATCAGGTTCTCGGTACACCCCGTGTGATGCGACACTTTTAGAAGCTTGACGCTGTCTTTCTCTCCGACCGAATATTCGAGATTCTTCTGAGGGTGCTTGTCTACCTTATCCTGGCGGCGCTCTTGCCGTGAACTCCCACTTTTAAACCACTCTTGACTCACCAATCGACCCTCGTCCGGCCCTTTTTAGTTTTTCGCCCGGGACAGTCTCCCACGCGTGCAGAAGTTTGCTTTGTGTTGCTGACCTAAAAGTTTCCCTTGACTAGAACCACTGCACCGCCCATTTGACTGCCTCGTCTGTGAGGGCTTCTCATTTCTTTTTTAGTTGGCGGCATTACTGTGATTTTCTCACCCGTTCTACAGTCCTTGCTTCCCCAGGCCTTCTTGTATGCCGCTCTTTTCATTTCCGTTCCCCTCCCTCCACAAGTCCCCTCTTCCCGCCATAGTGTTCCTCCACATTCGTTCCTGCAGATTAAACTTCCACTTTCTTTTCTCTGTTTTCCTCCTGTGATGACATCTCTTACTCTGGGGAGGATTGCTTTTTCGTTGGCCTTTTGTTCCTTTGCAGTTGGCCATTAATCGTGTATCAAGTACTCCCTTCACTTGATTTTTGGTGCCCGCTTTGTCACTTGGACGGTTTCTTGTGTGGCCCACGTGGTCCTGTTTTTTTTGTCAGGACCCTTTCATCCGGTCGAACTTGCTGTCCCTTCAAGTCCTAAACCGTTTTTTTCCAGGCTTCGTGCTGCGCTCCTAGGCGGGTGCAGGTAGTGAGACACCTTCCCCTCCACGTTCTCAAGAGCCATTCTTCAGTCCAAAAACACCCAAGTAATTGATCTATTCTTCCTTCTATCGCTCCCTCAGAATTTTTTACCTTACCAACTAAACTCCAATCTTGGGCTGATTGGAACGAGTTTTTGTTTCTCAAGCGGAGCCGGATGGGGACTAACCGCCAATTGGTTCTCTTCCCCTTTGAGCTCCTTTGTGCATCTGTATAGATACAGTTATCCTCATTGCGTCTTCCTTTTCTTTTCTCGTCTGTGATTCGCACCTGCCGAACTGAGGTTGCCCCCCTTCCCCGCCCCTGTCGCTTTCTGGCTTCGGGCGGTTACAGTTACTGCCCGCCTCTCCCTCGTTTTCTCCTAGTCCTTTTCGAGCTCATCGGGAAAGTCTTACTTTTCTGCCATTAGCGCGATAAGCACCGCACTCAACGCTGACCTCGAGATCTGGTCAGGCCTCTCGCTCCTATTTGCCCCTGTCTTTTTTGCCGATGTCCGTCATTTCCCGAAGTTTCAGCAATTGCGACCCCTCCCCCTGATATGTTTCCTGGATCCCATTTTTTTTTTGAAGCCCGCTTTTTTTTCAATTCCTACCCAACGGAAACTCGGAGTCCTTTTGATCCTTCCGCCTTTTCCCGCCCCTTGTCCCTTCGCTGAGTTTTCCCCCCCAGTCACAGAGACTTCGGTAGTACGTGCGTTCGTATCCTTTCGCGTTCCTTTTAACGACCCAAGAACTTGCGTTTTCCCTTGCCGTCACTGCGCTGCTTTTTTCCTAAGAAACATGCGTGTATGTACTTCGTCGGCGATTCGCACATATGTCCCCGAAGAAATCTTCTTGATTGTCTCCTATGCGGGTTTGGTTTCGAAATGTTTCCCGACCGGCAGCTGCACCTTGCTTTTTCACTTCCCCCCTCGTCCCCAGAGACTGTACGTCGCCGCACCTGACTCTCATGCCACAACTTCATATACTCCTTGCGTCCCAGACAGTTTACGTTGCTTTGCAAGTCAACTATGATCCCCCTTCCTCTTTCTTGTCGTTTTCCCAATTGCGGGTATCTTCGATCGCCTTTTGAATCACTGGGCTCTTTTTTCCTTTGAGAGCCCCATCAAGACCCCTTGCTTGGTTGTTCGCACGGACCCCCCTGCACGACACCTCCTCCTAGATGTTCCCGGTGAAACCCGGGTTTTTCCCTAGACTAGTCCCTTTGAAGCACTCCGCTCCGAAAGATAGACAGGTAATTTAAACACATTCCCCCTTGCCAGTAATATGTCTAAACTTACACCGTCCTCGGGACAGATGCTGTGACCGGTCCTCTGGAATTCTCCTTTCAGTCCTTCGAGGGTTTTATTCCGTCCCCATAAACCTTTTCCCTCCTCCACAGCACATCAATTTCCCTTTTTTTAGTGGATGATTCATCCCATTCGCATTTTCCCCCCCCTTCCTTCCACGAATTTTTTTCAGGTTTTTTATTCTCTAGGCACAACCATGATTTCTGATTGCTGTTTATATTTTTTGCCTTTGACACCTGCGAAATCTCTTATGTTAATTCTTTTTTATCTAGTGTTTTTTTTCTTTTTGAGCCTCACCGTGTCTTAACACTCTTTGGTACCAAAAGAGCTTGCCGTCCCATCTGTGTTGCCGTATCCCTATGTTGTGTGACTTTGTTCGACGTGTGTCCTGTGGTTCTTCCTTCGTTCTTTCTTTCCTGCTATCTTATTCGGACTGTAGTAATATTTCCGGAGAATTTGATCGATTGTCCTCGGTTCGTGGTTTTTTTGCCTCTCCTATTTTCGAGTCTCCCATCATCTCCAAATCAAGTCTCTCTGTTAGACCCGCTTAGGCCTTCCCATAACATCCGCCCTTTCTTCAGTGTCCTTCCCCGTCTCCGTCCGGTCCCGCGTCTTTCTCAAATGTAGTGACGAATCCCTTCATCTTTTTACATATCCCCAGTTCTCTTTTTTCAAAGACCACCCAAAGTGGTCCCCTCACCCTATTCCTTTTCTTTTTTTTGTTGATGCTTTGTGCCAATGATTGCACTTTTTTTTTCTTCTTTCCACGTCTGGAGGGTACTCCCCTTTCGCTTGACGCGAGACCTTTGATTTTCCTTGTTCCGGAGACAGTCGGAAATGATTGACCACATTCCTTCCAGATTTTTAGTCTTGGTTCTTCTTTTTATCCACCCGAGACTAAGCTAGTTCTAGCGAACTTCTTCGTTCGTTTCTATCTTTTTTACAGTTTCCGTCTTGATTGTCTTGAATCCCGCAACTCCCGCGCTTTCCTCTAATCGAAACTCCCCTGGAAAGTAGGTTCGCTCCGGTTCCCGTGCAAAGCCAGGAGTTGGGTCCCAGTGTTGCGCCTCTCCCTTTTTTTCCTTCAGCTGGTCACCATTTCATCTCGAAGACATCTCCGGTTCCCCCGCGTTATCTTTCTTAGACTCAGCGGGTTGCTCAACGTTTATCAGACCACTTTTCCGCCTTTCCGGAGCGTTTCTCTACTCATGTGACAGCTCCTCACACGGTCCTCCCTTAAAGCTTTTACATCTCCCTTGTTGTCTCTACGCCTTAACCAGTCTTACTACTGTCCCCCGGTAGTGGTTCTCCTTGTTTGGATTCCCGAATTGGGGATTTTCTCAGCCTCTCGGGGATTGGTTGTCTGGTTCTCCCTTTACATTTTGCCCTTGGTGCCTGTCTGGTTTCTCCCATTCTTTCTCACAAATTGCCGGGGAAAGCAGAGCCCGTCCTTGAGAAATCTTTCCTTGCCTCGGATTGTCCGTGAACCTTTCGTTATCTCCCCCCCGGTAGCAAGGGTTCCCCTTCCCCTTTCCACTTTTTGTCGTCAGTTTTCCACCTGGACGCGTTTCGGTTCCTGGTGATTTCGGGAGGTTTTTACACTCCTCACTTTCCTCGACTTCCCTCATCTGATCCTACCCCCCCCCTCTATCGGGGTAATTCGAGCTGCACTTTCTTCCGACATTGTTTTAAATTAAAACCAGTTCGAAGGATTGGCGGTTCAGTGCTTGCCTCTTTCGCTAGGATATCCCTCGGCAGGAAGACCTTCTCTCTAATTCTTTTTCTCTTCTATACGATCCTGGTTTTTTAGTTTGCCCTTTTTTCATGTAAGTTACCTCTTGCCGACGAGATTCCCCCCCATCTTTTTCAAAACTTTCTTCTTCCCCCTAGCGTGCCCTCCTTTAGCTTCTGATGCTGGTCGGCTGTTCCATTTCCAATTCGAATGTTTTCCCTGGTTACCTTGTCATTAGATCCCGCATGCCCCAAATTTTAAGTTATTGGCTTTTCTCCCTTTCGCCTTGACGCCCTCACGCCCCCGCTCTGCCCCTCCTATGATTTTCCTGTACTTGCTCGCTTTTCATGGTCTGTTCCTTCTTCTCTTCGATTCGAGCGTTAAGAGCCTTTTCTACCAAGTCAACCTTTTTTTCTAAGTTGTTTTTTTTGTTGATCTAGATCGTCCTTTGTCTTAGGTGGTTCCCCCCTTTCGGTTGGCTCCTACGTTTTTCGCGCGAATCTCGGCCTTCGCGCCCCTTCATGGCCGAGCGTCCCTGACCACGGACAGAGTCCTCTTTCCTTTTTCCGTACGGGTCCCTTTCGTAGAGTCGCGATTGGTGCGAACGCACAATGACTGCGCCCTTCCTTCCAATTTTCATTATCTAGACCCTGACGAGGAAATCCCCCCTCTGTTTTGGGTGCGTTCCGCTGCATGCTGTGACGCCCGAAAAGCCCCTCTCCGCCATGTTTCTTTGTAGGTTTTCCCTACCTGTTACCTTTCCATTCTCTGGGCAGACAGGTTCATCTAACTTGCTTCCCCGTGCTTTCCTCGAAACGGCTTCCCGTTCTCGCCGAGGCCATTCCATTGAGCTTCCCCGCTCCTTACACCGAATGCTATAGCCCGACCCCGCGTTCAATCCTCTTCCTTCTGTTCCTTTTTCCAAAAATCTTTTCCTTTTTCTACCCGCCGAAGTCTCATTCTAGTTTTTGCTGAGTCTTTTTCACATTGCGGTGAGTCCCCTCTGTAGTACCTTTTTGAGGGTAGATACCCGTTCCCATCACGCCAGGTGCGTTTTCCCTTTTCACGTCTTCCGCAGCTCTCCTGTTTAGGTTGAAGTGCCAATCTTTTCGCGTCCCGCTTCTCACCGTAATTACTTTTCTGTACACCTGCTCCTATCCCCCACCCCCAATTGATCCCTTCTTGTAGCTAGATTGCGCCGGCAGCGTGGCTAAAGTTGTGGCCATCCGATGTGCAGACTTTCAATGCCAACGCATCTAGTCCCACCCCCTACCGTGCTTAAATCCCCCCCCCCCTCAATCATAACCCGGACAGCCTCCCGTGGGTTTGTTCTTTTTGCAGTCCTCTATTTTGTTCCACCTACTCTTAGGATCTCTTCCTTGAGGGCTTGGAAGTGGTCGAGTGCCTCCTTTACTGGAGTCTGCGCTCTTTCACACTGAACGCGGGACCGCCCTAGTTTCGGCGTTGTTTTTCAATGCAGCGTAAAGTGTCGGGCGCTCCCGTTAGCCCTAAAGGCCTGCAAGATGGTCTTTCCCACCACCTTCATGTTTAAGTTCCGCTTTGTCCTTCCTAGTTCGGCTCCACCCTTGGGACTTTGAACCTTTCCCTCTTGCAACAGACTTTACTTTAATTCAGAGGTTCTCTCTCTCTTTTTGAGGTTCTGTCGTGCCACTTGATCATTCGCCTGATCATCTCTCACCATAGCCGCCTATCAACTCTTTTCTTCCGTTTGTATCCCCCCCCACACAAGCTCCATTTAGTGTCGTCCTCCCCGTCCCTTGTCCTTCCCCCTCCACTGGGTCGTTTCTTCCAACGAATTCCGTTTGCCAGAGACATTGCTAGGTAATTAAGCTGCCCATCAAATTTTTCCTCCCTCCACAGAATCGCCTTTCCCCAGTTGGTTTGGGGGAGACTTCCTTGTTTTTGTCCTTTTGGTTTTCCTTTTATTCACTCTCCTTTCTCACTGCCCTTCGGATTTGCTGAGTGGTCCCTCTCATTGGAGATTCCGTGTTCGGGTTTCCTTCCGTCCCCAAGAATCTTTACCTTAGTTTATCCACCCCCCCTCAGTAAGAGTTCTCTCGTCCTTGCGCTCTGCTCCAGTTTCGATTGACGCTTGTGTAGAACACCGCACCCTCGCCCACCTCTCCCTCGAAAAGTTCTCCGTCAGTCCCCGTTTGATGGACCATTTTTGCGACCCACAGGGCAGTCCGTTTGACGCACATTTCCACCCCAGCCCCCATATGGGAACTTTTTCTTTCTTCCTTCCCCTCTTCTTATTCTGTTGCTCCTTGGTCCTTTCATGTTACCCCGTCCACGCCTCACCTGCTTATAAGAAGACGTTTCTTTTCCTTTCCCATAGAGCCCCCCCCCCCCCCGCCTAAGATCCACAGGCCGTCCATTTTGTCGAGCCTCCGAGTTATAGAACAGCCCGTCGTGTTGACTCGTTTTTGGTTCCTTCTATCCGGCACGCACATGGGATTGGCATTTTCTTTCTTCTTGTTTTTAATTGCTTGTTCTGTTTCCCCCAAGCGGCTGATCACGCCACTTCATCACTTTCCGTTTCCCTTGATTTTTTCGTCTTGGTTTATTTAGTCTGCCACTTTCGGTTTCTTTTGCTTTGGACCCTCGTCCTCTTTTGGCTCAACGCTTTTGTTCCCCCTTCAACGTCTCTTTAGTGTCTTTTCCACCGAGGCTGGTGCTTTTTTTTCGATTTTCCCTTTCTGTTTCCTCTACCCATCACCTTTCATGAGGCTATGCATCCTCCCCCCGGATATCTCCAAAAACCTTCCTCCTTTACTCGGGGCTTACTTCCTCTCCTTTGATTTCCCTCCCTGTTGTGGCATCCCCAACCCCGAAAGTTGTTCTGAATTGCCTGCTCGTGCGTGACCTTTCGTATGTACCCGACTCGGTAGGACTGATGATATTTTATTTTCTCCTCTTTCTCTCCTCGCAGGAGTGCCGTGCGTCCTTCCTCTGTATTGTTTACGTTCTGCCCATTCCCTCTTTCCAGGCCGATCTTTGACCCATTCAGGACACTAGACTGAACCCTCGCTTCTCGGTAACCTTTGACCGCCCCTCGAATCGTGCTTGAGTTCCGTCCTTCGCATCCGCTTCGATTTGCCAACTTTTTTCGCAACTCTTTTTTTATAAATGCTTTTAAGCTTGCCTCCCACGTACAATTGTGACCTGTCTTTGTCCCATGGCCTGACGGCCATCTGGCCCGTGAGTGTATTACCTTGTTTCATTCTTACTCGCTTTCGCCGCTTTTTTGGGTAGAATCGTAACCAGAACCCGCTATGTCTATGTCTACCTGTGTTTTTTTTGAGTTTGGAAGGCCTTGCCACTTGCGACCCTTCACAATTTTAATGCGGACGGCGCTTATGCTCGCACCTTTCCATCTCTCCTTTAATGCACCATTTCCCCCGAGTTTCTACTGGGCTTTTCTCGACTGGGAACGACCCGGAACATTCGTCCCTTTTGCACAGTATATGGCCAGAGGATCCCCCTTCCTTCTGGACTTCCTATGCTGAGCTGTTCTCCCCTCCCAGATAGAACGACTCTCCTTTTTTCTGCCTGACCGTGCCTCTCTGTCCTTTCTGTCGTATGTTCAGCGTCGTCCACTTACACCACTCGTTCAACCTTCCGATCGCCCTGCTGATAGAAGATGAAAATGGCTCTCCTTCGGAACCACCCATACAGACTCCACATGTTGCAACTCCCCCCTGCAAACTCGTATCCCCCTTCCTCCCCCTCTTTTCGTTGTTTACAATTTAGGGGAATCTTTCTCCCCTCCTTCCCGAGATAATTCTTGGTGAGTGCTTCTGGATTGGTATCCTTCAACACTGGGGAGTTGTCAAGGTCCGTCTTCCCAAGACCTATTTTCGTTCCCGGTTGAAACCGGCGTTCAGTCCTGCCTCCTCTGAGTTGGTTGTTAGTGATCCGCTGATTCTTTCCTTCCACTCCCGCTCTGTTCCACTAGGCCCAATAATTCCGCCCCCTTTCCTGGGTACCCCTCTCTTGGAACCGGCGAGTGTCTTTATTGAGTGCCTGAACCTGCCCCTTCCCACACTTTCCCTGCCATCCCATCCCCATGAGGCTTTTTTCCGTGAGTAATCCCCCTTCATTTTCAGACCGCTCTCGGCCCTACTTGATCTCGGGCAAAACCTTTTTTTTTTTTTCCCGGCTCGAGCGCATGGGTTTGGTTCTTTCTTTTTCTTCCTCGCAACCTCTTCCAGAGCTTAGCTCTACTTTAGTTCTCCTAGGGTGTCACTTACTTCGCGTTTCCACCCAATGAGTTTCCTCTGACCCCCTTTCCCTTCAGTTCTCCCCTCTTCCTGGTTCAAACGTTTTCCCCTATTTTTTTGGGTACGCCTTGTCTATCCCTGGTTAGTACCCTGGTAAGTTGCTGTTCTTACGCTCAAATACCTTTTCTCCTATCTAGGTCGATTGCTAGCCCTGGCACTCTCTTTCTCTGCGGGTATTTTGACGCTTCTCTTGCAATCTCTGCTCCTCTAACCTCAGAAGTGTTCTTTTGTCCTATTTGCTTTTTGTGCGTCTCCCCCCCCCCCAGAGTCAAGCTTCTGATGTTCGTTCCTCTCCCCGTCCGGTCCCCCCCCTTCTTCCCCTTTCGCCGAAAACCTTTGCACTGCATTTACATATCCAGTGATAGTGTTGCAACTCAGATACCCCCCCCAAAGGTTTGCCCCCCATCATCTGCACCGATTTTCTTCTCTTTATTCCCTCCCTTTTTTCTTCTGATCAGATTTGTGAACTGATTGCTTTTTTGTTTTTTTGTAGGGCTTTCCCTCTCCCCTTGATATTCCACTGCCATTTGTTTCGTGTGGGACTGCGAAAAGTTGATATATTCTTCGGACGGCCGTCGGTCCCTACCTCCCCTCGATCCCCCATTCTTGTTGTTTATTTGATCGCAAACTTCACTCTTTCTCCTCCTTCTTCAATTATTTTGCTATGGGGCGGGCCTCCCTTTGAACGATCATAACCACACTTCACCAACACTCTCTCTGAGCCTCCTAGCATTGCTCCGACGTATTTTTGCTCGCCAGTCGTTCGACTCTACAGAAGACGTTGCTTTTATAATAGGAAGCCCACTTTGACCTGATCCATTTTTTTTTCTTTTGTGTTCCTCTCAAGCCTGCTTACTCTCTTCGTTTTTGGGGCTTTATCCCTTACGTCGCGGGAGCCCTCCTTCCTCCTTTATTCCATTATGCTCAACGTCCCGATTCCAGCCTCAGGTTAGAGTTCTTTCGCATTGTTAAAGCATTGTCCACCCCTCTCCGATATCTTTCCTCCCTTCCCATGTTGTCCCAGTACGCACAGTTCTTTGGATCAATGCGGGTTTTCTTCGC
>Ga0179593_1433214_pt1 | contig 12125 bp, 13 predicted proteins | sample CZODoug2_1_08_16_FD_185931 | JGI IMG/M metagenome (GOLD analysis project Ga0179593, IMG submission 185931) | Vadose zone soil fungal communities from Angelo Coast Range Reserve, California, USA - CZODoug2_1_08_16fungal (PacBio error correction) | ecosystem: Environmental > Terrestrial > Soil >... | reverse complement strand
CTTCCCCCAGCGATTAAGGCTGACCCATGAATAGTCCTGTTGTTTCTTGTGACTACTTCATGGTGCGCTTAACCTACTCAAATGATGCCCCCTCCTACTTTTCCCCTGTTTCCCTTAATCGCACATTCCGTGCGTCGCGAGGGATTGAACTTGGCTCCGATGGCGTCGTTCTCAAGTCCCATCGGACTTACGTTGTTTTTTCACGCATGCTCACCCAATTTCACTCCCCCTGTGAACATGTTGTTCCCCGAAAATTCTCCCCGTTCAGATCATCCGGGTGGGTTCTCGTTTTTTCCTTAAAGAGCCCGCGACCTTCACCCCCCGAATTCCTCTAGAGCCCCCATCCCTGCATTTTTTCCTGATAGTATGGTTCCCGATTCTCCCAAGGCCGCCCTCGAAACCCGTTCTCCAGTGGCCTTGAAGTCTTTTGCTTAGCTTTTTACCTGCGATTGCTTCCCCCCTTCAGTAATTTAGTTTTCTCCCTTTCCCCCCCCCCCAGAACTTTGAAGCACGCGGTATGCTGTCCCCGAACTCTTGCCCTCTTTCTCGACAAGCGTGTTTCGCAATGTTCCTTGACGACCCGCTCCAACGCTTCGGCGTACCCGGTCCCCCCTTTTTGAACCCCCAGGTATACATCCCTTTTCCCCCCGAATCAGCAGACAGTGGGTGCGTATTCTTTTTACCTGGACGCTAGTCCTTTTTTCGGTGAGTGGATCTGTAGAATTTATCTCAAGAGCGGGTACTTCTTCCCTTAGATTCCCCCCGGGGTTATGCTCTGAAACCTTACTAATTCTGGTAAGCTCTCATGGGTCCCCCGGTGATGACTGCGCTGCAAGCCCGGTCGCCGGTCTCACTTCTCTCCTGCCTGTCCCTCTGTTGCCCCGACGGCACATCCGAGTGTCAAAACCCAAAAAGAAGTTCCTCGTTCTCCGGCATGCGTCTTCAGCTCCCTTTTTTCCCTGCCGGGCTTTTTCTTTCCTACCCGCCCATCTGCTGAGAAGAGAAATTCCTTCCTTTTGAGGTCACCGCTCATGCGTCGTCCCCTGGTCCCCTGACCCCGTCCTTCTTCCCAACCTTTGAGTGCTCAAATCTCATAAGTTCCCTCTTACCCCGACGGCCTATTCCGTCGTTTCGCTTTCCTCGACTCCCCATTTTTCCGCACGATCGCACATCTTTCGTGGATCTGCCTTCATTGGAAAGACACACATTCAAAGCATGCCTTCGTAAAACATACTACACATGATGTTCCAGCCTACCTCCTCCTGCCTTTCCTTTTCCTTGCCTAAGTGTCTTTCGACAACAGAGCCCCGTTTAAAATCGCGCCATTACCATTTGGTTCCTGACGAAAGAGTGGTTCCCTGACACTCACGGGCCTTCCTCTCGACCCTAGTTTTTCGTTTTCTTCTCTTTTCTGTTCCCTTTTGATACAATCGAGCCTCGGGGTCTCCGATGAAGGCGGCTGTTCCCTTCCCACTTGGTGTCTCCCTCCCAATTCCAAGCGTTTCCCGCGATTTCCCTAGTTCGCGCTGCGGCCCTCTTATCACCCACGTGCTGCATCTGGCTTTCGCGTCCACTTTTCGTCGACTCAGCGTTTGACCCTTTGGTCTGGACCCTATAATTACCCCCTGAGTGATTCATTTTTTTTAGTTTCTTGATGACGAGAGCTGGCGTCAAAAAGGGCCTTCCCTCTTCTCCCCCGCTTTGACGTCAATTTACCTATAAACGCGGGTATCGTCACTCGAGTTTGTAACTTTTTTCCCATTTCGATTCCACGTATTGTTTGAGGGTCTCACGTGTTGTTCGAAGAAGTTCTTCTCAGATTGTCCAGCCGGCCCCCCGGTAACGTTGGAAAAAAAACGGTCCCTTGCTGCTTCCTTTCCTTATTTTTCTGTTTTCCCCCCCCTGTCCCCCCCACCTCCTTTTTTTCTTCGTTACTATGTTATGATCTTCCCTGATTTGAGTTGCCACTTTCTCGGAGCAAACGCTCATCTTTTTTCCCCAACCTTTATTAGAACAGCTTCTGGTGCGATATTACTCTCTCGGAATAGCACTTTTCTTTCAAAGGTACCATTCTCTCTTCGTTGCCATTTCCCCTCCCACCAAAGAATGCTTCCCCGTCTTCCCTCCCCTCGATAAGCACAAAGTCTGTTAGGTCTCGCGGGGATCCAACCATTTAGCGGAAAATCTCAGTCCCCCCCCCCGACGTTTTGTTCCCCCCAATCCTTAGACGCCCGTACTTCGGAGTACTTTGCCGAGAACCACGCTTTCCCACCTTCTCTCTTCCCTGCCTTGTTATGGACAGAGTCCATCCTCAAAATGAGAGTGCTCACTGCTGTCAAGTACGCCGAACATTGTACCCCCCCGCCGGAATCTGTCCCCGATCTCGGATTTGTTTCCCCTACGTTAAATCCCCGACCCTTCCTGGAAATGTTTTTCGAGGTACATTATTCCTTCACCAGAGCGTGTCTTCTTCAATTGAGCGAATTTTTTTTGTTTCCGCCTTTCCTTTGAAATTGCTTCCCGCAGCCCGATCCAAAAGCCCCAACCCCGGATGAGTTCGCGAGTCCCCCTTGCATCGTTTCCTTTTTCATAGGAATTGAGAGTCCCCTGGTTTTTGTGCCTCCCACCGCACCTTTTACTTCTTTTCCGATTTTTGTCGTTGCCCAGACCACTCCCTCTTGCCCTGTTTCCTACCACTCCTCTTCCTCGGTCCGGCCCGCTTCCCGGATTTTTTTAAGCAGAGAAACTTTATCCATTTCTTCCCTGCGGTCAGATACCCCGCTTCTTGACTCGTCCCCGCCCCCCATTGAATTCTTCGCTTTTCCACTAAATTTTTTATAATTTATTTTTATCCTGTTGGAGGTTATAGGAACTAGTGTCCTTTACATCCCCCCCCCCGTTTTTAAGCCTTTTTTTCCTGGGAACGGATAGGGTTAAGGGGACCCTGCTCCCTTTGTTCTCAGTGATGCCGCCTCGGCGGTACCGTTAAATCCCTCGCCGTCTTGGAGACCATACTTGCGTGGGAGGCCGCCTTCCCCTTTTATGTCAGCCACTTTTCTTCCCCTCCCTAGACGGCTTCCAGTTCTGGTTTCCTTCTCTAAGGGGATATTTTCTCCCCCTTGCCGCCTGTCAGCTTTCACCTTGTCAGCCCATTCTGTTTTTACAATTCCGGCCCACCCTTTCTTGTGCCCCCCGACTCAAACCTTTCTCCGGCATCCCTTCCCCACAGGACTCTTTTCCCGCAACTAGGTTTGCTGCTCCTGGAGCACTTCCCCTTTCCCCGATGCATCCTGGGTCGTCACTCCGAAGAATTGCGCTCGTCTCGACCGTCCTGCTTCTTCCCCGTCTTTTTCACATTCGCTTTCATTGCCACCCCTCTACCTCTCTCCGGATACCGCTGCCCTTTCATAGCATATCCCGGTTTTTCACGTAAGCTATTCAACTTGTTTTTTCTTTGACTTCTACCCAGATTTGTGTCCCCACCCGTTCAACCCCCCCCTCCTCCGACCGCCCGAATATAGAATTATGCTTTTTTTCACTACGCGAACATGGACTTTCCTGCGGCATCCTCGGCCCCCCCATCTCTCGATGGATTTTTCCGGTCCCCCACCTTCCCCGCGTAAGGCATATTCTTTTCCCTCCTCGTCGTCTCTTTTCCGGCTGTCCCAGATAACTACCGAGGCTTGTTCTTTTTCCGACAACGCATTCCCGCGTCATCCCCACACTCGTCCCCCAGCCCAGACCCTCTTTGTTTTTCCACACTCTTACTCTTCCTCGGCCCTTTCTCTCTAATAACTCCCCTCCCCCCTAGCGCAAGCTTTCCCCCTCGCTCCCTCCTCCCTCCTCGTCTATGGCTAGTGGACTGACAGCACCTTGTCACTAGGTCCCGACACCCTGCATTGGCACCCCCCCAAGTGCCACTCCCCCCTGCTATCACTGATACAGCGGCTCTCTCAACCAGACGAATCAACGAGATCCCATTCCATAGGCGCGCTAGCCCCCCCCCCCCCCCCCCCCCCCCACGTCTACCCCGCCCGACTGCAGGACCCCTCCCCTTCTTAGATATAGCCCTATTCGTTTTTCCCCTGCCAGTTAGCTGTCTTGAGATACCTACTTCTGCTATCCGATTTATATCTTCATTTTTGTTGTTCAGTTTCTTTATCAGAAGCCGTCCCGTCCAGTTTCTCAGGCTCCCATGCAGACCTTCCCTGTCCCCCCCCCCTTTTCCGCTTTTTTTCGATAGAGAAAGTCTTCCTTTCTTCGAGTCCTGGTTTTCCCCCCCCCCCTGCCTATCCCTGCGAGAAATTCTCGCTCCCCCCCTTTCTGACTGCTGCCTCCTATTTTCGCTCTCGTCGTCGTGATACCGTGGCTGCTCTTTTTACTTCAAAATGGTTGTTTGTCCCCCAATCAGCTCAGCTTTTCCCCCCTTTTCGTTTTTCCCCGACCATTCCCGGACTTTCCAACCTCCAAGAATTTTACTTTCCGTCTTCATTCGGTGTATATCTTGTCCTCTTGCGTGAGTACTTCGGAAGTTTTCTTGTCCCCTTCCCCTTTTTTTCTCATTCCCGATTATCGCCGTTGTTGCGCTTAATCACCTCGTTCGGTTGTCGATTTCTTCGAGATTGCGCGATGTAGTGTTTCTACGTCCCTGTTTCCCACCGGTCTGAATTCGACTGTTGTATTGTGTCAAGACCTTTTTTCCCGTCAGCCTTAAGCGCTCCCTTTCGTTCCAGTTGATTCGCTTGTGGGGTTTTTCTCCTATAATCCCCTCCCCTCCCTTCTTTTGGAGGCTCCCCCGGGATCGAGCTGGAAAAGCATGCCCAACTTTCAAGACCAAGGGCTTTCGGACAGAATTCTCAGCCGTGGTTATTAAGTTCTACTTTCGGGAGTCCCACCCCCCCCTTTGGTTCACTTGTGCTTCCCAGAATTCTCTTTCTCTCTTCTTCCCTCCGAATTCCGATTTGGCTTTACTTGGATTGGAACCTTGGTTCCTGTGTCTCGGTGTTACTTCATTTTCGTACGGCCCCCCTTGACTATGTTCCGTTCCTTTCCCCTCCACTGGACAAGCGCAGGTATAACCGTTTGGCGTTGTGAAGGCCTTCCCCTTTCGCGTTGGCCCACGTCTTCCCCTGGATTACGCCATCTTTTTCGTGCCCTACTGACCCATCTTTCGTTTGCGCTCCATTGTTTGATAGGTTTGCTTGTATTATTTTTTTGTGCTGTTTCTTTCTTTGGTTTGTATGTTGTTTCTTTTGTTTTTTTTTTTTTTTTTGTTTGTATAAGATTTGTAGTGGTTTTTTCGGCTTTTGCCCACTTGAATTCCCGGTACGCTGACCAACCTTTTCTTTGACATCGTGACCCTGAATCCCGCCCTCCCCCCTGAGCGGAATTCACCCTTTGACACTCTTATTCTATCTGTTATCTTTCCGGTAGTTTGTCCGAACCTTGCCCTTCCTTCTTTCCTTCGGGTCCCCTCCCACCACCCAACGTCCCTGAGAAATTCGTTTTTCCGGTCCCACATTTTCCCGCCGTGTCTACTGCACCTGTCTGTCTTCCCGTCCAATTTACTCACTCCCCCGGGCGCTTCTTCCCCCCCACCTTTTTCCGCTTTTGGTGTTCTTTTCCAGGTCCACGAGGTCCGACCCCTTTTTGAAAACTTCTCCCCCTTCGAGAAGACATATCTTCCGTAGTTTTGTTGTATTGTTCGACAGCCCGAAATTTTTATTGTAGAAAGCCCGTTCTTGAATCCCTATTTTCCAAAGCCAAGTAGAATTTTGCCCTTTTCCCTTATAATACTCCCAGAGGGCCCCCCTCTCCTGAGAGATTCATTTCCCCGGGCTTTCTCGTTTTTTCCTCTTTAAGACCCCCCAGCCCCTTGTCTGTTAGTTTGTTGACGCCCGCCATGCCCCGCCCTCGGTATGCCGTTGACCCCCCTCCCTCTGCATTGGACCTAATATTCCCGGGTTGGCTGCTTTTCGTTTTCTGTTCAAGAGCGGCATTTCCACTTCTCCCGACCACACACGTAGTCCTGACCCCTGCATTTTTTTCCCTCGATCGTTTCGGCAACGTGTCAGTTCCTCGACAAACTCCTTTGATTTCCTTCTACGGTGATTCCCTTGTCCCCCTGAGTACCGTTCCGTCCGTTCCTCTCCCATCGATGACTTCCCCTCGATCATTTTTTTTTTCATTACCCACATTTCCGAAGATGCTCCTTTGTTGAATAGGACTTTTGTTAGTCCCATGCTGAACCCAGGACACCCTACTTCTGCATGCATGAGTTCCGGCGTTTTGACTGCCAGCTTTCGACCATTGTTGATCCCGCCCCCCTCTTCGATCAGTCACCCTCAGTTTTCGCGTTTTACGCCCGCCGGACTTTCCTCTTTTTTCTTGATCACTGGTCGAATATCGCCATGGGGGACGGTATGCCGCACCTATTTTCCGCGAGGTGCTCCATTAACTCATCCGCTGGTCGTTTCCCCCAGGCGTTTTCCTTAAAAAGGGTGATGAAGCTCTTTTGCACGCCATTTTACAGCTCCAATGTCGCTCTTTCTCTCCCTCCTTCATCCTGTGCTTCCCTCGTACTGCCGTTCTTGGGTCACCCCCCCCAGCCTAGACTTGGCTTAAATATCAGTCCTTCGAGATCAGCAGCGCCGTTTTTTTTGTCGGGGACGTTTTTCGGATGAAGACGATCACTTCTCCCGAACCGTGACACCGCCCGTCAACCTCTATGCCTCCGGACCGGACCTTGACCCCTGCTCCCCTTCCAAACCGTCGTTGCACCCCTATCCCCTGGCCCTCTATTTTGACCCCCCGTCAACTCCCGGCCCTCGCGGGTTTCGTCGCCCTGTCCCCGCCGCAACTCAAAGCGACCACTAGCGCCTCCCCTGGGCCCACCCTCCCAACACCCCCAACCCATATTTTTTTTAATCGACCAGGGGGTTGTGTTCCAAACCCACCCCCCCCCACCCCTTTTCCCCCCTCTCCCCTGTCCCCACCCACAAATCCCCCCCACTCCCTCAAAAACCCCCACAACCCCCCCCCCAAAAACCCCCAAACCCCCCCCCAACCCCCCCCCCCCCCCCCCCCAACCCCTTGACACTATTGAAAGGCATTGGCCTGCCCCCCCCCCTTGGGTTTCTCCAAAAGCTGAGTCTCTACAAAATGCGTTTTCCCGCGAAAGCCCTGCTTTTCCGCTTGCTAATTTCTTCCTCCCTCTCTAAGATCTGGTTTTTCCCTGGTTAACCCGCTGGCAATTTGGCTCCCAGTTTGGTGCGCGCGGCGCGCCCTTCCCCTTCGGCTTTGCAGAGGTTTATCTTTTCCTTTTTGTGTTTTCTGGAAACCCCCCAATAGGGCATAAGGTAGAGTGAGGATTTGCCGCGCCGGGGCCTCAGCCCCTGCGCGATTTTCCCGCGCGGGAGAGTTCGTTTCCCCTTCGAGCCCCTTCTCCCTGTGTCATCTTTTTCTGCCCCTTTACCACCCTTCCTGCTGTAGAGTACTCGCGCCCCAGATATGTTGATCGGGCCCACCATTAAGCTGGTCTCTTGGCGTCTTTCTTTTTTAGCTTCCGACGCCAGAGCGTCCCGGGTCCCCTCCACGAGGCCGTAGTTTGAATGTCATCCTCTCCCAAAAAAATCGTTGGTTCTGTAACACTCCGGTTTCCATAATAGACTGGTCAGTTCGTAGCAGCTGTTTCGGGGCGGGTGCTTTCTTTCAGAATCCCTCCGAGTTTCTCGTCCCGACCCTTTTCCCCTTCCCATACCACCGTTCCCCGGCACTTCAAAAACTGCTTTTTCATGCCATTATCAGGACGGACCCCGCGTTGTTAAGCAACCTCCACTTCTTCTGGTGACGTTTCGTTTCTCCTATGCCCTGTCAGGATGACCTTTCTCTCTTCCAGCCCCACTGCTTTATCCATCTCACTTTAATCAATCCTCCCCCTTCCGGTCCCCAATCCCTATAGGGACTCTCCGCGCTTCCGGGATTCCCTGAGACTGGCCAGTCACGAGGAGGTTGTTTGTATTACGTGGGCAAACAAGGGCCGCAGAGTCCCGTGTCGAAACTCAAAATGATTCTTCTCAAGAAGAGAGACCCATCCCCCCGGGATGTTTTTGATCTGGACTCGTCCTCCAACCCCCCCTCGGGGTTCATAAAAAATGTTCTTCCATGTGACTACCCTCAGACAGTGACACCTCTAAGTCTTCCTAGTTTTTCCCGTCTTTTGCCTCCTTCGAAAAAAAGATTGTCTGAACATTTCTAGGTGCTTTTCCCGGGACCAGTCCCTGCCGACCGCATCCGAGTTTTCCGCTTGTCCCTATGAGCCTCCCATCTTTAGGAACTGACGTTTCCAGGGAAACCTTCAGTCTCCATTCATGCCCCCCAGGAGTCTAGACTGGTTTCGCTGTTCTCTCTAGTAACAGAGAGTTTCTACGTCGCAAGGAGCTCCCCAAAACTCTATGCAGCGCCTCTTGGTTTCTTCGTCACCTTTGACCCTTATTTGCTCAGACCTCCCGTACCTCCCACCCGGATGTGTCGTCTACGGGCATTTTCACTTCTCCCTCCTGCATGAGCCTGTTGCTTGTCTCCCTTAGTGCGGTCACCGTTTCACGCCCTCGATTTTGTCTGATTTCTTGCCGAACTCTCCCTGCGTCCCTTACACCTCTCTCTTCCGCAGCGCGCCGTGCGGAGTAGGCCAGTTTCTTGTATGGGGTTTTTTCCCTCGCTTAAACTTGCTTCCCCACTTCTTCCTTTTTTTAGACCGTCCAATCTCTCTTCATGCTGTTTTGATCTTTGGTCCCCCGTCTTTTCTACTCTTCTCATGAGGAGTACCCCACACCCCCGATTACTGCCCATTACGTTCCCCGGATCTGGCGTGACCTTTTTCTTTTTGACCCCCCCATTTGTTTTCTCTTGTGAAGTATTCGGCGTTTCCTGTCCACCGCGATTGCGCTGCTTACCCCCTCTTGTGGCGCGGCAGTTAAGTCAGGGGCGTCCCTCAGCCTCCTCCCCTAAATTTCGTTCAGGGGTCTGTTCTTTCCGCCCCTTACTCTCCCTGGGGTTCCATCTTCCTTATTCCCGCTTCCCTTTCCTGTAGATCCGGTTCATGCGACAATGGTCACGGTTTCCTAAGGTCTCTCCGAGCGTTATATTTTGCTCTCAAGATCAGAGTTCCACCCCTTTTTATAGCCAGCTCTCAACCGGCAAGCCAAATTACGCCCCGACCTTTAGGTTTTCCCCCCGCTGTGTCTCCCCTTCCCTCTCAAACCCCCCTACGGGGAGGAACCTCTCAGCCCCCTCAGCGCAGAGGCCGGTCCAGTTAACTCCGGTCTGGCCTCTACACCTCCATTGGAAATCACCCGCTCGATCCTGATTCAAGATTTCTCTTTCACCTATTCCAAAGTCACCCCCGGCTCCGTGCCCTTTTCCTTATCCTCCTTCCAACTCGGATGCTCTGTTTTGGAAAGAGTGAACCTCTGTCCTCAACCGTGACATCCCTTTCCGAAGCTTCTCTACCCCTCGGAGTCACGCCTTTACCCTACCTTCGTGACTCATAATCTCTCCCCTACTCGTAAACCGCGAGTTATGCTGAGTAAACCCCCCCCCCTTCTTTTTAGGACTTCTGCAACCGTTTCATCCTAGTCGGATTCGCTTTTCTACCTAGACGTTCCCCGTGCTCTTCTTGGCTTCTCCCCCCTTTTTCCCTTCTCTGTTAATCTCGAGATCGACCCCAGACCAGGAATGTCATTCGCCCTTCGAGCTCTTATTCCCCACCGGTTCCAAAATCCCTCACTACGCTTCAAGCCGTCGCTTTTTTCAACCCTCTTCTAAGCTCGTCTCGTTTTTTCCTGAAACGCGTTATCCTTTTCTTGGAACTCGAAGTTCCTTTTTGCCTGACTGCCCTTCCCCACATTCATCCCCCCGGTAAGTCCCGGCTTCCCCGAGCACCATTGCCGCATTCTGGTGTCTGCTGTAGTGTCGACCCCCTCTCGACTCCTTCTCCCCCCATCCCCTTTATTTCGCATCGCGTTCTCCTGCTTAGCATTTACCTGTATCTTCTTCCTTTTTTTATTTCAGATCTTCTACTCTCCTTTGTGTTGATTATCGATCGGCTCCTTTACGCCTCTTTTTTTAGTTCCCCGGCTCATCCGAACGGCCGAATAAACCTCGGAGATCTGCCTTAGGTCCGCTTCTTCAGTTGAGTATTTATTTGTATAATATAACCTATCTGCAAACAAGATATTCGTGGATCCTCTACATACCATATTTAAGTTTTTTTTCCTTTAAAGTGGTCCCTTCACCCCCTTTGGGCCAATTCATGCACTTCTTCTTCTTAAGCTATTTCCCCTCCTCTTTCCTTTTTCTGAACATGAACGTCCCCGACGGGTTTCTCGCGCCTCCTTTTTCGTCCTCCTATTTGGCAGTTTTCCCTGACTCCCGAGAAACTTTGTGGGTTTTCCATCAGGACCTGGGCTTTTTTCGGTGCGTCGAGATGCCGCTATGTAGGGAACCCCCGATTTTCATTTTCCTTCTCGTTATTGGCACGTCGAAGCCGAAGACTGTTTGCACCAGAAGACCTTTTCGGTGTCCTCCATCCTTCGTTTTTCCGAGTCTCTTCCCCTCATTCCCAACTTGTCCATGTTTCCTTCCTTTCTTGTCCTCCCTTATCTGGCGTTAGGACCCCCCCTGGATTTCCCGGGTTTCGTTTCCCGCCCTCGGGTAGATAGTCTTACACCACTCCTAGTTGAAAGGAGCTTTTTTTTCACTCGTCTCCTTTGGTCTCCTTTTATGCCTTATCCTGCCAGCCTTCCTTTTGGAGGTTCCCGAAATGTAATAACCGTGGAGCACCTTTTTCCTGTTACAGAGACTTTCCTCCGAGACTTGTAGAAATTCTTCTCCCTTATGTCTATCGCATGAATTCTCGCGAGCGTGCCCCCCCCCCAATAGAGTTTTCGTTTTCCATGTTGATGCGGCTATTCCCTGCCCTAGTTCCCTGGGACCTCCTAGTGGCGCTCTCTAGTTAGCTGCTGTCTCCTCCAACTTTTTACCCCCCCGGCACTCTCTTGCCACACATGCTTCTGATCTCACATTGGGAAGCATCCGCTTCATCCCATGAGTCCTGGCCCCCCCCACTTGACCAAAACTGGTCTTCGCTAGTTTTCACTCTTTTATTTTTGAATCCCCTAAGCCCCAAAAAACTTTCTTCCCAAGACCCGTTTTTCCTACACCCCCTTAAGACAACCCTGACATGAACAAATTCTGAGTCTCCCCCCATATTACATCTTGTTTTTTCCACCCCCCAGTTTAGTTCCCCCTCCGCGGGTGTTTCTCGTCCTGGACCCATCCCTGCCTAAGAAACATTCCCCCCTACTGAGCCCCCCCAGACGCGTACCTGTCCCGGGTTAGATTTGTCGTCTCAATTTTTCCCCTCCGCTCGGCTCTCCAGAGGCTCTCTGGCCCCAAAGACAAGTTATTCCTGGCTCGGGGTTTGTCTCCGCAAGCGTTCGCCCGCTCTTACTCGTTCTGATTGAAACTCGCGATGCGTTGTTGTCCCCACAGACACTCACGATTTGCCCCCCTTCGTCTCCCCTCATTTGAGTTTCCGTTTTACCCCTATGCGCCAATCAAAGTTGCCCCATGCAAAAGGTCGTGTCACCTGAACCCTCCGTGATGCCCGTTACTAATTCCCTTCTATTCCGATGAGTATGCGCCCCACACTTGCCTAATCCCCAGCCCCCAACCCAACCCAATGATCTACCGGTCAAGCCCGTAAGTTTCCCCTCCTTGGTAGGGCACGCTCGTTCACGCTCCCCTTTGTGCGCGAAAAAAACATTCAGCAGTTTAAGGCGCTCGGTTATGATGTCCCACGCTTCCCGCGATCGCTGCCAGTGTACTGTGCCTTTTCTGCTCATCGCCCGCTCCCCCTCTCCTGTCCCGCACGCCTTGTTCCCGTTGGTCTCTGTCCCCCACGAACATTATCTAGATGCTGCCGGACCCCCAAGCTTGCTGTCCACTGAAGCCTAACTTACACGCTCCGGCGGCTTTTCTGATCCTTTTGTCCCCGGTTTCCAGGCGTTTGGTCCTTCCCTGAGTTTTTTCCCTCACCTGCCTTTCACCTCCCCTCGCTTCCG
>Ga0179593_1374131_pt1 | contig 12125 bp, 14 predicted proteins | sample CZODoug2_1_08_16_FD_185931 | JGI IMG/M metagenome (GOLD analysis project Ga0179593, IMG submission 185931) | Vadose zone soil fungal communities from Angelo Coast Range Reserve, California, USA - CZODoug2_1_08_16fungal (PacBio error correction) | ecosystem: Environmental > Terrestrial > Soil >... | reverse complement strand
CCGTGCTTACAACATTTCCTCATTTCAATTCCCCACAGTCCTTCCTCTATCAAAATGCCCCTTGGTCTGCGTATTCTTCTTCATTTGATTATAAAACTCTGTCCCGGCGGCTGGCGTAGATGACTCCGCCATCTGAAAATGAGCCACTCGTACACTCTCTGCTCCTCTTTTACCTTAGCCCCAGTTACCGATTGAATTCTTTACCACGAAAGGCCGCCGGTGCTTCGTCCTTGGCAGCTAGTCTACTTAGTGATCCCAATTGCCCGGGGGGAACCATGGAAAACTTCACCGTTTTTGAATCCATCCTCCCCCAAGCAAATTGGATTGGTTTTCCCCTTCGTCCTGGCAGAAACAGCCCATGTATCAGAAGAATGGGAGACCGTGCTTCGGCCCTTTCCCTTGGCTGTCGCATTTACCCTTTGGTACATGGTATCGTCTCTCTTGACTTTCCTGTTCCAAGAATTTTTCACTGACTTAACAGATCGTCGTGACTGAACCGAATACTTCTTTTTTGTTTTCACAGTCCAGTCTGTGCACTTTTCTTTGAGGTGCTTTTCTTCTTTCGTTTACCCACTCCACCAAACTCTAGCCCCAAACTTAGGTTGGTGTACTCGGTGAGTTCGTCTTATCGCCACGATTCCCCCCACCTTTTTTTCGTATCTTTGCGCAACTTTTTGCATACTTTCTCCAAACCCAAACCAGACCTGCAGTCTGTTGAGACCTACTTACCGTGTCTCTCTACCGGGGTCTTCCCAGCCGTTTCTGTTTTCCAATTCATTACTGCACTTCCCTTCCATTTTCACCCTTTTCCCCCTCCGCCAGTGTATTTTTGTTACCATTCTATACCGTGGAACTAGTCTCGATAGCAATCGCTCCCCTGGCGTCTCTACTGTTCTCGGTCCCTTTCGTTTGTACGAGTCCCCTTTTCCCCCCTCTTTCATGCTTCCTTTTTATAGTCTAGTTGGAATTTCATAGATTCTGAATAAAAGCGGGATTTCTGCCCATCAGTATAACCGTTGTGAAGCTTCTCCTTTTCTCCCTTTTCATAGGAAACCTTTTTTCTTGCAATGCCGGTCTCGTAGTCTGGTCTTCGTTCACTCTTCACTTTATTCCGTCGATAACTTATCCCATACTGACCATCTTTTTATAGATTGGTTCCTCTGTTTTCTTTTTCCCCCCTCATGACAATCCTTTCATCACCAAGTTTTCAGCCGCTGTCTACCCCTTTCGTCCATGTCTTTTGTTTAATGATCCAAGGATTTCATTGGATTTCGCGCGTTGCGAAGTGTTTTCTTTTTTCATTTTTTTCTTGACTTGCTCTTCTGTTTTCTGCTAAGCCTTTGAAAGACTGTCCATCCCTTCTCCAACGCGGCCCCCCGTGCTCTGTCCATCCGGTGGCTTTTGTCCCTTTTTGCTTCCTTTGGTAACAGTCAGGCAACGTGATCCCGTTTTATGTACGGATGCCGGTCTAAGTTTTTTCCTTCTTGGCATTTCATTCTGACCTATCAACCCCTTTCCCTGCCCCCCCCACCCATCCTTTTCCGCACCTTTCCCCCTTCTGTTTAAGGTTCGCGATCACACTCATTTCGGGGACTCTGCTAAGTTTAGGCAGAAACAAGAAAAAGAACAATCGCGTTTCTCTCAAGCCTTCTCCCCCCCACTGCGACGCTATCTTGGCCCTTCGTCTTCCTTCCTAATCCCCCGATCCAATAATTGCCGCTTCTTCCCCAATCTAACTTTAACCAACATAGGCCTATCCCGAAGGATGTCGTTGGAAGCGACCCAATGATTCAACGGAAGCCAGGGATCTGTGAAATTTCTCCCTTCTCTTTCGGACAATCTGTAATGTGCCAGGTGTTTCTTTTTGGAACCCCAGTATCTTCCCTCTCCTTTTCTCCTTTCTTGTGTTGGTTTTTTCGAGATCGGTTCGATCCAACGGTCAGCATGAAGTTATTTCGCGCATAATGCTATTGGGCAAGGCCCCCCCCCCCATATCTCCTGGTTTCCTGTCCCAGTTTTTTCTCTCCCCTTTACATCGTTGTTTCGTCCGTTTCCCTTCCGGCCTTAGTGATTTGTTTACCAGTTTCTCTTCCGAGCGGTCCCCCCCCCTTTGTACTTTCTCGATCCAGATCTTTTTCTCCTTTTCTAAGTAGAGAAGGGTGTTATAACTCATGTTGTTCTTTTGTCGCTTCTCCTTAGCTGCATTTCTTCAGACCGACATCTCCCCTGTCATTTTTTCCAAACTGTCACCTCTTTAAGGTCACTTGAAATCTGTTTGCTCGACTTCACTGCCAGGGCCTGAAAGGGACCGCTGAATCCAAGCTCTATCGCGTTCTTAGTGTTTTGTGGCTACTTTGATCCCACTGCCTCACTTTCTCCATCGACTCCTTTGTTGCGTATTGTTGCCATTTTGCTCCGGTTTTGCCGTCTTTCTGCGTCGGCCTCTATCAGAGGATCTCGCGAAAATAAGCAAACAGGGCGTTTTTGCTTCACCGCAATTCCTTCCCCCCTTTTCCCTCCCCTTAAGATCCCCTCCAGTTGAAGCCTCCTGCGCTCCCACTTTTTCCCCGCAGTTCACTCCTTGGCTTATCGTCTGAGGTCCGCAAAACGCCTTCCAACCTTAATTTCAAAGAAGAGGGCGTTCGCTAGTTCTCGGAGTCTACTTTTTTTATCAGGTAATGATTCTCAGAAGACTCTAGCCGCATTTCCTTTTTTCCTCTAGCTGATGATTTCGTAACTATCAAAGGTGTACGGCCAAATCAAGATTTTCTTGTTTGCCTTTTTTTGAATTCTCCATCTCTAGATCCCCCCTTCTTATGTCCCCTTTTCACAAAGTCCTCCCCATGTTAAAACTTTTCCCGGATATGAGAAGACAGGGGTTGGGGGGGGGGGGTGGGGGGGGGGGGGGGTGGGGGTGGTGGTGGATGGGGGGGGGGGTGTTGGGGGGGTGTGGTTGGGGGGTGTGGGGGGGGGGTTGTGTGGGGTTGGGGGGGGGTGGGGGGTTGGGGGGGGGGTTGGTTTTGGTTTGTGTGGGGGGGTGGGTTGTTGTGGGGGGGGGTGCGGGGAGGGGGGGGTGGGGGGGTGGGTGGGGTGGAGGGGTGTTGGGGTTGGGGTGGGGGGGGGTTTTTTGGCGTGGTGGAGGGGGGGGGTGTAGCGGGGGTGGGTGGGGTGGATTGGTTGGTGGTTGTGGTTTTGGGGGGGGGTTTTGGGGGGGTGTGGGGGGGGCGGGGTCAGGGGGTGGGTGGGGCGGTGGGGGGTGGGTGTGGGTGGTGGGTGGGGGGGGGTTTGTGGGGGGGTTGTGTGGGGGGGGGGAGTGTAGGTGGGTTTGGGGGTGGGTTTTGGGGGGGGTGGTTTTTGTGGTGGGGGTGGGGGGGAGGGGGGGCTGGGCTGTTTGGGGGGGGGGGTCTTGTGTGGTGGGGGGGGGGTCGGTTGTGGGGGGGTGGGGTGGGGGTGGCTGGGTGGGGGGGGGTGGGGTGGCGGGTGGGGTGGGGTGGGGGGGTTTGTGATTTTTTTTTTGGGGGTTTGGGTGGGTTGGTTGGGTGGTGGGGTGGGGGGGTTTGTGGGGTTTTTGGGAGTTGGTTTGTTTTTGGGGGGTTCTGGGGGGGGGGTTGTGCGTGGGGCTTGGGGGTGTGGGGGTGGGTGGTGGGCGCTGCTATTCGAGACGATGGCTATTCTGGCCCTTTTTCTCTATCGTTCAACATAGCTTTCTGGTTTCTTATGACATGGGTTTTCCAATTTTCCTTCCTTTGTCTTATTTTTTCCCCTCTGTTTTTTACCCCCTCCTAGTTCCAATACGTACGAGCATTTCTTTTTGGTTTTCGACCGATGCGCGTCCGGCTTTGAGCCGATGCGAACCTAAGTGGCATCCCCCTTTTTTTTTTCTGCGTTACTTCCCTCACGACGTTCCCTCCGTTTTTCTTACGAAGTTTTTGTAGGGTGACACTCGAATTTTGAAAATACCCCCAGCACCTGTGCCCTACTCATTCCCTCCGAATTCTTTTCTTTCCTTGACGATTGGAGTATTCCTCTTCTTCCCTTCCCCTCCCCCTTCTGAAACTCTACACCCTTCCCACTTTCAATAATTGCAGCTGGCTTAAGGAAGTCGGGTCTCCAAAGTAAGTTTCCTCCAACGGGGCGGTCTCAGGCCTCCCAAAATTCCTTTTGATGCCTAAGGTTTTCCCACGTCCTTGTCTCTTTTTTCCCTATTTCTAACATTGTAGCAAAGCTGGGTGCTCCTGGGATTCGAGAGCAGCAGCAAGTTTCCTGTTTTAGTGTCCGTAATTGCAATTCGTTCTGGTTCTGCCGGATCCCTCCTCTTCTTTGAGAACTGACTCCCTCGTCTCAGGTTTTCATTTGCGCAGACCTTCAGCCCTCCCGGTTCCCTTTTTTCCATCATGCTCCCCCCCGCGTTCCGCACACGCTTTTTGCTTGTACTTGATCTTCGTACTTCCTTGTCTCATTGGTACGCGAGTTTCTTGGATGTCCTTCTTTTGTACTATCCCCCTTAATCTTCAGTGGCAAACGCGGTGGTGGACATTGATTTCCTGTTCCAAGCCAGGGACTCCTTGGTCTCTGTGTTTTCCCCTCCTCCCCTTCGTCTTTCAGCCATTTCAAGCTGGTCCCCCCCTACCTGCCGATTTAGTCCCGTAGACCCAACACGAAGGAGATGAGATCGCATCTTCCAAAGGTCTTACACGTCACGTACCTTTCCTGGTCGTTCTTGTTGTTTTGAATTTTTTTCGTCGGTGAGTTGTTCTTTTTTTTTATCTCCTTTCCTGTCCTTAGCGTCGTCTGGTGCCAACACCAACCACCATTGCTCCCTAACGCTTCTCTCTTCTTGTAAACAGTTCTACCCCACTCTTTTTTCTTGTATGAAGGCCAGATGAACCGGAGCATTTTTCCTTCATCTCACCGCCGACTTCTCCCTCTCCCTTTCCACTCCTCCTACACCTTCGAGAAGTTTTAGCGAATGCTGCGTCCGGAACCTCTTTTTCTTTTTTAACCCCCTCCCCCCCCCTGTACAATCAGAATATCTGCCGTGCGGCGACCAGAGATTGGAACTCTCTCTTCTTCAAGCATAAGTTCTTTTTTCGCGATCTGCCACCATCTCTGGTCTCCTCCCCCCTTTTTTTTCAATTATTTTTCTGTACCAAGAAGTGGTACCAACAAGCCTTCCTAGATTGCTTCCTAAGACTGTTCAGTCGCACCTTTCTTCGACGTTTTGTTCGATACTCTTTTTTCCATACGATAGCTTCTTTCTAGTTTGCTTAAACAAACGTCAGCGGGTACTTCCTCGGCCTTTCCTCCCCTAGATTTGCTCTCCTTTACCTCCTAACCCACTCTCTCTTAGCTGCCCATTGGGTTTTTTGAATGCGTTTGCGGTAGTTCTTTGAGACTGTTTTAAAACGCACTCCATTTCCACAATAACGCCAATTCATCAGAAGAACTTTGTATCTCCTCTTAGACCTCGTTCCTTTTATTTTCGGAGCGCGGTTCCTCGTCAATCTGATCCTCTCTGTTCGTTAGTGCTTGCCTTTCTTTTTTTCTGGTTTCTGTTAACCTCCCCTTCGTCCTTCGTTCTTTTTCAATTCCTTCATTTACGATGCCTCCCGAGATTCCCCTTCGTTCAAGTTGCGCTACAACTCGTAGAGTATATCCCCCTCACTCTCTCCCCACCCAGATTCATTCTCACTAGTTCCCCCACGTCATTTTTTTTTTCTCCCCCATCATCGTTGTTTGGCTCACGTTGTGTTTTTTTCAAAGTTCCGGTTCTGTCGGTATTTCAGAATCGAACACATTTCCCTTCTGTATTCATTCCTTTCCTCCTCGCTGGTGCCTCCACAGTCCATCTTTCCTTACTTCCCACGCACAAATTCCGCCGTTTCTTCGCTCTTCCCACTTCTATAGCCTCATTTTTGCGAGATAGCAAGAGTTTGAAAACTTTTTCAAAATTACGGGTTCTCCTTTTATTCTTCCCCTCCCCCAGTGGACCGATTTTGCCAAACTGGCGGACTTTCCGCCCCCTCCCCTTCACCCTTTTCATCCAGTCTCCAGGAACTGCTTGTTTTTTAGCATTTTTCAACCCAAAAACGTTGGAATTTTTCCTTACATGCGGACTTTCCCGCTTTCCCAGACCCCTATCCTTTTTCCCTCCTTCCGTCCCCCCGGCTGGTAATACAAGGCTTGCACTTTGAGGTGCGATGCCTTAGAGTTCAACCTCCACAACGTTTGTTTAGATTACCCACCCCCCCATTTTCCCCCTTTTACTTTTTCTTTCGTTTCTCCCCTCTATGACAGGTACCACTTGCTCGCATCGGCAAGCGTTCGTTGAATTCGTTCTGGACCCACAACGAAACTGCAGTCCATGATCTCCTTCTTAAATTTTCTCCTCTCCACTTTTAACCACTCCCTTCACATTTCCAAGCTCCCCGTTTTCCCATACATGTCCCATTCATCCTTTTCATAGTGTAAATAATAGAAAAAGGGACTCACCCATACATTCTTCTCGGGAAAGCACTCTCGACCCTTGTCTGTTCTGTCTCGGGCCCCCCCTCCTTCCCGAAGTTTTTAATTGCCTCTGTTTCACAAATCTCATCAGTTGTTTTCCGGAGAGTCCACTCCTTACAGATGCGCACAAGAGGTTATATGAAGGATGAAACCGTCGTTTGATCGGACTCAACCTAATCCCCCTTCCCTTCTGCTAAAATGTTTTCTTTCCCCTTCGGCCTCGTTCCTGTTCTTTATTCCCACTTCCTGCTAACACGTATGCTAAATATTTTTTGAACGCATATTTTGTCTTCTGAGTTGGTAGCGATTTATTGCGCAGTTCATGGTCCAAATCCCTTTTCCTTTACAAAGTCATTCTGCAAATACCGATAATTTCGTTGCTTTCTTTTTGTGTGATCTTTTTTCCCATTATTGGACTCTTTGTGGTTGCAATGATCCTCCAAGTTTGCGATTTTCGCTGCTTTAATAGGAGATTCCTAATAATTTACAGACGGGCCACCCATTGATCCCCCCCCCCCCTTCTGGAACGGATCGTCCCCCTCGTATCTTTTTCTCATTTTTTTAGTTCCACTACTTCTCCCCCCCCCCACAAGCACCCTGAGGGAGTAAGTTCGTTTCCATTCTTTTTTAATTATGAAACACCCTTTATGACCACCAGATTCGTGACTTTACCTAAATGATGTTTACAGGTTCGTCTCACCTCTGTTAGTTTTTTGTTTCCTCTAACCTCCTTCTTCCAGCTCGACCCCCCCAACCAACGAGGTTAGCGCCAAGCCCCTTCTTTCCTTAAACTTCTCCCGCCCCTTCGTAAGTAATCCCTTTCTCAGTGCACTTACCTCCTTTTCCGTTCGTCCCCCAATTCGCAACTTACCCCTAACTCTGATTCTCCTGACAAGAACACTTTTTGTCGTGGACCCCACGAGTAAAACCCTTGAAGGTAAAGCCAGTAGAGCCCTTTCCCCCCCCAATGGTATCACTTCGATCGAAAATTCCTCTTCTGTCACGTTTGGATTCTAACATTATCTTTCTTTTTTTCCTTTTTTACTCCTCAGGTTTTTGTTTTCTGAGATTACTTTTAGAAATCCACCCCGTTAGAATTACCTTATTTGTAGACAGTCCTGTTTACCATTGGGCACTGTCATTTCCCCTTTCCCCCCCTTTTTTTCGCCGCCACAGAAAACCAATTCTTTCCTTCCAGCCTTCTCGGGTCTCTCACCTTTTCCTTTTCCCTCGCGGAAATTCTTTCGATCCCCTGAACGTCAGAGTTCTTTTTTTCTTTAAGTTTGAAGGGTTTTTGACGCCCACATAGATGTGTTCTTCCCTCCGCTGATCTTTCGCTGATCTTCGCCGTCCTCCCTCCGTTTTTCAGCCCCTTCCCCATCTTTTTCTTTTTTGAACTTTTACTCTGGTGTGCGCAAATCCTTTCAAATTTGCCAGTTGCCCCCGACCTGGCCGAGAAAACTTCCTCGGCCCTCCGTTCTTGATCCCTCTTCTTCTTTCGTCATGCCTTTTTCCTCCCACAGTCCTCCCTGTCCCAAGCCTTTTTCGACATCATTTGAACTCGTCGTGACTGGTGGCAATGTGTAGGCAATCTGCCTGATAGCACTCTCGAAGCAAAAACTTTTTTTGCTTGCCGGTTGATTTCCAACCCTCCATCTTACCTTTCTATTTAATCTTTACCCCCTAAATTTAAGGTGGGGGGACCCCCCCCCCCCCCCAAGACATCTCTCCCTTTTACCGCTTGCTCTGATTCTTTTTGATGTATTACTGTCCTCACTACACTCCTCTCACCCCTTCTTCCTGCCCTGGGCGTTAGATAGTGAGCCGATTGACCTTGTGCTAAGGAATTGGACCCCCATCATCCGCCTCTCCGACTGCCTACCCGTCCTATTTCTCTTTTCTTCTTTTCGTACCCTCAAGTTTTCTGATTAACTTAATCATCCTTAGTGTGCCTATATGAATCCGAGCTTTTCCCTCCTTGCCCCCACCCCCCCCAGAATAAAACCATGTCTTTTCTGAATACTCTTTCTCTGTAATTCCCTCGGTACCTGACCCCCAGAGACTCTCACGGGTGGTGGGCGGCGGCGGGGGGAGGGTCCGCGGGGTGCTGTGCGGGTGACAGCTGGGTTGAATCGGGGGTTGGTGGAGGTGGGGGTGCTTGGGGGGCGGTGGGCGGGCGCGGGGGGTTGGTGTGCTTCGCGTGGGTGCTGTGGGGGGATGCCGGGCCAGGCGGCAGGCGGGGCTGGGGGTTGCTGCTCGGGATCGGGAGGGCGGTGCCGCGGAGCCGGGGGGGGCGGTGGGGTGCGGGCCGTTCGTCCACGAGGGGTGTGGGGGGTGGGTGTGGTTTTGGGGGGGGGGCGCTAGGCTGGCTCGGGCGCGCGGGGGTGATGTTATCCCGCTGGTCGCGCGGGGGGGGTGGTGGGGCCGGCTGTTTGGGGCGGGGATGGGTGGGGGGGTGTGCGGGGAGTTCGTGGGCGCGCCCGCGACCGCGCGGGGCGGGTGGGGGTCCGCAGGTTCGGCCTTAGGTGGGCGGGGTGCGGGCTTCGGACCGCGGGGTGTGTCGTCGTCGGTAGGGACGGGTGTGCTGGGCCTGGGGGGGCGTGAGAGAATGGGGGTGGGTTAGGAGAGAATGGGTTGTGGTCGGAAGCCCCCGGACGGTGAGGCGTGGGGTCCGGGGCGCTGTGTCTCGGCTGGCGGGGGGGGTGTGGGGGGAGGGCGGGACCGGGGCCGGGCCGTTGGGGGGGGGGGGCTGTGGGGTCTGGGGGAGTAGTCATGGGGTGTGGTGGGTCGGGGGTTCTGAGGGGGGTGGCGCAGGCTCTGGCCTGCCCCTTGCGCGTGGGGTGTCGCCGAATTTTGCGGCGCCGGGGGTGGGTGGTGTTGTGAGGGGTTAATGGGGCCGTGGGGAAAGGGGTTGGGGCGGGGGGAGGGTGCGTGGGGGGGGGTGTGTCGGGGGCACTGGGTCGGGGGGGCGTGTGTCGGGGTTGGGAAGTGTTGGTTGTGGGCCTTGTGGGCGCGGGTTGATGGGGTTGCGCGTGGGCGGGCAGAGCGGGGGGTGGGGGGGGAGTGTGGGGGGGGGGCGGGGGGGGGGTGGCCGCCCGGGCGGCCACTTGGCCAGTCCTCGCATGGAGGCAGTGGGGACCGGGGCCCTCGCGGGGCCGCCGGGCGGGGGGTATGCGGGGTGGGTTGGCGGGGGGGGGTGCTGGGAAGGCAACCGGCGGGGGGAGCGGGTTGGGAGGTGGGAAGGGGAGGGGCGCGGACGGCGCCCGGCCGAGTGAGACGGTGCCGGGGCGGGGGGGGGGTGGGCGGGGGGAGTGGTGTCGGGACTCCGGGGCGAGCCTGTGTTTTTTCTAGGGGTGGGACGGTGTCTGGCTGGCGCGCGCGGCGGGTCCCTCCTTGGGGTGCGGTGGGGGTCGCGGGTGTGGTTGCGGGAGGCTCGTTTTGTGTGGGACGCGGTGGTCCCCGCTGGGTGCAGGTGTGGGGGCGTCCGCTGGGCAGGGTCGCGAACCTAACTCCCTCCACTCCTTGTGCGATGTGGGAGCCGCGAGGCGCCGGGCGGTCTCACCCGGGGCGCGGCGGGGCCGGGGGGCACGGGGGTCGCAGGGTGGGGGGTCCGTGCGTCTTGATGTTGGGGCGGGGCGGGGTTGCGGCCAGTGTTGTGGTGGCCGAGGGCGGGGGGGGCGGGGCGATTGGTTGCTGGGCGCTGGGGGAGGTTGTCGGTTTGTGGGTTAGTGCTGGTTTGGGTGAGTCCGTGGGGTGGCGTCGGGTTGGTGTGTGGCGGCGCGGGCGGGTCTTCTTGGGGGGCGTTGCAGGGGGAGGGAGGGGGGGGGGGCGCGCTCGGGGGGAGGGTGGGGCGGAGATGGGGCGTGCTGTTAGCTGTGTTCGGGGGGTTGGTTTTTGGCCAAGGGTTGGGGTTAGGGGCAGGGGGAGGTTGGGCGTGGGTGGGTTGTTCGGGTTATAGGCGGCGGGTGTTTGGTGGTGCTTGGGTGGTGGGGCGGGCTGCGGTTGTTTGGGGGCTGGGTGGGCGGCCGGGGTCCGCGTCGGGCGGTGTTGTGGGCTGGGGGGGTGGGGTGGGGGGGGGCGAACTTTTTTGTGTTGGGGGGGGCGGGTGGGGGGGGGGTGGCTTTGGGGTGGGGGTTGTGGGCTTTGGTGTGTGGTTTTGTGATGCGTGTGTGGGGGGTGGGGGTGGGGGGTTGGGGGTGGTTTTTGTTGGCTCTCTCCCGAGCTCGTTTTTTTCGGCCTTTTTTTTTATTGGGCCTTTGGCGGGGGGGATTGAAAGGTCGCCCAAATTTAAGGGGCCGTTGCGGATGAGCCTTGGCAACATGTCCCTTCTTGTTTTTACGGTTTGCCTATGCCCCACTTTCAGCTCTTTATCTGCATCTTTTTGATTAATTGAGTTGTTCAGAATTTCTTCATTGAGTGGAGCCGATGAGACAGCAATTTTGCCTGTCCGCTGATTGCAGTCACCCCCAAGACGCCCATCCCAATTGGTCCTAACTAAGATGGTGGCGGTTCAACTCGATCTCACAATCCTCTCAAGTAGTTTTGCACCCTACCTTTATTCCCCCTCCAGAATATAAGTTACTTTAAGATGTTAATTTTTTTTTAATGGTTTTTCCCTTCTCCCATCCAGGAACTCTCTTTCACTCAAGCTTCCGACAAGCTTTTCGCTTTCCTGGAAGTAGTTCCAACAGTAGTTTCCCCTCCCAGTTGGATTTGCTTTAACATGCCGAAATTTAAACACCACTAATTTCCACTTGTTTTTCGCATATGTTAGTACCCAACTTTCCTTTTTCAGCATCTTTTCTACTTTTTAAAGCCAGGGGCTTCTAGCTGATTTGAGTATCTCGACTCCTGCCTCTTTTTCTTTTTTTTCATCGTTGACTGGTCGCCTTTCTCCCCCGAGGCTGTCGCCATTCCCCATCGTGATCATGGTCGATGTTTTTTTTTTTTGCCTATCGTGCCAGAGCCTTGGCATGTTTTTTCCTCACTTAAGCTCCGGTCCGAACCCCCCCCTTCTTTTCTCGCTCTTAATCTAGAATTTTCCCCCAAGCCCCATGTGTCTCCGGGATTGATGCTCTACTCACTTTCTTTTTTTTTTTTTTGTTATTTGGTTTTTTTTTTGTTTTGTGTTAGTAGCTCAATTGTTCTAGAAGGGGCATGAGGTCTGACTAATTCTATTTTTCGGTACAAAGCCTGCTTTTTTCATCGTTACTCCTCCCCTCGCTCGCCCAAGACCCCGCACGCTACGACTGCGAAGGCGGCTTTCACCAAAAGACGGAACTTTCGCTAGCATTCCCCACCGGGGCTTCGATGTCCTTTTTAGTTTGAATTGTTGCCTGCGTGTTTGTTCATCTTAAAAGTTAGTGCGTTTCACAAACCCCATGAGAACTTCATCGATTTCTTTGAAACCAAGTCTGAACAAATCTATTTAATTCACCTCTGAGCAGTCCCCCCTCATTGCCGAGATTGTCCCCCTCCCCCTATACTCGCCACCTACTTCCCTTTTCTCTCCTATTCCCCCCTCTCTCACGTTTTCTAGCGGCGAATTCAAATCGAGACGGTTTAACAAATACGTACACTTAATTCATTTATGCCTTTTTCTTCGCCCATATATTTTG
>Ga0179593_1322555_pt1 | contig 12125 bp, 15 predicted proteins | sample CZODoug2_1_08_16_FD_185931 | JGI IMG/M metagenome (GOLD analysis project Ga0179593, IMG submission 185931) | Vadose zone soil fungal communities from Angelo Coast Range Reserve, California, USA - CZODoug2_1_08_16fungal (PacBio error correction) | ecosystem: Environmental > Terrestrial > Soil >... | reverse complement strand
GTTTGGTGACTTTTAGATTTCCCTCCTTAACCCTCGACCACCCCACCCCTCTTAGGTGCTCGTTTTATCTTTTTTTTTTCCTCCTTTTTTTTGTTGTTGTTGAGTCGACTCATCACCGACGAAGATATTTGGAGCTTTTCCCCCAATGTTCCAGCTACTACAACCTCCACTTCTTCTCCAAGGCGCCGTTGATTCTTTTATTAACATTACGAGGTCAGTAGCGGCTTTACGGTTGTCCCCACACGGCGGCCTTGACCGGGAGGTCCAGTGTAGTACCTCCACCCCGGGCTTTGGGTTTGTTTCCCTATTCCCATCCTTTCTACCTTTGTCCCTCCTTCCCACCCCATTAACCTTTCGACACACAGCTCATTCCCCTTCTTTTATTCATGTTCTTTGGTTCCTGGTAGGCAAGTTCCAGAAAAACAATTTCTTTCTGCCTCCTGCCGGCAACTGTCTGGAACCCTCCCTTCTATTGTTTCCCAACATTCTAGACGTCCTCATGTGTGTTCACTTTCACCAGTATCCTAAAAGTCCCTACTTCCCCTCCCTGTCTCCTTTCCTCCCCTTCGTGTTTCTCCACGGTGTACCAGCACCTTAGAGTGTATTCTGAGGATACCTGCTATCTCTTCTCTGTAACTTTTGCCCTCCCTGCCCGGACCCTATCTAGCCCGGTTTTCCTGCAAAGGGGGCCGCTTGACCACGATCCGTTAGATGGTTTTTTTTTTTTTACATCCCGTTCTTCGCACTCTGTTGCTTTCTGATGTCGAACGGCCCTCCTCTCAGATGTTGTACATTTGTTTGTCCCCCCCCCCTCTTGGCGTTTCTGAATAGCTTATGTTCTTTTCCTGCTTTTTCCTGAAGATATCCCCCGCATGCTGATTTCTAACCACATCCTCTGCCCGCCATTCCCTTTCCTGTGGAACATCCTGTTTTCTCTTTTTCGGAACCGGCTTCTTTGACATGAACTCTTTCAACCCCCCGAATTGATTCCATTTCTCCATCCACCCACACGACCCCACGAGCCCGGCCCATCTCTTCCCTTCGTATCGCATGGATGGTAGATTTCGGTTTCGTATCTTTCCTTCCTCCGTCCACTTGTGAGTTCCTTTCGCCCATTCTTACCTGGCTCCCGTGGGTTGGGAATGCTTTTTCGACATCGGGACATGCCTGACTCGATCTCTTGTTTCTTATAAGCTTTCCCCCGTTTTTTTCAAGATCTGTCTCTTCTTGGAGAGCTTTTCCTCTTTTTTTTCGTATTTCTTTCCTCACATAACCGCTCCCTCTAAGTGGCTTTTCTGAGCTTGATCCATCTCAGACGAGCATCTTCCCGGAGGTTTTTTTTGAAGTAGAAGCATACTGGTTATTACGCGGTCGGATTTGGTCGGGTCCTTCCGATGAGCAGATTTTTCGATGTTTTTGACGAATCCCCTCACTTGCACCCGAGCTCCGTGTTCTTTCGGATTTTTTTCAACCAAGGCGGCCCCTTTTTTTTCTGGTTTCCAATGCCCGTGTACCCCTCCGAGGGCGGCCGATCCTTAACACTCAACGATTTCTGTCCGCTTGCCAGAATTGACCACCTTTTGTTTGCTTCCCTCCAACAGTTGTGCAATGGAAATGGCACCGCGATTAGCTGGGTACCCCCCCCTTCTCTCAGGGACGGCTGATGCTTATCCTAGCTAGGCTTTGCCGCTGGTATGTCTTTCTATTCTCATGCGCCTATCCACATAGTCCTGACGCCTTTTGGGGACTAAGTCTGGAGTTCCCTTCCCCCCCCCGTTGTCTTTTTCAGACCCAGGGCCTTTCTCCCGAATCCGTATGATTTTTTCGGGAGCTTTCACTATCCCCGAAGTGAGAAAGCTGTCGTTAAAGAAGCGTGGCTCTGTCCTTTGAAGCATTAAGGCCATTCCGCGAGGGTTTTCTGTTTTAACGCTCCGTGGCATTGATTTTCTCGTTTGTTTTCGTTCATGTGCTTTTCCCTTTTTCAATTCTTTTTTTTTTTTCAACGATGACTCGCTCCTTGTTATTGTTCATGAAGTGCCACCAGTCAACTTGCCGCTCCTTTTTCGGATTTCTCTCCGTTCTTTCCCCCCTCTTCCATCTCCCAAGATCCGTAGATTGCCACATACCCCCCGAAAGTTGTCACGACCACTTTATTTCCCTAGTTCCGAAAAGTCTTTCTTTCTTGTGTTTTTTCCTTCTCCACGTAAACTTTGCTTCCCTCCAGGTTCTTCCTTGCTTTTCTCCCCTTTCTCCCCCAGTCCCCCCTAAAGGTTTTTTGCTCTAACGTTTTCGGCGGGAGATCCTGCCTTTCCCTTGACTCCCCCCCCTTATAAACGATTAGCTTGACGGCTCGACCCCCCCTAGCCGCAGAACATCTCCGCGGAGATCAAGCGGCCGCTCCTCCCCCCCCTGCTGACCTAAGTCCCCAGGCCCCTTTAATTTTGCCTACGAGAAACTTCGACTGCCCTCAATACCCGCCGTTTTCCCCTGTCTTTCCCTCAATTAAATGATGGTTCCCCCACCTACCCCCTTTCGAGTTGTCCCTCGATCCCCTAGGATTAGACCCACTTTCGTTCACCGTCTGTTTACTCCGATTCCCCCCTCGTCCCCCGAGTGTGAAAGTACCTCGCTTCCGCAATCGCTTATCGATCTCAGCTTTGCTTGATCCATCTCTCCTTTGTGTAGTAACAGCCCCACCGCGCTAGACGCTCTTTGCGTCGACTTAGGACTGATTTTCCCCCTATTTTCCCTCGTTTTGTCTCTTTTCCTCTTTTCCTTCCGAGGTTGTGATGAACTCCTCGCGACCTCTTTCCGCTTTTTCGACAATTCCCCCAGATCCGTCCATCTTTCTCTCGTTCTGAGATATCTGCTTCCAGCCGTTCCTCTTAGGAACGTGGCTAAGGTGCGGCGGCTCATCTATGGTAGGGCCTCTCCCTTAATGATTTCCCCCTCGCACGTTTTCTGGTCAGGATAGTGTTTCTCCTTTAGAGGTCAAAATTGCGCCCCTCTTCTCACTCGGAACTATTTGTTCCACCTGATTCGGGTGACCCTCGGCAAACCAGAGCTCTGCAGGTTATTTTAATTCGCCCACGGAGAAAGGGCTCTCTCTTCTCCCCTGGGCCCCCCGTCCCCACTTTCCCGTCTTTCCTCTTTTCAAATATCCCTATAAGTGGTCGCGTCCACAAGATTTCTAGTGTTCGTTTTATGGACCCCCGGTTAGCTCCGTCCTTCCCGCCTTCTTGCATTCTTCGTCCTCCTCCCCGGTGGCTCCCCACCTGTTCTCACGGACTAGTTTTTTTCCGGGTCGCGATAGCTCTGATCTCCCCGGATAGTCACACTGCCTCGATTTCTCTCGTCGGGGTTTCCCTTTTTTTCCCGCCTCTCTTCGTTTTCTGTTCGTCGACTTCTTCCGGCGAAGCCACCAGGTTTCCTACGCCCGAGTAAAGCAGGTGCCCTTTCCTCCTTAATCTAATCACCTTTTCTCCTCTCACTTTTCTGAAGACCCTCCTACTCCTATCTTTTCGTTTCCCATTTTTGCCCAGGGTCTTTTGTCGTGACCCCTTCAGTCCCGGAATTTTTCTGGGTGAGCATTCATCCCCCAGGTATCTTCCCCTGACTTTTTTTAGTCGTCTTTTTGTTTTCCCCGAACTCCCGTGTCCTGTGATGTTCCCCTTGGGTCCTTCTGAATTTGTCTTGTTTGCCTAGGCGAACCTGAACCGTTTCCTTCTCGGACTTCCCAGACCTCCGCCGAGGTCATGACAAGCATCTCGCGGAGCCATTCCCTCCCTCGCCTGCTAGAACCCTCGTCCCTATTTCCGGTCGGTTTCTTTTTCACAAATTATAAAAATTTGCTCCCCCAAGCCCTCGCACCTCTCCGTTCCTCGTCGAAACGGTATGCACCTCTTTAGGTAAAAAACCTTCGTTTGTTCGCCCCCTTTCTCCTTTCGCATGAAGGTGGGATCCCCACCCTACCTCCCTCGAAGCCAGTAAGAAAGACACCCCTCCCGACTTTCAACCCGATTACGCAGACCAAGTCATGCAGCGCTTCTGTCACCTCCTTTTTGTGCCCCTCCCAGACATAACCTCTTCCCCAGCAGCCATAGAACTCTCTTTAGATTTGATCTGGCCCGATTCCCGATCGTCATTATCTCTTTTTTTCCCTTCCCTTTGGTTTTTGCTTGGTTGATCTCTGCGGAGCTTCCCCCCTCTTTCCCTCACCATCTCTTGGATAGTGTTTGGGTGGTAGACGTAGGTTGTGAGGGCGACTTCTTTTACCCGCCTCGCTGCCTCCCCCCCTTTTCGACGGTCCTGTTGCACTTCGGGGTAGTGTGCTTCCCTTCTTCGGGGCGTTGCCCCCCAAATTTCTTCCCTAAAGTAGGCCCTCGCTCCAAAGTCTGTTGATTCACTGGAGGACGGTTGTCCCCTTTTTTCGCCTTCTTGCCGGAGTGTGCTATTCCCAGGTAGTTTTCAAGTGGGGCTCAGTACATTGTTTTTTCGCGCCTCCAGGAATTATAGTTCCTCCCTCTCGAGATTTTACTGGCCTTGCTACGGCTGCGTGTCCTTCTCCTTCCCTGATTCCCCCCTATCCCTCCCCCCCCCCCGCCCCCCCCCCCCCCCACCCCCCCAACCAACCCCCAACCCCCCCCCCCCCCCCCACCCTCCCCCCCTCCCCCCCCCCCCCCCCCCCCCCCCCCCCGCCCCCCCCCCCCCCCCCCCCCCCCCCCCCCCCCCCCCCCCCCCCCCCCCCCCCCCCCCCCCCCCCCCCCCCCCCCCCCCCCCCCCCCCCCCCCCCCCCCCCCCCCCCCCCCCCCCCCCCCCCCCCTCCCCCCCCCCCCCTGGACTGTCTTATTTGAGTCCCCTCCCTTCTTTTTCCCAGAAATAGATTCTTCATACTTCCAGCCCCCTCGATCAATTTTCGCCACTTGTGGCCCCTAACCTCAGACTCTGTAACCCACCCCCCCTTGTTGGCGCGTTTCCCGTCTATTCTTCAACTCTCCTGATCTAGCGTTTTCTACCGGTCCCTTCTTTCGTTTTTTTTTGCGGCTTTTTTTCCCATTCCGGCCTGATGTTCTTTTTTTTCTCTCTTCGGTGCTTCTTTTTGTGATTAGTTATTACACCGCATACCTCTGTTTCTCGGCGTAGATGTTAACCATTTTTTTTTTTCCTGCTTCTCTTCTAGAAGAATTTCTTCCGCAAGAGAGTATTCCTTTCACACCTTTGAGACCTAAGTCTCTTTTCCTCTTCGAGCCTTTTTCGCGTTTTCGGCTATCTCTCCGAAGTCCTTTACGTTTGTGTAGAACTTTTGCTCCCGATTTCTCCTCCATGTTTGGCCTTTTCTGTAACATTTGTCGCCATACGCCAGACACTCTTCTTTGTTGCGCGAAATCTGCGTTTCCAGGGTTTCCGACCCTTCATCTCGGACGCTTCGAGGTTTTATTTCCTTCGTCCCTCGCTATCCTTGTTCTTCGATTGTAGATTAAATTCCCTACCTTTCCCTTGGCTTTTGCCTTTCGTTCCACCTAGTTTTGCTTTTAATATGGTTCGTTGTCTGTGTTTCCCCATTTGTTCTCTTTTTTCTTTCTTCGGTAAGACCCTCTTCTTACCCCGGCGAAAGTGCGTTTGATCTTCGCCGCTTCGCCGTTTCCTCTCGCTCCTATCGTTTTTTCCCTTTCCTCCCCGATCCATCGTCGACTGTCTTCCTTTTTCGTTCCAATTGTCGCCCCTCCCTTTCTCCATCGCGTGTTTCTCCTTACCCCTGAGTTATCGAATCCCCACTGGTTGCTGCTTTACCCATTTCCCCCTGATCCGGGACTTAATTTTTCCATATCGCGAGTCGCGTTTTGTTTCTTTACGATTCTAGGATTATCTCTCTTCCTCTTTAGAGTGTGCGGAATCGCGAATTTCTAAGATAGCTTCTTCTTCTCCGCTGTTCCTGATTTTTCCATCTTTGAGGTTCCACTCACCACTTTACTTTTGAATCCTTGCTTCTCTCAGACTGCTGGGAAGAGTTACCTCACTATTAAGGGTTAGTCTCAGTTCCTTGAACTTCTCTTCGGTTCCTTGTTGAAGCTGGGAGAGATCAGGTACGCTCTTTCATACTCTTTCTTTCTTGAGTTCCTTATTCCTCCGAGGTCTTCCTCCCGGTTGTCCGTTTCTGCTTCGGGTATACTGATCCCCCCCTCCCTTTCCCCGGCAACATCTCTCTGCCTCTTCCCCTAGCTCTATGTGCCTGGACAGAAAAGTCTTATATTCCTTCCGAATGTATGTCTCTCCACCTTCTTTCTTAAGTGTACTGAACCCTGCTTATTTTCTTTCTCTTTTCCATGCACTGCTCGGTGTCCTCAACTTTTTTTTTCCTTTCTGGTGCCGTCAGGATCTGTTCTATGCCCGTGATTTCCAATTTCTCGGAACGGCTCGCCAGGTATTGGTCCCTTTTCCCCCCTTACACATGTCTATTCTTTTGGCTTGACCAGTCGTACTCCTTCTTACAACTCGTTGCCCACTCATCTGCAAACTCCTCTGCAACTTCTTTTTCTGCCGACGGTGGATGGCCCTTCCTTTTCCGCCGCTCCCCGATTCTTCTTCTCAACTTGCTTGCGGTCACTTAGCTTCCTCCTTCTTCCTCCTAGCCTAGACGGATTTCTTGCCCCTCCTATGCTTTCAGATTTTCCGACCATCTCAAGCCTCCGCATAGCCCCCCCCCCAGAGTCGAGAGGATATTGGTTACCTTCCCTTTTTTTTTACGTTCTCGACATACTCCCCCTTTTCCCCGACTGCAGCTCCTCTTCCCCTCGTCCGAGGCCCCTGAGGCTCCCTTTGGGTTTTTTCGCCCCGGGTTCGATTGGTACGGCCCTGCCTTTTTTCGTTTCCCTTACCCAACCCACTCCCCCCCCTCCCCTTCTCCTTCCTTCTCCTTTACTCGTTATGCTTTTAATCCTTCCCCGTTCATTTATCCCTTCCCTCCTTTTTTTTCTCCCCCTTCCCTACTTCGTTCAGGATTTACTGTCCCTTAGTCCCCGCGTCTTCCTATATGTCTTGAGATCTTACCTTTTTCACCACGCCGCTGATTTTCTTGTGAGACGACCCCGAGAGGTCAAATTTGCCTTCTCATTAACCTAGATAAAGCGCCTTCCCGAACCTTGTCATACCCAGCTTCTCGTCTACTTTCCTTTACATCAGTTCTCCGTCCATTCTTCGCGATCTTTTCTCAAGTCCTTTTCCACTCGCACAGTTATAGGTGACCCTTTTATGCTTACGTCACCCGGAACAAAATCGACTCTTACGACGTAGATTTTTGTGGAGCTCATTGAGTTTTCCTCTTATACTGTCGACAAGTCTCTCATGTCGAGTCGACACCCTCTTCCGCTCCTCACGGGATTCAGCTTGCTGCGCGGAGGCCTTTTCCCCCGTGTTTTCTTCCTCGTTCGTCTTCAATATCCTTCTTTTATCCTCTGCGGAGAGATTCCTGGCTTTTTGGGCGTTTTTGGTTTCGTCTTGATCCTCTTTGTTTGCTTTTCCGAACTGGTCGGAGATTCCACTTATTTCCTTCACCACTGCGTGCGGTCTCCCCGTGTTTCTCCTCCTCTTACCTTGGAACTGCCCTTCACCAACGCTTTATTTTTCTTAAACCATACTCCCGAGGCATCCAGAACTTCCGCCCCTATTGTTTCCTCGCTGGAGTTCTCTTGCTTTCTAATGCCCCTCTGCGTTCCCCCTTTTGTATCATAAGAGCCCGATGTTTCACACCTCTTCGAGGATCGGTTGCCCCCTCGACCCCGTGGTCCGTTGATTCCTTTCTCGTGTTCTGACGACGGTTTGCCAAAGGGCGAGCATCGATAGTTTTTTTCTGCAGAATCCAGCGCCCTTATAGTTTGGGTCCAAGTTTTTTTTTTTTTCTACGAGCCGCTTCATTGATGGTTCGGTTAATGGGGCAGTGCACCTGAGTGATGCTATCTGATGAGTACCTTCCGTTGCTTAAAATCCTCTTTTTTCGTCTCACTTGCCCGCACCTCCGGTCTTCCTGATCCTTTATAACCTAGTACCCATTTCCCCCTTAATGCCTGGTCCCTTTGTTTTCTTCTTTGTGCGGGCATTTTCCCCTTTCCTGCTTAATGCTCCCCCCCCTTTCCGTTTTGGACTAAGGCCGCCCATTTTTTCACTTTTTTTTTCTATGATACACTCCCTTTCTTCCAGGCGCCGTTTTATTGATCCTGTTTTTTTGGTGACGGTCAGATTTTCCTCCCCTTCTTGTCTTATTTTTGTGAAAATTCCGCCCACCCTTTTTCTTTTTTTGTTTTTCCTCGGAGGCTTATTATCTTTTCATTCCTCCGTGTGTCCTAGGATAACGCTTGATTTTTTGTCTTCGGGCTCCTTTTCACGGCTAGACTCCCCCCTCACATTCTCTGACCCCCGGCGACGTTTTGTTTGCTCGTTTTATAGCTTTTCTTCCATTAGGTTTTCCCCCTGTTCTGAGTGGGGGGGGTTTATTGTCAATGCTTTATGACCGCCCATCCCCCACGTCCTTTCCGAAAACTCCTCCTTTCTTTCCTTTTGCCCCCACGTTTCTGTGTGAGGGCCCTGTCTCTCAGAGCCCTTTTTGCTTTTCATTATCCGGGTGCATTTTTGTTCACAACCCCTGATAGGTTTTTTCAAACCTATCTCTCCCTAGGTTTTCTGCCACACCCTCCGACATGCCTCGTTTAGGTAGGTTTTTTTTTTTTCCACCCAAACCCTTGTGGAAAAATGCCCCTTCGTTTTCTTCTGAGGCCCTGCTATCCCTTCTCTTTTTCTTTCCCGTGGCTGATTTTTTTTTTCTCTCCCTGAATCTATAAGGTTAACAATCCAGCGGTTTTGCGCTTCGACCCCCCGTCCCGGATCTGGTCGTTTGTGCCCCCTTTTTCCCACCAAGTCTTTTGTCGGATAGTAAGTGCGACTGACCGTACTCTTTTTTCCCCCCCTCTTTTTTGGTCTTTCTGCTTCGCCGGCTGTCCTCCCGTTGAAGTTTCTTTTTGCGCCTCCTCCGGAGTTCGTTTTTTTTCGATGTTCTTTTTTGACCCTACTTTTAAGACTCTAACGTGTTCCCCAATCCCTGTTGGATTCTTTCGCCCAGGTTCGTCTGGCCTCCTCCAGGCCCCACCTCTTCTTTTTCATTCTCCCTAGGAAAACCTCCCCCCCAAGCTCCTACCCCTTATCGCGCCGAAGATCTGAATTCTTTCGCTTTCGGACAGATGCATATTTCCACCATCCGACCACGGTTAATCCCATTCACCCCCCGTTCTTCCGGTTTTGCTTCCCGTTGGTTTTTAGGGAAGTTTCTTTCCCCATCGATCGTTGTGCTTAATTCTTTTTTTTTGATTTTTTTTTAATGTGTTTCCTCCCCTTTGAGCGCTGGCACTGTCAAGAGAGGAGAGTTGTTTTCTTTTCCTTAAGCCTACTTTTACCTTTTTACTTGTTTTGTTTCTCTGGCTGAGGGGATCAATTTCAGAGAGCGCGCTGCCTTCGACTGATTTTTCCCCTTAGTCTTTTTCCCGCTAATTTTGATTAAGCGGATGCTTTGCTGGCCGGCCGATGAGCGCGTGGATTTTGGCGCTAATCTTGAAAGTCTTCACCTTTGGCTGCTCACCCTCAGTTCGGTTGGTACACTCAAGGGACAGACCGTAGTTGTCTGCCTCGATTGCAGAGGTCTTGTTCCCACGATTGAAATTGCTTCTCTCCTCACTTTCCCTTTCCTTAACCTGATTTCTACGGGTTCCCCCACGAGATTTTCCACCCCCATTGCCAATGTTCGGCTTTTTTCCTAGCGCGGCGCGCTACTTGCGTGTTTTTCTTTACCGGCCTTATGTCCCTTTTTTTGCTCTCCCTGCGAATTTGGGGCTAAGTCGCGCGCTTTACATTGCTTTGTCTCTTTTTGAATGAATTTCTCCCGATTTTTTGGCCTTCATGAGGTTTCTTCCTCTGATGAGAAAAACGCCATTTGACCGCACTCTTCGAATTTTCTAATAGCGGCGCCGTGATAACGCTTCCCATTTTCCACATTTTTTTTCCACGCGAATGTGAGGTTTTTTTAGGAGTGTTTTCTTTTTCCTTATAGCTAACTTCTTGCGGTTTTTCATGCTAAGCTCTAGCTTTTTCCCTTTCCGGTTGAGAAATTTCTGTGCGTTTCAGGGTTCGGTATTATTTTTTTTCGACCAATCCTCCCCTTCTACTCTTCCCCCCAGAAAAAGACGAACACTTTGTTGTTGACTTTAAACTGCTTCCTTTTCCAGGACTCCAACGCCCATTTTTTCTTTTTTCTTGCGGAAAACCCTTTTCCTCATTAATTTTGATCCGCAGCTCATACTCCTTCCTTTCTGCGTGAACGTTTTCTTTTCGGCCTAGAACGAGTGAGTTTGCGGACCGCCACCCCCTTTTTCGATGGCCTCGACCCCCCTCGAGGACCGCTTCGGAGGAGTTTTTCTGCCGTCCGAGCTCCATCGTTACTAAATGTTGATGATTTGTTTTCCCACGGAGCATTTCCCCCTTTTTTTCACTCACCTTCCCAGGCCTGCCGTTGCTCAATTGTAAACTGCTGGGCGCATCCGCGTGCCCACCCTCGATACCTCTTTTCTAGACTACTCTCCAAAGGATTTGTCTTTTTACTATCGAGCTTTGCACTCGCATGGACAGATTCTTTCTCCCGAGCATTTTTCTCTCCCTGATTGTAACGCTCCCCCTCTAAGCGATTCGAAGCCACGCGCTATGTTCTTCACTGTCGGAGCTTTTTCCCTTTTTCCCAGCAAACCAAGTTTATTTTGATATTGTCTCGATTCATCCTGTGCCACTCGATCACGGTCCTTCTTGACATCCTCCCTTTTATAGGTAGAGATTCCTTTTTCCGAGAAGCTTGAGGCCGGAGTGGATCTTTTTGGCAGATGCCCGCGCTTTGACTCGAACCATTTTTCGTTTATGGGATTCCTTTTTTTTTTTCCCGCATTAGAGTCCACTACCGATCCAGCTATTTCTCACGCGGCCAGCAGCTCTCTAGCCGGTGTCGTGACCGGAGTCAGGCACCAGCAAGAGGGATCCGTCGCCTTCCACTTTTTCGAGCCCGGGATCTATCTGCACAGTCTCCCACCTTCCCCACACGACGAGGCAGCAGGAGCAGAGGATAGAAAAGCGAAAGCCTTTCTTTTTGCTCCTTCTTTACCCCCTGAGAGGCTCTCTGGTCTGTGATGGAACCAAGGTGCTCATCGGCCGGTTCCGTCCTCATTTTTTCTTTTTCTTCGATCAGCGGGCGCCCCGTTTTTTAAACACGGCGTTTTTGTTCGCTCCATATTCCGAGCGCAAGGAGTTTCCCCCCCATCGTCACGCCGAGTTGAGAGAAGAGGGGCTCATTTTTTTAACGGTCTTTCTCCTCGTCCCCTTAGTCGATTGCTTTCCGTAAACTTTGCTCTCGCCTCTGAGACAGGCCCGTTCTCCGGGAAGGAGGTGGAAGAAAACAGTCGCCAGACGTCTTAGTTCATCCTCGTCTCCTTTTAAGAATATTTCTGTTGAACCCGCTTCGATCTCTGCGGACGGCCCGTCCCTTTTCCCCCGATGAGCATTCGTCGCCCTTTGTTTAGCATTACGACCCCCCCATTCGGCATCGCCCCCCCCCCAAGAATTTTTATTTCTTTTCCGGGGATTGGGACCCTAAAGCAACGTGTTGCGCGTTTTAGGGCGTTTCCTTGAAGGGGAATTCGCGTTCTTGATTTTGTGCTATTTTGCTCGGTTCCATTACCAGGGACGACATATCCGACGCCGTTCCTTCAAACGCATCGCAGTTGCAGTGAGATGCGTAGAACCGACCTCTCACGAATCTTTCCTTCGGGGATATCCAATTTCCTTTCCCCGAACACTCGCCCCTCGCCCAATTTCTCCCTTCGCCCGTTCCTCACTGTCGTGCCATTTTACCACGGAAGCTTTGTCGGCGAGCCTAAATACTTTTAGTTCATGTGGGCTCCCCGACGGTTCCCGTTCCCTCCCCCCCCCTACTCTTTTTTCCACACAGATAGTACGTCGCCTTAGTTTCTCAGATCGCGGGCAACTCCCATTCCTCCTTCACTTCTCACCCCGCAGCCACTTTTTTCTTTTTTGAACTTCTGGTC
>Ga0179593_1280844_pt1 | contig 12125 bp, 14 predicted proteins | sample CZODoug2_1_08_16_FD_185931 | JGI IMG/M metagenome (GOLD analysis project Ga0179593, IMG submission 185931) | Vadose zone soil fungal communities from Angelo Coast Range Reserve, California, USA - CZODoug2_1_08_16fungal (PacBio error correction) | ecosystem: Environmental > Terrestrial > Soil >... | reverse complement strand
CCAGCCGAATTTAGTGAAAACAGGAGTCCGGCCCCTTGGGGTCCTTAACGAGTGTGAGCTCCCAATTGGTCTGGCGGTGTTTTTCTTTTTTTCATGGTGACCGGGATAAGGCCGGCACAATGTTGTTTGTCAGTTTACGTTATGGTAAATCTTTTCATTAGCTCTTTTTCTGGCACCTGGGCACGTTCTGGGGTTCCAACATTAGTTCTTTTTTAACGCCCGTTTTTTATTCGCCCCCCTTTGTTGGACAAAGTTTTCACTGAAAGGAGCAGGTACTTTTTTCTCTTACCCGGCGACAGTCGGGGGGCGACACCCCCGTTGTGCGGGTTTTATATTTTTAGTTTCGGTGCCTTTTTTTTTTCGAGGAGCTGGCGCTCACAGTGCCTTTCTTTTCCTTTTTTTTCACTTCGGCCAGTTTTTGACCTCTCTCCTGAAAGTGTTCACCTATTTTGGCCCTCTTCTTCTTCCTTTTCCTTCTTAGTTTGTTATCGCCCCCGATGGCTGTCCAGTTTGGTCATTGCTTGTGAATTCGGGCTTCTGTTTTCCTCCCTTCGGGGCCGCCTTTTTTTTGAGGGCTTTCCTGGCGTGTTGGTTGTGGGTTTTTTTTTCGTTTTTTTTTTTTTTCTCCGCGGCTTAGCGTGGTCGCCTAGCTGTGGCTTCCCCCCCCTTTTTCTTTTCACCTCGGATTTTCCTCCGCCCAAGATTTTGCCGCTTGGGGACGGTGGGCTGTTTTTATTCAAAGATAATCCTTCTCGCCTGGGGGTGGCCCTCTTTGTCCAGTGATGAATCTTTTCCATGGCGGCCGGCTTTCGAGAAAACCCTCCGTCCCCTCCTTAGTCTGGGTCGGCAACCTCACCTTTCGGTTATACTTTTTCCCTTATTTCCCCACCTACCACCCTGCGTTTTTTCAACTTGGTTCCTTGAGTGTCTCCTTGTAAAAATTCCACTTTGGTTTCGACCCCCATTCAGAGATTTTTTTTTTTGTTTTAATTTCCTTGTTAAGACCCCCCCATTCCATAGATTTTTTTCCCCTTTTTCCCCACATGTTTCCTCCTGCTGATGGTTCCCACCCCCCTCAAGTATTCTTGGATGACAATTACCCCTCCACCCTCGTCTTACGCCGTACTTTCTAGGTCCCTATTCCCTCTGCTTGGAAACATACTTTATTCGCTTGACGACGGCCCTCCGTGCAATTATTACTTTGGTCTGTACTTCTTTCTCTCGCAGACTTTGATCCCTCCCTCGTTGTGTACTCTGAGCTAGAAAAGAGGTTTGTACTGCTCCCCTTTGTTTAACACCGCGGGTGGCCTCCCTCCTTGACCCCCAATGGTGTGGGCATACACCCCTCGTTCGCCCCTACTTGTTTTTTTTTGATGCTCCTTTCTGTTTTCTTGCTCGCGGTTTCGAACCCCCCAACGACTGTTCTGCTTTAGTGGTTCCTTTTTTTTTTAATTAGTGGTTTCCAACCCTTTATGGGACTCTGGGGCTGCTGTCAATGCGCCACCTTTCTATCCTTTTTCCTTCATAGTCCCTTCCTTTGTGCTGGTGTCTATTTGATGTGACTGGATTTTTCCCGAGGAAGACCCTTTCTTTTGTCCTTCATGCCGGGTGGCTGATGCTGTCCCTATCTACTCGATGATGCCGCATTTTGACAGGAATCCCTGGTCCCCCTTGAGTGATAAGCTTCCTTTGCTTTTGAATGTTTTCCCTTTTTCCCGCTGGGATATCCCCCACGCGTTTTGCGGTTCCTTCTCCTCCACCGCCTGTTTCCAGCCTCCGTTCCTCCTCCGTTCCCCGTCCCCCCCCACATTTTCTTTTTTCATCCCGATCTCTGGCGCTGTGTTTTTTGGCACTCCCTCCAGCGTTCCTTCCCTCCCCGGTGGATTGTGTTAGTTTTTAATGCTATTTCTTGAACCGCCTCTTTGGAGTACTCCCACCAAGTTTCCCTGACTCGTGGCAGACACTTGCTGGGAATCCCCACCTTCGAGTTTTTTGTTTTGAATTCAATGAACGGCGGGATGCTTTTTTCTGCGCGGGTTTAGGGCGGCTTACCTCTTCGTTTGTCTCGGTCTGCCCGCGAGTTATCGTTCATTTTCTCCAAGCTTATTTCTTGTCTGGATGGCCCCACCCAGACTGCCTTTTACCTCTTTCTTTTCTCTTTTTTCTCCTGTGAGCTCGTTTTTTGACCCCCCCCTGAGTTACTCCCGTTGACTCACTCACGTCCGGAGCTTTGTTCGTTTCTCGGCCCTCTGATCTTTTAATTTGTTTTCACCATCTCGTATCTTCGTTAGGTTCCCCTGCTTTTGTCGGCTTTCTCGATCTGTTTTCTCCCCCTGTTTTTTTTTTTCTTCTATTTCTTTTCCTTCTAATTCTCCCTCTGTTCTGTTGCTGAAGGAAACGAAGGAACTCCACTTTCCGATGGTCCAGGAGGTTTTATTTAGTAAGCTTAATTCCTACCAGAATGTTTTGGTGCCCCCCCCGTAGTCTTTTTTTTCTTCACGACCCCCTTCCCCTGCTTCGTCTCTCTTATTAAGATTTATTCTTTTTTGCATTTTTCTCTGGGTGATTCCTACTCCTCCGCTCGTGTTTACTCATCGGACTTGAGGGCTATTTGGCTAGTCCCCTACATCATTTTTTGTCGGTGTGATTTCTTGTTGCTGAATGACGATTCACTCCTTAGATTTTGACCTTTATTATTCTGACATGTTTCCATCCTTATTCCTTTGCGGTTGCTGTTCACGGCGGAGAGTATGCCGGGGGGGAACCCAAAAACCCAAACCCGGCGCTTTTGTGTTCCTCCATTCAGTCCCCGGGCGGGCATCCCGCTGTTTTTTCCCTCACGACCCATTCCCCCTAACCGTGGGAAGTTTAAATACCACCCTTGGGAATGGTTGCTTTTTCGTTGTCCCCCCCCTATCTGCAGTTTTTGGTTGTAGGCTTTGTTTGGCGCAGCCTTTGGCTGCCCTTGTCGAGCCTATTCGTGACCCACCCCCTTTCGGAACGATGGGGCGGCTTGGTTTTCGCACAGCGTCTCCTTTTCCCAAATCCCACTTCCCTCCGACGTCCCCGGAGTCCCTCTTTTTCTTCGTTTTTGTTTTTTCCGAGCCTGTTTTCCGTCTTCCATAATCCCCAACCTACTCGGACCTTGCTCATTAACCTTTCTTCGCCCCCTGGCCCCTGTCCCAGGGGTCCTTTGTTGGCCGTTTGCTTGCGGTGGCCACCAAAAAACCCTTTAACCCCGACCCGGTTGTTTTGAACCCAACGCCAGGGACCAACCCTCTTTTTGCGGATTTTTTATCCCGTGACACCCCTGCTGTGGTGGCCCTTTTCAAATTGCCCGGAATGGGGTCGGCCGTTTTTTTCCTCCCCAGGCCATGACAACCCCCTTTATGTCGGGCCACCGGACTCAACCTTTTTTATGTATAGTTTTATTCTTCGCCTGCCAAACGTTGTGGTCCTGACAGCCCCAAAGGTTACACGCCTCTCCTATGGTCCTGAATCCTCATGGTGCCACCCGCCCCCCCCCTCTGTTTCGGACAGTGATCCCACAGCCCTTCCCCTCCCGCTGTCTTTTCTGTTAGGCCTGAAGCTCAGAGGAAGATAATTCAGAGAGCAGCTAGCCCGCTCGTTTACGCCCCTTATGTCCCAAGCACTTGCACCAACGGCTGCAGGAGCCAACCCAGAAGTTCCAAGGCACAAGGGGGTTTGGCCCCCACCGACGCTTGTCTTTTTGCTTACTTTTTCCGACCCCCGTTCATTTCATGTGTGGCTTTCTCGACCCTTCAAATTCAAAAACCTAGGGGACAATCAGCGCCAACACCAACAGACCCCCCCAACCACTTCGGTCTTTCAAAAGTTCGCATACGTTCTTGGTTTTTTATAGAACCTGATTTAGCGGGTCGAACCATGGGTATGGTGTGGTCGTTTCCTGAGTCATCGCGGCCGCCTCCCTTTACAAGGGACTGAAGTTTGTTTTAACCTGCTATTTTGCACCCTTCCGAGCTTCCCCTTATGCCATCAAGGTTCCTATTTTCTTTCTTTGGTCCTTAGCCCCATCCCCGACTTTTGCTTGGGACGTCATTCTGTTTCTGGCCCCCCGTGTTGTTCCCGTCTGAGATTTATTCCCAACTCCCTTCACCACCGTCTTGAAAAGCATTGATTCTCCCCACCCCAGGGCCCTCTCCAGTTCCAGAACGTCCCGGGGCCGGGACTCCCCCTTTTTAACACAAATTGCAGTTGCTTTTCCCCTGTGACAAACACCTGCCACAGTCGCACCTGAATACCTTCGTCCCTTTACCGGTGTTTTGTTGCTCCTCCCGGGCCCCACTTTTCTTCTGCCCGTGAAAAGGAGGCGAAAATTCTGCTCGACCCCCCATAGACCTAGCGATACAGTTAAATGGCCCTTAAAATATTTTTCAGGATCCCAGCTTTCCCGGTTTGACACACTGTGATGCGATTCACAACGCCTCTCGCGCTCGTTTTGCCAGTCAGGACGGTCCTGTTAGACCCCGCTTCCCGACTCCCCCCCCTTGACTAAGACGATTTTTTTCCATCTTTTTTCGGTTGTCCCGCCGCGGGGGTGCACCCTGCGCTTACGTCGCAGTAGGGCGGCAGGAACGTTTAATAGTTTAGACCGTCCGGCGTTTTGCGTACCCTGGTGCCGTATGCCAGGAACAACCTCCCTCTGGAAGGGCTTGTTTTTCCCCTGTCTCCTACCACCCCCCCCCCCCCATCCTGCCGTAGTGTCTAGAGAGATTTTTTTGCGACCAACCTGCCCATTCGTCTTGGTGGCCCGCCGGTGTTTGGACTCACCCAGCAACAGGACGGGTAGGCCCCACAATTTCCTGGCGTGTCAACGTACGCGTTTTCAGGGTCTCTCGCGGCGGCACCCGCATGGACGGGGTATCCCCGCTTTTTCGGGTCGCCTTGGCAGGCGGGCCGTCGGCGGTTTGGTCATTCCTTTTCATGGGCCCCCAAACGTTCCCCTTGCTCGTTCTTTTTGACTCACTGGTCAGCCGGCCGACTTTCCTGGAAAATTTCAGTGCCGGTGGGATGGAAAGATTCCAGGGCGCAGGGATGATCGGATTCTGTTCTTCCCCTTTGAGGCCCCTCCATTCCCCCTTCCCTTCGTTTCAGTGAACCTCTTCAACACCAAGTGTCTGAACCCTGATGTCCTAGCGTTAGGTCCCTCTTGGTCGTCCCTGTGTGATGATGTTCCAGTTGACCCCGGCCGTGTTCGTGCCCGGGTTTGGGCCTTCTGATTGGGGTATAGATGCCTTTCGTATTTTTTTTTTTCATCTTTCGCCCGGTGCTGTGGTATTTTCTTCAGTTTTTCATCATGTCCGGCTGCAGCCGTCACGCAGCTTTTCTGTCTGACCCTCTCCGCCAATTTTTTCTTCCCCCTATATTGCGGTTCCTGATTTGCGTTGACGCTTCCCGGTGAGCAGCTCTAATTATGTTGTCCTTGTCCTCTTGCAAGGCCCCCCCTGATGCCTTTTCTGCCCAGGCATCACAGTTGGCGCCGGCCCGGCGATTCCGGTGGCAACACCCCTCTTGTTCCTTTCGTAAGTTTTCTCCTCGTTTTGGGCCTTCAAACCCAAATGTTGTTTTTAGGACTGCCCCATCCTTTCTCCCCTTTGACTCTTTTGACTTTCCTTGAATCTTTTGTTTTTTTTTTTTTTTTTTTGGTTTGAAGGTCGTCCCGAGTCCCAGGCTTGAGGTGTGACGCTCTGGCCCCTTGATTTCCTCTTTTGTTGAGATCGACCCGAACCGCCGGGACCCGCCCTGTGGGGCCTATTTGTGCTTCACGAAACTTTTTTTTTTTCGGAGCTTGTTTCCGCACCCTTTTGGAATAATAGGTGTCCGCCGGTTTGGCCCCCCCGGTGTGCGCTAACCATCTGCTGTTTTCGTGACCATTTCGGTAGTAGGCCCGTGGTCGGTGGGCCAGGTGTTTTCCCCAGCACCACTTGGTCCTCTTCAATCGTAGACTCCCGTTACGGTTGTTTCCCTGCTTTTTAGAACCTGGCTTTTTTGTATTCCACCCCCATGTCGTCCCGCCCCTCTGCCCCTTTTCTTTCCCCCAGGACCCAGGTTCACGTAGTTGTAAAGCTTTTCCTTCCCCGATGCTCTTCCGATGCTCGATCATTGTCCTTTCCCCCCCGGCCCACACTCAGCAATCCGACTTCTGTTGCCCGCGTCCCCCCCGCGTTTCCGACGTAGTGTTCGCAGTGCGCCTTTGGGTTTGTCGGTTTTTTTTTCGCCCGATTCCTCGGCCCCTTCCAATGGGTCTTGCTTTCCGATCTCGACCCCCTCGATGCAACGTACCGCCTCGGTTTTTACCCCATGCCTACCGTCCCTGCTCCCTTTTCCTCCCCCCCACGTAACGGCACCCTAAGCCTTGCAGGGGTTTCTTTTGATTCCCAAGCGTGGTCTTTAGGGATCGCCGCCTGTATGCCCGGTCGTCTACGGGAATGAAATTTCCCTGGTCCCTCTGGTTCTGGCTGCCGGGTGGTTGGTGGCCATTCCCACCTCCCGCCAGCACCCGCATATTAGAGTCCCCCCCGGGTCGAGGATGTTTCAGTAGTGCTTGATCCTTTGGTGTTTCCCTCCCGTCTCCCCACCGCGCATGAGGTCCCATGTGCTCCCACCCCGGCGGTGAGGGAACGACCCCTCTCAGCCGGTTCTTCCTGCGTTTCCCTCCTTCTCAGCCTTTTTTTTGTCCCTTCGTGATCTCTCGACGATGCCTTCAGGCTGAGGCGGTCCAGTGATGACCCCCGTCTGAGCCCGCGAAGGTGGTGGCGGCCGAGGCTGCGTCGAGCCGGCGACTTACGATTTCCCCAGTTTCCTTTGCCAGGAAAGCCTTTTTTTTAAGCTGTGTCGTAGACCCCCTTTTATTTTTAGGTGCGAACCTATGTTCCCCATTTTTACACACCCACGGCATCCCAAGCCGTTTAAGATGTTGACATCACCTGATGTTCCCCCCCACCCTGCCTTCTCCTCCCCAGCCCGGTGTTGACGGGCGTCATTTTTTCTCCCCCCGAACTTTCGTGGTTGAGCTCGTACCCAGCCAATGTATTATAATTGCCCTAAGCTTGAATTGTGTTGCCATCCCTGATTCGCGAGCCTATATATTTTTCTTTATTCTTCGATTGTAAACTTCCGGTTGATACTTTGCCCCCCCCCCGGATGACCCGACCGGCTTTCTGCGCCTTGGGGAGTGCGCCCCCCGCCACTTTACCCTTTCGGCCTTCTTCTCGATGCAGCCCTTGGGCCATTCTCGTCGGTCCCCCAGGCTCGATTATGTGTTGACCCCTGGTTTTTCCATTCCCCTATCTGTTTGGCCCGCTTCAGGAACTGTACGTGGTTGATTCACCGTTTTTTGCGTGAGGCTTTCTTGTTTTTGTGGTCCCCCCTCGCCCGGCCGTTCCCCACCAACTGAATCACTTGCCCGGTGCCGGTGATTCTGTCCGAGTTCGCGACCCTTATCAACAGTCTTAGTTGTCCCGTTGACTTTTAAGAGACTTCGGACGCCCGAATTCCACAAACGTGTTACACCCTGTCCCGTTCAAGGTCAGACTTTTTTTCTTTGGCGCGGGCCTTCCTTTTTGGGCCGGTTGCCATCGGCATACTGATTCCCCTGCAGGGCTCCACGCATGATATTTTGCCTGGTGGTGGCTTTTCGCTTCATTTTTTACCCCGATTCAACTTGGCCTCCGTGAATTTTTTTTCCCCCAGGAATCCGGTAGGGGCTTATCCGGTTGAACCATTGCCGCCACCCCGGGAGTCAGACTGTTTACGCGAACATGGTCCCAACCCGCCCCCCCCCCCCCCGGTTTGCCTTTTTTCAACCCTGCCTTCGCCAGTTGAAACCGAAGCTCCTGCTCCCCCCCCCAGCGTGGAGGTTTGAAGTGTCTCTCCATGTCTTTGGTTTTTCACGATGTCGGTTCCCCCCTTTAGGTTTCACTTGTGCTCATGCACCGGATCGCTTTTTTCGAGTTTTCGGTTCCCCGTCGTGTTTTTTTTCCCTGAGTGTGCTTTTCCCCTCCCCCCCCCCCCTCTCCTTCTCCCCCTTTTAGTGTTTCATCCGGAAATCCGTCAATCCCTGCGTCGTTTTCCCGTCAATGATGTTTTTTTTTGCATTGTCTCCCCGTTCCCATTTGCTTTTGCGCTTTTTTTTTGAACGGCGGCATTCAGGTCCTTGAACCCCAAGTTAATAGGCCTTACCCTCCGTTTTGGGCTTCTTCCAGCCTGGGTTTTAAACGCCGCCAGACCCTCCCCCCCTTTTCCGGCCAACTTTTTTTAAGGGGGGAGAGCCTGGATACCGATTTTTGCCCTGCCGTTTATTTCCGCGGTTTTTTTGTCGGTTGCCTGCCCCTGCCCCTCTTTCTCCTATGTCCAGTGAGTGCTTCCTTTACGCTTGGCGTCGCCATCGTGAACAATCTCTTCCCCTGACCCCCTCTCTGCAACGGGAATTGTCCCCCCGGTGCAGGCCTTTTTCCCTTTTCCCCGTGAAAACTCCGAGTCACAGGGCTGCGGGTCGATCCGGTTTCCCCATGGTCCCTCTTTACCCCCCTTCCTGGGAGTTGGCGGACCAAGAAAGTGCGGTCCCCATTCCAACTGCACCTCGGCGCGTATATCCTGACCTCCCCTACTTCCACCTGTCTAGTGCATCACCGAAGATTTGCCCTCACATGAGGCCCAGTCTCCTGTCCGTTTCGGCGCTTTCCGACGTTTCTGTGCTAATTTAGTTGTCGCCCCTTTTCGCTTGAACTCGGGCCCAATTTTTTTTTCAATGTACTGCGTTTTGCTGGTTGAATCTCCCGACTTCCGAACCAATCTCCCAGCCCCGCGCCGCTGAATATGCGTTTGTGACTTTTGGCCCTTCGTGAATTCCGCATCTCCTTTTCCTCCTTCTTAATTGTTGTTGTTTTTGTGGTTTTTTTCTGAGTGGGATTTTACAAATCGCGACCCGAAGAGCGGGTTTATTTCCACGATTGCATCCCGTCTCCCCGTGATTTTTCTGCTGCTTTTATTTTTCATCACGGTCGACCATTGATTCTTGTCACTCGTTTCGGCAAACGGCAGTATTCGTCCCTTTCGAGGTTTTCCTTTCGCCAAGCGGTTTGGGAAATTTGCGCTCTTCTGTAACCTATTTGAGCTTTCCCCCCTCCTTCTTGATGCTGCCAACTTCAAAGCTATAATTTTTCCTTCCTTGTCCTGGATTGCCGGCCTTTCTTCCCTTACTACGAGTTTTGTCACGTTCCTGGGATGTAGTTAATTATGATTCCCGTCCGATGTTTTGCGCAAGCTGTTTCCCGGGCTTTTTTATGGAAGGCCGGCTTCGTTGTCCCCCCTGACATCCTTGTTTCGCGCTTTTGAGGAATCCCGCTGGCCCACGCGTTTTTTCGGCCGCGTTTTTCAGTTTAGCTTCAGTGTTTTTCTCCCGTCCTGTTGGCTTGCCCCCCTTTTTGTTTTTCCCCCCATTTTGGGAATCTTTTGCTGAACGTTCCTGCGAGCGCGGCCATACCGCTAGTTTTCTTTTGTTCTTTCAATTGATGCCTGCTTTGTCCATGGGCTGGCTGTGTGGGCGATTTCAACCAAATTCCCTTGTTGGCGGCTTTCGCTTGGTCAATTACACTTCTTTCTTCTGGTTGCCATTCCCCTTTTTCCTACAGTAAGTTCTTTTCCGTTCCTAAAGCCCTGGAACGGTGGTTTCAGGTTGATTCTTGGTCCACCCCCTTTCCCATTGGGTGCGTAAAAGGAAGCTCCCCCTCCCTGCCGCGTTTTTTTTACTGGCCCTTGCCTTTCGGCGACAAACGTAACTTGTGTCAAAAACCGTTGCCTGATGCCTACGTTCCCCAATAACCCCACCCGCGCCGGCCCCAGCCGGGCCCGTTTTGACGTTGGGGAAAGGGGTGTCCCTTTTCCCTCATTTCCGGCCCAAAGCCTTGGTAGTTTGTTTTTTTTTTCGTACGTTCCCTCTCTGGAGTTGCGTTGATATCCCCTGCTGATTTGGGAGGTCGCCCCCGCCACCCGGGTTATGGGCTGTGCCGGCTGGATATATTTTTTTTTTGACCTTTTTTCCGCTTTGTCATTTTCGGGGCTGTAAATATCGTCTTCCCTACACCCCAATTTTTCCGACTTGGGAGCTTCGTACACAAGTCCTCTCCCCTTTCACGTCTGGTCTGCTTCTTGGCTTTGTCATGGCGAGGTTTCGTTTAAACCAGTTTGTTGCGTTTTTTCTTTTGTTCCCGACGTATTTTTTGGTCGCGTTTCACATGTCTTGGGTTCGTTCAGTTTTCTTTCCCCCCCGCTTTCCCCTGTCAAACCTGCGTTTTTCTTGTTTTGTCCCCACGGTTTGGTGTTTCATCAGTTTGGCTCTGATTGGTTAAAACCCTTGGGTGACCTGTTTCCCCCCCATTTATGGCTTTTTTGGTTTGGCCGCCTCCCCTCCCTTTTCCATTGCTCGTTTTTTTTGGTCCCCCCATGAATGCTCCCCCTGGCCAATCGTTGTTGTGACTCCTGGTTTGTTTAGGACCTTTTGTCCATCCAAGTTTTTCTTTCCTATTTATTATTGGCGTCCTCCTTTTTCGGGTTTTTCTCGTTTTCCACTTTTCCATCTTTGTTATCTTTTTTTTTTATGTGCGATTTCCTTGGGCGCCCTCAGTGCCGTCCGCAAGTCTTCCGTTATTTTCCCTTGGCTCAAGCCGGAACCCTGAGACTTCCTTTTTCGTTTTTGTTGTGTCGTCTTTGTTCGGCGGGTATTCAGCGGTTCGCGCGCGCACCACCCTGTAATATCGGGTGTCACCCGTGGATCCCTCTTCTTGTCCAGGATTGATTCTCAGACACCCCGTTTTTGTTTTTGATTGTCTGTCCGTCTTGGTCCTTCCCGGTGCGCCGATTACTTGGTCTCCCTCCCGTTGCTCCCCTCATGCGTTCCTTCGCTCACCTTTCTCACCCCTGATCAGCGCTTATCCTCCAGCACGTTTTTTTTTAGTTTCCCCTTTACCGCCATTTCTTTCTTTCTTTCTTCCCCCCTGTTTCTTTGTTTTTGGTCTCGCTTTCCACAACTCCCTCCCCCGAAGTTCTTCGTTGTCCCCCGTTTCCTCACCTTCACGCCTGTTCCTGTCCGTCAATCTTCCCTCTCCTTAACTTTTTTTTTCCCACTTTCCATTCTTGGGCCTAGCCTTTTGGTTCATTTTTTTGGTGGTCGTTACGTTTTTTTTTTTCTCCTTCGCTTAGTGTTTATCAGCCGGTTTTTTTTTTTACCCCCTTTTCGTAATTTTCCCGGGGTGTTGGCACGCTCCGCTTTGGGTCCCCGCCGGACCCTCAAAAGACAGTGCTGTCCAACATGAAGCCCCAGTTTTTTTGTTTTCGCCCGCAGCAGCCACATTGAAGTGTTTTTTTTAATATCCCCTCCCAGTGAAAACCGAACCTGTGAAATGTCATTGGTCCGGGACTCCGGGGTTGCTATTTGATTGCTTCTTTCGCAATTTCCGAACCCCCCTGGTAGTTTTTCGCCTTTTACGTGGTCGGGTGGTTCCCCCCCCTGTTGCCCAGTTTTTGGATTTGAAATTTTTCGTCCTCAGCATTTCAGGGGTCCGTTTCTGGGATGTCCATTCTTATCTTCTTACTCGCTGATCCGTCTTCCTTCGGCCATAGTTTTCTTCTTTCTTGACGTGTTCCCCCCCTTTTTGATGACGGTTTTTGGGATCTGATTCCCCTTCGCTTAGTATTAACCCCTCCATTTTAGTTCAGTTTATTCTGAGACATGTTCTTTCCTTTATGTCTTCGTTTCTTGGTGGTCTTGATGTGGTTTCCTGCCCTCAGACCTTTTGTCTTCAAGCGCTTCTTTTAATGCTGACCTGATAACTAAAATGTTCCCTCTTCCCCACTTCTCTTGGGAACCCTTTTTCCCCACCTGCCGCTTTTTCTGTTTCGTTGCCTTTTTGTTTTCGTGCTCTCTACTCCTCCTCATTTGCCCGGTTTTAATTTGATCCTTTCTATCCCTGAGGACGTTTGGGGCTGACAGTGGGGTCGGTGCGTCCCCTCTTTTCAATCCCCCACGTTCGGAGATTGTCGCGCCCGACTCCCTTTCCCCCCGTTTGACGTCCCACAACCTTTGG
>Ga0179593_1673317_pt1 | contig 12126 bp, 9 predicted proteins | sample CZODoug2_1_08_16_FD_185931 | JGI IMG/M metagenome (GOLD analysis project Ga0179593, IMG submission 185931) | Vadose zone soil fungal communities from Angelo Coast Range Reserve, California, USA - CZODoug2_1_08_16fungal (PacBio error correction) | ecosystem: Environmental > Terrestrial > Soil >... | reverse complement strand
ATTTTCCCCCATTTACCTATTGGGCTGGCAAAAGACTTTTTCCCCCCAGTCCTTCCCCTCTTTTTTGTTGATGCAGTGATTTGGGGTTTGAAGTCTTCTTTCTTTTCAGTTGCACACGGGCTTCTGGCCCCCCCTCTCAATTCATTTTTGCATTTCGTGTGATGAAGTATGGATTGGCTTCTTCTGCGACGAAAGAAGGAGCTGGTTTTCCCTTTTTTTTTTCCCGTTGATGTTGAGTGGGGCACCTTCTAGTTTGCTTCCTCTCGAGGTCTTCGTCTTGACCTCGTATAAGCCTCCTTCGCACCCTCTCTGATCGCCCCGGAGTCTGCTCCTTTCTTCCCGGCACGAAACTTTCGCTGCCCTACTTTAGCAGGTCACCCCTTCATGCTCCCCCTGCGTCGCTTCGGCTTTTTTTTTTCTCCCCCTTTTTTCGTCGATGAAGACTTTTCAGACAAGAGGGATAGCCTCCAATCCTGTGTTTTCCCCTAGGGGGTGAGCGGTCCTTCGGTTCTTTTCAACCCCTTTTTTCCACATCGTAGTCTTCTTTCCCCTAGGGGAGCAGGATATTCCAGGTTTCATTTTTACGAACGGTGAAAGGCCTTCCCCCCCCTTTCCTCCTCAGTAGACCTTTAAAAGACGAGAAACCCCCTTTGTAAATAGACTCCCTAAATCTCGTTCCCCTTTTCCGAAAGGAGAAAGGGGTTTTCCCCTCCCCTCTTTCCCCTCCTTCGACGAAGGGAGCGAGCCTCGGCCCGCACTTCCCCTTTCTCTTCCCTTTTCTTTCTCCACGTGGCATACAGGTAAAGCCAGCCGCCCCTTGCAAAACTTCGGGGCTTTCGTTTGTCACGTGGAGGTTTCTCACAAAACCCCGTAATCAAACCGTTTGAAGGGTCCCCCTTACAAGCGAACCGTCTTTTTTCCTACGCTTCTACCGCTGACTGGCTACTGGCTCCTTGCATCCAAAGTACCCAAGCCCTTTATCTCCGCTCTCGCACAATCCCGTGGAACATTAGATCTTATGTTAAAATAAATTTGAAAAGAGTACTTTTTCTCTACCCATACGCAAATTGTTTTCCTCTACTCTTCTCCAGCCGTATTCCCCTGTGGGGAGTGATGTCCCCCCCCCCTGGAGATCGGAAAATAACCTTCTCCTCCCTCTTATAAGTACTCTTCTCACCCAGTTCGCTTCTTTATGTGGGAATCCTATCGTACTTACGGTAGGCGAGGCCTTTTCCCTTTCAGATAACGTTCTCTAGACTTCCTTTCTAAGTGCCACCCCCATATAAGAAGAAGTGTGCAGGCCCCTCTTTAGGACCAAGACGTATGATCAGCAACAGTTCTATATACTATATCTCGGCTTCTCGTCTTTTTTTTTTGGGAGATGCTTTTTTTTTGCTCTTCATTGATAAAGCTAGCGAGCGATGTTTCGAAGCACTTTGACTCTTCCACCCTTTCTTCGAGGAAAATCCATGATGAAATCTCTTTTGCTGGTTCTGGCTTGCTTTTTCCGGACAGGCGAGAGAGCAGTTTCATCGGCTTCTTCTCGCCATCCGCAGTTAGATTTGCTCAGCAATTTTTTCTTCTTCCGCGTAAAAAGCTCCTCTCGTGGAGGGCCCTGGACGGCTAGAGATTTTTTTTTTCTTTGGTTGAATTTCAGTCGCCGCTGACGGTGCCGAGGAGGCGGGTGCTCTTATTCCGAACCCTCGCTGTTATAGGGAGGACCTCTTCTAAGCTTTGACAAGGGAGCTCTTGCCGCTGGAAACAGCGATTCCCTCTCCTTTTCGGCCAACCCCCCGTGCCGGCCTGGTCCCTCTTCCTTCGATAAGTTGCGGAAGGTTCCTTTCACGGGCTCGCGATCATTTTAACCCTGTCCTGCTACATAGAAGCCTTTGCATGGTCCTGACAGAATTTCGGAGGCCAGGGGTTTTTCTTCCATTCCCCCTGACTCCTTTCCGAGAGATCTCTGGAGAGCTCCGAAAAGCCTCCTTAGATGACAGGACCGCCACCCAAATCCCCCTAGAGTTAGCTTAACCCCCTGTCAAGCTTTTCCGCTGGTTGCTTCCCTAAGAGTTGCGGGGTGGGGTTGGGCGGAACGGGGCTATGGGAGGGGCGTAGGCTCGCCGCAGGTATTTGGCGAACCGGCGGCCGGCTCTGTCTCGGGTTTCTCGATTGCGTCCGACCGTGTAGGCGGCCTTGATACGACTCGAACCGGCTTTGCGCTTGGGGAATGCTCCTATCCCCCCGATATACGCCCCCCCCTCTCCAGACTCCTCCTCCGTTGGTTTCGCTAGATGTTGCTTTTCGTGGACAGCCTTTAATGCAGCCATTCTGTCAGTCACCTTTCGATCGTATGCCCGCGGCCTTCTCCCCAGGGAGCCCCTCTCCCCTCCCTCCCAAGAAAAACCCCCTCCCAGAGAAGACTTTTTCCGCCTTTTCGATCAATTCCTGAGACGATCACCCTCCTAAATAGCCCCTCCTTTCTTGAGCCCCCTCTTTCTTTGCTCCCCATTCCCTTTTTAGAGGAACGTTTCTTCCGCATATGCCTTCCGATGGTGGCTTGTGGTATCCTTAGGCGGTTTTTTTTAGCGTCATTTTTTTAGAAGATACGGCCTTTCGATCTCCTTTGTATTGGTATGGGCGTCGTTCAGGAATTCCATCTTCGAAGCCCCCGAGCCCGTTTCCCTTCTCCCCATTCTGACTCCTCTTGTACAGCCCCGTTGAGGCTTTTTGAAGGCATAACGTTTTTTTCTTCGTTGTGATCGCGCTTCCCTTTGCACCCTATTCTTCGAGCGCCTGCCGGTGGCCGGAATTTTTTTAGCTGTACGAGGATGTGACCGCCCTGGCGCTGCTTTTTCAGGCAAACGACGCTCCTTTTCAGTCTATTTGCAGTCTTTGGTAGACAGATAAGACCTCTTTTCGTGCGCAGGCCCCCGACTCGTCCCTCCCCGAATAATCCCCAGTACAATCGGCTACTCATTCCCCTCACCGTCTGCTTTTCTATCGTCCCGGTTTTTTTTCTTCCACGGATACTTCCGAGGGGATCGTCCTTTCCTACGCCTCCCACCCTTTAAAGCCTTGCGCGGACACTGGGAGACGAGATTCCCCTCGTTTCTTGCGCGCTCTGCTCTATCCATTCTTGGCCAAGCGTGAGATTTCATTGAAAGCGGATTCACCGGCTAATTTTTTTTGGTTTCTCTCTTCTGATCGTACCCTTTCTAGCGGAGAATTTTTCGCATCGCCCAAACCCCTTCCTGTCTATACGAAGTTTTTCTTCACTTCTCTCCTGACGATTTCTGAGCAGAAGGCGCCTCCCTCCTACCTTTATACACTTTATCCCCCTCTTTCTATGTGATACAGGGACGTAACGAGTACTTTTTTTTGATCTCCTTTTTTCTAAAGCGGATCTTCTTTTTTTAGGTCTCACTTTCCAGGAAGATATTTCTTACAAAAGCGATGACCCCCCCGCCCAGTTGAGTCTTCCGTTCTTCAGTTCCTTTAGGGGCAAGGTTGGGATTGTCCTTTCTGCTTTCACTCTCTCATCTTCTTTCGGAAGAGCCGTCCGATTTTGGATCTATATAGGGGGACCAAGGCGGAGCGATCCTCCTTCTTTTCAAGACATTTTTTCTCGTTCCCGGTTGCCTTTCAATGAGCTTGAGATAGGAATATCTTGTCTTAGGGGGCTTTTCGACTTCGCGGTTTTTTTGATCAAGTTTGACCCCCTATCTTAAGAGAGACGTCTAGAGTCCCTTGCCTCCTTAGCCCCTTCGCAGGAGTAGTTTCCAAGGGAAAAAGGCTTTTCATCGTTGTTTTTTCGGGGGGTGGGCGTCTTGGAGCTCCCCAAGGAGCTGCCCACACGTCCGGTGGACTTTTTTTCGTGGAAGAGTTTTCCAACTCTGGGAGAATCAGAGAAGAAAGTGCCTCTTTCTTCTTTCTTCGTACCGGCGAGCTCCAGAAAGTCCAGGAGGAGCAGGCCTCTGCGGTCAGGTCCTAAAAAGGCTCAACCGGTTTTTTTTAATGGGCCGGCTTGCATGGGCAGATTCGTGGTGGGGGGCTTCCTTTTGATTTTCTCAGGATCGAAGAGGTTTCCCCCGTGCTCCCGTCGAGGAAGCAGGAAACATTGAAAACTGCTCAAGTCAACAGGAGTTTTGAACGCGGGAAAGAGACTATGTGTTTCCTAATCTCCAGTAGTGAAGATACCTCCGGTCCGATACGTTCCCCCCCGCTGTAGGAGATACCCGCTTATTTTTCTCCTCCGAAGATCCTTATCATTTCCTCCCTGCAGGCTGTGCGAATTGGCGCGCTTTTTCAAGGTCAATAGGGCGCGCATTCCGACACTTTTTTTTACCCGTTTATCATTCTCTTTGAGAAGGGAGATAGCGCTCGGTTCATTAGTGCTTTTTCGAGGCCGACCCCATTGCAACCCTATTATCTTGCACCTTCCTCGCAGTAGGCGGGCCAATCGTCTCAAACCCCGTCGTGAGCCCTTTTTATGATGGTTTGGCTTTTTTTCCATACATACTGATCCCCCCAAACGGATCAAATGCAGTCTTTTGTTGAGCCGGCCCGGCCCCCCCCGAACGCAGCAATTTGAGGGAGTCCCCAGTACGTTTAAAACCTTCGAGACTTTGTTTCTCATTTGCCCTTGCGTTCTTCCTTCCCCAGAAATAGGTGAATGTCCCCACCCTCTCTCTTTTCCCCTCAATACTCCACGTTGTTCGTTTTTTTTCTCGATATTGAACCATGTTTCGGTCCCTCATGGTCTTATCCCGACCTAAGCTGGTTTATCGCTGGTCCCCCAGCGGATTTCTGGCCAGTATCGGTCGTTTTTTAGCAAACCCCCTCGCCCCTTCTGTAATTCGTGGGGATGCAAGTCTTTCTTGCTTATGGAATCCTTCCCTTTAGCGTTTCTTTTTGGGAAAGATTGTTCCTAAGATGATATAGGGCTCAGATCCTCGAGGGGCCCTTTAGTGGACACATCCTCATAAAGAAGAATGAAACCCCCTTCCCCGTGAGAGACCTAAGGGCCGTGCCCTGATTTAGCATGAGCCGGCTCTCCCTCGTTTTTTCCGCAGCGATGCGTGATCCCCTGACGTCTTCCTTCTTTCTCTTCCTACCTGAAGGATCGGGTCTTTCCCGGACCCGCGGGTCTCGTTAAAGCTGGCCCGAGACGTAGGGGGTGAGCTGATAGGCGCCTTGACTAATCTGCAACGCGGCATGCCGCTCAACTCGGGCTTTCCCCCAGCTTCGACGGTCCCTTTCTCCCCACGAGATCGGTGGGACAGCCGCGACGTGCTTTTTTAACTCCCTCGTCGCCCCATCCCTTGGACATTTTTCCCCCCCAACCGCGCAGAACCGAATACGTCCCGTGTCAGGTTCCCCCAGGCTCCCCCATTTTCCCCGAAGAGTACTGCGCGCGTTTCTTGTATGCTACGGTTTCCCCCGGTTCCTTCCGGACGGACCTCCGGATTCTCTCGCCCCCCTTTTCCGATAACGGGATTGAGTCTCGATGCTCCAGCCGCTTTCAAAAAAACCCTCGTTTCGAATTTTTTCGAAATTAAAACGTAGGACCCGGAGAGTATCCCGTTTCCTTAGGTTCCTTCTCGGCCCCTTTTCTTTTCCCGCGATTTCTCCCCTAGGAGAAGCTCCCTCTTCTTTCGGGATCTCCCCCAGAAGCATCAACCCCTCCCCGTTTTTACCCCAAACATTCCGTCGAGCTCGGAATAGCCCATCCAAATGTCGTTGCCCTTTTCGTCCCTCGCCTTTCCCAGCTTCGTCTCACATTTTACGAGAGGACTCGTCTCCCGGTTCAGGACACTTTCGGTGGTGCTTTTTTTCGAGATGGACTCTCCCGGTAAAACCCTTGTGTTCGTCCCGTCGTGATTGGTTCCCTTTTGGGTCAGCGCCGTCCGGAATATCGTCCCCTCTGTCGTTGTTTTCCCCTCGTACCTCTTCCATCAGTAGAGCCTCTCCTTGAACTTCGTTACATGGCTCCCTCCTCCGAAGTGTGCGTGTGCCCCGAGAAACTTTTTTTTTCTAGCGCGAGATTTTCTTCCCCCTTATCTAATTTGGGGATAGACATAATTGAGTTTTTTTTTTTTGCGCCGCGGGGCTCGTACGGTGCATCGTGGGGTGCTTTGTGGTTTTGGATATGGGTCGGCCGATAAAGCTAGTCTCTTTGTTTTAAGAGATTTCAGAAATTACTCTCCTTAAGAGGACAGTCCCTCTGTCGCTTTCCCCCCTTTTGATGAAATCCCTTTGGGCAGAGCTGAGGGATCTCCCTCCCCCCTTCCAGAGCGAGAAGGTATTTTCCTCTTCAGCGACCTTTTTATTTCCTCTTTTTGAATAGACGACCTTTCTCCGCTTGGAAGCCCCCTTTCGGAGGAGTACCCCCCGCGTCATTGATCCCTTCCTGTGCCAACTCGTCCCTCTCTATGTTTCGTCGTGGTCTGGGGCAGGGGAACAGACTACGATTGGAACGTTTTCCCCCCTCTTAGTATGTACTCACTTGAAGCCCTTGGTATTTTATCCCATAGATAAGCTTCCCTCCATATACTTGATCGATTTCTCCCCCGAGAGAAGGGAGTCATAATCTCTAAGGGACCACCCTTCCTTCCCTCTTCTAGCATTTGTTCGGTGTGAAGATCCAATTTTTTTCTCGCTCTCATATCACACGGTTAGCCTTCTCCCTTCCCTGTCCTTTCGCTTTTTTTCCCGAATGTGATCTTCCTTCCCGGAGCTTTCGAAGATTACCCTTTTTTCCCCTCTCAGCCATGAAACCCCCCCTTTCTAACCTCCCCCCTCTTTCAGAGGAGAAAACGCCTCTCGACCGGGTCGCCCGACTCTTCATACCCCCTACCACCTTCTCTTCTCATAGCGTGCTTCCCACTTAAATATTCTTTTTGGAAAAAGAACGAGTTTTCCTTTTGGGCTAAATCCTTCCGGTAGAGGTTTGCTACCTGTTCTTTGCTCCTCCCTTTTCTTGGAGAGTAGGCGCTTCGGTTTGATCGACCCCGAGAGACCTCTTCGAAGTTCCTCTCCCCCTCCCTCCGTTGGGCAGCTATCGACAAACCCGATCCGTTTTTTCCTGCCAAGCGGAAATATATCTTTTCCCCCCTCCTAAGGGGCTCTTGTTTTCTCGTCCTCGGGGCGTTTCAAGATCTTGTGCGTTTGTGAGAGAGTTTTGAAGAAGGAGGCACCCCGTGTCCCAACTGTTTTTTCAGAGAGTAGGTCACGGCCCCAAAGGTTTCTTTTTCCCCCCCCCTCCATATACCCCCCTAAGTCAGCAAGCCATGCCCTTTTTTTTCCTCAAACTTTTTTTTCACCGAGGACAGCGAACTCCTTCATCCCGCCATCTCACCTTTAAGATCTTTCCGTTTCTGAGGAGTTTTTTATGCTCCTAGCTAAGGCGGAGTGGACGGCTTTTACCCCCCCGTCATCGAAGAGATTCCCTTTCTTCCGGCTCCGCGACCCCTGTCTTTCCAAGTTTAGGGGTCTTTTCGGGGATTTTTTTTTTTTCAGGAACTTTCGCCGAAGCTTCAAATTCCTTTCTAGAGAAAATTTCGACCCAATCTGGAATTTTTCCAGAGAGGTGCCCTCATAAAACGTTTTCTATGGATTCCCTTTCTTCCCAAGTTGATAGTAAAACCTTTTTCTCTCCGATGATGTTTAAGGAAGGAAGGACATTGTTGGACATTTTTTCCCCCTCTTTCTCTTTGAAGAAAGGTCTCCTTCTTACTAGGATTCAAAAGAGATACATCTTACTTTCATTCTTTTCCCCCTAGAAAGTACCTTCCTGTTGCGGACCAGAGAGACCCCCCCCTTTAAGCATCCCTCAATTTCTATTGAGACCTTTTCCCAAAGGAACATTTTTTCCTCGCAGAAAACTCGTGGTCCGCACCTTGATCCAGGAAGAGGGTGTCTTCGTCGCAGAACCTCCAAGCGAACTCGCTTTCCTTCTTTCTTGCGAGGACTTTGCCCCCCCTTCAGCAAGTTTTTTCCGAGAAGGTAGGGTCTTCATCAGAGCCCCGAGAACTCGAGGGGTTAGCTTTTTTCCTTCCTTTTCCCTCGACATTTTCACTTCCGATCTAGTTTCTTAACTTTTTGCGTAGCCTTTTCGAAGGGACCCCATCTCCTCTTCTCATTTATTTTCCCCCGGTTCTCCCTCAGAGAGGATCCCCTTTCTTATCATTCTCCCGAGAGGGGACGGTATCAGTTTTTCCCCCTAGACATTCCTCCCCCCAAATTATATATTCTCGTGACCCTTCTCCCTCCTTTAGACCTGGCTCCTTTTTCCCTTTGCATCCCCAAGGGATAGTCCCTCTCCGTCCCCAAAGACAGGTTTTTTCCCCCCTTTCCGGCCCAGAAAGATTCGTTTGAAGAAGCAAGTTGATTCTCCCCTAACACATTCTGGAAGCTAGGACAAGGGGGATTATTTCTCTGATCCTTTAATCCTCGCTGTCTCCCCCTTCCTCTTCGGACGATAAGTCCTCCCGGTGATCTATATTTTCCCCCCTTAAGTAGGGTTTCTTTCCCAGCCATCTTTTCACGAATACATGCTTATCCTCTCCGAGGATCGGAAAAGTGTTTCTTTTTAAATTTCTTTTCTTTTCTTTGATGCCCTTTCTTTGCGCATGGTTGATAAACCTCCCTCCTCGTAGAGCTCAGAGAAGGAATCGTACCTTCTACAAGAAGACTCATTTTTAGTAATTTTTTTTTTCCAGGGGATTCCGGCTCCAGAGGGCGGTTTTTTCTTATTGAGACCCCCTTGAAAAATCTCTCTCCCTGGTTTGACTTGGATTTTTAGGATCCTCCATACCTCCTTCTGAGCCCCCTTTTTCTCTTGAAGAAGTGAGACTCTGAGTGCTTTTACAGGCTTTCCTTTATACCTCCTCATTTCTCCCCCCCTCAGGGCTCCTGGAGAACGTCGCCGTGCCCCGGGAATTTTCTTCAGGGGCGACCCTTGTTCCTGTCTCCCACCTTTCTTTCATGAAGAAGGAGAGAAGAGTTTTTTCAGAGGCCCTTTGAAGGGAGACGTCGTTCTTGAAAGATATCGCTCCCTTTCCTTCCTTTTCTTTACCTAGAGAAGAAGATTTCCTCAATATTTTCCCCATAGAAGGCTGGCTGAGCCCCCCCAACCTTTCTGCGCGAACTGGCGATCCGAGGGCGAGTCCCCCTTCAGATTTCCTTCCTTGTGTGTAAGCTTTCAGGGAGAAGGGGAGTAGAGCTCCTTCTTTTTAGGGAAGGGAGCGCGCCCTGGAAGAGGGCAGTCTCTTTTTTCTCTACTTGGAAGCGCTTTCACGGGGTCCCGGCGAGGGGATTCGTCCCGATTTCTACTTTGCGCATTAGGGAGGTTTTCCCCTTTTCCCCTCCCCCCCCCCCTGCCTCCGATTTGCCCCACGATTTTCTTCGTTAGCGTCCTCTTGCCCTCCCCCTTTCCGAGAAGAAAACCAATCCTCTTTCCCCTTGCTTGGGCGACCTCACTCCCCTATCTCCTCCAAAGGATAATGCACCCGCATGCCTCCTTGATGTTGTTGAGGCCTGTAACGCCTTCCCCCCCTCTGCACAGTCTTTCTTTCAGAAGAAAAAGCATCGATCCCCAAAGAGAAGTTTTTTTTTCTGCAGGACGACTTCATTTTCCCTCCCCCCTGGCAATTTTTTCCCTCATTGTGTTTATAAGATATTTACTTCCCCCCTATGATCCTCTAGGAATGAAAATCCATATCCCTCCCTTATAGACTCTTTCTGTTCTCCCCTTAGAAATAAGTTTCCTCCGTTGGATTGGAGATAGGCAACCACCTCACCATATTGTACTTTGTCCTTCTCCTTTGTTCTTTTTTCTTGAGGATTAGGTGTTTCCCCCGCCATATCACTGTCGGTGTGAACAGATTTTTCTCAAGCTCTGAACCTCGTTCTCCGATCATTGTTCAGGTTGTCCTCCTAGTGGCACTTCATCCTCCCCCCTGGAAACAGATACGCTTTCTTCGGGCGCCTGCGCAAAGAAAAGGGAAATTCTTGTCCCTCGAGAGACACTGGTTCCTAAAATTCCCATGAACTTTGAGACCACCTTCCCCTTTCCTTTGGTGCCCCTTTCTTTTTATGCATGAATGATAGTAGGCTTCAGAAAGCCTTTCCCCCCCCCTGCGAGGTAAGTAGGGTCCTGCGTATCCTTCGGTCATCTTCAAACGACGGGCCCTCGTCGTCCTTCCCACACGGAGTATGCCCTTTTTTCATGTTTTTCGCGACCCTTTTCCCAGAGAGATTGTCCAGGGCTCTCCATACGTCTCGTAGACGCCGTTTAAGGGGGCCGACTCCCTAGAAAAAAACCCCTTCCCCCCCTGTGAAAGAACCCTTTCCTTAGGCGAAGTTAGCCCGTATACTTGTTTTCAATCCAAGAATCTTAGCCTCCTCTAGGGATGCTATCCGACCTTGATAATCCTCCGTAGTCTCTGCGAACGGAACTGGCGAGGGAAAGGGATGGCTTTTCGAGCTCTTTCTCTCCCGTTTTTAACCACCAGTGACAGAGTTTCTCCTATGAGGGCCCGTTATAAAATAAGCCACAAACCTTGTGCCATCCCCGCCTTTTTTTCTCTTTCTTCCTTTTCAAGTAAGGAGCGCCCCTTCTTCCTTTTTTTTTTTTTTCAGAGAGTTTTCCCCTCTTCAGATGAGAAGATCTTCTGTTAAGGCTCTAACCGCGCCCCCCCCAGAATCCCACCATCTCCGTCCCTCAAGAGAAGGCAACCCCCCACCCCCCCCGTTTTTTCTGCTCTACGTCCTACTGACTGGGGAACATCTTTCCTCGTAGCCCTTCGCGCCCCCCCCCCCTCCATGTCCCCCCCATATATTCCCCTGCCGGATCTCTTGTTCATTCCCCTAGCGGTTTTTCGCTGGGTGGCTTCGAGAAGGCAATCTCTGTGCAGATCTCCTTTTTTTTTTACGCGTTATAAAGGAGAGGTTTTTTTTCATTTCTATATGGATGTGTTTTTTTTTTTATTACTCCTTTTTTGGTTACTTTTACTTTTCGAAGTATTAAGGTACTATCAAATCGTTCTCTGGTCGTTTTCCCCCCAAGAGTTCTCCTGGATCAACCCCCGTGTGCTTCCTTTTTTTTTTTCCAAAGAAGGAAATGCGCTTCGCGTCGCGATCTCTCCCCTTTCCCGTTTGCCTTTTTTTGGTATCGACCTAATTCTTTTTCTTCTATCGTGACTTCCCCCCTTCTTTCTCTTATGGGGGTACGAGCTTTGTCTGGCCTGACTGCCCCCCCCTTCCGCACGCCGACGTTTCTTCTTCCGATTTTTTTTTCCCCCGGAAAAGCCTGATGACCCTTGGCCGCTTTTTTTTTCTTTCCCCCGCTCGCGAGAATTCTTTCTTCCTCGCTGCCGATTCTCCCCCTCCGAAATCCTTCTCCCTCGAGAAAGGAATTCTTGGACTAAGATACCTGATCCTCCTAAGTGGAGTGACAACCTTTATCTTCTCGTCCTTTGAGTGGTATGGGGAAGGGTCCCTTCGAATGATTTTATCCTTCCCTGCTGAGCTCTCCCTATAGCAGGAGGAGATACTCCCCCCTATTTTTATAGGGAGCCATCAGAGTCCCTCCTTTCTTCGCCAGGAGAGCCCGAATCCTCATTCTTTGGCGGAACCTCTCATCAGCTCTTCACTTCCACCGTCAGGTAACACGAGGAGAGTTCTTTCTGGGCTTGTTTCCTCCTTGTTTTTCGCGGATCCCTCCTCCGACCCCCTTTTCACAATCAGCCGCCCTTTTTTTTGCGAGTGGGATCGTCCTTCCGATTTTCTTTTATAAGAGTCTCTTCAATTTCCTTCCTCTAAATCCCACTGTCCTCTCGTGCGTTTATTATTTTTTTTCAACGCTTTCCTTTCGACACTCCCCCGCAGAAGTTAAATCCAACCCCCTCGAATGATCCCCCCCCCGCGCTTACGCAAGTAACTTTTTTTTCCCTTAAACCTTGGAGAGATGGAGGGGTCTATTTCTTCAGTCTCTCGTATTGGAGAGGCCTTTTTTTGACTCGGCTCTGTCTCTTTCTCGACGACCGGGTCGGCTTTGTCCTTCAACGGCGTTTTCGAGCGGGGGGACTTTCGCCGATCGCCCTTTATTTTTTTCCCATCGCCAAG
>Ga0179593_1318077_pt1 | contig 12126 bp, 12 predicted proteins | sample CZODoug2_1_08_16_FD_185931 | JGI IMG/M metagenome (GOLD analysis project Ga0179593, IMG submission 185931) | Vadose zone soil fungal communities from Angelo Coast Range Reserve, California, USA - CZODoug2_1_08_16fungal (PacBio error correction) | ecosystem: Environmental > Terrestrial > Soil >... | reverse complement strand
GCCCCAAGCGTTTAGGTGTCCTTCATTCCCTTTCTTTCTAAGTGTATCCTCACTCCGGGCATTGCCCCCCTCCTTCTGCGTTGACTTTTTCTGCTCCATTCTTCTTCGTCCTCAACCAGTTTTGAGCTGGTTATTCGCGAGTTTTCATAGAGATGTGATTGCTAGATTTCCCTCCCCCTTAACGATCCCCCTTTTCTCTTTTCCAGTTGCCATAGATGAGTTTTCATGCGTACGGCTTTTCTCCTTAGTTAGTCGCTCCCCCCCCAACCCCCTTCCCCCCTTCCCATCTCATAGGTGACGCTAGGCAGGAAGGAAAGTATTTATCGCGTGCGGGGGAGCTTTGTGGAGAGTGATTTGGGGGCCGGCTGTTATCACGGGAGAGCCTGCTTTTTTTTGTGTGCCCAACTTCACCTTCGACCGAGAGTTATTGTATTCTAAAAGCACCTGAGTATTGCTCTTCCCGCGGCAGGGACGCTTTTTTTTTGGGAGTCCCCCCCCCCCTTCATTCCTCTTCTTGGCGTTGGGTCCCTCCCCCAGCACCCCATTCTTTTCATTTTGCGGGCGGAACCGTCGTTGTGCGGGCGTTTTTTTTCATGAGCCAGACCCGCAGCTTCTCCTCCAGTATCCCGCCTAACAGTTGGTGTCTGCCAGTGTTCTCTTCTCCAGCTCCTCGCTTCGTGTTAGTTCCCTCCTTTTATCCAAGTTCGCGAGCCCTATTAGTTCCTAGCTTTGTTGCTTCTAGGTAGTGCCCTCTACTTTTCCATGATACTTTATGAACTGGTACTTCCGGCGACAGGTCTCTCTCGAGACGGATATGCGCTCTCCTCACCTGGGTGGTTTTCGCGTCACGTGTAGGGGACCACTTGATATTAATGTGTTTCTGCGAACGCACCGCAGACCTAGTTCACAACGGACCCCCCTCGCGGTCTTTGGCCTCTCCCTCACCTAGCTTCCCTTTTCTGATCGTGGGTCTCCATCGCAGACAGCCCCCGCGCTCGGGTCGCGCTATCTTATATGTGTTGATTTTTCGTGGCACGTCGACCTTCTGATTGAGCCTCGTTGATTCGTTTCGTAGCTTGTGGCACTTTTATTGCGCTCACCTTGCAACCAGGTCTTTTTGTTGCGTTCTGGAGCAACGCCCTCTTCACAGGTTGCCCTCCACTCTCAATGGAAGGCCCCTCATCCTCTGTGCATAAGCCATATCGGTGACCTCCTACCCTCGGTTTATTTTGACGGCCTTCGTGTATCTTACTGTACCGTAGTATCTCTTTCTAGACCCGTCGACGTGCTGTGCGCTGTGTAAATTTCTACCCCTGCACACCAATCATTTAGCTCTCAGCGTTGCTCCCATTCTGGGTTCGATTCGCCCGGACCCTATTTTCCCCCTTTGCTCTCCCCCCGTTCTCTGAGCGTGTATCTTTGGTATGCCTTTGACCTGGAAGGGTTTTATGCTTTTTTTTTCTCTATATCTTTTTCTAACCTAAGTTGTGTTGGTATTTTCGTACTAGCGTCCGAAGACCTTCACCGCTTACGTCGTGAAATCCTCTTCCTTCCGCCCCCCCCCCTTTTCTTTCGATCCTCCATCTTCTCGAGCGACACCATGCCTCCATATCAGTTATTTTTTGGGGACGACACGTAAGAGGAGAAGAGTGAGCATTGACAGAGTGTTGCCGTCGTTCTTCAGCGTCGCGCCGCCCGGCGTTGTGACGGCTTCTCCTACCATCCGGTACTATCCCCCGTCCCCCTACACTTTTCGCTATGTTTCCTTCGCTTTTTACTTTCTCCCCGAGTAGATAGGACTTGACGATGTTTTCCAGTAGTGATACGTTGCCATAATCAACCCCTCCCAGTTGCGGAGCTCCCTTCAGCTTCTTTTGGTACACTCCTCCTGTCTACTCCCCCACGCGTCGTGCGTGATAGGGATCCCATAATAGCGGCCCGCGCGGGAGGTTTTGGACTTACCCTAACCAACAAACGGTTTTTTCATATGCCCTTTTGCGCCCCTCTTGCCCCACTCCCTCTTTCAAAGTGGGGACCTCTGGAGAATTTCCCGTCCCTCGTTCCCTCAGCTCCGGTTCACGCCCGTCTTTTTCCTTTTTTAAACAAATTGGAGCCGATCTCGCCAACCCCCTCGAGCAGTCTCCCTAGGCCTTCCCTCTTTGATGGCCAGTTCCGGCGGAGGCGTCTCCCCCGCTTCACGCCGCTGTGTTTTTCCCGTGACTTAACCCGTCTCTCTCGACTTTCGGCCCCGGTTTACACCTCTTGTTGCCGCGGAGTGTTATTGTTAAATGCCACACGCATAATGGACGTTCTCTCGAATAAAGCCGGCGCCCTTCTGAGCCGGAAGTGTCTTTGTTCTTTACGAAGCTCCCCCCTACTGGCGATGACGGTGAGTTACACTGACCCAGTGAAGCGGAAGTCCCCTTAAAGGTTCGGTTTGGGACGGTTTTGCGGGCCCCCACTCTCGCTCAATCTCTTCGTGGGTCACCAAAACTCCTTCTTTCTGTAAAATGGTGGATCAAGAATTTTTTTTTCCCGAAAGACTCGCCCACCCCGTTTCACTCACGACGATCGCTGTCGGATTATTGCCGAGGCCTACCCCAATTGAGGCGCTGTGTGCGTATGCGTGTGGTCTTGAAGACGACGATAGTCACATTCTATCCCCCGAATCCACCTTATACAGCTTCGCACGAGGTTTATCTTGACTGTCGCTGAGATACGAGAATAAAGATTTGATGACCTCTCCGACTAATTGGTACATCGACCGTCTAAACTTGACGTCTAACGTTGACAAACTCCTCGTGTTCCTTTCCTGAATTCTCCCCCACTGCCCGCCGTGGGGAGGTGTGGGCTTTTTTGTTTATTTTGGGGGTTGAGCGTGTGGTGGGGGGACCTGAACTCTTTCTGTTTCGGTCCCACCTCCAGACGCCTTTGGTCTCCCCCTTCTTTTAATACCCCTCCGTTGTGTTTTTTCTTCTCTCCTGGCCACTCTCTTGGTTCGGTTTCTTCGACAGATCTTTATTGCGACTGTGAGCGCAGACCTCGAGTCGGACTGACGTGTGAAGTTTCTGACGTCGGGCTCCGTGTCCTCTTCGGAAACTCGCTTCTCCTCTTTTTTCATCGACTCATGGTTCCCTTTATTTAACACCTTACCGATCCAACACGCATCTTTCGACGCTTGCGAATTTCTCTCGTTTCCAAAGTCTTGCTTTTTAAGAGTCGTTCGTGTAACCCGCCCACCACCCCATGGCACAACAATTTCTCTCCTAATTTCCCCTCCCCTTTCCTTCTACTGCCTTCACTGCCGTCCTCCTGGTGGTGGAGAGGTGGAGTCGATGAGGGAGAAGGAGGTCCAAAGTTTCTGAGATGACTTGGGTTATTTCCACCTTCATACTATCTTTTTCTCCGAGATTTTCTTCCTCATTCCACCGCAGCCCCTCTCGGTCGGCCTGGTGCCATGTTTGAGGAGATTCCAGTACCTCGTGGTCCGCGTCGCTTGAATACCATTAAACTTTTTTTTCCCCCCGATTACCTTTTTCTTGCTACTCAACTTTCAAGTTGATGTAGTTGTGTTATTGATGACGAACAGTTGCGCCTTCTCTTTCTCCCTCCTTTGCTTCCGACCCTCGAGTGTGACCTCCAAATTCACCTTTCCCCGATGGTCGGTCAGCGTCCTTTTCTATCAATTGCCAGCTGCCATACCCCTCCGAAGGACTTTCCTGTAATGCGACTTCTCTTTGATGGCAGCCGCATCACGGTGGTCTTTTTCACTGTATTTTTTTCCAACCAACTTCACGTGTGGCATACGAAAACTTTACTACTCTTTAAACCCCCCCTTGGATTTCGTTTGGGCCCTCCCTCCAGCGTTTGAATGCTGGCGCTCCCTTTTCTAAGAGCCCTTTTTTCCCCGCACAGAGGGCCGCGTGGAGTCTTTCCGAGACCAGTCCTTCACGCGTTGTGGAATTCTCTCCCTCCTTCCTTCTTGTACCATTCGCTTCTTATCCCCCTTGTACCCATGGGAGGTGGGTATTCCAGGGAACATCGCGTAATTAAAAAGAGCCCCCGGTTGATGTCTTTTGTGTTCAGCAACATTTCTATCTTGTTGGTACCAGACGAATCGTGGTTATTGACAGCGGATCTACTTACTTCCCCCGTTTTTTAAGCGCTGACCTCGGAGGATTGTCGAGGAGCGGTCTCCGGCAGAACCAAAGCCCACACATTTTATGGAGAGAAGAGACCCAAGGTTGATAGACCTTCACAGCCGTCTTTTCTTTCTTTTGCGTCCCCCTCTTCCCCCCTATGTATCGGATCTTGTCTAGAGTTGTTCTCAATTGAGTTGCTGGAAGCGGTTTTTGCTCATTTACAGTTTACTATATTGTAAAACTTTTTTGAGTCTGGTATGTTCTCCTCCTCGCCCCCGGCTTCCCCAGGCCATCATCTTCGTCCAACCTCCTCTCCCCCCTTCATCTGTCAGATGCCCAGACCCAATCTTTTGCTGTGTTACGACGTTGAGATGATTTTAACCTACCGCTTTGCAGTTTTCCTTCTAACGAGCCCCTCAGACCGACGGCTCTTGTCGGAATTCTTCTCCCTTTACCTTTTCTCGTCAAGCCCTGATGTTTCGTTCGGTCACGACGAGATGGTTCGCCGCGTCGATATGCGGTTAATTCGAATACCTTCAGATATTTAAAGCATTCCCATCCTCCCCGTTGTCTTGCTTTCCTTCACTAGATATGGCAATTAAGTTGGACCACTTTCGAGAAATTGCTCGACCTGCTCCACCATCCCTCGCAGGCTTCCCCCCTACGCTGCTCCCAGTTTTATGCGTCGAACGCACAAGTCTAAGTCTAGCATGCTCCCTAGAGTTGCTGCCCGCCCCGCGGATCACCGTTTCGACACCGAGTAGACCAAGTAGACAGTTTTTCATCATGTACCTTTTTTTCAGTTCCGTGTACAGCGACCCTTTCTGTCGAGCCCGTCCATCCCTTTCTCTGTCGTTCTCCCCGTCCTGTCTTGGAACTTTACAGGAGTGCGCCTCTTAAACCGCTAGTCTCCAATCCTTCTTGGTTCATGGGCCGTACCTCCACGCGCCCCATGTCATTTTCGCACCGTTTATCCAAGACCTTTCTCGCAGTGTTGTTGGGTCTTTCAATTGCCCCCCCCATCCCCCCCCCCTCCCCACCTTGTGTCTTCTTTTCTCCGCCAGCGACGCTCACTCATTTGATGCATTTCCAGCCTTTAATGCCGTCTCTTACTTTTTTTTCGCTCCCCCCCCATCGCCCCCCTTCTCCCGTCCGCGCCCTCCCTTTTTCCTTCTGTAGGACGTAGCTTGCTCACCCCCCCTCCGCTCGGAAACTTATTGCCTTTTTTCCCCCCCCCCCTAGGCGCTGTCCCACCGGTGACCTATTGCCCCTGTACTTTCCCTTTCCCCCTCTCCCCCCCTGTTTACTATATTCACAGAGATTTCAGGTCGTGCCAGTCCTGCACCGTTTGCCTCCAATAGTAGGCGGTGCTTTTGTCATGGTGTTTTTTTGACTCGTACACCTCCTGCGGGACCACACTGCTCTTCACCCTGCCTTTGCCTTTCCTTTCGGCGGCGTTTATAGTTTGACTGACGACTCTCCGATCGCCCTTGAACTTGCGCATCCCCGATAGATTCCCTTTCCGGCCGCTTACCACGTGCAGATTCGAACATGACCCATTTTTCTCCAGGTCGGTCACCTTCTCGCCTCAGAAGCGTGGTACTTACACAACCTCCCATCTTTTTAATGCCTCCTTTCTTTGTTACCTCCCCGCGTGTGTTGTTGAGATCTCTAGTTAGCCCCCGCTCCTTTTTTCCTGTTCGGCCCCCCGACAGCTTGTGCTTGCGGTCCTGGTGAGCTCTAGTCTGGATTCCTCGTTCCTTTTTCGACTTCGGTCTTTCCTTTCTTTCGCCGTTCAAGCTTTTTTTTTTTCGTTTTTTACCCGCGGGAGCGGCTACCCGATATCCAACTCACTCTTTTTCCCCCTCGATCGTCCTCGGTGCTCACGTGGGAGGTCGTTGCTCCTTTCACCGGTTGTTCCCCGAATTTTCTTCACCTTACGCGCCCCACATGCCCCCCCCTCACATTTCTCCTCCTGGAATGTTTTCCATCTCCATATTCCTATTCCAATGAAACATCCCCAGGAATATAGAGGAGTTGGATCGTGGTCTGATTGCTTGCCTTGAGACGGTGTAATCCCTAGGTACTACTTTTCGTGGTGAAACGTGTCATCTCTTCTCCTGCCTATTGTTTTGTCGATTTCCTGACTCTTCTACCCAAGAAGCTTTTTTTTTTTGCCCTTTGGCAGAGTCCCTGGGCGATTTTCTCACAACCGTGTCCTTTCCGCTTGTTCCGTCGTCACACTCCATTTGCCATAGCTTTTGGGGTTTAGGCGTTCCAGTCCCCGTCTTCTTGCGTTGTGGGCCTTTCGACATCCCCAACTCCTGCTGTCCTAGAGATTTATTTTCTTTCCATGTGCGAATGTTATGCTTTGATTCGTTTTACTTATAAAACGGACACATCCTATGTCTTTCCCTTCGGTTATTTTCCGATTCGCCTTTCCCGCTCCATCTCAAAGACCTCGTCGTGCCCTACAGCGGACGATGTTTTTCGAGCGCTTGATTGTTACCCCCCGAACCGTCCCTCCAGGTTGTGCTCGTCACTTTTCCTTCCACCCCCACCGACTATACTCTGTGTCCCCGGTGGCTACGTTTTCCCAAAATTGGATCCAGGGCTTCTCGATCTGATTGTTCAGGTTGGCATCCATGCATTTTCTCCTTCACACTCCCTCCCGCGGTTTCCTCGATTCTTTCTGCCTGTCTGCACGCTTCTCGACCTGGTGGAGAGCACCGGACATGGCGTTTACATCTGCCATGGATTGCAGACTAAGGTCCGCATTTTATGTTTGATTCTTCCCCCCCCCCTTTATCAACTCGTCTTTTCCCCCCTCGCAATGCCCTCAGATACCAGATTCCTTAGTTTTTCACAATTTCGATATCGGTCATTGTTGAAGAACCTTCGTCTTGTACTTCGGCCCCCTCTTCCTTCTGTAGCCTCTCCATGTGGGCGCTCTCGTTTTTCCCGTAGGTCCACCCCGTATGCGGCGATTAAGCCGCCCGTGTTTCGCCAGTTCGCCCGCCACTATTTTTTTATTTCCCTCATATGGCCCTTCTTCTTTGGCTGCTGTTTTTCCTATGATCTCCCCCCGGTCGTTCATGATAGCGTTGTAGATTTTCGGTCCCCCCCAACAAGGATTTTACGACTGTTTTCGATCTCTCATCTGACCTTTTTCCAGCTCACGTCCCCCCCTCCATGCATGTCCTACCACGCTGTTCCCCAATGCGCATCCCGCATGTAGTCTTCGACTCCTCTTCACTGAGACGCACCTAAACTTTCTGAGAGTCGGTCGATAGAAGGATTTTCTACTGATTACATATACGCTCCTTGTGTCGTCATTCCCTTCGCGCTATTTTCTTCTTTGCCGGCTGCTACGTTCCCGCCCGTCTTTTACTCGTTACACACAGCCCCATACTTTTCAAGAGAGATGGTCTGGCACCCTTCGATTGTCGGATTTTCGGGGCTTTTTTTCTTACTGTTGATCCTTTGCCCGCTGTACAAACTTTCTTTCTTGCAGCAATCGCTCCGTTAAAGTCCTTCCGGCGCTCTCCATTGTTTTCTCCAGTTTAGCGGGAACCCCCTCCCCGTGTCTGCTTTCGCCGTTGACTCTGCCCAGTTTCTCCAGCAGACGCGAGCGCGTCTTTTTCCCAGGCCGTTGTCCCCTTTGGGAACGAGTCGCCCCCGGTTCTCCCCCTTTTATCTATTGATTCATTCCGGTCCCCCCGTGCGCCAACGTTTTTGATTCTATCTAAATGATTCAGTCTTCTTACTCCTTCCCCTTCCCCCCCCCGATTTGCCTTCCTCCGTACGTCCTCGTAGTCGCCCCCCCCGCTAGTCAAGCCAGTTTATTTATTTGTAAATTCCGCGATTGGTGTCGCCCTCGGCACGCTTTCTACCCTGCCCCCTCGCCGAAGCTTTGTCCTGGCTCATCCCCCCCTACCCTGCCCTACCAAACCCCAACGCGGGTTCCGGTTCGACTCCAGCCAAGCTCGCTTTTATGTGCTTTGTTAGCTTGTCCTCGACCAAGCAGGCGATTACTTTCTGCGTAGTTTTCCCGCCTTTCCCCTGCCTCCCCGCTTCTAAGCCTGTGCTTTTGGGCCATTGGCCCCACTCGAGAGAATGTGGGATTTCGTTGTCACCAGCAGCTCTCACAGTTCTAAAGCCGGGCCCTGCCCTTCGCCCCCCCCCTCCCACTCCCCGCCCGATCTCCGGTCTGTTTATGGCGATGGTCATCCAATCCCGGAGGAGAGGGTGGTGGCATTTGTGGTGACCGAAGTTCAAGCTTAGAAAAGTCCCCGCTGTCCCCCACGCAGCCACGTTTTCGCCCTTTTTTTTCCCCTCCTGTTTTTCTTGGCTGTTCGAGTTGAGATCTCTTCTCCCCTTTTTGCTCTGTTGTTCGCTGCTCTGATTTCGCCATCCTTGCCCCACGGCGACCTGCTTCACTTACCCCGTTGCGGTCCGGGCGTTGCTCCTTGACGTCAACTGCGTTAAGCGTTTCCCCGTGACACCTTCCCGCCCCCACCCTTACAGCCAGACGTCTTTTGTCCCTGATCTCTCCTCTTCCTTCCCCGGTGTTTTGTTTTCTCTCGATCGTGACCATGCGTCTTGAGTTTTGTTTGCTCCCGACATCTTGCTGAGATTTTTTTCCCCGAGCTTTTAAGGCGTCTCAATTTCGCCGTTCTTGTTCCAGCCTTGGGTCTCTGGCCAGCCCAGACCTTTCTATATTCGCGCTGGTCGGTATTTCCTAATAACACAGTAACTCTTACCTCGCATTCGCGGGCCTCACCGTGGCCGGCGTCAAGTGGGTTCTCCGGGCTTTGTTGTCTTCCCCCCCGCGCCCACCACCTTCCCTGATGCTTTCTTGTCCTGGAATTTCTCTCCTGCCCGGCACAGACGACTGCCGCTTGACGATCGAGGTGTCAGGGCTTTTTCGTCTTTGGCTTTCTGACCGTAGTGTCTACAAGGCGTGTACGCCGTATGGTTTTGTGCCACCAACTTCCCGATTTTCCGCTCGCTCTTGAGTTCCCCGTCCCATCCATAAGCCTTGCGCATCCCCCCAATGTAGATTTGTTTCCTTTTTCATCGAGGCTCGCGCTTTTTCTGGTTGCGCGACCTTTCATCTCCGTTTCCTTGCGAGGTTAAATCCCCAGTTCAATTTATTTATCTTTTGAGTTTTTAGTCCTCCTGTTACCCCGTTGTGCTGGCGTTTTTTGCATTGTCTCCCCCTTTCCCTCAGCTTCTCTCTCTGTAGAAAGGGAAAGTTTCCCGGTCTTTCGTCACAGGTTGCCCCGACGATGGTCCCATTGTTTTCGAAGCTCGACCTTCGCTGCATCCCCCCCCTCCTATCTCTTCTCTTGGCGCTGCTCGATTTTTTTGCCTTCCTCCGGGTGGTTTGCGTAAAGTTTAGTCCCACAGATCTACATAGAGGATTTAACTGTCTAATCGTCCCCCCCCCTGGATACGGGGCGTTGGCCCTCCCAGCCATCTCTTTTCAGATGGTGCGATCCTGGTTTTTCTCCTCTCTAGCCTGAGTTTTTGCAGCTCTTATTTTCTCCGACTGATCCCCCTTTCTCCGTGTGGCGGCTCCCTGCCCTGCTTTGTACCATTACCTCGATTTGACGCAGACGGAACAGGTTTTTTTTTATTTACGGGACTACCTTTTCGTTTCACAAGTCCTAATCAATTTTTTTCCTCCTTATCGCCCTTTTTTTCTCTCCTTCTGTCACGGACGCATGTTTCTCGTGGTTTCCCGGATCTTACTTCCTTGTTACGGTAGCCGGCCGCTTCGCCGGGCCCGCTGTTGACTTCCGACAGTAAGGCCCATTCCCGTTATACTGCGCAATTGACTCTCCCGTGCTCTCATTTATTTTTGCTTTATTGATGCCGATAGAGCTTGGATCTGATTTTGGCCCATTAGATGATGGTCAGGGCTTGGCTCCCTTGCCCGCTCTGCCTCTCTCTTCCCTCCTTTGTTGTTGTAGACTTTTCCTTTTGGCTCGCCCCAGGGTTTGCCCAGGCACTTGACAGAATTTTCTCCGCCCCCCCCCTATAGATCATTCGCCATCTATCCCGTACCCCATACGGCTTTCGGGGACGTTTCGTTACCCGAGTTGTAATCTTTTCGCAGAGCCCTATAGACGCTATGCATTTCCGCTGATCACTTTTTTTGACGGAGGGTTTTCTGACTCCCTTTCCATTCAGTATTCTCCGCAGTACCCCGAACCACTTTTTTTTAGTCAGTCCTAAATCCCGAGATGATATTCACGCGTGATTTCCTGTTTTTTCTTTTTTTAATTCCAGGTGTACTTTGAACCGAAGACCCCTCCCTTCAGGCGGATCCCTCGCTCTTTCACCTCTTCCGTTTCGATCCAACACCGGCCGTGGAGCAGTGCTACCGTGATAACCACCTCTCGGACCACTCGCCTTCCTTTCTTCTCTTTCTAAACCAGGATCTCTGCCCTTAGCTCGAAGAGAGTCCCCTAGTTTCTCAATTTGGTTGGAACGTCTTTCCCCCCAAAAGTTTTTTTATGAAATAAGCTTCCCGGCTTCCCGGTTTACTTTCCCCTTTCCTGCGTTTCCCCCCCGGTTTTTTATGGATGACCAGAGATACCCTCAAACGATTTTTTACTTCCTCGAGAGGAGAGTCGGGAGTTCTCCCTGATTATCTTTCAAAACGATAGACACCGCAATCGGGAATTTTCTTGACGGGACGCCAATCTCCCCGATGAGCCCGGCTGCACTTCTCCCTTGCTCCAACCCCGTACTTTCCGCTTTGCTTTGTCCCCAATGCCCCCCGTCCCTCCCCCAACCTGACTTTTTTAGAATACCTCCGTACTTTCGGAACGAATGTGTTGGTCATTTAATTGTCAAGCGCCCCGACTTGCACTTTTTGTCCACTCCCCGGACCAAGATTCGTTCAGTTGCTTTTTTGACTCGTGCACGTTTGCAATGTCTTTGGTTTTTTTTTTCGGGTTTATGCGGCGCCCTAGCTCCACTATGCCGTTGTTCCAACCCATGCCGGAGGCGCACCGGGTATTCCCATTTTTTTTTTTTTGTGATAGTGTGTCTTTGTGCTGTACGCCTCCCTCACTTCCATCGTCCTGAGGCAGTAAGTTCGGTTCCCCTTTACGGAGGCGATGTTGGTACTTTTGTTTTTGAGTTCTCCGTTCAACCTTCCTCACAAACCCCCCCGTTATGCCACTCGTCCGCAAACGTTGACTTACTCCTTCGATCGCGCTCGTTTGATTCTCCTAGCTCTCAGAGCAGTATCCCGTTCTCTTGACTTCGAGACGCCTTGAGTCTGGCATGCTGTGGGGCCCCGCCCAGAAGTCTCACGGCATCTGGCAGTCCTTCAATCCTGCCTGCGAACCCTGAAGCTGTAGGTCCGTCCACTACAGACTCTGTTTTAACTCCTTTCCCACTCTCCTCCTTTTTTGTGAGATTCTATAGTTCCCCGCTTGTTGCCTCAATTACAGATTGTTGGCAAGCTTGCTTCACTCCTGTTGACGCACCTGTGTCCGTTCTACTCTTTGTCCTCCTCTTTCTTTGGCACGAAGCTGTCGAGAAGTCCATCCTCTATCTTGATTTAATAATCAACAGTACCTGACCCAACGATCTTCCTTTTACTTTTCTTTTTTTCAGCTCCTTTTGTAGCAGGAGTAGTGACCCCCCCCTGCACACAGCCAATAGAATAAGGCTTTGTCTTTCTACCCCTTCCTCATTATCCCCCCCTTGCCAGATTCCTTTTCTGATTTTTGGGGAGAGGAGGTTCTGATCGGCTATAACGGTGGCGCTCCTTCTTGTTGTGACCAAGGAAAGATTTAGATGCGGCTCCTTGGTGCCTAGCAAACATCCCCCCTTTTGCTTCGTTTCGGCAGTTTCAGATGTGCTGTCTTTTTCGTCATCCTCAGTTAGGGGTGTGATGACGCTCCCCATTTCCCTTTTCTAAGATCGTTCTTGTTTGATTCTTGAACGTCAGTGCTTGGCG
>Ga0179593_1732374_pt1 | contig 12127 bp, 12 predicted proteins | sample CZODoug2_1_08_16_FD_185931 | JGI IMG/M metagenome (GOLD analysis project Ga0179593, IMG submission 185931) | Vadose zone soil fungal communities from Angelo Coast Range Reserve, California, USA - CZODoug2_1_08_16fungal (PacBio error correction) | ecosystem: Environmental > Terrestrial > Soil >... | reverse complement strand
TACGCCGTCCCTTTGGAGGCGACCCTTTTGGTCTCCAGATTTGAAGCGCGTCTCTCTTTCCTCGGACATTCCCGAAGTTCGTCCCCCTTTTTCTGCCGACTCCTCACGACCCAATCACTTCCCGTTCTTTTTACAACTCCTTGCCCAGCCTTTTTTTCGCGCCATCCTTTCCCTAGTTCGATACTTTTTTTGTTCACTTTGGGTTTTTGACATATGACTCCTCCTCCTCGTCGTTTTCCTTTTTTCGCAATACCCCTCTTCTCCTGACGCACTTTCCCTTCCCCCCGGACCGATTGGCGTGGAGTTCGTTTCCTCCGAACGCCATTGCCCTCCTCTCCGTCTTTCCGGCTTTTCCCACTTTTTTTCCCCGCTTTCTTTGCAAACCCCCCTGGCTGCAAATTCGACACCCTCCCAATCGTTCCCTCACGTGTCCTTAGTTTTCGGCGGTTTCTTGGGTTTTTCTTTTTTCTTTTTTCCGTCTCCCCGCCCAGAGTTTTTTTTTTGTTGTGCGCCGCAGATTTTTTTTTTGCGGTCCTCCTGGCAGCTTTTCCACAGAACCCGAGACCTTCACATGCCTTACCCCCCCTCTAAGCTTTTTTCTGACTCGCTTTTCCCCCAGTCCCTGGTTTCTCCTCCCACTCCTTTTTTCTATAATATCTTTTCTCGAACACTTTCCCTTCCCTCGTGACGTTTGAAAGCCTCTTGCCCCTCTTGACTTCGGAATCTTTTGATCAATTATTCTCCAAGTTTTTTTCTCAAATCCCCCTTACTCCGCTCCCCCTCAACGCGTCTTTTACCAAAACGCCCTTTTTTGGCCGGCCCTCCACGATTAATGCCGGACCGCGAAGTGTCCTCAAAAGCCCCTTCTCCGTCTTTCCTTAAGGTCGACCCCTCTTTGGCATTTTCGACTTCCGTGATTTTCCAGACCGTGCTAGACAACCTCTTTTACACTCCCCCGTGTGTAGGTCTTCCTTAACTTTCCCTCCCTAAGGGCTTCTTGCACTTTAGATACTCTGCGGAACCAAAATGATGTGCCGCCTAAGAACGCCGGCCCCTGGGTCGGTCTTCTTTTGAGGGGCCCCCCCCGCAATGAGGCGCGCGTCGATGTTTTCCCTCGCACCGAGAATTTTGCACCCTTACCTTTCCTGAATTTTCTATGAGCGGGATTGGAACTTGACCCTTCCCCCCCCTCTTCCCCCCCCTTTTCAACAGTACCCCACCAGTTCACCGCATGTTCCTCTTGAATCTCGACTTAGGCTTTCCCCTTCCCCCTTATTGGATTTCCCTTCATCTTCCGTAATTTTTTGTGGTTTTATTTATTCTCCCCCGCTTGAATTCCCTTTCTTGGTATTCGAGGTACCACTTACGATCCTTTTTTCGCTTTGTTATCTCTTTTTGTTTTTCAATTCCCTGTTTCCTCCCCTCCTATCTCCCTTTTTTTGGTACCTTTATAAGTCTTGCCACACCTTTCGATTGTATCGCGTCGGGTTTTTGCTTTCTACATGCGCCCCCCTCTCTTCTCTTTTTTTAAGCCATTTTTTCTTTTTGCGGACTTTCGCTGAAAATTTTTCCTCAAGCTTTCCCTTCCATTTTTTTCCATAGGCTCCCACTTTCGCCTTTCGCGTCCAACAGTGAGTACCCTTTTTGTCGCTTTTTTTTGCGAAGGCAACATTTCGCCGCTTTTTCCAACGCTCTTTCTGTCCTATGCCACCCCCTTGAAAGCCCCCCCCCAAAGGCTTTCGCCGGATTCCCTCTCCGCCAATGTTTTCGGCATGACACCCCGAATTCTTAATCAGGTCTCCTCTTAAGTTCCTCCCTTCCTTCCTGCGCGTTTTCCCTTTCTTGTCACCCTCTTTCAGCCTTCTTTTCTTCTCTCTTTTACAACGATAGAGGGAACCGCTCGCATCTTTTTAAACTTCAACTTTCCTTAATGCGTCTTTTAGGTGTGCGGCACCGGACAAGATTTTCCTTCCTCTTTCCCCTGCCTTCCATTATCGATTTTATTTTGGCCCTTCGTGTGCAACTCTTCGCGATTATTAGCGTTGGATTTTCCTCTTTTTGGATTTCCTTTTAGTTGCTCCTTTTCCGGGCTCCCTTCTTTCCCCCCCGCCGCGGTACTTGTGAGTTCCCTGGCCCGTTTGACGGGTTAACACTTAATTGTTTTCCACGCGTTTCCAGCCTCTCTCTGAAAGCCTTTCTCAAGATCCGCTTACTTTCGGGGTAACTTTTTCTTTTTTTTCTCGCTGGCTCTTCCTGGGCTCGTAGTACTTTCCGCCCCCGACCGCCTTCCTCGCCCAGCGTTGTACCGCGTGGTTCCCTCCTCAAAAGTTTGTTCTGATCTCCCCCCCTTAGAATCCCCCCCTAAACCCCTCTCTTCATGAGGGGTTTCCCACACTCCAAATACCGGTGTACCGCCCATACTACCCCGCTTTCTTTCCTCTTCCCATTACCCCTTTTGCCAACCCACGAAAACTCCCCTTCTTCCCTTCTTCAGGCACCCCCCCAAATACCTCTCTTTACTTTTTCCGTTAGATGATACCCTCCCTATTTCACGACGAGAACGGATTGTGTGTCCGTTTTGCGTTGAGCTTGGTACCTTATTCGTTCTTTTCCCCCTCCCCCCCAAATTCCCCCCCCCCGGCCGTTTTTACGCCTTCCCCCCAGAGCCCGGCAACCTCTTTCCTCCCCTCCCCCTTTCCTTCAAATCATACTTTCTTCGCGTTCTTTGTCCCTCAAAGTCGACTTTTTTTCCTTCTCAGACCTTTGGGGCATCTTAGCTTTAACAACTCTTTGCAGCTCGAGATAACCTTCCGAATCCGGCTTCTTGTAGTGAATTTCGAGGTGATTTCCCTTGTGGGACCGTTTCTTATTCTTTTCCCCTTTGATATGCGATCCCTTAAAGGTGCATAGACTCCTCCCTACGTCCTCCTCTTCCCTCTTCGTATTTCCCCTTGTTGTCCTCTTTTTGAAGGCTGGCTCCTTTTCGTTACTTTGTGAGGAGGTTTTTTATGACCTTTTTGAGCTGCATGACTATCATGCACTTTTTCCCCCCCCCTCTTCGCACTGAATTGAGTGGTTTGCTACCCCCTGTGCTGCCCTTAATCTTTTTTTTTTTTTCTCTTTGTAGTCTTTTCCCGTTCCGATCTCTTTCCAGAGTCGTTTTTTCTGTTCCGCGCATTTTCACCGTCTCTGTCACTTTCCCCTTTCTTGAGTTTTTTTTTATCCTGCCCTTATGTTTTTCCTTCGAAAAAGTATCGGCTATTTCCTCGGTTCTTTTCCGGTTTCCCCCCCCCCAGCGCCCCACTGGTCGACCCCTTCACTAGAACTATAATTCAGTTGCATCCGCATTTTTTTTTTTTTTTTTTCCGTGGCTTTTTCTTTAAGTTTGCAGCCGTTTTTTGTAGGTGCCCTTCACAACGACGGAACTGTTTGTCGACGGCCTATTGTCCTTCCTCGGCGTTTTCCTCCCTCCCTCTCTTTAGGTCCTTCGGCGGTTTCACGCCATCGTGTCGTCCATAATCACGAATTTGTATTTCTTTAGCGCTCTTTTCCCCCCCTCTTCCTGGATTCCGACTTTGCACGCAGTACCCTCCCTCTGACGAGGTTTGCCCTTCTTGGAGTTCCGCGAATTTTCCCCGGGTTCGTCCATTTTCCCCTTCGACGTATTTATCTCGGCGCGCGTTGATTACCATCTCTTTCGGTGCAATTTTCCTCGTTCCCTTCTCCCTTTCCTGCACGCATCCCTTAGTTGGAGGCCAATTAGCCTCGCGTTCATCCTCCGGTTTTTTTTCCTCTCTCGGATACCTTTTCCCTGCGTTTCTTCTTTCCACAACTCTTCCACCTTTGCGATTTCGAGGACTTTCCCCTTCACGCTTTGCGCGCATTCGTCCTTTCCTTTTCCCACCCGTTGGTCGCCAATGTCGCCGCCTCCCGTTGCCATCCCAGAATTTTCCTACCCTTTGTCGTACTACTTTCCCCCCAATGCTTTGTGAACCTATGAAGGCTTCGTCGCGAAGTTACTCCCAAACCTTTTCCCCTCACTCATGGCGTCCCCCACGCCGACCCCCAAGTCGGCGATGTCTTTTCGGGCTCTCTATATCGCCTTTTAAACTGGGTCCTGCCTACGTTTCCTTTTTTTTTTCTTTTAAGTCTCCTGACCATGAACTTCATCTTTTCGCGACAGCTCATTTGGTTGGTCGTTTCCGTGTTGCGCTCGTTTTCCGTACTCCCTCCCGACCGCAGCCTTGTTTTAAGTTCCTTTGTAGCAGCGGCATCACCTTCACGACTCTTCGCGGAGGTCTCGCTGGGTCCCCCTTCCTGCGCTTTTTTTTAAATTTCCCATCCCAACACTTTGTAGAGATTTTTTCGAAACCACGTGAGATCTGCAGGTTTTTTCCTTTGGGGGACTTCCCTCGCGTCCCCCTTTCTAATTTTCTCTCTCGCTTTGGCCCCCCCTTCCGCCGCCTAAAAAGCCCCCCCCCCACTTTTTTTTCTCGTTTTTCCCAATGTTCCTGGCACATTTTCAAAGATGGTCGCCGATTTCCAGTCTTGAACCGCCCGAAGTCTCGACTTCTTGAGTTACATTCCCTTGCATTACCCTGGCTGCCCCTCGCCCTACCTGTTACAATCCTTTTTCAAGCCTAGCTTCATTTAACTTGGAACCTTTCTTGGCCCGGATGCAACACGTGCCTCTCTTTCCGCATGCCCCCCCACTGTCCTTTATCCGGTCCTCTCACCTTTTCACGCCCTAGTAGACTGCACGATGAACTTTTTTTCTCCGGAGGGCCTTCCAGATCTTTTCATAAGTTGTTTTAGTTTTTTTTTAGAGTTTCGGAAGTCATTGGCACTGAAAGAAGGCACACTCTAGTTACTCCTCCATTGGTCCCTCCCAACGCCTAGTCTACCCTTACGATGGCACGTGATCCGATTCTCCGTCTCCGATTTTAGTTGCCTCCCCCGTGCGGTTTGTGCTGCATCGACCGGTTCCTCGTGTCTATTTTGTATTTCTGGGATTTGTTGATTCACCCCCTCGATTCTTTTTCTTTCTTTTGCTTTACCCGAGTTCTGTGGGACCTTCTTTCGCGACTCTTTTGGAGTTTCAGTTACGTCCACTGTTTTTTTTCCTTGGCGCTGAAAGCTTTCCTCGGTAATTCTTTTGACTCCTTCTCTTTCTCCTGTCCTTTATCGCGATCAAGTTCTTTTCACTTCCACTTTGAAACCCCCCTGTCCTCGTTCGTAAAGGCTTGAGCAGATATTTCTAGGAACCTCTTTCGCCGCGCCTCCCACTTTCCTCTCAACCGATTCTTGCCCCTTCTCTCCCGAAGTCCGCTCGCTCTGAAAACGCCGCACCCCCCCCGCACCAGTAACGCGCGACTAACTCTTTTACATGGAAATTCTTCCCCTCATCCTGTCCTGCTCACGTCCTTCCTCCTCTTTTTCGAGATTTGGGGGGTTCCCCCCGCTCTGCAGGTTTTTCCCATCAACTCTTCCGATCGCGGTGTTGCGGCATCAGGCCGCTACCTGGCTTCCTTCCCGGCACTGTTTTTTAGGACTTCTTTTGTGCAATCGTCTTCCGATCTTTGTTGCCCGGGTCGTGCCTTTCCATGCCTTTACCGGCGCCCTCCCCGTCTCCCCGGATCTTTTTTTTTCCGTGTGATTTTTCCCAACGCGCATTCGCGGAATTGATCCCGGTCCTCAGTTTTTTCAGACGTTTGCCGAGCCAACGCCCTTCCGAGTTTTCTTTTCAATGGTCATCGCTGGCCTGTCCCTTCTCGCTCTTTTTCTTTTCCCGCTGGCACAAAGCCCCCGCGTTTGGGTCCTTATACGCTTTTTCCCGCAAAACCTGTTTTTTCCTTACTCCCTTTTTTCCCCCCTTCATTTCCTGACTCTTTTTCACGACCGTGTACCCAACCCCCCTTTTTCCTTCCCAAACCCCACCCCTTTTCCTGCCCCCCCAACCGCCCATGAATGCCCTTTTCTTCGACTCCCGGTCCTTCTTTATCCTCTCTGAACCTTCCCCGGTGGTTGCGAAAATCGCCGGCTTTTCATTATGTTCCTCCTGGGGTCTTTTACGCGAGGTCTGTTGCCGAGCATCTTTCGCGTTCTTTTTTTTTTTTAAATCCTTGGCTTTTTCGCTGCTCCATTGTCTCCTGTTCGTCGATTTCCCTTCCTTCGTGTCCTTCGCGTCCTTTTTTTTTTTTACCTCAAAGTCTTCGCTTCCCCTCAGTTTTTTCGCCGATTCCCTGCTTTTCCTTTTTGCATTCCCGTCTCTCGGGTGAAATTTCCTTGCGCGTGTTTTCTTAACAGGTTGCCTTCGCTACTTCCCCATTTTCCCTGCCCCTGACCTTTCCATCCCCCAGTTCCGTTTGCCTTTCTTTGGTTGCAAATTTCACTCTCCTTTCCGAGTTCCTTTGACTTGGGGTTCCCAACTCAGATTTTCGTTATTGCTTTTTATAGGCTGAGTCCCTTTGTTCCTGCCCTCCTTATTCCTTCCCTTCTCATGAGTATACCACCCCACTTAGTTTTTCTGTATCGAGAAAGGTGGTCTCGTCGGCCTCTGTGGGAGTGTCCTGATCTTCCCCGTGTCGTGCGGGACAGCGAACGTCGCCTTGATAGTTTTTTTGGGCTTTTTGATCTGACACAAGTTCTGCGCACCTTTTTGCTTGACGGACTACCCGCCAGAGTTTTTTTTTTTACCCCAGCCGTTTTAAATTTCATCCGAAGGTATCCTTTTGCTGGAAATTCAACGTTTTGTTAGACTTTTTTTGGACTCATTTCATTTCCTCCAAGGCCTTTGGCGATATGTTTCGAGGGCCTTCCTTTTTTCCTAGTGCGCGCCCTAAAGTTTTTCTACACCTTATCCGGTTAGGCGTTTTCCCCGAATGTTCCCCGTCTCGAAGTTTCCTAACTAGCGTATCTTTCTCCCGACTGCTTCCCCCCGGGGCCTTTTAGGTTCGCCATTAGTGTCCTCCTCCGAAATTCTCTTCCACTTTTTTTTTTTGATCTATTTGTGTTTGATGCGATTGCCTTTTCTCTGGAATACCCCCCATCGGATCTTTCTTGGCAAGCTTGCCGTTTTTCGCCTTTCTTTTTCCTCCCCTTGAGTTCTCCTGCGATTTTTTCTTAGGCCCCTCTTCTCCAGTCGAGAGCCTGTGTGCCCAGTTTTTTCCTTCGTTCTGTCTTCCCTCATAGCCATTTCCCACGGAACCCATCCACCCCCCACCCCCCCCCCAAACCCCCCCCCCCCCCCCCCCCCTTTGAGTTACCTCACATTTTTCTCAATACACTCCCCCGAAGTCCTGACATGGCTTGGCCAGTTGGACATTTTCTTTGAACTTTTTTTTTTTCCATTAAGGTTTCTGCGTTTTTTTCCACGCATTTCCTCCGAAAACCCTTCGCTGGCGATGATGGACGCGGTAGCGTTCCCTCCCGCCTCCCTTTCACATTCTTTCATTGTGTTCCCCTCCACAGTTCTTAGAGTCAAAAAGTGGCAGGCACCCTCCGGTCAAATCGTTTGGATCTTTCCCTTCATGAGTTCCTTTCGTTCATCGATTCCTGCTGTCTCTGGCACGCACCGAGTTTGTGGTTTTTTCATTTTTGAATTTAGCCTTTCGCCAACAAGACATGCGTTTGTCCGGGATTTCCCCCCTTTCGCCCGTCTCCTCTGGTCCATTCCCCCAGAGGGTCCATCCGAACCCCCTTGTACATTCCGAACTTGGTGTCCTGCGATTTTCTTTCTTCGATTTTCCCAGTAATATATAGTTCTCCATCCTACGCAAAGTCCGCATACCCCTTCCCCTTCTTTTTTTTTAGCCTCTTTTCTGAAACTTTCCCGATTCTTTTACCTGAAGTCTGACCACATCGACCCTTTTTCTTTTTTTCTTTTAAGTCCTTTTATTCGAACCCAAGTTGCCCATGGGCTCAAGACAGGGACGCTAACAACCCCTTGTCCTGACGGATCGACTCTAGGACCTCATTTCTTTCAGACAAGGGAGGCAACACATTCAAGCTTTTATTTGCCTCCCACATCTTTTCAACTTTTTTTCTCGCCCCTTTGAGGTCCTAATCCCCCCTCTCATGAACCTCATTTGCCCCTCCCCCCCCCCCCGACCCAGTTCGTGTGGATTTACCGTTGCCAGCTTCGGCTCTCCTTGAATTCCGTCCGGATCCGAACGCAAACTGAGCATATTTTTGACCCTCTCCTTCCATTCCCCCACTTTATGAACCCTAACAGCGCCATTGAATTGTAAGCGTTTTTTTATGTATTCGCCAATTTCCTAGTTTCTTTCTTGGTCCTTCCTCTATCCTTTTTCTTGTCTAATTCGTTGACGTTATTGATTTTTTTTTACTTCCATGGTTTCTTCTGATCGTTCCCCTTTTTTTCGTTTTTTTGGCTTTATATATTGCCCGTGGTTCGCGGAGTTTTTTTCAGTTACCGCTCCCCCCGGTACTTTTTGGAAATCCCTTCCTCTCGTTTGCAGCGACGAGATGGCAGATTCTCGTCGAATCTAATGACCTTAGGGCTTCCCGCCGGCTTGCTTTCACTCCCAACACCTGAGCGCGTAGTCGGGTTTGCATCCCCCTGCATTCTCCTCACTCTGAGACCCTTGAGCCCATCTCATTAGTTTTTCGCACACTTCCCTCTTTCCCCCCTTCCCTCTCGATACTTTCCTAAAGACTTCTGCCCTTCCCGCGCCTTCCTCAAGATGAAAGTTGCTTTCTGAATTTTTTGCGTCTGTATCCTCTCCTTCGGGTTTTTTATTCGCGCTCCCTTACTATTCGCTGCTGAAGGGTAGTTTTTTTGCTTCTCCATGAGGTTTTTTTCATTCCTGATTTTGGAGACTCTCTTTTGTCTTTTCCTAATGGACGCGATCGTATTCTGCTGCTTTATTTTCTCAATTCCATGCCTTCCTCGCCTCTCTCTTTTCTTTTTGATTGTTTTTGCTACAGGACGTTCCTCGGGCGTCCATCCTGAACCCTTTATCTTAATTCGACGTTACCTCCTTCTCTCTTGTCCGACTTCTTCTTCATCTTTTCTAGAATGCGCTTAAATGTTCTTTTTTTGAAGTCTTATGAAACCCGCGTTCCCCGAAGCCCCCTTCCCCTCCCCTTTGGGGGACTCAAAGAGTTTTCTCCCCAACCCCTCGAATTCTGTTAGGGATCTCCCCCCCCTCCCCAGTTCCCCTTTTGAACCCCCCTCCTCCCCCTTCCAATCCTCGAATCTTTCTCAGGTTCCCCTTCCTAATAAACCATTCGTTCTCTTTCCTCCTCCCAAAATCAAATTTTTTCACAAACAGAGTAATTCCTCCTCCCCAAGCCCACAGATTCTCCTTTTTTCTCTGCAATCGACCCGGTCCTCCTCCGAGTTTTTTTTTTTTCCCAGAAACGTTTTGCGGTAGTCTTCTTTTTCAGTCCTCTCTTTTCTTCCCATGCCGATCATATAAAGTCATTACAGGGCTTCTCTCCCAGTTTTCCCGATCTCTTCTCCGTACGTCATACTAAATTCTTTCCTCGGTTCTACTTCCTCGGGCCTTGTCCCTACCTCTTTTATCTCAGTTTTTCCTTTAGATGACTCAGGCCTTTGCCTTCCCCTCAACTTTTTTCCCTTTGCCAATTTTCCCCATATACCTGCTTTTTGAAGCTTGGGGGTTGAATCCTTATTTCTTTTTCATTTCCTCCATATAGAACTGTTAATGTAACTCCTCTCCCCTTATTTCATGTCCCTTTTTTTGAGTCCTTTTATTTCAAGTATTCATTGACTGATGTCCCTTTTTTAGCTTTTTTGGAGCTTCGCCCTCCAATTTTTTCCAGTCCTTCCTAAACCCTGAAGCGCGGTTAACATCCGTTTTCTTCTCTTCTCTTTCGGGACCGCCTCCCCCCCTTGGGAATTTCCTCCCTAATGCTTTGAGGTTCTCTTCAGGGCGGTCCCTTAGTCTGATCCGTTCAAATTTCGTAAGATTCTGTCCGTGTTCTTGGCGGCATGTAGCTATTTGATTCTTTTTTTCCAAGTCCTTCTTTTCTTAGGTGCGTTGTTTGACGGCCCTTATCTTTTTTTTTCAGTTTCCTCAATTACTTAATTCCCCTGAGCGCTGGGTGCTTGACTCGTTGCTTTCCCCCCCTTTTTTTGACCAGAATCTCTTTTGTATAAGTTTCCTCGGTTTACTCCTCGGCAAAGTTTTCTTTTTAATGTCTTTCTGTGACGCGATCTTTTAGGGATCTGACCCTACCCGAAGATTGAGGCCAATTGGAGGTTCCCTTTTTTCCTAGGCTTTTAGGAAGGGGAACAAATTTTTTTGGAGTTTAGTCTCTTCCCTCTACCTCTTTCTCTTTTTTTCCACCCTGCCTGCCCTTCCGCCAGGGCAGTCCCAAAACTTTAGGATCTCTTCTTTTTTTTTCTGCGACTGATTTCCGACCTTCCTTCTGTGGTCCGACCTAGTTTCTCGCTCTTTGATTTTACTTCCGAGACCTCTTTTTTTTTGGTTTCCTCGGTTCCGCACTCCTTCTCTCTTCCCCGATGGCTACTTCCCCCCTGCGTCATCTTTCGCGGCTGGATCATCTCTTTTTTTCCGTTGTTGGGTTGTTCTTATGAACATTTTGCCAATTTTTTGTTTTTCTCAAATTTCCCCTTTTTTTTCGGCCTTGTCCTGCTTTTTTCTCCAGAGTCCTTCTTTCTTTCAATATCTCGACTTTTGACTAACAACTCCTTTTTCTAGCCTCGACCCCACCGCTTTACCCCCTTCTGAAACGTCGGCTTAGACACATCCCCTCCCCTCGTCCGTCCTTGACCTGGCGGTTGCCCCCCCTTTTTTTTTTATCGGGGTACCCCCCGAAGATGAACCTGCGCTCCTTTCGGAAGAAGGTAAGCAAATTCGTTCCCCCCTTCTAAGCATGGCGCCTCCCCTCCCATTTTTGTTAAATATCTCTCTTTTAGGAGTTTCTTTTCTTCCCGAAACGCAGAGCTTTCCCCTTTTCGAACTTATTTTCCCCACTTTTTCCTGGTTGTCGGCCTCGCACCCCCCTTGATCCATCTTTCCTCTTTTCCTTCATGCCCACTCAAAAGATCCCCCCAGTCCGATTTCCCCGCCCCTCCAGCCCTCCGCCCTCTCCATGATTGAGATTGCTTTTTTCAATCTACTTTTTTGGGAGCTGGTCCCGTCACATTCACAGCGTTGCTCCGCCTCCTAGTCATTTTTTTTGCGTACAGATGGGTTTCCCTACCTCCTCAACCGCGTCCACCCTTTCCTTGATTTTTTTTTTTTGCCTGGTATAGCCGCTGCGCTTTCCGCTCGCTTGCTATGTTCCCCTCCCTCTTTTGACCTCAACCCCCCCCCCCCAGCAGTCCTTTTTATCATCCTTTCCGAATCGTGCCCCCTTTCTACCCCCATGTCTTTCTTTCACGAACGTGGGTGACCCTTTTATCTCCCCTGCTATTGAAGTGCCTTGGCAAGGTTTCTTCTTTTTGCATTTGCTTTTTTCCCGCCAAGTCTAAGCGCGCCCTCCTACGCGCCTCGCCCCCTTACGAAGACGGGGTTTCCCGTTACCCCACCTGATTTTGGTTACTCGGAAGTAGTTCCACAATTTTCCCCAACGTCGAATCGAATCGGCGTTCGTTTTTGGGCTTTTTCTTTCAGGGCGATGCGCCCTCCACCTTGGCCTCGAAATATATTGTGTCCGAGACCCCCCCGTGCTTCGACCGGTAAGACTTCCACCGCCGCTCCCTCTTCTCTCATTTAACCGGCCTCCTCCGTGCGAGTAGGGCCCCTTAGTCGATTTTACGGCGTCAAGCCTTTTTGAATCGACTAGAATCCTGTCCCCCCTGAGCAATCTTTCATCGCCTTAAACCTTGAGGTGACGAATAACCAGTAGCTCTCCCCGGGACACGAATTTTTATCGTCATCCGACTTGCATTCAAGGAATTCCACGGTTTCTGGATGATCTCTCGGCCAGGTCTTTTTTGCTGATGAGCGGCGCCTTCAAATGGACCTCCGAACCTTCCAGCGTACGAATAAAGGCGTTTGGGTCACATATGACTCCCACAACCTTCTTTAGTTTTCGCGACTTCGTATAGCTTCAAGGTGATCCTCTTCAAGCCGTCTCTAACCGTCGTATTGAGTGCGTTGCATTCCTC
>Ga0179593_1724491_pt1 | contig 12127 bp, 18 predicted proteins | sample CZODoug2_1_08_16_FD_185931 | JGI IMG/M metagenome (GOLD analysis project Ga0179593, IMG submission 185931) | Vadose zone soil fungal communities from Angelo Coast Range Reserve, California, USA - CZODoug2_1_08_16fungal (PacBio error correction) | ecosystem: Environmental > Terrestrial > Soil >... | reverse complement strand
TTCCTCTTTCCTTCTCCCCCTTTTCCTTTTGTTTCTGGTTAATCCTCGACGAGTTGGGTGACTTCTTTCTTTCCCTTTCTTGAATGAACCCCCTTTTCTTCTTCAGCAGCAATCCCGGATGGAATAAAAATGGAAGGAGTGGGGGAATTCGCCTTCCCCGACAGGTCCTTTCTCCCTTTCCTTTTTCATTTTTTTTTGGCAAAGGATTTGGTATAAGTGTAGGAATTCCCAGTTGCTGGGCCATCCTTCCCCCCCTCTTCTTCCCTGGGGGTCTCCCCCACCTCTTTCGAAACGAATTGAGGAGGATTAATGAGGGATTGGCCGACGGTGGTCTGGTGCCTTTTTTTTTTTTTTTCTGTCTTTCCTTTTCCATTCGGAAGGAGATAGGAGGAGAACTTTCCATTTTTTTTTGCACCCTTTCCCCCGGTGGTCTTTTTTGCGGTTGGTCGACAGAATACGGAGTTCCCCCGGTCTTTTTTTCTTTTTCTCTTTTTTCTTCCCCCCAAATCCTTTTTCTTTTTGAGGAAGCGACCCATCGCTTCTTCCCCCCCCTTTTTTCCCCCTTTTCCCCCAAAGGTTTTTCCCTCTTCTTCTACCTCCTCCCAAGAAACAACCGCAAAGATCACAGGACCACCTCCCCCCCATCCTTCCCCCTTCCCCCCCCCCTTAGCCCCCCCCTTTCCCCCCCTTTCGAGGTGAACCTTTCCCTTTTTCCCCCTTTCGTTTCTCCTTCCGTAGAGCTTTACCGATTAAGATTTCTCTTTTTTTTTTTTTCCCCTGTTTCCCCTTTTCCCCTTCTTTCAAAAACTTTGCCAGGAATTCGAGCTTAGGAGGAGCGCTTTTTTATTGCGACGATTGATAAATATAAAAGACTCTTTTGGAGGTTTTTTTCCCCCCTTGGAAAGGGGCATCTTTTTTTTTTTTTTGTTCCTTTTCTGTCGCTGCCTCCTCGGTGGCTTTTCGTGGAAAACCGTTTTTCGTTTTTTTCCTTTCTGACGTCTTTTTTTTTCCCCTTTCCCCTTCGCGAATCCCAGCAATCAGATGGCTACCGCATCTCGATTAGTCCTCAGTGTCACTTCTTTTCCTCCAGGCTTTTCTTCCTTTCCTTTTCCAAGGACACGTGAAGGCTCTACGCCCAGTCAATTCTTCAAAACCAGTTTGCAGAGGGCCCCCTTTTCTTTTGGCATTTCCCTCCCCTTTTCCACGATCCACCGCGTAATAGTGGATTTAGAGGAGAGTAGGGGCGTACTCCGTTGTTCGTATCTCTCCTTTTCTTTTTCTTTATGGGTTTTTTTTTTTTTTTTCCTCCCTCCGTGGAATTTAACCGCGGGCTCTACGATTACCCGATCACGGTCTTCCTCTTTCCCCTTTTCTTGGTCCGGAAAAGAAAATATAAAGTAAGACGCAACCCCCCCTTCTTTTTTTTTTCCTTCCTTTTAGTCCGAAGTAATGTCATAGAAGAGGATGGGACCCCCCCTCCTCCCTTTTCCCTCGGATTCTCCCTTTTTCCTTTTTTCCCCCCTTGGCCCTTGAGGGTTCGGCCGGTGCTCCGTTCTTTTCCTCTTTTTTTTTTTTTCCCCTTATTTTCTTTTTCTTCTCGTCAAGCAACAGGACTTGACTCGATTTTTCCTTTATTTCCCCTTTTCCTCCCTTTTTTCGAACCTTTTTTTCTTTTTTTTTCCCCCCCTCTGTCCATCAGGTAAGATTGAGCACCCACCACAGTGAAGGCCTTCCGCTCTCTTTCCTTTTCTTCACTCCCCCCTCGTTGATTCAGGAAAAAGGACGAGCCGACGCGCCTTGTATTTCTTCTTTTCCCTTCTTCAAAAGACTTTCAGTCGGAGGAATTCATCATGGAGGCCGTCGTTTCTTCTCCCCCCCCTTTTTTTTTTTTTCTTTCCCATGCCCTTCCTTTTCGCTCGTGTTTTCCCAACGAGAGGATAAAAAAGGAAAAGGGTTGATGTGATCTTAATCCACGACGGGTTTTTTTTCCTTCTTTCTTCTTCGTGTGATTTCTTCCTTTTTTTGCCCCCGAAAGTTCGCTGATTGAATCATCGCGCAGGCTGCCGGGTGCATTTTTTTTATAGTTCCTCTTTTTTTTCCCTTTCTCCTACCTTTCGCAGGAAGGGGAGAAAAATGGGGAAAGTGGGAGGGACTCTCTGCTTTCCTTCCTCTTTTTTCCCTTTCCGGCGGGTAGAAGAGATAAAACGTAAGAGTTCCACGCTTTTACATCACCCCTTCTTTTTCTTTTTTTTTTTTTTTTTCTCTTTTTTCTGTTTTTTTCTTTTTTTTTTTTTCCTTTGCGGTCAGAGAGGATCTTAGAGGTGGACGACGTACGGGTTTTTCATTTACCTGGTCTTCTTTCCTCTTTCTTTTTTTTTTCCTCAGCGTCGTTTTTTCCCCTATTTTCTTCCCCCGTTATATATATATTTTAATATAATTCAGTTGTTGTTGTGAGAGGGAGATAAAAACCGTGGTGGTCCATCCCTTTTTTTTTTTCTTTTTTTTTCCCCTCTGAGCATTTCCCTCCCCCCCTTTTTTTTCCCGTTTTCGTGCAACGCGAAGATCCGGGAGCGGACTCCCGAATGTCGAGAAGGTTACCGCTCATTCCCAGGTCCACCCCTCTCCCCCCTTTTTTTTTTCTTTGGCTTTTTCCCTCCTTCCGCCAAAAGACAACGGAAACCGTGAAGGGTGTAATCGATGTATCCTTTTCTCCTTTCCCTCCTCCTTTTTTTCCCTTTTTTCCTCCTCTAATCGTCTGCCGATAGGGACAACGCCAAAGATCAGCCAGTTTCTCCCTTTCCTCTTTTTTTTCTTCTCCCTGCTGGAGCTTTTTTTTTTTCCCCTCCTTTCTTTTTTCTTACTCGACCGAAGAAAACGGCGTCGGAGGAGAGCAAAAGCCAGGACCAGTGGTCTTTGTGTGCTCCTGCTTTTCTTTTTTTCCCTTTTCCCCTCTTTTTTCCACTTCTCCCCTCTTTTTTCATCTGAGAAAGAAGGAATCAAAGGAGTATTCGCGACCTCGGTCGTTCTTTTTTCCTTCTTTTTTTTTTTTTTTTTCCGCTGCTTTCTTCTTTCTCTCGTCTGTTTCCTTGATCACCGGAGTGTGCAGGGCGTCGGCTTCTGTCTTTTTTTTGGTGTACACTTCCTCTTTTTTTTTTTTTTCTTTTTTTTTTTTTTTTTGCTCCTTTTTTTCCCTTTTTTCTCATCTTTTGTCCGTGTTCGGGAGGCAGGGCTTCGAAAGGGTCCTGTGAGGGCTCACGTATCGAGTCCGGTCCGTGTTTCTCCTCCTCCTTTTTTTTTCCCCCAAGACTTCTTTTTTTTTTCTCCTATGCCTGCTCGGACCGCAATGGCCAAGGAACCTGAATGTATCTTTTCCCTTTCCAGCTTTCTCCTCCTCTCCTTTCTTTCGCGATCCCCAGGGGTTTGCGGCGAAGTAGACGTGCTGGCGGCCCCACCTCTTCTTCCTTTCCTTTTTTCTCCTTTTTTTTTTTTTTTTCATTCTTCTTTTTTTTTCCTTCTTTTTTTTTTATACACCTCCGGAAGCCGGGCCAAAGCTGCCGTCGAAGGAGCTCAAAGGAGAAGCTACGACTGTCTTTTTCTTCCCCCCCCCCCCCTTTTTCTTTTCCTTTTTTCTCCTTTTTCTCCTAACTGGGCCCCTTTTCGGCCACCGTGGCCACTGCGGCGGCGGGCAGTGCAATGGTGAAAAGGAAGGATGGTCTAACTCTTCTTTTTTTTTTTTTTTCAATTGCTGGTTTCTTTTCCTTTTCTTTCTCCTTTCTCAGTACTAGATACGAAGTCGGCGGAGAGCCATGATTGCTTGTGATTTTCTCTCTACTTTATCTCTCTTTTTTTTTTTTTCTGATCTCCTTTTCCCCTCCTGTTCACGGAGGACACCGAGGGGAGTTTAGATATTCAGACGATCCGGCAACTTTCTTTTTTTTTCCTTTTTTTGCATTTTCTTCTTTTTTTCTTTCCGTCGTATCCCGCCACCTATGGTAGATGAGGCAATAGTCGGGCATGCTTGTCCCGTCGTGCTTCCTTTTTTCTTTCTTTTTTCCCTCCTACTTTTTTTTTTCCTTTTTCCTCCCCTAACCGGAACGGGCGAACCGGAACCTGGAAACCAGAGACTATGAAGCTTAACTCTCCCTTTTTTTTTCCCCCCTTCCTTTTTTGAAACTTTTTTTCTTTCTTTTCTCCTGCGAAAGGGGAAGTTGGGAGGTGATGGTGGGAGGTGGGTCCTTGTATCTTTTCTTTTTTTTTCTCTTTTCGAATATTTTTTTTTTTTCCCTTTTCTTCCTACCTCTACGGTCGAGCTTAAAAGGAGAAGAGTGGTTTGAAGGGGAACATCCCGCCCGAGAGGGTCCCTCTTTTTTTTTCCCCTTCCGGAGGTCCTTCTTTTCCCCTCTGTTCTCCCAAGCTGACAAGTGGAGTTGACAAAATGAAGGTAGAAGAAGAGGGCCATTCCAAGACAGCCTTCCCTTTTTTTTCTCGGTTTTTTTCCCTCCTTTCCCTGCGCATCGGAAAAGAAGCAGGGGAAGAGAGAAGGGAGTTAGACGAGGTTTTTTTTCCCTTTTTTTCTTTCCCGGTATTTAGTTCTTTCCCTCACTTGGGAAAAATTTTTCCTCTCCCAGGCAGTTTTTCTCCCCTCGTGGAAGGGACATGGCCGGTTTTTGCAGGCGGAAGCCACGCTTGCCCTTTTCTTCTTTTTTCTTTCTCCCAACTTTCCATCACGACGACGCGGCGCAAGACGTTCACCCAACCTCTGTCTCTTCTTTTCCCACCCTAAAAAGAATGGAGTCACTCCCAATTTCTTCCTTTCTTCCCCCTACTTCCCCTTTTTAGTTACTCAGTTCGGTTTAGGAATTCGGAGAGTTAGGGGGCTCTTTTGTTGTTCCACTTCTTGAGGCGCGTAAGTAGTTGATGAACCTGGCCTTTTCCCCTTCCCTTTCTCAATATTTTTTCCATCCCCTGGCAAGAAGTGGATTCGAATTGAAAAGAAAGGGCATTCCACGAAGGTCTTCCTTTAATAGTCTCCTTTCCTTCCCCCTTTTTTCCTGTCCTTTAAAGAATTAAGAAAAGGAAAGATTTTTAAAAACCTCGTCGTACCCTTTTCCTTTTCCCCCTTTCTGGGCTGGATTTAATGAGGATTGAAGTTTTTTTTTTTCTTCCTCTTTGTGGGGAGGTTTTCCTCTCCTATCCCTCTGCGGTGATTAAAGAGGAAGATTTTTTTGAAACCCCCTTTTCCCCCTTTCCCTCTTTGCCCCTTCTCGGTGGGGAAAAGAACACGTGGAGGCCGGTGGTCGGGCCGGTCCTTCCCTTCCTTCTTTTCCTTCCCCTGCACCACTTTTTTTCTCCTCTTTCCCCCTTCTGCGTCGGCCAGGACAAGGGGAATGGCGGGGTCTTTTCCCTTCCTCCACCCTTTTCCCTTCCCCCTCAAACACAGAAGGGCCGACCAAACTGCCCCTTTTTCGCGGCTCCAAATCCCCTCCCTTTTCCCTTCCTCTTTCGTGGGATGTCGTCGCTCTTAAGATTTCATATTCTCTGGTTCCAGGTTCCGGGTTCTTTTCCCTTTTTCTCCCCCCCCCCTTTCCTCTTCGAACTGCCGGAGCCTCGCGTTAGGACTTCCTTCCTTTGAGCTCGCTGCCGACGATTTGCTCAATCTACAGATTTTTTTCCTCCTGCCGCTTCCCCCCCTTCTCTCTGGGTCCCGTCCCGGCCCCCCTTTTTTTTTCTCGGTGAAAAACCGTTCGGTTGTTCCTTTTGACTTTTTTCCCTCTTTCCCTTTCCTCGTTCCGCGTTCCCTTCTCTTTCCTCCTCACGGAGAAAAATTCCGTTCAACGGCAGACTCTCCTTCCCTCTCTTCCCCTCCCCCCCCCCCCCTCTTTTTTTTCTCTTCTCCCCCCTCCTCATTCACCCCACAGTGTGCAAGGAAGGCCCGCAGGCCTTTTCCTTTGGGGCCCCCCCCCCCCTCACTTGGCCACACGATCCACCAGAGTCCTCGCTGGGATTTTTTTTTTTTCTTTTTCCTTTTTTTTCCGTAATCTTTCCTTCCTCCCTTTCGCCGGCATCTTGCCCGGGCTTCAGGATGGGTATGAAAGGCGGCTTCCCGAGCCGTTTGTCGCTCTTTCTTTTTTTTTTTTCCCCTTAATGAATTTCTTTCCCCTCTTTTTCTCCCGTTATTGGGGACGACCAGCAAAGGATTAAGCGTACGCCCCGCAAAACCCCTGGGTTTTTTTTCCCCCCCCCTTGAAGCTTTTCCCTTTTCTTCTTTCTTTCTTCTTTAGTATCCATTCAAGGGTCCTTGGCCATTGAGGGTCGCGCCGGTCTTTTTCATCTTTTCCCCCCCCCCCCCCTCTTTTTTCCCAAAACCCTTTCCCCCCTTTCCCTGTCCTCCGTATAAGTGGAAGGGACACGCCAGGGGACCCTGGCGAAAGCCTTTTTTTTTTTTCTTTTCTCCTTTCCTTCGACCTTTTTTCCCCCTTCCTTTCTCTTTCTGCACCACCACGTGACGGGCCTTTTGACGCGCGCTTTTCTTTCCCCCCCCTCTCCCCCCGCTTCCCCTCCCCTTTTCTCCTGAAAAAAACGACGAGACGACGGCGCATGGGGAACCCTTTTCCTCTCTCGGCCCCCCTTTTTCCCCCCTTCTTCTGCGTAAATAATAATGGAGGAAACGTCAGTTGTCTCCGTGCTGTCCTCTTTTTTTTTTTCCCCCCGTGCGATCCCTCTCGCCACTGCTCTGCTCACCCAAGGACCACGGGTCGGATGGTGCTCTCCTCCCGAAGCGTTCGTCGTCTTTTTTTTTTTTCCCTCCCTTCCCTTTTTCTTTTCTTCCTCTCATACGATGGGCTTGGCACAGAAGATCGAGATGCTATCAGCCGCGACGTGGCTGGGATTCTTCTTTCCTCTTTCCGCGCGTATCTTTCCCCTACTTATAAAACCTTTTCCATTGGGGAGGGATTCTAGGGAGGACGGGAGCCTGTGCTCATCTATTACACCCCCCCCCCCCCTCCTCTTTTTTTTTTTTTTTTTTTTTTTCTTCCTCTTTTCCCCCCCGAGTGCAAATCACGAGTGGAGATTAGGGATGGTTTCGTTCGGTGTTGCTGATGTCTCGTTTACCCCCTTTTTTCCCCCTCTTTTTTTTTTTTCCCTTTTTTATATAGTCTGGTGCCGACCGTAACAGGGTTCATTAAACCGTGAGGATCATGCTCATCGGTTTTCCCTTTTTCCTCCAGCCGTCGTGGGCGGCCTCGCCCGTAAGCCGGGCGTAACTACGACCGGATGTTGCGTCCCCCCGTTTTTCTCTTTCCTCCTTTGTGTTTTTTTTTTTTTTCTTTCTCCCCCCCCTTTCGTCCTGTCGGAGGACGCCGACGCTGCGAAAGATGCCCACCCGCTGAGCATGAGCATCACGGTAATGGAACCACGTACCTTTTTCCCCTTTTTTTCCTTTCCCCTTCTGTTTTTTTCCGAAATTCTTTTTTTTTCCCTCCCATCCCTCCTCTCTTCCCACGAGGTTGATGTGCAACGGGGGAACCGGACGTGATTTCTCTTTTCTTTCCCCTTCCCTTTCTTCCACCTTTTTTTTTTCTTTCCTCTCTTTTTTTTCCCTCCCGGGGCCCAGGTTCTCAATTCGAGACAATGTTAGGCGCCGCCGCCTCCCGGATCGTCCTTTTTCCTTTTCTCCCACTTTTTTTTCCCCTTCCTCTCTGCGAGCCTCCCACCCATCAGGCACAAGGCAGGACCTCTTTCCTTTTTTTTCCTTTTTTTCCCTTTTTCTCTCCCCGCCATTTTTCTCTTCCGCCTCGATTGGGGAGGGGGCCCACCAGCAGGCGCTGGGCCTGCCCGAGGCGCGTCTTTTTTTTTTTTTTTTTTTTTTTTCTCCCCCTTTTCTTACCCCCTTTCTTCTTTTTTTTCTTGTCGTCTTTCGATGCTCGCCAAGTATAATAACGTTACCATGCGGCGTCGCTCGTTCGTTTCTTTTTTCCTCTTTTTTTTTTTTTTTCTTTTTGCCAAAATTTTTTTTTTTTCTCATTCTTCCCTGCTTTTCCCTCGGTGAAGACATTAGTTCGAGGGGTGATGAGAAAGCGGTGGCACCGTGTCGAGCGCCTGTGCTTCTCCCTTTTTTCCCTTTTCCCTTTTTTTCCGACCTTTTCCTTTTTTCCTCTTCCTCTTAGCCACCCGGCGGCGACCGCAATGGGCAAGGACCCTGAATGGATCTCCCTTTTTTTTTTTCCCCCCCCTTTTTTTTCCGAACTTTTTTTTTTTTTTTCCCCCTTTTTTCTTCTACGGGGGTAGAAGTGCTTTGGGGCGCCCAATAAGAATAAAGCAGGGCATCGGACGCCCCCGTGATTTCCCTTTTTCTTTTTTTTTTCGCGGCCAATTTTTTTTTCCCATTCTTTCTTCGCAGGCGCTCAAGGAGAGCTACGACCTGGAGTACGGCACCGAAGCGCTCGGAAATTCCACTTCCTTCTTTTTCTTTTTCTTTCTTGTTGATTTTTTCCTTTTCTTTTTTTTTTTCAAGCGTGATTGTTTTGGCGGAGAGGATGGCACGGTCTTGAATTCCTGAGGTCGAATTTCTGTTTCTCTTTTCCCTTTTCTTTCTTTTTTTTTTCCACGGATTTTTTCCTTTCTTCTTGCTCCCCCCATCTCTTGCTGGGAGTCGCGACGGAGGAAGGTGAGAGCGGCCGGCTCTTCTTTGGTACCTCTTTTTTTTTTTTTTTTCTTTCCCCACCACTTTTTTTTTCCCCTCTTTCTCCTCCACCTGCTGGCGGGAACCGACAGAGATGACAGCGGCCTCTTTCAGCGGCGGCTTCTTTCCTTTTCTCCCTCCCCCTCTGGTAGATTGAGCCCCCAATCGTCGGAATCCTTGTCCCCGATCTTTCCTTTTTCTCCTTTCTCCTTTCTTTTTTTTCCTCCTCTTTCACGGGGACGCACCGAAACGGAAAGGGTGAGGAACCCGTTACCCCCCCCCCCCCTTTTTTTTCTATGAATTCCTCCCCTTTTTCCAACACGATAACGGAGTTAGGGGCGGTTATTGGAGCCGCGAACTTTTTCCCTTTTTTCTTTTGTGGCTTTTTTTTCTTTTCTTCGTCGCTATACGGGGCCGGCACCGGACAACCCGCGGCCAGGCCTTGGTTTGTCCCCCCCTCCCTTTTCCCTTTTTCTTTAGCCTTTTCCCCCCTCCCCCCCCCCCCTCTCAGCCCCAAAGCCGGGGGGGAACTGCAGGAGGGCGGCGAACCACCCTTTCCCCCCCCTTCGGAGGACCCCCCTTTTTCCCTTTTCGCTCCCGAGGGCCTTCCAGACAGGCGTCGCGGAAAATCACCGGCGGCGGTCCTTCCCCCCCTTCTTTTCCCCGCGATTCTTTTTTTAAAGGGTTAGAAGAGGTGGTGAAGGGGAGTGCCGGTGCTACCTTCCTCTCTTCTTTCCTTTCCAGACTTTTTTTTTTCTCTTCCCCCCCCCCCCCCCCCTCCGGGTTCAACTCGATTGCCGCGATCGCCTCGTTTCCCTTTTTCCTTTCCCCTCAGTTTTTTTCTTTCCCTTCGGCAAAAGAGAACACAGGCCAAGGGGTAAATCACCCTCTTTTTCCAAGTTTCCTCCTCCCTTCTGCCCTACGAGCCGAGGAAGAACGAACTGGGAGTCAACCTTTTTCCCCCTTTTCTCCTTTTTTCTCTCTTTTCCTTCCTCTTTCTCTCTCGATGCCGACGCTATCCACTTGAGTGACTTCCAGTTTCGGTTCGGGTTTCCTTTTTTTTCCTTTTCTTTTCCCTCTTGGTCGGGGGTAATCCTCGACGAGTGGGTGAACGTCCTTTTCCTCTTCTTCTTCTCTTTCCTTCCTTTTTTTCCCTATTCCAGCAATTCTTCCTCCAATGGGGAAGGGAGGAGGAAAATTCGCCTGCCCGGCCCCCTTTCTCTCCCCTTGAGTTGCCCGGATTTGGTATATTTACGTTGTCAGGGGGCCTTTCCCAAGTGTCTTCCCCCCTTTTTTTTTTTTTTCGAATTTCTTCCTTTCTGAAAGGAGATGAGGAAGGATTCTCCCTTCTCTTCCCTTTTGCGAGGATCTTCTTCCCTTCTGGTTGATTTAAAGAGAAGATTGTTAGTGGGGAAAGGCATCAGGCGGAGACCTCTTTTTTCCCTCTTCTCTTTCCTTTCTCAAAACACCTTTTTCAAAGGAGGGGGTTTTTTTTTTTCTTTCTTTCCCTTGATTTTTTTCCCCTTCCCCCCCCCGAGGGGAGAAGTTGAGCTCTCCCTTTCTCTCTTCCAGGCATTCCTCCCCCTCCTTCTTTCTTCTCCCGACGCCAAAGAAAAAGACACACGATCCATCCCCCCCCTTCCCCCCTCCTAAACCCTTCCCTTCCCCCCTAAAAGGGACGTGTTGTGGATTTGTGGTGTACCCCCCCCCCTCCCCTTTTCGCTCCCCTCCCCCTTTCTTTTTCGTCCCCGGGAAGATTTCGAATGCCGTCCCCCTTCTTCTCGCTCTCCTCGGCCGAACGAATTGCTCAAATATTACCAGATTTTTTTCTTCCCCGCGGTCCCTAGAAGAAGAGAAGAGGTTTTTCTCTCTTTTTCAGGTTTTCCCTTTTCTTCTTTTTTCTGAGAGGCGAAATACTAGGTTGGCTCGTGAACCCGTTTTCTTTTTTTCCTCTGAAACTCTTTCTTTTCCCCTCCTTTTTCGCGAAACTCCAGCAATCGATGGATTAAGAAGTATAGATCTAGTACTTTGTCCTCCCTTTTTCGTTCCAAATTCTCCCCCCCCTTCCCTTTTTGTCCAGACCGTGAGCTTAAGAAAAAAGAAGCTTAACCAAGTGCCAAAAACGGGCCTCCTTTTTCTTTTCTTCCTTTTCGTCGACGATCAACACGGCATTGGCCCACCCCTCCCCTTTTCTTGATTTTTTTTTCCCTTCTCCTTTTTTCCTCCTTTTTTGGAGCGCCTTCGGACGCAAAGGATTGGCCCGGCTTCAAGGATGGGGTATGAATCCGTTTTTTCTTTTTTTTTTTTTTTTTGGCTTTTCTTCCCCCCTTCGTTCGATTGCCAGGCCGTGAGAGAGGTTCTTTTTTCCTTCTCCTCCCCGTCGACTTTTTCTTCGCAGGAAGAAGAGTCGTAAAATGTCATAAGAAGAGATGCCCGCCTTTTTTTTTCCCCTTTCCTTTTCTTTTTCTCTCAATTCCTTTTCCCTCTCCTTTCCCGCGCCCCGGGTACGCAATAAAAAAAAAGTTTCTGTATCCGCCCCCGGGCGTCTTTTCGTCCTCTCCCCTTTTTTCCCCTTTTCCCCTTTTTTCCCCCGAAGTTTTTTCCTTTCCCTTTCCCCCCCCTCTTTTCTCCATACACCATCGACGAAGGCTTCAGGATGCCCATCAGGTTAGACTAGGATTGCGCACCCACCCCCTTTTTTCTTCTTCTTTTTGCAACTTTTCCCCCTTTCCCTGGTGGTGATAAAGAAAAGACGGAGCGACCGTCCTTCCTTTTTTTCCCTTTTTCCCCCTCCCTTGGAGCTTCTTCCCCCTTTTTCCCCCCTCCTCCCTCTTCGGCGAATCATCCTGGAGGAAGTCGTGTCTCCGCTGACGCCGCTCGGGCAGTCCCCCCTTTTCTGGTTTTTTTTTTTTTCCCCCCCCCCCCTCCCCCGGGTCTGGTGTTGCTCTCATACGACGCGTTGTCCGTCGTCGCGTCTTCCTCCCCTCCCCTCCCCTTCCCCCTTTTTTCTTTTTTTCCTTGGATTTTTTTTTTTTTTTTTTTTTTTCCCTTTTTGCACCGAACGATCGCGCTGATCATCGAGACGATGCTGGGGATCGTGCCCCTTTTTTTTCTATTCGGCACTTCTCCCCTTTTTCCCCCCCTCCCCCTTTTTGTCGCGAAGGAGAACATGGGAAAGTGGGAGGGAATCTCGGCGGCCCCGGATTTCCCCTCTCCCTCCTTTTGTCAGTTTTCCTCTCTTTTTTTTCACGTCCGCCGCCACACCCCAATTCAAAGAGATTGAACATCAAACCGCGTGGATTCTTCTTTTTTTTTCCTTTCTTTTTTTTTTTTCTTTGTTTCTTTCTTCTTTCTCCGGTGGCCGACGTACGGGTTTCAGTAAACCGTGATGCCTTCATGCTCATCTTCCCCCTTCTTTTTCTCGTTCGGCGCTTTTTTTCCTTT
>Ga0179593_1522334_pt1 | contig 12127 bp, 11 predicted proteins | sample CZODoug2_1_08_16_FD_185931 | JGI IMG/M metagenome (GOLD analysis project Ga0179593, IMG submission 185931) | Vadose zone soil fungal communities from Angelo Coast Range Reserve, California, USA - CZODoug2_1_08_16fungal (PacBio error correction) | ecosystem: Environmental > Terrestrial > Soil >... | reverse complement strand
TTTTGGGGTGTGTTTTTGTGGCGGCCCCACCCCCTTCTTTTTTTTCTCCTTTATCGAAGAGACCATGTCATTTTTTTTCTCGATTACTTTGTGGGTCCCTCTTCACGTATCCCCCTTGAATTTCCGGAGTTTTGGTCTATAGCGCCTGTAAAAATGTATTCAACCCTTTTTTTCCTGTTATCCTAACCCTTCCCCCTCCCGGAAAAGAAGTCCTTTTTTGTGTTACGTACCTTCCCGCGTTTGCTCCCTTCCCAGTACAACGAGTCCGTAGAATTGGGTCCCACGATGCAGGCTCACTCCCTTTTTGTATTCCGTTTCGCTTCTTTTTCTCCGATCCACAGGGATGTTTTCCTATCCGCATCTTTCTCTTTAAACGTGGTTCCCTCGGTCTCCCTCTGGTTCCTTCGAGGCTCTTCCCTGTCTCTGTGAGTAAGCCTCCTTTTTTTCTTTCTTCTTCTTGCACCAACAAGCGGGCCGGTTGCTTACCTTTATGTTTAGTCTTGCCTGTTTAGATTTTTCGGAAACGCGACCCTTTCGTTTGCCCTGATGATGCGAACCCCCATTTTCATCTCCCGTCTTCTCCCCCTAATGATAGTTAGACCTCTCTTTTCCTTCTCCACACAAAGCTCCGCTCACCTCAAAACGCATTTTCAGATCCTTTCCCTTCCTTGTGTTGTTTATCGCGTCTGGCTAAGTGAGTTGTTTGACCGGACGTGCCGAATCTCGCTGATACGTAGACCTTTTAGTTTGTCCGACAGTTTGCTTTCCTCTGGAAGGTTCTTTCTTCTTTCTCCTGACCTCACAAGGAGGCCCCCAGAGGATTCGCGTTTGCCGTTTCAAAAAGTTCTCTGCGTCCTTGACTTTTTCTCTTGGTAAACTTGCATGTTTGTGTATTGTCATCCATCCCAGCCCCAATCGGGCCCTTTCCAGATTGGACTTCCCCTTTCTACCGCCAAGGGAGTTGTCCACCGTCTCCGGGAGTTTGTTCACCCTTCGAATGCGGGGCTTGGATTTACACCGCCTTTGTCTGATTCCCCCCACTACTGGCTCAATACACCCTTTTTCTGTCTCCGAGTGCCTCTTCTTTCCCCTAATAGCGGCCAATTCTTCATCTAGGTGGTGTGGAACTCGCTCCGATTCCCTTTTGAGTTCGCAACCCCTCCGTGCCCAGTTTTGGCGTTCCTCAATGGAATCTGCTGCAACTCTTCCTTTCGTAAAGGATTTAGGGGAAAGATATCTTCCCCCCCCTTCTCACCGGAAATTCGGAATTAGAAGTTAGTCGGTCGAATGTCCGCCCCCAGTTCACGTATAACACATTTTCTTTAGTATCCCTGTAGGAAAGCTGAGGTCCAGCCGGACTTTTGCGTCACACCTTGGGCATGTCTTCCCCTAAGCAGGTCTCCCCTTCCCTCTGGCTTTTCTTTCCACCTTTCCACATAGTGGGGCCCTCGTATGTTCCCCCTCTTCACCGGGGAAACCTTCCTTCTAGATCTCCTCACCTTCTTCAACTTTTAACATGGACTCATTTTTTTCCCCCCACAGGACTAGTCTATCCTCACTTCCCCCACCGGCAGTAACGGTGTCCACCTCGAAGTAGATGCGTTCCGCCGAATTCTATTGCTGGGCGACCCCCCTTCCAGGCACCGCCCTTACAAGCCCAAGTCCTGTACTTCCTTTTCTCTCTTCTTTCTCTCCCGATATTGCCTTTTTTTCTCTCTTTTCCCTTTCCCCCACAAAAGACGATGATGACGTCCACCCTTGCGGTCTGCGGCAATTTTTTTATTGAACCGCTGAGTTTTTTTTTGAGATAGAAGACGGCACTTGGTTTCAAAATTCGTTTTCATGTCCTTCTTTTGATGTTCGCCTTGTGCCGATCCGGAGGAATCACCTCTTTATTTTTCTTCGCCAAATTGGTGGGTTTGTTCCCTACAATATCGATCTTTCTGCCCCGTTAGACCCCCCAGATGCAACAATTTCCAACCTCGACGCCCCAATAATTTCTTTGCCGGCTGGATTCCGCTTTTCTTTCCCCCTTTCGGATCTCCGTATCAGACATCACGGTGAACTGTAAGTTTCGCACTAAAACAATGAAGGTCTTTTCTTTTCCCCAAAGGTGTCAGTTTATTCCCACGGTTAGCTTTCTCTAGCTTTTACTCATGGTATCTTTCCTGATCGCACAAACTCCCCCCCCCGATGGGATCTTTGAGTCCCCTTCTTTCTAACCCCACTTTTAACGTTTGCTAGGTTTCATGAGCTCGGGCCACTTTTGTCAAACCCCCCTTCCCCACCCTTTTTCCCGCATTGTTTTCATGGGCATTTCTTACCTTGACTCTCCCCCAAAAGAACCTGGTACGGTCTTGAGTATTTCCCTTAACTTTCTTTCTTTTCCTGTCCCCTACCTTCTCTTTACCCTTTCCATTCCCCCCTTTAGTAGCTTGAAGATACATTCTTGACCCTGAGAATTCCCATTTGGAAGGACTCCTTTCAGATGAGGAAGCCGCCTCTTGACTCAATGTTCCCTTCCGTCAGTTCTTTTTCGCAAAGTTTCCCTATCCGTTTTTTCGCACACGGTGTCGTCCAAGATTCCGCGCCATCCCTCTTTTTCGAGCTCTAGTTCTTGTCTCTTCCGATCTCCGCGGCCCTGGACGTCCACGAACTTGCGATTCCTGGGGAATTTATAGTTCCTTATCACTCCCAATCCCCCTTCTTGCCTGAGGTGTTTGCGGCCATGCATTTTCTTCTCTTGATCAAAAGGACCTGGCTTATCCGCCGGCGCGACCCCTTACGCCATGAGAGGCAAGTGGCGCTCTTCTCCTTTTTATCCTCCTCGTTCTTTTTGCTCTCTCTCGCCAAGTCGGGCACTTTCCGTGCTCCCTCCGGATCTCCTCCCAGCGGGAGGTTAGGCTTTTTCCCACAGGGGCAATTCTTGGCAGCCCACACGTGATTGAGCAAAAATTGTCCTTTATTTCCGCTAAGACTTTTCCTAATGAGGAGACTCCTGGTCGTTCTTGGCTCCTCTACTCTCTTCTAAATCGCCCTTTTTTTTTTCACCCGCCTTTGTGCGCTTTTCATTTTTGACTTTGCAGTTCCCAACCAAGGATTCCTTTTGTCCCCGCGCCCCTCCCCCTCTTGACGTCAGTTTGCAGATCATTTTTTCCTCCCGTGACCGGCTCTCAAAAGTTCCTTTTTGAGGGATTTCTCTGTGCCCCAGTCGCATCGAGTCTCCCCCCGTTTGATTTTTCTATGCCCTAATTGCGACGTTCGAGAAGATGAAGAGGTTTTTCGCCGATTACCCATCCCACTCGTTTTACAGCTAAATTCCGGGCCCATTATAATCCCTGTCCCCTGACTAATGGACTTGGGAGTGTTGCTGACCCCCGTTTCTTGCGGTTTGACACCCCTCCCCCGTTCAGGAAAATCCTGTTTTCTTTTATGGGGAGGCCTGTCTGCACTGTGTGGAATGAGATATGGTCCCCCCCCCACGAAGTTACAGGCTTCTTCGCGTGCCTAAGAAGCGTTCCCTTCGCTGTCCAACTTCAAGTGTTCCCACCTTTTGACCCCCCTCCTTGGTGGTAGCTATAGTGGTCTTCCTTACTTATTTCAAGTTTGAGTTAAAATTTTTTGGATACGGAACCCTCCCAGTTTCTCGGTCTCCCAGCGGGTACTGCCAATCACTACCTTCGGGTCCTGAGGTTTTTTTCCCCCTTTTGGCAGCGGCCCATCCGCCTTTCCTTGATTTTACTCGATTATTGCGACCCCAAATCCGCCAGGTGGGTTGCCCTCTCAAGATCCCGGTGTGATCCTTTTCTTCCCCCTAATTCAGTTTCCACCCTTAAGTCACGGTCTCTCTTTCTTCTCTAAAGCGTGCTCTTTCCCGACCACAAAAACTTCGCGGTCTTGAAGGCCCCCCTGAAGGACATTGGAACTTTTTTTCTTTTTTTCATCCCTCTTTTTTTCTCCCTTCCCCATCCCTTCCCACTGGGGCCCCTTCGGAGTTTCCACAGATTTTGAACATTGGGAAGTTCTTTTCATTCAACACATCTACTTTGCAAGGTTGATGGCCTTTCGAGGAGTTTTCCCTCCTACCCCTCGATCGTTATAATACTTTTCCTTCGTCGGGACCAGGGTTTGTTTTTACGGATCTTTCTCCCCTTAGACTTCTGCGGACCCGTTACGAATGGTGAGTCTTTCCCCGGCTGTTTCGAAGATATTTTCTTCCGTCCCCCCTTGCACCTTCTGGATTGCCCGCCACGTTCACCGTTTTACCTGTTAGGAACTTGCGAACATGCCCCACCGGCGTTGACCGACCTCCCGTACCCGTCCGTTTCCCCCTCCCTTTCTTTTTCCCCGTCCCTGGTAATCTCCTCCTCCGTCTTTTTTTGAGGAGTCAGACCGGACTTTCCACGTAGTGAGAATTTGTATCTTTTTCCCCCATTGTACGTCCCACATTCGAATTTTCCCTTTTGGTTGTTCTCTCCCCTTCCCCCCCTCGTGGTGGGCAAAGCAGTCTTCAATTGCTTTCCAAGGCGAAGCGCGCCTTTTCCCCTCGTCCCAAGTCCCCCTACTTTCTTCAGGCGCCTTATTTTAGTCCTCGCCACTCGTCTTCCATGGTTTCCTTCTTGCTCATTATTTTGGCCCGATCCAAAGAGGCCCCCCCGGTATCAACCTCCACCCTCAATTGCGAGTGAAAGATACCGTGTTTTTCTGTCATTTGACTTCCCCCCCTGTCTGTTCCTCGTTATAAACGAATTCGCATTGTGGCTTTTCTCTGGATCTCACGCACCCTTCCTTTCCAATCTTTACCCGCGAATGGATGCGAGGGATGCTTTCTATTGCGTGTCATCTCCTATCTTTCCTTCTGAGTCCAACTCAGGCCACTCCCCCCTTCAATCGACTCCCAATGCTTTAAACATCCCTCGTCTTTTCTCGGTCCTCAGTCAACCTGCTCGGCAACTCAAGACCCAGACATGAAGCCCCCCCCTCTTTTTCTCCTCTTTTGATCTACTGTGGACTTGCTTTTATCCTGCATCCTAAAGCAGGCGTAGTAGCCATCCTGATCCCTGATCTGAGGGAGCCTCCTTTTTCTGCCTTTAGGCTCTCCATCCCTCCCATTTCCCCTGCAGGTGCCCAAGCCCTTGCATTCGGCAGACTTTCATTGCATTTTTCATTTTGTTTGCCTGATGTCCACCAATTCGCCAAAAATGGCCGGTCCTTCTCCCTCTGCTTTCGGTAGTTTTACACTTTCTGCAGATTTCCCCTGGATTTGTCACTCCATGCAGTTTACTCCCCTTCCTATGCTGTGTTTCTCTTTCCCTTATTGGGATGTCTTCCCCCCTATGGCAGATGTCCTACACCCCTTTCATTTGCGAGGTCTTTGCTTTCTCAGGCTTTCCCACTATACGAATCCTCCAGGGGGTCCTTTCCCTTACAATCTCTCGAGCCTTCTTTTAGTTCGCAATTTTCCCTTGGTTTGCCCCACCACGGGCTTGGCGCCTTACACCATTTCTTGCTGTCCAAATTTCGTTAGTCCCCTATCCGGGAACGTTCCTATCCAATCATTACTCTCCTTCACGTGACTTCTGTAGTGGAATTAGCGTCCTCTAATACAAGTGACATTGGTTCTTAGATTACCAGGGGCCAAGTCTGATTTTGCCCGCGATTCTTCTGGATGCTCACACCTTTTGGCCCTTTCCATTCACCTTTTCTTCAAACTCTTATGTCCCGTGGACGTGCCAGTCAGAACATAGTGCCTGGGGCTGGACCGATTCCCTTCTTTCCCCCACCCAGTTATCCCCCCCCCCCACCCCACACAGCCTTGCGATCGCACCCCGTGGAACTTAGAAGTGGCCATGATCTTTGCCTTTCCTCCACCGCCACAGTACCGGTGTCTAGACGTATCTTTTCGGTCGCCTCTTTTTGGAGGTCGTCAGCTTTCCACGCTTCTACTGCAATTTCCCCGTCTCCTTTTTTTTTCTCAAACTAACTTCTCGCGCTGATGTCCCTCTCCTCTTTCTGCGGTGCGCCTTACGCCAACAACACAGTGACTATCTCGACCCCTCTCCCTCCCAACTGCGTGCCGGCACCCGGGCCTCCGTAATTGGCCTTGAGCGATCGCGCGTTTCCGCTGATCCCAGTTAACTTACTTTCGCAACTCCCATGGTGACCTCCCCTTTTTTCAGGGATACGGCTTTTTCACAAGCCCTTTTTTATGTTCTTCTGCCCCCACCCTTTCTTTTCTTGGTTCTCCACCATCTCCCGCCGATTCATCAGATCGTGCTGTCCTTGCCCCCCAACTTTTTCAAAACTCCTCCGCCCTCCTCATATTTTCCCTGTTCGGCCGCGTTATCGCCCTTTTACCTCCCTATCCCGAATGTGTTTCTTGATTCCCTCTTCGTCGAGACACCTAAAGCTCCACCCAACACTGCTGTCAGTATCCGGCACCCTTCGTCCGTTTTTCGTGAACGTTTTAGGAATCATGAGCTGCCTTTCTTTTCTCATGTCTTCTCTCCTCAAGTCCCATCCGGAGGTACTCCCTGCCCCCCCCCTAGACGAACTTCTTGCCCTTTCACGTCCATTTCTCTGTTTGTACATGTGTCCACGTGGTGGTCTCAACCAAAAAAATCCCTTCGGTGGCCCTGGGCAGTTTGCTTCTTTTTTAGCCCTGCCCTTGATTTCCAACGCATTATTTCCCCCCTTTCCTGAAGTAACCTCTCACTTCTCTTCCAGGGAGTTTTCATTCTCAAACTTTTGGAGTTTTTGCGCCCTCCCCGTTATGACAAGTTCTCCTTCCTCATATCTTGTCCTTTCCTTTTTCAGGCCTTCCCGAAGGAAGTACTTTAACAAAGTTCCGTTCAGCCCCAACTGAACTTACCCTCATTGTCAATGAATCTTTGTTTGAAATTGACCCGTTCGTTTTCCCCCCCCCTCTCTCATAAGCGCTCGGGTGGCCCAAAGTTCGAGTGATTCGATATAACCCTCCTCCCCTTCCGAAACTGGCCGTTTACCTTACTCTGCAGAGATGGTTAAGTTTTCGCGATAAATCCACTTCCCAAATGCGGTCCCCATGGAGGTTGCGGCCCTTCAGTGACCGGAGATCGCCGAATTTTAAACCTGTAATGGTTTCGGGATCTCCGTTTTTCGCAGGAACACGTTCCTCATGTATCCCTTCCCTTTTGGCGCTTATTTCTTTTCCTCTGGTGTGTGGATGATCCGCCACTTTCTCTATCCCCATTTCTGCGCCGCCTTCCTTCTCCAGCTTTTTTTCTTTCCCATCTTCCCCTTCGGCCGAAACACGCTCGACCTGCCCTTTGCAAGGGTTAGATAAGAACTCCCCCCTTCAATCGTTTGAATTTCAACGTTCTTCGTAGAGTTCTTCATATTTCCAAACTAGACCTTTCTCCCACACGAGTGCTTGATGAGTTGAATCTACGCCCAGGGTCAGTGTGCCGTTCACCCCCCATCTCAAAGTCTCCCTCACACTGGCCGGTTAAGTTTTTTTGTAACTTCCATGTGGTTACACGTGGAGTCCTCCTCGGACGTCTTCCATTTAGTTCACCTATTTCTGAATCTCAGGGGCATCTCTGGCTTTTTCATGAGTCTACCTCCATTTGATGGATGCTTTTTTCAACTAGTCCTTTCTCCCGGGGAGAGCATATTCCTCGGTTCTTTTCTCGCTGTCTCGTAACCCCGGCCAGTCGTTTGGAAAGCGCCTTAAGGAATAAACTATCAGCAATTGACTGCACCTTTGAGGAATGTTGGGATTTGAGCCCTCCCTTTTTCCCCGGACGAGTGCTACCTTACCTCCAATCCTTTCACTCCCACTGTCTGTTCTTCTCTTGCGTCCTTCCTCCATCGCTGTCTTCGAGCGAAGGCCATACCTTCGACCAAGGACTCTGCCTCTCTAAGCCCTCGTAGAACCTCTTGACCCTCCTACTTTTGGACCCCCCTTCTGCTCCAGTGTTGTATCCTTCTAGACTTCGATGTCATCAAGGCAGTTAAATTGTCTGGCCTCGTCTACGAACCGGGATGCTGATAATGGATCCTTCCCCCATTCCCACCTTATCGGGGCTTCTCTGTTTTTCCATTGGAGGCCGCACGGATCAACGGTCTCTCGATCGATATGGTCGACCCACTACCTCCACGTTTTTAGGTCAGCATCACGCATCCGGCTGTTCTTTACCGCCGTTCCTCCTCGACCCAAGAAAAAATTGTACTTCACCCTTTGATTTTTTTTTCTTGCCACACTTTGCCGTCGTCCTGATCTAGTCAACCGCGAGGATCCAATGGCCCCAATTAAGGTCAGGCCCGGTTGCCTCTTCGCTGGTTGCGCGGTCACTCTTCTTTTGTGCAGCCGGACCATCGATCACACCGGCAATCTCTTCTTTTATCCTTTTTTCATGGGAAGTTTGGTCATCAACACCTAGGCCGGGAAAGTGGTGCTTTTGTTCCCTTTTCGTGGGCGGGTGAACTACAATAGATTCTACCCTCCCTGCCCTTCGGGCCACCGGTTATTGTGCTGTTTCCGGAGATAGTCCCCTCTTTCCTGCCCCAACTTCTGGGGACCTCTTGTGCCGCTCGCTACAAGAAGGTGTCCCCTAATGACTTGTTTAAGAAGCGCGCCAAAGGCTCGTTTCTGTCCTTCTGAAAACCCAGGATTTCCAGGTAGACCCTCTTTTTCCGGTCCTTCACTGTCCCCTCTTGTGACCAGCCCCCAGCGCCCCCTGTCAGTCCGGGCTGGCCATCAATTTTTTCTACCTTAACTGAAGTCGGGGCTCTTCGCTCTCAACTTTTGAGAATAACGACCGACTCACGCCTGCATTTTTCCGCCCATTCCCCCCTTTTTGATTTGGACTCTCTTCCCCTCCTCTTGTCTAACGAAATGTACCTGATTTCAGCCAATGGGTACCTGTGAGCGAAACGGCCCCCGTGGTGGGCAACTCCATGGTGACCTTGAGGTCAGGCCCTTCCTTTTTCTCTGAGATATTCTTCCCCCTTCCCCTGGAGGATGCTTAAGTTTCTTTTTATGGTCGACGCCGATGCAAGCGGCAATTCCATGGTGTATTCCTTTGCCGACAGTAGTGGATAATCCAAGCTCCTTATATCTTTAAGACTTCTCAATATTGCACTGATAACCCTTTTTGCCCCCGGATCATGACGCCACTCCCTTCCTGCAATCTGGTCATGATGAGGCCGCCCTTTTGCAGGAAAATTTTTTTTTTTTGGATGGGTTAATTCCAGTCCATTCTGGGCCTTGCGCTCCCCTCGTCCCCCTCGCATTCCCCGGATGGAGGGTTGTCTTTTCTGCTTGGCAACGCTAATTTTTCGTTTTGCGGCAATTGAGGTCTCCCTCCTCCATCAACTCATCGCCGTCCCTGCCTCTCCCCCACTCCCTCGATCGTTTTAGGATCCTAATCAAGATCCGGATCCCATCCCACCGCCAATGAGCCATATCTCTTTATCCTCCGGTGTTGTTGTTGTGTCGACTTGCTCATTGCTTTTTGTGCTTAGCCGGATCGTGCAGTCCCCTTGTTCGTATTTTTTCTCCCTCTCGACGATCTTCTGTTTCCCTTCTTCCCTTCGATTGAAATGGATTAGTGCTGAGGGTTTTTCGTACACACGGGCTTGCAGAGATCTGACACTCCAGCCGATCGTCTTTCCTCCGAAATTTCAAAGTGCCGTTTTGAATGTTTCCTGTTTCGTCCCATAGAAGAAAAATGTGGCCTTTCCTCCCCCCTCTGGCCTCCGGTAGCAGATTTCCTCCCTAGTTCCCTTGAGTTTTTTAACTTCTGAGCGCGTTACACGGTTATTCAATATGCGAATGCTGCTTTCGTTCCTTTTGATCTTCTTCCAAAATAACTGACGGTTCCTTTTTCAGTTTTGAGCCGCTTGCCTCTTCGAACTTCTCGGCACCCTTCTTGATCCGTGGGACTTGTCCTTTCCAGGCGCTCGCTCTGTCACGCCTTTTTTGTTTCCCGCCAATTCACCTCCGCCCCCGGGCTTTTCGTTCGTCACACGTTCCCCCATTGAGGAGGCAATTTCTTAGTACAAGATCGGTTTATTCTATCACCCCCCCCTTCCCATTCGCCCTGAAGTGAAGCGGTCGTCCTTTGTACGTAACGGAAGACCCTGACATTGGATTCTTTGATTACCCTTTCTGAACTGATTTTCCAGTGGACCCCGTTTTTGCTTCACTTGTTTCAATGTTCATTCTTCCGGTCTCCCTGGTACTGGGGTCACTTTTTCTCAGAATATGCCTGGGGACGTCCGACGAAACGATGCACTCAACCACAGCGATCTCCCCCCAGTGTTATTCCCATGTAAGTTGGAAGTTATTTAGCTCTTACCAAAGAACTTTTTTCCGCGTTAGCTATGCGTTCACCCCCCACAGAATAGTAGTGTTTTACCCCCTTGTCCCCTCCTGCATTTCCTCCCTTGTGTTTCAAAGAAACTGTTCGCTTCTTTCCTCATCTCCTCCTTTTTTTCGCGATTTTCCGGCTGCCCCCCCAAACCTCCGACCCGGTCAAGACCAGCTTTGTATCGGGCACCTTCATTTGGCCTGCGCGATTACCTGCTTTCTTTTGTCGAAGGCACCTTGCATTTAGCAAGCCCCACAATATCTCCATGGAAGTCCCCCCCCTGGTTCGTGGCCGATCCTTCCGTTCCGCCGGAGCTTGATGTGCCACAACTTTTTCTGTTCCCATCTCCGCGCGAGCCCTTCTACGGTTCCTAACCCCACCAGTTTACCACCTATACCACTTCGATTGAATGGCGCGGCCGTTTTAGCTCTTTTTATCTCCGCCTCCCCAATTAAAGTTGCTCCTCGGTAAGTTCGCTAAACATAGCGACAACCACTTCGTCGCTTATCCTTGTGTCAGCGCGGTTATGAACTTCCTTTCTGAGATTTAGTCTCAGGTTTTATTCTTTGCCTGCCTCCCTTCCCCCCACTCTGAGGCGGTCCTCCCCAGAGCCAGTCGTCCTATGTAGGTGGTCCCATGTCGCCACCCGGGTGGATGGTCAACCACCACCCAAACCCCCTCTGCGTCCTGGGCCTTGATTTGAGCCCGACCTTGAGCTTTCCCAACGCTCTTGTTACGTTGCTCATCTCCTCTTCTCTTCTCTCCCGGTCTCAAACTTTCCCTCGCATAATACTCTTAGGCCCAAGGATGACCCTGAGACCATACCCTTCCGCCGAATGGACTCCTTCCTCTCTTCATGTTACGTTAACCAATCCTTTCAATGCCCCACTGACACACGGCTGTTTCTCCCCCCACCCTCTTCCCCCTTTTTTCAACCCAGGTTTGTCCCGTCCAACCCTTTTTTCCCAAGCCCACTTGCTGCGGGGGTCAAAAAGTTCGGTTCGACAAGAATCCCGGACCTTTCTTTGAATCTCTAAATGAGAGAGGTTAAGTTAGTCGCTCTCAAAATTGTCCCCCCCTTTCCTTTCCATGACCGTGTTTTCCTCCACTTTCCCCTTCCCTGAGATGCTCCCCCCCCCTACCCCTCTCTGGGGCGCGGCGCCCTGGAAAAAGTTTGCCGCCCCCCTTGGAAATTCGTTCTCCTTCTGGTATCCTTTTTGTGTTTGAGGAGATGATCACCCTGCGCTCCTGTCGGCTTTCCGTCGCGAGAGAAGGAGCCCGCGGGATTTGCCCGACCTCGTGGCAATCTGTTCCCTCCCCCACGCTCTGGCCAGATTTTAAATTGGATTTCCTCTACAAGACTCCCCACAATCAAACGCAATTGGAGCACATCATTTCCGGTCGGTAGATTTAATATTTTCCCCCCCCCTCCCCCCTTTTTGCACCCGATCCCGCTTTTTTTTTGGGGAACTCTTGGTAGAAAAAGGCTTACAAAACTTGACTTTCACAGGGCGTCACACCTCGTGACGTGTATTGCAAGTCTTTTGTTTTTCCTTCCCTGCTTCTTCGGAATGGCTTTCCAAAGTCCGTCCCATGAGGGCCGGTGATTCTCCCGGGGGTCATCAGTTGGATTTCGCAGAGCTAACTCCTTTTTTGATGACATCTTACATACGAGGTCTCCTGGAGAGTCATGTCAGAGGTCGCCCCTTCTTTTTTTTCGACTTACCAATGGCCTTTTGTTTTCCCATCCATTTTCATTGAAACGGACTAAA
>Ga0179593_1465333_pt1 | contig 12127 bp, 16 predicted proteins | sample CZODoug2_1_08_16_FD_185931 | JGI IMG/M metagenome (GOLD analysis project Ga0179593, IMG submission 185931) | Vadose zone soil fungal communities from Angelo Coast Range Reserve, California, USA - CZODoug2_1_08_16fungal (PacBio error correction) | ecosystem: Environmental > Terrestrial > Soil >... | reverse complement strand
GCGAGATTCTGATGGTGTATGGTTTGTTCGACGCCGACGGGTGGGCGGGGTATCCTTTCGCCCCCAACACAGTGTTAAGGCGTTCTGTCATACAGCCTTTTTCCGGTCGTCGAGCGTCTTTTCTCGCGGTCCACCAGACAAACAGCCGGTCCTGAACCCTCTCCGGCCTGTGTTATGCGGGGTCCGGTTTCACCCTTCTCCTCCCCGTGCCGTGGGCGGGCGAAAATAACGTCTGAACGATTTCAGGCGTAATCGGAGAGCTTTCTACAGTACAAGCTTCTGTTTGACGAAGTCTCTTTCTCCCTTCTCGGCGCGGAGGACTATTACATGCACTAAAAACCATTCAATAATTTGATAGAAATGACCCGTGAATTTCCTTGTTAGGGTAGTTTCCCCCATCATGAGGGAAGAGAACATTTCCTCTCCGTGGCCGCTTTTTTTGCATGGCCCGCGTAGGGCGATTAACTGAGGGTCAGAGATTCCGACCTTCCACTAATTGTACTTAGAACATCCCGCCTCAGATAGTCTCAGAATGCGGAGAATCTGTGTGTGACGCGGGAAGAGTTTTTTTCTAAGACAATCCCTGTTCGTCGGAGCCTCTTCCAGCTAGCCTAGATGCTTCTTCCTTAGAGAAAGACTTTTTCTTCACGGTAGAGATGAGACCCCCCCCTTTGCCATGAAGGGTCCATGTTGCCAACACCACTACCCGGCCTGCCAGTGGCATTCTAGAACATGTTTTTTTTACCTTGTCTTCTTTATGAGTCGGAGGATGGGGGAGGAGTCTAGGCTTGCGGTACGGCTTCCGCTGGTTGGTAGTGACTCCTTGGGCGTTTATTAGCCTCTCTCTTGCTTTTCGAAGGAGATAGGCCGTTTTTCAGATACCCAGGTCATCCCAAACGAAATGGTTTTTGTTTGTCCTTTCCGCGCGGAGCTCCCGTAAGATTCACACATCTGCCAAAAATTTAACCCTGGTTTTTGCGTGGTTTTCTAAGTTTCCCCAACCTGCCCCCACACGTATGTCCCGACCCCCCTTTAGTTCCGCGGATTCTGGGTCCCACTTCATCCGCGACGCACCCGGTTCCCCATGGTCACTTGCCCAAGGTTTGTCCCGAAGTGCTGGTTGCTGGCTTCTCTTTTAGGATGAAAGGAGAGCTTCAGAACGTCATCTTTCCTTTCACTCTTTTTGTGATGGTAAAGGGGACCAGTGTTCACCATTTCACTCCCCCCCCTTCGTTCTGATACATGCTTCCCCCCTTTTGCTCTCCTTTTATTCTCCCCCGCCGCCCTGGCCTGAATCAGGAGGCCTCTGTTGAACACCGACCCCCGCTTAAGACGAGTACTAACTTTCTGCCCCACGAAAGAGGAGGCCTTCTCTTTGCTTCTCGTGCCGCCCAGCGGACCATGCAAGTAAAGCAAAGTATACCGTCGGTGGGCCACCCGGCGGCCCCCCTTATAAACTGGTTAGTCCCCCGTCTTTCCACTTCCTTTGGGCACGCGGCACGGATTAGGACAATCATCGCTGGATTTTTGCCCCTTTGGGTCTCCTTCGCGGACGTCTGCAAATTTCGGACCTCCCCCGACCCCCTCCGCCGGGTCCTTAGGCAATCGAACCACTTTGTAGCATCCTTTTTTTCCGCGCCATTCCTCCTCGTCCAACTTCAAAGTTACGCACTTCCCCTTTCACCGACTGTGCTCTGTGGCTGAACTTTGCAAATGTGGAACAGTTCCTATCTGCGTGCACGGGTTTAAGAACGCGGAGTCATCCTTTATTCTCTTCTTCTCTCGAGACTTCCTGTGCAGCGCTCCTTCGGCGCACTATCAGTTTCTTCCGCCTTCGGCCAGCCGCCGTGATTACCATTCAGCTTTAACGATCATGGAAGCTGTTTTACCTTTAGCTGAGGAAAGCGAAGGAGTCTGCCTCGATCCTGGAGTCTCCCTTTTTTTTTTCTATGCTTCTTTTTTTTTTTTTATTTGGATCCACGGAAGGTGACCAGCATAAAGCGGCTTTATTCGTTCCTCCCTCTTTGTTAGGAGGTTGAAAGAACCAGGTTTTGCTGGAAACGCCCTATCTTTTTCCCTGGCGTGTTGACTCTGCTTCGTTTTCCTGATGCCGGGACAGCCTCTTTTATGTGGGCCTTAGGTCACTTGATTTTTTCACATTCTTCCCCCCCCACAACTTCAGTACGCTCCTTACGTGGTGTTTTCTTGGATCTGGACACGAGGCGGCAAGCCCCTTGACAGATTTTTTCCATTATGGTCGTTTTCGATCGGGGGGGGCCTTGACATCTTCATTCAGTCTTTAATTCCCCTCTCGGTCCGAGGGAGGGCCCCCCGTCTGTCCCTCTGGCCCCGGCCAGTGCGCGCCAGCGGTCAAAGGAAGTTTTCCTTCCTTTCTGAACCAAGTTCTTCTTTTTTGTCACTTCTGTCATGTAGACTTCCACCATAGTTCTGCCCGCTTCTCTACTCTGCCAAGCCCGAGCCCTCTTAGCAGGGGTGGATGACGTGATTTCCTCGCGTGGATTCTTTACCTTCCGTTTTCCCTATATTCCTGGGAAGAGTAAGACCTGAACTGCGTAGAGGCTTAAGAATTTCGGCCGCTCTGCGGGTTCAAGTCCAGAGAGCTCCCCCCCCCTCCTCTTTTCACCTTCTGGCATCGGGGGCCACTCAGGGAAGCCTGACATTTCCTTCTCTTGTCCCCATGAGGTACAGTAGAGCTCTGCGGGCCAGCGGTTTCGATCTCGGAATAGCGGTCGCGTCCGTCCCCCGTAGCTTGGTCCCAAGGCCCGTTTTTCATCACCACAGAGCGATTGGGTAAGCTACTATTCTTTCTTCCTTGTTTTATTCTCCATTCCGGTGTCCGTTAGTCTTCTTTCCTCCGAGTGCAAGCCGGCGTCTTCCCTCCGGGACCTTTTCTGACTTTGACGCGCTGGGTCAGATTTCTTCCCCCTTCTTTTTCCCTCCTCGTTTTGGTTTTGTCCGAGGCCCTCCCTCTGACCAAAGTCTATTTCCTTTTTTTCCCCCTACCAGGTACGGGCCATAGCAGAGCCCTGAGGAGACCAGCCCTACCCAGCCCACAGGCTGGGCCCTCTTCCATACTTTCCCGAGGATGCATTATTGAAACAGTGCCGGTTTTTCCTTTCTCACCCTGGTCCCGTGGACACCCGCTACGGTGACCCGCTTCAGAGATGACTTCTTAAGTCTGCCTCCCTAAGTTCTTTACTTACCCTTGTTAAAGAGATGAGGTCTTACCTTCTTTACCCTGTCTTTTTCCAGCACGACAGCGCAATCTCTCATTGAGAGGGAGCTCGATTCCTGGCCCCCTTATGAGCGCGAGCTTTTCTTCCGCCGCCTGTTCCTTCTGCGACCGCCCTATTTCTGCACCCGGATTTTTTTCCCCCTCCCCTTAAGGTGTTACCCTGACTTCCCCATTTTGACTTTCTACTTTCCCCGGTTTCTTTCTCTCTCTTCCTTCCTTTCCTCTGCATGGTGTCCGGTCTCCAGTGAGTAACCGGTCTTCTCCTCCTTTCTCCCAGCCATGGCCTCTGTTGACACCTCTGGCGAGCCCCTTTTTTTGGCCCCCCGTGGCCGCTGCCCGGGGCCAGCTGCCGCCCTCGACCGAGCTTCGGAGGACGAAGCCTTTCCCCCTTATCGTACAAGCCCTCTTCTTCGTACCCCTGCCTTACATCCGCCTCTTTCATGTTCTTGGCCGCCCCTCCCCTTCCAGCAGCAGGATCGTAATTCACGGTTTGCCGGCCGGTTTCAAGTCCCCTGGGCGCCGTGTTCCTTTTTATTTCCCCGTCTAATTTTCAAGAAATTTCTCCCTGTCTTCTTCCGACAACTCCCCACAAAAGATTCCGTTTCCTCAGTTCTTTAAGACTCTGTGCCTCCCGTTAGTTCAGGACTCCCTCTCTCCGATGGATTCGGCATCCTTTTACCGGCCTCGTCGACCGTAGACTACTGGGCTCTACTCCTGTTCTGTTTGCTGCCTTTTGTCAAGCTTTTGGCCATAGCTCTTGTTTTCTCGTCCCTTGATCTTTCCCTCGCCTTCGACAAGGCGATAATTAAAGGCGTTGGCCCCGGAATTCGTCGCCGTCCTAATGTCCCCCAGCTTTTAGTTGAGTGATAGGAATCTCTACCCCTTGTTACCCCCTCTGGTCGTCCTTTCCAACGCGAAAAATGGGACAACTTATGGACCCCCCTGTTTCCCCTTTCTCCCCCTGTCTCTACCCTTTGTCTTCCCGTTTTCGTTGGCCCCCTTTCGGCCCTTCGCCGCTTTTCCTCACCCCCAGTGGTTACTTTGTTCCGGACCCGACCCCCCTTGCTTTTCTTTTTGCGGTTCTGCCCCCTCGATTTTTCGCCCCCTTTCCCCTGCCCTTTTTCCCCAGAGGCGCAGCATCTTCCTCCAGGAACGTTTTTCACCTTTCCCCCTTTCCCTGACCCTGAAGTGTTCCTTCCGTTGCTCCCCCCCTTTTTTCTTTCCCCCGCGTTTTTAGCTGGTGGCCCAGGAAATTGGCTTTCCGAAACTGCTTTTATCCGCTGCGGCGCCTTATGAGAAACGGGTCCTCCTTCCTCATCTTTTTCTTTAGAAAAGCTTCCCGTCCTCTTGGCAAGCCCCCTTTTCTGTTTCCTTTCTTGTGTATAGTCTTCCCCTCTACTCACGCTCTTCCAGGGTCGGCGGCCTTAAAGCGATCAACTGGGATGGATAGAGACCTTCAGTGTTTTGTTGAGTCGATGAGCCGTCCGGTCTGTCCTGACATCCAGCCCCCCCAGCTTACCCTCCCGCTTCGTGCGGCAAGAACTTAGCCGTTGAGATACTGACCCCTCTCGTCCAGTTTTCACCAGAACTTTTATTTTTTCCCTTTGCTAACTACCTTTCCCAGGTGTCAACCTTGTTTTAAGCCTTTTTCTCTGGCTTTCCGTTTCGCAGCATCCGCGGCAATGGGTCTTAAAGAGTAAGGGGACCCCCGGTCTGACTGGATTTTCCCCCCTCCCTCAAAAGTCTTGATTGCTTTCGGTCCCTCTACTGTTTCTGTTTGCCGTCTCGTTCGCCACCCTTTTTTTTACCCCCCGCCTTTGCCTGGTGCCTTCGCCGTTTAGGCACTTCACGGCAGATTGGAGAACCCGACACCTTAGATTCTCCTCCCTCCCTTCGACGAACCAAAGGCTGTTTTCATGAAATAACTAGACCGGAAGACCCATCCCCCCCCTCTGTACCTAACTCCACTGTAATTTTATTCCCCTGCCACTTTCCGGCAGTGTAGTTAGATTTGAAACCATGTCCAGGTAGACCTGGCCCCTTCTTTTTTCCAGAACTTCCCCTGACTTTCTTTTTGATCGATTTTCTTCTTATCCAGTCCCGCTAAGCCCTCCGGATGGGAGGACACATCCCTTTCCAGCACTTCGATGTACAGGCTGTGACGTTCCTATTCCGACTCTGCTTGCTGGCCATTGCCCTTTCGTCCCTTAAGGAGAACGGTCTCCCCTCTTTGCCTAACCGGACCCGTGAAGCGTGTTCTTCAAGAGGAGGAGCGGCCTTTCTGGACTCTCTTATTTAGACCCGGAAAAATCTTTTCTCGCGTTTACCCCCTTTGTCATGGCCTTACTTCACCAACGATTCCGCCGTAATGGGTTTCTTCTTTACCTCCAAGGTTCTCCATTTTATCCGCGTACGCCCTCCCGCCAGGTAGGATGCCACGTGTCCTGGGTGATCCGTGGTTCTACTCTCTTGACAAGGTTAACCTCCTTTTATGGTTCCCCACGCCCATCCCTTCTTTCTCCGCTGCAGCCAAAACTTGAGATTCTTTTCATTGACCGATGTTTGTGCTTTTCCTTCCCTGCACCAAAGTAGATATATCCTGTGGCTAGGGCTGGAGGCCCTGGTCCCTCCTGCCCTTTTTTCGAAGTATTACTAAGTCACCCCCAAACCTCTTTTGATTCAAAATCAGCACCCTCTCTGCTCTCTCTTCCCCCTCCCAGACTATTCTTTTTCCCCTCTCACCCCATATTTTTTTTTATCTTTGATGATTCTCTCCTTAGATGGTGTAATGTGGAGGAAGCAGTTAGGGATTGAAATTTCCTTGTCGAAAACCCGTCTCTGTCCCTGTGACAGCCTCTCTGGTCCCTTGTTAGAGCATTTTTTGCGCTTTTACCCAGGTCCCCCCAAGAGGTGAAAAGATTTGCCCCGCAGCGGTTTTTGTCCCGGAAATAGCTCCCCCTCCTTGAGTGCTGCGGTCCGTCCCCACCTTTTCAAGTAGTCTCCCTGATTACTAGGTTATCCCTGAAAGCTTTTCTTTTCCCCCCCCCCCCCCCCCCCACCCCCCCCCCCCCCCCCCCCCCCCCATGCCCTTTCCGCCCTGCTCCTGTTGCCGGCTCTCTCGAGGACTGACCAAAATCCCCATGACACACGATCCGTTAGTCGGCATGACCTTGTTCAACTAGCTTCTCCGCTTTGGGGAGCGCAGAACTCAGAGCTGGCCGACTTCCAACTACGATCGACTCGGTGTCCTCACCAGCGTAGGCCTGTTGCACAATATTTTCTCAGCTCGACGTTCCTCGTGTAATAGAAACTTCATTTCCCCATCTACTTCGAAGTCATTTGATCTGTCAAGGAATGTCTCATCTCCTGTATTTTCGCTTTCGGGTTAAGAAATACTTTTCTCCGGTCTTTCGCCTCACATATCAGCTCTCTCCGTGCAGCTCGATCCTCTTCAACGAGCAGTTTTCGTCAACTTCTCCCAGGTGAATAGAAAGGAAGATTAATCTTTTTCCCCCCCCCCACTCCCCTACCAGGAAGTTCCCTTTTTAACTGCTTCCCTCAACCCATTTGTCCCTTTGACGTTCCTTTTTTCTTTGATGGGTCTGTTCTGGAGGCGGGTGGTAATGAGCACCCTCCTGTTTTTCGTCACCTCCTGGCGGGCCCTCGAACTCCTTTTTCTATTCTTTTTCCTTCCCTCGGCCCTTTTTTTAAGTTCCGATTACCAAACTGGACCAACTTTGTCCTTATTGGTTTATTCCTATGAGGCGGGTAAGAGGCCCTGCCCGATACTTTTCACCCACGACGGCCCCCCCCCCCCCCCCGTTTAGGAGTGTTTTGTTATTTTTTCCCCCCCCCCCCCTAATAATGGTCCCCCTTCTCCTACTCGTCCCCCCCCCCTTTCCTGGGCAGCGGATGGCTAATATCCGTACCTTCGGGTCCCCCCCCCCCTATTTTCCCCCTGGTCCAATCTTCTCCCCTTCTGTACGAAGTCTTGCGGTTGCTTTCCTGATCTTTTTCGGATCTACCTTTCGTTATCTGCCCCTCCCAATTCAGAGTTACGGTAAAGGTTGGTGGGTTGTGTGATGGTACCTGTGGGGTTTTTTTTTTTTTGTTTTTTGGTTGTTGGTTTGGGTGGGGATGGGAGCTGACGCTCCTTTTTCATCTTTCCACCCCCCCCCCCCCCCGGTCTTTCCTCTTCCCGATTCCCCATTTTTCTCTGTTATTTTATCCCCCGAACTGGAGACCCAATAATTCCGCCGCGAGCCACTCTCCGTCCACCCCTCCTCTCCTTCCCGACAGCCTGGCCGACCGTTTTAGGCCAAGACCCTTCTTCTCCTTTCTCCCTTGATGCTCGCGCCGGGATCCCGCAGTCCAACTACAGGTCCATTTTTCCCGTCTGGCCCCCCCCTTCTGACACGCCTGTGATTCAACCTGTTCTTCCAACCGTTTCCCCTTTGCCATTTCCTTTCCACGGGCACCGGTTAGCACCGGTATGGACATCCGGAGCCCCGCTTTTTCCCCCGGTCTGGTCGGGGTGCACCCCTCCCTTCTTCCTCACCCCGCACCCCTCAGCCCTTTCCTGTGTCGTTCGGCCATCTTCACCACTGTTTCCGCCGATTTTTTCGCCACTTCCTCCGCTTTCAACGCCACTTCCCTCCCCCCTACACTCGAGCCTGGCGCGTGGAGAAAGTGTCCCTCTCGTTTGAAGTGCATACGGCGTTTCCCCTTTTCCTCCTCCTGGTTCACTCAGTTTTCCTCCGCGGCCCTCTCATCATACTACCATCTTGGTGAAGCGCCCTCGAGAATGCAAGGCCACAGCTGCAAACGAACTTGATGATAATCCCTGCTCGTCTCTTTCCTTCTTCTTTAACGACCCAGAGTCTCTTTCCCGCGCTTTTTTTGCCCCGGAGTCTTTTTCATCGGACCCCTTTAGTTCGAGCGGGAGGTAAAAGAGGAGGCCAGCTCAGTAACCATTTGTAAAGAGGCCCTCCCTTATCAATAAGAACAAGGGGTCGAGGATTGAACGCCACAGGGAGTAACCTGGAACTTTCCCATTTTTTACCCCCCCAGAACAACAATGTGGGGGGCCCCCAACCCCCCCCCGGCGGGCAGTCGGAGCGACCCTGTTCTTTGCCCCTCTTCCCGGCCCTTCAAGCGAGGGGCCTCCCCTGGCGGAACCTCCCGGACCCTTACCCCACCTGGAGGACACCGTGCCTCCTTGTGAGCCTGATTTTCAACACCGAGTGCGGCCAAGACCATTGAAGATGTTTTAGGGAAAGGAGCGCAGACCTCCCGTAAGATGCCGGGAGGAGTTCTTCTCTTTTTGCCAAGCTCTTAGAGGGCTTTCCCCATTTAGACCGGCACACGCCTCCGTTGGCTAGCCTCCGTTTCCCCCGACGGTCCCTTTCATGTATCAACTGAGGGTAGGAGGTACTTGTCCTTAGCCCTCCCCCCCAATTCTTCGGCATCCGTCGAGGCCACCTAAAACCGCCTTTGTTCCGGCCCGTAGAAGGGGTTGGTCACGTAGAGGTCCGCCCCCTTGTTGATCTGTTCCCCCCCCAGGTCCTTGTCCGACTAGGCCTTTTTCGGATAGAGAAGGACAGGGAGGTTCGCCAGCTCGCGCTCGTTTTCCCCCCCCCCCCCCCGTGTTCCCAATCCCTAGCTGCCCCCGCTACGGCATCGTTGGGTCTCGTCGAGCCTGCCCCTACCCGGTTCCTCATTATGGGCCCTCGTCCGCATTGTGAAAAGCGAGTTCCCGTCGCGCCTGGGAAGCGCATGACTTCCGGCCATTCGTGCCTTCTTGCGCCGTTTGACCAGTAGCGGGTGTGCACCGGCCCTTTGATCCCCGCCCCACTTTACGGGTACTCCTGCATTGTTAAGTGGAGATCTCCGATTCTTGTGCCTCGTATTATTTCCTTCTCGAGAGCAGGCGATGGACGCCGGACTTGGTAGGTTTTTCGTAACGAGAGATGGAGGGAGAGCCCCTCTACTTATATTTAATAATCCTTTTTTTGTTTTAGATACTCTCAGACAAAAAGCGCAGACGAGGGTACAAGGTTGGCGGCCGCTCGCTTCATTGGTTTTGCCCGAACTACGCGCCCACTTAATTGTCGTTTTTGGGGGACGGAAGATCTATTCCCTTACGGACCTTGGCTTCAGGCTTTTTGGGCCCCCGGCTTTTTTTTTTTCATGAACAGCTGTGGCCCTCCTTCGTGGTCGGCACCGAGTCCTTTTCCTAGCTCCTGCCGCTGGCCGCTAGCTCGACGTACGGACAAAAAGCGCTGCGTCGGCCGCTGACCTTTTCCTCCCTCTTTTACGAGGCCCGCGTGAGGCCAGCGAGTGGGCGTTTTTCGCGCGGGAGCAAACCGGCCGACTCAGCTGCTGTCGCCGCCTGCTCCCCCATTTGATCTCCTGACCGCCATATCGAAGGCCTTAACATCCTACGGCGGCGGACCTCGTCCAGTCATCCCGCTGGAGACTCCTTGCCAGGTCTTGCGCTATAAGAATGCTTCGGGAGGGGTCTCCAGGGACTTTCCCCTCCTGAGCCCTGACCCCAATTTTTTTTATTAGTTTTTTTTTTTTTTTCACCCATGAAAGTGTTGAGTAGGGGACACTGGCTCGTCCCGTCTTGGACTTTTCCTTTCCGTTGCCAGCTTGTGCCGCCCTACCTTTAGGATGGCACTAATGGACTTCTCGTACCAGTGCCCTCCTCGTTACAGCTTGGCCGCCCCTCCATTTTCTTTGGGCCGCCTCGGTGTCCGCACCTCCAGGACACGTACTTCACGGGGTTTCCCCTTTTTCTCCGCTAGTTTCATCGTGGGCCCATAGGAGGAGCCCCCCCACGCATTCATTCCCCCGACCCGGTTCTCCGAATGGTTTCCTCCCCCAAGAAGGAAAAAGATTGCATGCGTTACTACCCGGTGGCGTTTAGCATGAATACAGTTTTTAGTACGGCAGTCCATCCGCCGGCTGGATGTTGGCGCGTCGTCCATTCTTTTTCCGGAAGTCGCACGCCCGGTGATTTCTTGATTAGTTTCCGCCAAAGGCTTCCCCCCGCTAGTGGTATCGGCCATGATCCTGGCCAGCGCGTCGAGCTTTATACTCTTCTTCCGAGGCTGAGACTGGCTGCTGAGCTTTATTGGTCGGACCCCCCTCCGGTAGTCAGGGGGGGGTCTAGAGCCTCGCCTCCCTGATGTCCCCCAGCTGTAGTCCCGGTGCAAGACGGATAGAAATGCGCACGACTGCCCATTTTTTCTCCCGACATGTCGAGAAGGTCTTTTCGTTCCCGTTGGCGTTGGACCGCGGCGGCATTGCGCAGAGGATTCTTAACAGCTGGCGATGCCGAAACGGACACGCTGCTGGGAGTGTTCTTTTCGGGCCTTTGACGATGTGCGCCCGGCCCCAAAGAGCGGAGTTTTCGTCGTGTGCCGCCTCGGAGGCCCAGACTTTGTTTCCCAGTTTTTTCCACGTGCACCATGAATTTGAGCGGTTTCCAGTTGACCAATTTTCTCCGTTTAGGACCCCCGGGTTGGCCAGGCGACCCTTTGGTTCGTTTTCAGGAAATGCCGGTATGGCTGGCCGGAGAGATGAAGTTACAATAGTTTATTGCCCCGTACCCCGTTCGGCCGCGTAGGGCTTTGCCCTCCTTGTGCGGCTCGGTTTGTTTCTCGCTGAACGAACCTCGCCTCGCTGCGCGATTCCCCCGACTCACCCCTGGGCTCCCTTGAGAGGTAGGCCTTGTTTTGTATAAGCTAGGCATTGAGACATTTTGGTTCGGCGACCCCACCAGGCCCCCGGGACAGTCCCTCCGTCTTCCCTCCAAGATCGCGTGCGCCCTCACCCCGATCGCGGGCCAGCAACCGCGTTTGTCCCGAACGTGTGACGAAGGGGAAAAAGGGTCCCCACGGTGCAGAGTTTCTGCGGATTTTTTTTTTTTGCCTCCGCGCCCGACACTGGGGTCGCGGTTTTTTCGGTGTGGACCAGGCTGATGGCGCCACAACGCGACACGGTTTGATTTCTTGGCAGCGATTTGGTGAGGCTCTGGCCGCGTCCGCTCGCCGCTGACCCAGCTTTCAGGTGAAGTAGCTTGTAGGCGGCCCGTAGCCGTGCAGGAGTCCACGTCGCGCCGAAGACTCCCCCAGGGCGGGCACGAACCAGGCTGGTGCGCGGACCTCCCGCCCTCCCCGTCTAGCCCAGCCAGACCGCCTGATGTTCGGATCTTTACGTGCACGGGCGTGGGGAGATGTGGCACCCCGAGTCAGCTCACTTGCAATTCTCGACCTTTTTGACCCTTTTTTTTCCTCTGCGCGGCGTGCGGATTCCGTTTAGATTACGTCCGGCGTGAAGCACGTGAGCTTGACAATAAAGATGGCCTTCCGGTTTTCTTTCCGGCTTGCGCGTCCACTTCGGCTACGGGGCTGGTCCCTAGTGAAAGGGGAGAGTATGACCCGAGGAGCCCTCTGGGCCGACCCTGGCTATCGTGTCGCCAACCGCGGCGGAGAGGCTGTAGGTAGCTTGACTTTTCTCTTTTCCTTACGGCAACGGGATACGCTGAACCTGGCCCTGTCCAAGCTAAACGACCGGGTTCAGGTGATTGAAGGTCCTTCGCCGTCCCGGGAGCGTCTTTCACATTCCTGTGGTTATAGCCGATAGTAAGCGTCCTCCCTATGGCACTTTTTCACTGACGGTCTGTCCAAGAGGCTTCGTGAAGTGACACCCCTATCCTAACGCGAAAGGCCATGTGTGTGACTGTTTTTCTCTCTCAAACAGGCGTTACTCGGCAAGTTCTTTAGGGCCATTCCTGTTTTTTCTCCGTTCTTACTTCCGCAGCCCGCCGTTACCCTCTCAACAGTTTTTTTCTTTTTTAAACCT
>Ga0179593_1454538_pt1 | contig 12127 bp, 26 predicted proteins | sample CZODoug2_1_08_16_FD_185931 | JGI IMG/M metagenome (GOLD analysis project Ga0179593, IMG submission 185931) | Vadose zone soil fungal communities from Angelo Coast Range Reserve, California, USA - CZODoug2_1_08_16fungal (PacBio error correction) | ecosystem: Environmental > Terrestrial > Soil >... | reverse complement strand
GGGCTACTGCCCCCTATTGCCAATCCCTTTCCCCCCTCCCCCCCTCCCCTCCACCTTCTCCTGCATTCCTGGTAGTCCAATCGCTCTCTTTAATAGACCTGATTAATCCCGCTTTTCCCTCTTGATCCTTTTTTTTAACCTACGTTCTTTTCTCTCTTTGGATTCCTTTAATTATCTTTTCCCCCACTTGACCCCCCTGTTTATACCTGTCCCCGTCTTTAACTTTTATTCTTGGTTCTTGCTCACCCCCCCATTTATGCCTAGGCACAATACCATCCCCTGAACCTTTACATGGCTCCTTCCCCCCCTTCAATCAAACTGATGGCTTTTTCAGCTTTTTCCCCCTTTTCCTCATTTTGGTCTCTCTGTTTTACCAACCATAATTTTTGATCATTGTTGGTTCTGCTCCTCCCATTCCAAGATATCGGAATTAATGGCCCAACGAAGTCCTTGTTATCCCCCCTCATCATTCCAACATCTTTTCGGTCCCCCCCCCTTAGGTCCGGCCCCCTTTCCTTTTCATCTTCTCCTATTGATCCTACTCACCCCTTGACAAAAACATTATTTTTCCTCATCAGGTGATGCCATCTCAACCTAAGTTCTTTTTTTCTCTTGGAAGTTTTCCAAATCCCTTCCTTCTTTGGCCAATTTTCCCCCCCTTCCCTTTTGAGTGTGTTTCAACTTGATACGTTTTTTTCAGAACCCCTTTTTTTTCCAGTTCCCCCTCTTCACCTTTCCTGTGAACTTTTAACCAAAAGGTGTTCCCTCCCCATCAGATCCCCTTTCCTATCAAACAATATGCCCTATGTTGCCCCTCACTTAACTGGATCCCTAACCAAGCATGGACAATTCAAGTCCAACAATCTTCCTGTACACCCCCTTTTCCCCCCCACCCCGTTTTTTTGCTGGTTTTGCTGTTTTATATATGAACACTTTTCCTCTCCCTCTTCTTTGGCACTTTACAGCCACAGGCCAGCATGTGTTCACTTTCCCCCCCCTACCATGACATAATCCACAGGATCTTCTGGCCATGTCTTACCCCTCTCTTTTGTTGTGTTGCCCCTTTCCGATGTCCTTCTTTTTCCAACTTGATTCCCCCCAATTCCCCTTTCCCCCCCCGCTTCCAACTTGTAGTTGTGTTCTTATGTTATGGCACCCACACATCCTCTCCTTCCCTTCCTCCTGGCAGGTCTCCCCCCAAGACCTTCGTTCCTGTGCGATGAGATTTATGAGTTTCTTATTGGTTATGTTCCCAACGCACCCTGGACCTTTTCCCCCCAGTCGTACCCCCCCCTCAATATATATATTTTCTCCCCTCCTGTGTTTTTTTTTATCTCTGGGTGTAATGGCTTTGCTCTCCCCGTTTGCTTCACATACCCAACTCCCACCCCATTCACATTCTCTCTCACCTTTCTTTTCACTTTTCCTTTAGCCCCTGCTTTTTGATGCCCTTCAGTTTATCTCTGATTGTGGTGACCCCATCCAAGAAAGGAACACCTAATCTATTGGTCCCTTTGTCATTGTTTCATTTTAACCTCACAGTCCCCATCCCTTTTCACCCCCACCCCACTCTCAGCTCTCCCCCAGACTTCTTTATCTTTTGTTCCTTTTCTTTTTTGATTTTTAACTTCACATGCTGGGTTTGGAGGTACCTGCCCAGCTGGCCTTTTTTTCAAGAGGCCCTTGTTCATCTATATTTTTTTTTTTTTTTTTTGTCCCCAGCATTTTTTGCACCCCTCCCCACTGTGTGGTACCTGGTTACTACCCTTTTTTACTTTCCTTTGCCCCCATTCTTTTTCGTAAGCTCCAGTATTTAACCCTCTGTTTGCATTATGGTTGGATCGGCAAATTGATTTCCCTTTAGACTCCCCCCCATTTTTTCTTTAACAGATCATTGCCCTATGGGGTGAAACTTCAACCACTTTTTTTTTGACCCCCCCCCCCCCCCCCCTCCGGGATCACCATTCCACACTCCCCCTCTCGTGGACCCTTTTTTTTGACCCCCTCCCTCTATTCTTCCCTTTTCCCCCCCTTTCACGAGTCCAACAATACCCCCATTAGTGAGAGGTCACACCTGATCTAAGGAGATTTGTTTGTCATGAGAGCTGAGCCTGAATTGGGCTTTCAGCTTTTCCTCTTTTCGTTTTTTTTCCCCAGTTTTGTTCCCCTTCTTTCATCTCTTGTGAGACCAGTCCGTCGTTATTACCCTATTTCAATTCCGTGCTTCCTTAAAGTCCTTTTCCCAAAAACACTGTTGTCCCACATTCGGTTTCATCTTCCCTACCTGGATGGATTCTTCTACTGGTCCACCCTGACACAGACCACCTTTGCTGCAGCTGTTTTCCTTTCACTTAAAGATTCACCCGATATTTTCCGATGTCTCCACATTGGTTGTCTCCAACCCCACCCCCCCTCCTTATACTGCCATTTGCCCAATTTTTATTCCCTTTCTCCTCTCTTGGGGGGGGAACCCAACCCCCCCAAAAAACCCCAAAAACAACTTATATCCCCCCCCATTCAAAGACAAGCCATCACTTTCCTTATTCCCCCACCCTTGATCGGTCTTGAACAGTGATGATTACCTCCTGGGCTATTTTTTACCTACTACAAAGTAATCTTCGTGTACTTTGAAGGAATGATTACTTCGTGGGACCCCCTTTTTAATTTTTCTTTGCACCTTTCTTCCCCTTCTCAAATCTCGATCTTTTACTACTTATCCCCCCCTGTTTTGTTTTTTCTCGCGATTTGCCCCTACCTATTTGCCCATTCCTTTTTCCCACTAATCACATCTCTTAATTAATGGTAGTTTCCCCCTTAGCTAGAGTAAAAGCACTTCTTTTCATCCATCTGTCCCACTACTCTTCCATGTGGTGTTACCCTTCCTTAGTTTTAGAGATTTCTTTTTTTTTTACTTGTCATCTATCTTTTTCACTTGAAGTCTTCCCCTGTCCCCATGTTTCTAATTACCAATTTCAGTAGATTGGGGATTTCTCACCCGACTACTCCCTTGTCCCAATAAATTCTTTGACCTTTTCTGATCTGACACCCTTGCAATCACCATTGCTGGCTTCCTTTCCCTTCTTTCAACTTTTCCTCCTTTTCTTCCGTCGTGTTCCCCACCATAATTTTGACTCATTGTTTGTTTCCCCCTTTCCTCCACTTCCTATACTAGAGAAGTGAACCCTAGCCTTACTTTTAGAACTATTCTCACCCCAGGAGGTGGCGTCCACCCAACACTTAGGTTCCTCCCTCCCCGTTCCTCTTTTTTCCCTTTTCCCCCCATTCTTGCTCTTCTCCATTTTTCCAAAAACCCCCCCTCTCCTTCATCATCAGTGCTGCCTCACCCTCCTTTCAGGGGTTAATATTTAAGTTTGTCCCTTCTTTCCTCGGGACTTTCCCCTTTGACAGTGTCACCTTCGGTTGATTTTTTGCTTTTCCTTTCCCCCGCCCCCCCTGATTTTCACACCCCAAACTTGTTTTTTCTTCCCCCAATTCACCAAGGATCTGTTCCATAAAACCGTTTCCTAATCCCCCTTCCCCTCCTCTCCCTTTCCTATCCCCCCCTATGCCAAACTTCTTTGTTGCCTACCTGTACCTCCCTACTCCAAATCATGGGAACATTTTCCCAGTCCTTCCCAAAAGCTCTTAACCGGTCCCCACCGTTGGTTTTTGCAGCTTTTTCCTTCTATCCCCCAAGAATCTTGAATACCCAGCTGGGGCCATGTCCTCCCCCTCCTGCTGTTGGACTACAAAAACCCACTAAATTCCCTCCTCACCAGGCCCTTCTTTGTTATTCATGCTTTCCCATCTGAGTGGTTGGGGTGAAATTGATTTTTATTGTTAAATGATCCCAATCCCGTTCACACAGATAACCTTTTTTTGTGTTCTTTTTAGTTTCCCCCACCCTCGAAGATCCTGAATGCACCATTGCAGGCTCTTCACCAAGTCCATCAGGGTCAGTTTCTGAGATGTATTTTTCTCTTGGTTAGTTCCCACAAGCCCCCCAACTTTTTATAATAAAAGCCCTTTAACCACTACATTTTCCCTACTTTTCTCCCCTCCTCTTGTTGTTTTTTCTCGCGATGTAGGGTGTTTGGACTGTTGCTTTTGATCCCTTTGCTTGGCCACTTCCCCCCAAAATATCACACTCACCCTCATTTTCTTCCCCTTCCCCTGAATTTTCTGAGTCTCCTGCATGACGTCAAATTCAGGAATCGCGGTTTTTCCCCTCCCCTCAAGAAACACCCCAATCCTTGTAATTTTTCTGTCTCATTTTTCCCACTCCATTAATCCACTCCCTTCCACCCCCCCACTTCTTGTCAGCTTCTCACATACGTCCTTTATCTTCCCCTTTTTTCTTTTGATTTTAATCCCACCTTTTTTTCTGTACACCTTTCCCCCGCTGGTCTTCAGAGGCCGTGTTCACGATATCCCGATGAAAACCCACAACTTTTTGGCCTTTTTTACATAATCTTTTACACTTGGTTTTAACTTTCCCTTTTCTTTTATATCTCCGTTACAGTTTCCTTTCCACTTTTTGCCCTTTTGTGGATATTACCTCCTCTGTACCAATTTTTCTGGAGAACACATTTTTACTTTCACATCTCCTTTTGTTACTATGGTGGGAACTGCCCCGCCATTTGGGTTCTTCCCCCAAGCCCTGTCTTTCCATTCACCCCCCTCACCCCCCCGAGATGTGCCCCTTTTCCCCAGAACCATTATATTTTAATTTGCCCACTTCCACCCCTCCCCAAAGTGAGATGGCACTTCCCCTTCTTCTTCCGTAGTCTTTTTGTTTTTTGTCCCTGGTAGATTCTCCCCTCCTTTAGGAGCTGTCAAGAGGTCAATGTTTATTGACCCACTTTTTTTCCCCCCGATGGATGGAATGTGGGGAGACCCCTTCGTTAGTTCCACTCTTTTTCTATCTCTTTTCTGGGATGTAAGGCTCCCCAGACTTCCCCCACCCCCGCGTCCACCAAATTATGTTTTTCTCTCCCACATACGGTGTTCCCCGTTGCAAGCTTTGAACCATGCCTCATCCCCCCCTTTGATTGCGCCTTTTTTTGCCTTGAGCCCCTTTCCAAATTTCCAAGATTTTCTTTCTCTGGGGGCTTCAAGTTGGTTGCCTACAAGCCCCACCGCCTTCCTGCATTATCCATCCCCTTCTGACTTTGCTCCTCTTCAGTGGACAAATTACCTTTTCCCCCCCCTCCAAAGCTTTTCCAACCCTTCCTTAGGCCCCCCTTCTAGAGTTCTTTTTCCCGCTGGATTAAATCCTGTGTATTTCTTTTTATTTGGGAATACTGCCTTCTCCTTTTCAATGTCATCTTCGTGGGCACAGACCTTGTTTCTTGGCAATCCTTGCCGTGACTCCACCCCTTCTTTCTTTCCTTTTACATCCTCCTCTTGTTGTTTTCTTTTTCCTCCCTTCCTATATTTGCCAACTTCCCTTTTTCTGTGACCACATACCTTATCCACAGCTCTTGCAGTACATGGCGCCCCTCGTGATAGATTTAAATAGCATGGATTTCCTCCAGCTTCCACCTCCCCTCTCCCCCCCCTTTTTTTTTTTTTTTTTTTTTTTTTTTTTTTTTTTTTTTTTTAATATGGTGCCCCTTTTTTCAGTTTTCTACTGCTTGGGTTTGCCTTGAACTTACTTTTTCCCCCTGAAGATGATGAATCCTTTCTTCATTTCCCACTTTTTCCGTATCCTTTTTTTGGGGGCTTGCTCCCCACTTGATCCCCTCATGTGCCCCCTTCCATCTTGACCTCTCCAGGCTTCCCCCACCCCTCTGCCAATTCCCCCCATTGATGGCTCATTTTTCCATCTACTTTTCCCTCCCTGTAGTACGCCTTTCACAACCATCTTTGTGCCTATTGTTTGGGCCTTTGCCTTCCCTCCCCCCTCATCCTCCGTGAACTAACGAAGGCTTTTATCCCTCTCCCATCCAACCTTTTTCCTGCCCCAACCTTACTGTAAATGACACCTTTCCTCTTTAAGCCTATCCCATTCTTTCTCTGTCTTCCAGTGACAAACCCCCTACCATACTTTTCCCCTCTTCACTCCCCCTTATTTTTGGACTCTGGCTTGGCATTTGCCTTACCTGACTTGATTTTTACAACTTGTCCTTTTTTTGGTGGGTCCTTTTCTCGTGGCTTGTGGCAGAACCACTGGTTGACATGTTCCCCCATCGTAACAATGGATATTTTCCATAAAAAATGTTTGCTTCCAATGTAAATCCGCTCCCGTCCCCCAAATATGCCCCCCCCACTTTTTTGCCTCTTTTTCACTTTTGCACGATACCCTCCCCCCTTCCCTTCCCCCTCAAGGCCTCAAAAGATATCGAAACCAGGTCCCCCCCAGTTGGTCTGGTTGACAGTTTTCTCCTATGAACACTGCCTCTTTTCCTACCGCGTTGCAATGTACCTCTGCCCCCTCATGTTGTTTCCCCCCCTCACCCCCCCCTCCCCTTACCCATCCATCCTTCTTGGCTCATTTGCTGAAAGAGAGTGGGGTTTTGTACGTTCTTTTCTGTAATGGATTGGCAAATGAGACAATGCCCCGTTCCCCCTCTTAATGGAGTTTTATTTGTTCGGGCAAACACCCTCTCCTACTCCTTTCCTTTGCATCTTTAGGCTCGTACCCTCCCTTCAGGGTACTTTAGATGAGATTATGGTGTGGTTCTCTTTTATGGGAACAGAAACGGGGAATATCACCCACCTTTTCCCCCCCACTACATCTCTCCGTTTCCGCCCCCCCTTCTTTCTTTTTTTTTTTTGAGCGAGATTTATTTTTTTTACTGGGCTTTGAGATCTTTGTCTTGTGCCCCTAACCCTCCTCTCACACCAAACTCTCTGTCTTTTTCCATTAAAACTAATTTCTTGTGAGAGCATGCATGATGTCCACTTGTCATTTGATATCTTCGGATGGTGTCCCTCACAGCTCCCCCCACACTCCTTCATAATTTTTTCCTTCGTTCTCATTTTCCCCCTCCATGAATTCCTTCAATTCCCCCCCCCTCTTTTCGCCGCAGCCCTCCAGTACGGATCTCTTTTTATTTAGTGTTCTTTGCATCCACTGTTTCTTTTTTCTTGACCTTGCACAGTTTTATCCAATCGGCAGTGTTTATTTTATAGAACCATTTTTTTTTTTTCCCACCCTCCCCCTTTTTACCTTGTTTACCATAATTTACTTTCTTTTTGACCGTGGCATTTCACTTTCTCGTCCGGTCCCTCCCCAATAGTTGCACCCTTGGTGGTAGTGGAATTTCTCGGATGTCCCCTATGTAAGACCCCTTTTTTTCTTTCCCTGTGCCCCTTTTTTTTCCTAGGGGGGTTCTGTCCCCAAGTGGTTCTGCCACCAAAGCTTATCCCAAAGTCCCACAAAACGCGCGTTGTGACCTGTTCAACTTCAAGTAATCCTTTAGTTCTTCCCCTTCCCCTTAGTCCACCAATTTACCTTGGATTGGTCTGTTCCCCTCCCACATGATGCCTTTGAATAGATTGTTTTTTTGTCCCTTCGGAGCTTCTCAAGAATGGGAAGGAACGCTGACCAGAGCAGTGCCTGTGGTTTACCTAAGTTGGCCCACCTCCCTTTTTTTGATCATGATGAGGGCTACAAAGTCCTTAGCTTTTTTCCCCCCTTATTCTTCTCTTCTTTATGGGATGACGGCAGAATTCCAAACCCCCCCTGATGACCCCCTTATGTTTGCCTTTTCTTTCCACCCTGTGATGGAAAAGTTTGCCCTATGGCCCCCAATGACCTAATCAATTTGATTTGATTTCCTGATCCCCCCCCATTTAAACGCTTTCCCCAGATTTTATTTTTTTGAATTATGGCTGCTCACTTGTTCACCCTCCCACTTTTGCTGCCCCCGGGGAAATAAAGGACCTTCATGCCAGTATCCTCTCTTTTGACCCCCATCTACGCTTCCCCTTAACCCCCCTTACATTGCTTAGGTAACACCCCCCCCTTATCTCGTATGGTACCCCCTTTCTTCCCTCCTGTGTCTTTTCCCAGATATCTATGTATCCACCGTCCTTCCTGAGATTGTCAACTTTCCTGGTTATGAGTGTTTTCCTTGAATGGCTTTGCACCTCTTTGAGGATCAACTTTCCCCCTTTTTTTTTTTTTGAGAGAGATTTGTCCTTCTATATTGCCAATCCCCAATTTCTGTGCCCCACTCCTTCCCATCCCCTTCCCTTCCCTTACGGCATTACTGGTCTTCAATAGTAGATTTAATAGACCGGATATCTTCTTTTCCACTATTATTTTTTTTTTTCCTTCAATGCAGTTTGATTTGAAAGTTTTGGCTTGAATTTAATTCTATTTGTCCCATGAAGAGGATCCCCGTTCCTGTCCCTTTTCAGTCCCCTGGCAGTCGCTTGGGATTTTCCTTCCCCCAAATTGATTAATATGCCCCCCAATACTTTGAATCTTTACATTGCTCATGCATGTTGCAATCCCAAATTGACTTTTTCATTTTCCATCCGTCCTTTTCCTCCCTTGTATTTTTAAGATGAGTTCCCCCAAACATACTTTTTGACTCCTGTTTGGGAACTTTCCTCCCCCAACCTCTATTCGGAATTCAGGACCCCTCGCCTGGGTAGGAACCCCCCCAGCTGATTTTTGCCCCCAAACTTAGGTCCCCCCGCCCCCCCCATTCCCTACCGTTCCTCCCATCTTTCTATCTCCCTTTTCCAACCAAACCCCTCCCTCATCATCATTCTGCCATTTCCCCCCCCCTCCTTCTTTTTGTACCTCTTTTTCCGTTTTTTTCCCTCCCGAATATGACCTGGATTTGACAAAGTTTACACCTTTTTGATATGTTTACTGTTTTCTCATGTCTTGGTGCGACCCCCCCTTGTGTTGCCCGGTACCCCCCAATAGTCAACTTGGATCTGTTTTAACCAAACCACGGTTTTCATCAAGTGTCCACCCTCCATTCCTATACCCCACCCAACTTTTTTGCCCCTTTTCAATCCTTTCAACTGACTATCCCCAAAGCATGTCCCAACCCACATCCTTTAACCTATTCTTTTTTCCCCCCCGTTCCACAATTCGGTTTCCTTTCCTCTCTGACCAAGCCTTGAATACCATTTGCCTTCCCCTCCCCAAGCCAGCATGTGATTACCCCCCCCCCCCCCCCCCTACCTACATACTCAAGGTACTCTTTGCTTCATGTCTTCCCCCTCTCTTTGGTTTTGATTTTCAACATTTTTCTGTAATTTTTCTTTTTTTCCAAAGGGGACCCCTGTCACCTTGCACCCCGCTTTTTTCCTGGATGTTGTTCCTTGTTAGGTTTTTTGTCCCCCCATCGAATATCCTGAACTGGCATCCTGTCCATTCATCTCCCAAGAAATTTTGTTTCAGGTGAGAGGCTCTTTTTTGTGTTATCCTGGTTCGTTACCCTCCCAAGGGTATATCAAACTATACACCCCCACCTCCCATATCTCGATTCCTCCTTTTTGTTGCCGCTCGTCGTTAGTGGGTGTCCCTGTTTTTCGAGTTTTGAACGGTTTTCCCCATCCCCCCCAAATAACACCATCACCCTGTCAATTTTTTCCCCTCCACTTAATTTTTTCGATGAATCTGAGGCCCCCTTTCAGTTACTTGGTGCCCTAACAGAAGAACCACCAAACTCCATTTCCCTTGTGTGCATTGTACTTGTCTCCTTTTCCCCATCATTGACATTCCTAAAGACCCCAAACCCCCCTCCTCTTCCTTCGCAGAGCAATCCGGCTTACTGTCTCTCTTGAATTAGTCGTTCTCACCCCCCTTTTTTGGCTGTGCTTCACTGGCCCCCCAGAGTTTTACTTCCCGAGGCAGTTTTTTTCTCTCGTCCCCTCTTCCACCCCCTCCCCAACTTTGTTCCGGTTTCCTCCTCTTTTAATTCTTCCGGCCCCATTGGGTAGTGATTTGTCAGTTACAGTACTTTTTCCCCCATAGTCGTCCTGTTGCGTTTTTCTTGTGAACTTTTTGCCTCTGTACAATTGTCCTCCCCCTCCCCTTTGATTTATGTCCCCTAGCCATTGTCCCTCCTTTTTCCCCCAGGTCCCCCCGTGGTTCTGCCCCATAGGATTTCACAGTGCCCCACCCCTCACCCCTCGATTTCCCCTTTTCAAATTCCCACGTCCCCATTATTTCCCACTTCAACTTCCCACTTCCCTTCGTTGAGCTGGCTTCCCCTTTCTTTCATCTTTTTTTTTTTTTCCGAGAGAGAGCCAAGGCCTTCGGAAGATAAGCCTTCGGTTGGCTTCCTCCTTTTTTTGCCCCCCCCTTTTTTCCCTGCTGTATTTGACTGTCTGCGTTATACCCCCCCCTCCTTGTTAGTTCCCTTTATTTTCCTCCTTTATGTTCTTACGTAGTTCCCCCCCCATTGATTTCCAACATTATGTTTGAAAGATCTAATTCTGACAAGTGTAACCTGGAACCTTCCTCCCCCCTCCCCTTTTATTTCCTCTGTGAGGAGCCCCATTTAAATCTTTTCCCCAGCTTTTTACTTTGAAAGCTATTTCGGCCCTCAATTTTTGGTTGATCCCCTCCCCTACCTTTCCATTGGGCAATTCCGACCTTTTGCAGGGATCCTCTATGGCCCAACTCTCTCTTCCCCTTCCCTCCCCCACGGCTTTCCTCCCCCCAACTGAGTTCCCCTGATATGATTTACCTGCACCGCCCTAGGAAGTCCGTGCAGATTTACCACTCCCTACTCCCTGTTGCCTGCGACTTTGAATGCCTTCTCTTTTTCAAAGAAATTGGATTTTTCACTCTCTGCCCGTAGTCCCTCTTCTTCTCTTTTCCTCTTCCTTTGTTTTTTCTCTATCTTTCTCCCTATCTTGCCATCCCAGTTCTTGTCCCACTCATACCATTCCTTTCAAGTTCATGCTTTTTAATTCATCTGATTTTCCCTGCACCGGCTTTAATCCCAGCTTTCCTCCTATATCCAAATGTGTTTCCCCCCTCCTTCCTGTTGAGAATTCCCTTTTTTTTGATTTTCCTTGTAATCCTATTTAACCTTTCCTGTTTTCTTCTAAGGTCTTCTCCCCCCCCACTTTGCAGTAGTCTTGGGGCTTTTTAATCACCACCTGTCGCCTCCATCTGCCACAATACAATCTTTCCACCCTTTCCCTTGACTCGCCAGCTGCCTCCATTTTTCTGGGTTCATTTTCCAGTTTTTCTGCCCTTTCCTTTTTTCTTATTCTATAGTCCAACAGCCTTACTCATTTTTTGGTTGTAATTGCCTTCCCAACTCTCTATCCCCAGTGGAACTACGACGGATTGGTCTACCCCCTCATAATTCCAATCCCCCCCAAGTCTTCTTTGCCCCCCCCCCCCATTCGGTAAAGCACACCCTCTTCAGATTATGCGATTTGCCTTCTTGCCCTTTCTCAGCCTGACCCCCAAAAAACAAGCTCACTCCCTCACCTTTTAACTCCCGAATTGATTGGTGTACTCTTGGAGTGGGAATTAATACTCTGTCCTGTCTTGCCAAAGTGTCACCTTTTGCTTTTGTTGGCCTGATCAGTCTTTTGGTGCCGAACACTTGGGTTTTTAGTAGCCCAGGAGTAACACTTGGATCTGTTGTCATAAAAAATTTTTTTTATCATACAATTTTCTCCCGTGCTCAACGTCCGATCCAACCCAACTTGACCACCTCTGTGAATACTGTAACTGCCTTCCTCCCCTCTTCCATCAAAGTAATCAACGGATCTTTCAACCCAGGTCCACACAGTTAGATCACTCCTCCTGCCTAGTTCTTCAGATTAACCCCCCTATCCCCCTCTTGAATCCTCTGGGCCCTTCCCCCGCCCCCTCCCCCACGCATGTGGATTCCCCCCCCCAACCCAATTACCCCTCTCCGGTACTTCTGGCTCAGTGACTGCCCCCACTCTCTTTTGGGTGTTTAATGGCTTATTTCCTGCGTTTTCCTGGGACAATTTCAAAGTTCCCCCCAGTCTCCCGGTAGTTGTGTTCTTTTTAGTTGTCCCCCCATCGCATTATCTGAACTTTTCTTGCATCCTATAAACATGAAATTTCAGTTGTCAGTTAGATCTCTTGGCTTTGGTTTATATTTGTTCTGTGCCAACTCCCCAAACTGGTTCCTCTCCAAGGCCAGGCCCCCCCAAC
>Ga0179593_1350874_pt1 | contig 12127 bp, 12 predicted proteins | sample CZODoug2_1_08_16_FD_185931 | JGI IMG/M metagenome (GOLD analysis project Ga0179593, IMG submission 185931) | Vadose zone soil fungal communities from Angelo Coast Range Reserve, California, USA - CZODoug2_1_08_16fungal (PacBio error correction) | ecosystem: Environmental > Terrestrial > Soil >... | reverse complement strand
TAGTCGTCTTCACCCGCGTTCATCCATCCCCCTCCGTCGCTTCGACCGACGGCCTCCCGCGCGTTTTTCCCTCTCTTTTGCGGTTGCGGCAAGATTTTCCTCGACGCTTTCGGCCCCTGCATCATCGGTTTGGTGGGCAGCGTTTTTTCTTGCCTCTTACAGACTGACTTGTCCCTGCCCGCCAGTTTCACCTCCCTTAGAGTATGCTTGTCCCCCCCCCAAAACTCTTCCTCGTGACGGACTATCCCCTTCTTTTTGTTTCTTACTCGACCCTAAGGTAACACGTTGGCGATTCGGATTGGATTTCTCCGGACGGCGCTTGCTCCCCTCTCGACACTCCACCGCTTGTATTCGTGTGCACGTGTTCCCGCCTTCCTCCCCTTATTCCCCTTTGAGGATGGCAATCTCTTTTGCTGGCCCTGTCCGGTCCCGGAAATATTGCCACCTGGGCATCAGTTCAAGTGCGTTGAGATGTTCCCCTCGCTTCCGTCCATGGTAAAAATTCCCTTTCCCCCTCCAGGCTTTTTTGCGACCAATCGACCATTGCCAGTCAAAGGATCTGCCCCCCTTTCCCGGCAATCCAACATTCGACAACATTGTCCCCTCTCGAACCGCTTGGAGCTCCGCCCATGATTTTAACAAGTACCCCATCCTCCTCCCCTTTTCAGAGCTGCTCTGATCCCGCTTAGTCGCCTTTCTTCCTTCGTATTTTTCATCCCAATCCCCCACTTTTCTTTAGGCGTACCAGCGTAAGGGATATTATTACGGTGATCCGTGTACTCGGCTTTATCGGTAAGGATACTCGTCCGTCTCTCTTTTTTTGACTTTTTCCCCGTTCCTTTTTTGTTATGTCAACTTTTTCTTCTTGCCTGTTTCCGATTTGGTGATGCCCCCGGTTGCTTTCATCACTCCTTTTGCGAGCGATATGTTCTTTTTTCCTGCTTCTTCCTGAAAAGTTTCCCTCTCCCTATGGTTCCAGTGCGCCTCGAATTGCGTAGTCCTTTTTTGTTGAGTTTCCGGCCGGATACCGCATAAAACGCGAAGGGTATCTCTCCTGTACGGGTTGTTTTTTTTCTCCCCGTTTATCATCCTGACTTCCCCAGTCCGGCATTCTTGGAAAAAGTTACAGTTCGACCTTTTTTGGATACCGGCTAATCTGTATACGGTCCCCCGTTTTCCAGCGTTTTGATTTCCATCATTACCCCCCCCCTTCAGAGTCCCAATACCAACCGACCCGGTCCTCGGCGAGATTTTCCCCTATCAGCTTCTAGATTTTCCCTTCTCTCAAAGTTTCAGTTTTTTTTCCCTTAGTACCCGAGGACCATAATCACGTCTCGTCCTGCGTCCGATGGACGCTTCATCCCAGCCTTTTTCATTCCTGAGTCACAATCATATTTACTCTTACGCATCCTTCGGGTATAATCTATTGCGCCCCTGTCTTATAGGTTTGGATTTCTATCTCCGACGTCGCTGATTTCGGTTTTTCCCGGTCTCTTACTTTTTTAGCGGAATCCCTCAGATTATCATTTCTCCGTGACAGAGACTTGATATCCGTCTCCCTTCTAGGAGAGGTTGCCTCCTTTTCCATATTTTTAATTCTTTATCCGCCCGCGACTCCTTTTTATCCCACGACATAGTCCCCCCCCGAATTCTTCGAAGATTTCTTTAATTGGCTGGCGGATGAGTACTTCCGGCATTTCTTCCTTGCGCGGAATTCCTTTTTTAAGATCGCTTTCCCCCTCCACACCAACCTTGAGGTAATTGCTCCAAAGTTTCCATGTTTCTCTGATCACTTTCTCTCCCCTTTTATTGATTGATCTTCTTTCCTTCCCCAGATAACCTTCCTTTGCTAAGATCGGCGCGGTCAAAGGCTTGCCTAGATTGCTTCTGGCCCCTCGTTTCTTTTGCCAAGCGCTGCCTTTATCCGCCCAGTCGGGAGGAACACTGCTTTAATTTCGCGCCATTCTCTAGTCCCTCGTGGCCTGCCCTCGCCCCTCCCAACAGTTTCGGCCTGGAACCCGCGTCCTATTGTTTTCCTTGCACCGGGGACCGTGAGGCTTGCCAGCCCCTGTCGCTCCCAATATTTATAGAATAATTCCTCTCAGTCTTACTATGCGCCCTTCTCAGGCCTCTTCCTCCGGCTGCCCGGCATGCCCCTTTTCCCCGGACACCCCCGCTGCGCTTTTCTTTGCCGGACTTCATGGACTCCCTGAGCGAGCGTCCTCTTCTCTTTTTTTTGTAGATGATGCTCCTCTTCCCCTGTCCCCGTCAATGGCGTACTTAGCCCGCGGTCTAAAGCTTTTTCCTTGGCATTTTTCAAATACTTTGGCCCCCCCCGTCAGGTGCTTGATTCGTTATTTGCATAGTCTGAAATAGTGAGAGTCCTTGGTACCCTCTTGATTTTTCCGAGAAGTACGAGTCCGTCGCCTCACCTTTTCCAGGGTGATGACCTGTAGCGTTGCTTTTTCCGCGGGTCCTTTTCCTCGTCCAGCTCCTTCCTTCCTGGCGGACGCTCCCCACATTGAGGTTTTAGCAACAGTTTTTTTTGGTTGGGGGCGGATCCGGAGTTCGAGGAGGCCAAACTCAAATCCCAAGAGTGAAAGAGATACGGCACTCTTTCGTTTTCTCAATGATTAATGGGTCGGCCCCGCCTAGTACATTTAGTCTCTTTGCTGCCTCTAAGAGGCAGAAAGCACCAACATGTCAGGAGACATGAAGATTTTTCCTCCTGGCGCACTTCATAATCTTAGGGTTTTCTTTTAAAGCCGGCCCTCCCCCCTTTAGATGGAAGCTCCCAATTCGCCCTCCCTTCTATGACCCCATCAGACATCCTAGAGTTTTCCTTCCCGACTGTTCCGTCGTGCGAATCTTGATCTTCCTGAGTCTTAGCAGCAATTTCCGATCTTCCTCTCCCTCCCCTTTTTTTTCCAAAGATTTTCCTTCCGCTTATACGACCCTTCTCGCCTCTCTTGCCTCCTTAACCTCAGGATCTCCTTCTTTTGACGATCCTCACATGCCGTGTATGTTATCTTCTCTCTCACGCTTTCTTCCCCCGAGTCGCTGCGCTCCCTGATTCCTCCCTTCCCTCAGATAACTATTTTTTGGCTCCGTCGTTGCCGGCACCGCCCGGTTATGACAGCGGCCATCTTCGTCCTTCTTTCTCTTTTCTTCTGTACCGCCTTTAGCGGAACCACAATTCATTTTGACGTTTCGTTTGTCAACTTCGGCGAGTCAGATTGCTTCCCCCTACTAAGCCGTACTTTTGTGTCGCGGTGAAGTTTCCGGGCACTCACCGCGTGCCTCGTGTTTGACTCTTTAGACAGGTCAGTCCCACCAATGTACGTTGCCTCCCCTTCCCCCTTATTCGGAAGGGCGAGATCTCGCCTCAACCCGCTTTCTCTTAGATATACATTCTTTTTCGTTCCTCCTTCTTTAAGCACTCCCACTCCGGCCTTTTTTTGCCCACGTTTTTTGAATTCCCTTGTTCGGACCCCTTCCGCTTTTTTCACACCATCGTTTGAATAGCTCTCAGGCGCCATGGTCTGTGAAAGCAAGTTTTTTTTGCTTTGCCGTCTGGACACAGGCAAGGTGTCTTAACCCCCCCCCTCAAGATGCAGTCTTAATTCATTGGAGTCGTTCTCTCACTTCCCCCGCAGGTTTGAGTCGTCACGGATCACCGTTTAACCTGGTGACTTCTGTACCATTTGCCCAGAAAGTCATGGATGGGCCTCTCTCTGCCAGCTCAAGAGGAAAGAATGAGCAGCTCGCGCCGAGGAACTTGGTTTTCAGGCTCCTGCGAGCTCCCTGATTTCTTTTTTTTCGATAGCGGCACGTTGTTTTTTTGATTGAAGATCTAAGGTCCAGGAGTACGACTTCCATTTCTCATCAGCCCCATCTCATCTTAGAATGGTTCCTTGAGTTCCCCCATTGCTGTACCACGTTGGACCTTCTCCTCAAATTCACTTCTCCCCTTTTGTTTGTATTCATGTAGTTCTCCCCCCCTTCCCCCTATTCCTATATAACCCTTGGTTGGTAATCGTTGATGCGAGCCACGACAAGCCTGGCAGGAAGGGGTTTTCTCCCTGGAGATAGCCTTTTTGCCGTCGTCCTCATAGTCTTGAAACTGTTCCCTGCTGTAGATAAGTTTCCCACCTTTTGCTCCTGCAGTTTGTCCCCTTCTACAATTGTTGAAGACATTCCCGAGCATTGCTTAGGGACACTTCTTTTTCTCTAGGCACGAAGCCCCTTTCTCGGCTTCCCACCGATGTCTTCGGCCGACAATCCTGATCTTCTCCTTAGCTGCCCTGGGTAGATAGGGTAAAAATGTGCTTCTTCCTACATAGTATTCCCCCCTTCGACGCTTACTTCTTCCTCCCTCGATCCCTTCCGGCCTGGAGGTCTGTCACTAATCTATCTCCTTTTTTTAATAATAATCATTTTTGTTTTGCATCTCTTTCGAGTATCTCCCCCTGAAGTATTCGTCCTCAGCCTTCCCCCCCGACCCCCAGACGGATGAGTCGCCCCTGCCTTTTTAACGAGCTCCCGCGGGCGAGTCAAGTCTCTCTCGCGGTTCATAATGGTTGGTTTACAGCGAGACGTCGAGTCGTGCGTTTTTCTCTATCCATCCGTGCCTGCCAAAATCCTCCGATTATTCTTGATTGGGAACCATGTCAGTGCCACCTTTTCCTCCGCACCTTCTGGAAAATGAAACTAATCTGACCCGCAGGACCCCCGTTGCTCGTGAGTTTTCCTACGCTGTAGATATTCCCCCCGATGACAATCTACCCGTCTTCATGCGTTTGCCAGGTGGGTCTCGCCTCCACGATTTAAACCCCTTTTGACGCGGAACTGTGGCTGCTTGGCAGGCTGCGAGGTAATTCCCTTTCCCCCCTGGAATTAGGTTTGTCTTTCCCACTTAGCCCTTTTCCCTGACAATGCGACCACCCCATACCATGTCTCCCTTTTCTGGGATTGTAGGAGTGATCCATTTCAGTCCAGGTATTCGTTTTTACAGGGTCACTCCCTTCAGACACCCGTTTTTACGCTATCGAACCCCGCTGAGTGCCTTTTGTATGAAAAGAACTCCTCATCCTGTTTCTTCTTTCTAGTGAATTCATATCCCTCTTTCGAAAGATAGTAGATGACAATCTCCCCCTCCCTATGGAGATACCTTAATTTTCTTCCCCCCGTTGATGTGCTCTCTAGTTTTTGGAACTCTTCCTTTATTTTTGATACGACTTTTGGATCGATCGCATATAATGCTTCTTCTTTTCCTTTAACTTGAATTTATTTTTTTTCCTCTCGGACCCGCTTTCATCCTTTGAGCCATGGCCGTCGCTCAGACTGTTTGATCTCTTTCCTGACCCCCTACGCCTCCGATGGGAAATTCGTAATGAGACCCTTTGAGTCCTTCTGTTGATTTGTCTGCCTTCCCCTCCTCTAACTGTTTCCTATCTTCATCTCCTCTGCTTGACCAGTTCTTCTTCTTCCATCCCGATAACGCCAGGCTTGCAAACGTACAGGCCTAGTGTGCTCTTCTGCCCTGTTTCGTGGCACACGCTTCCCTTGTTTTCGTGCCCGCCATCAAACCCCTTTCCGTTCCACATACAACAGAACTTACGCGGTCTATTTACCTTATTCAGTGATAGGCACTATCTCTCCTCCAGGTTGTTGGTCCAGAGGTTAACTTTCTCACCTACCAGTCCACAGCTCGCCCTTCCTATGAGCCGATACCTTGCCTTTTCTTATATCCAGGAATTTATTTATTTCCTCTCAGTCATTCGGGCTACTTATCTTTCTAGGTCGGCCCGGCTTTGAGATACATTCGCCGACGCGCCGTATTTCCAGGCTCTCATGTAGTGAATTATCTATCCGAGGCTGCACTCCTCTTCCATGGTCTATAGAATTATAATTTTTTTTTAGATCCCTGTTGCAGTCCGGGTTATTCCATCGACTGACTTCGTGACCCCCCGTCTATTAAGAAAGACTCCATCCATTAGGCCTCCTCAGACTCTTCCTATCGTTTCTTTTTCCCTCCCGAGGCGATGTTGGCGGTCTGATTTCATAGGTTTGGCTGATTCCCTGGGGATTTCTATGTCCCCTCTCATCGTGATCCCCCACCCCCTTGGTATGTCCACGTATTTCACCTTGAGCATGTATCAACCTACTTATGTCTCCTAAATGCTTACGGACTGATGCTTCTCCAGAAGATAATGACGTGTCCAACCGAGCGTCCCCTCACCCCTGGTAGTTGGCCGACATTTTTTTTCCCCTATGTTATTGAGGATGCCGTTTATAGATCTCTAGAAGCCCAGACGGGGCCTTCTTTTTTGTAGATCAGCTTTTCGCGCTTGCCGCGAGGATGACGCGGCATGAATTCCTTGACGCGATGGATTTTCGCTTTGCACTGGGACCGTGAGTCGGTCAGCGATCTGAGGCGATCCGTTTATAGAAAAACTACCCTTCGTGCTATTGAATTGTCCCTCTCTGAGCCCGGTCGCCTACGGCGGTCGCATCTTTTAACTTCTTTTCTCCCTACACCCTATTGCAGTGTTTTTGCCGTTTGACCTTCCCATTGACGCAGTTGTCTGAGCGCTGGCATCTTTTCATCCTTTTCCCTTTGGTGTTGTGATTCTGCCAGCTCGCTCCCTTCTTCGTCCCATGAAGGCTCACGTCGGTTTCCTTTCCATCGGCGCGGACATTTGACGAAGAACGTGTTGCCGGCTATGATCCGGAGCCTCAATAGGATAGGTGAATCTCAATCCGTTAGTTTTCTGCCCCGGTCCCCCCCTTGTGTCTCGCGCCCCCCAGTTTAGTCTTCCTTTCTTCCATGTTTTTCCCTGGTGCCGTCTGGAAGAGAGCCTTGAGAGAGACTATCCTGAATCCTGTCCGATTCGGAGTATCTTATTCTTTCCTTTTCAAATAAAAGTTGCCTCTCTTCACCATACTTTCTTTCCTCCTGTCATTGCTTTTATTAATTTAGGCGCGGGGCCCCGGCGCCCCGCAGAGAGCCCAGAAATACAGGGAGTTATACCCTCCTCCTTTCTCGAGCGGTCATCTTACGTCAAGGCCTCGGTGTGTGTCTTTTTCACTCTTCCATCCCGTTAGTTCCTTCCTTATGAATTCTCCATGCTTCCTCCATACTCCCCTATCCCAGTACCTGCTCCCCCCCTTCTTCTCTTTTAGAGTTCCTTGTCGTAGTCTTAATTCTCTTTCTTCTTCTGCCTCCTTCTTTTAGCTTGTATTTTTCCCCCTACGGCTTTCCCCCAACCTTTGCTCGCCGTTCTGAAGAATTGTTTTTTTCTAACCCTTTCGTTTCTGCCTTTAAGGTAGTTTTTCCTCCCTGACGTCGGAATCCTCAGATCTACCGCTCTTCGGTCGCTATATAGCCACCTCTCTTGGCCCACATGAGACAATCTCCTGATACGAAGGAAACCTTTCTCGTCCGACCCTATTTTGGCTCCCTTTCCTCCGTCACTAGGTTATGAGCGTCCATTCTTTTCGCCGGACGCTCTGGTTTTTTGTTTTTTTGTTAGGATTACTCGTACTCTTAAACCCCTTCCTTTCCCCTTTCTTATAGTCATCACTTGCCGGATCTCACTTCTTCTCCCGAAATCATCAGCCGCTTCGCCCCCGGTTAGTGGGGTACCTTTGCGCTGTTTCAGTTTCCATCGGGCACCCCGCTTCCTCGTTTTCCTTTTTCCCATTCCTTAGGCTCCACCCCCTGTTCATGTACGTTGCCCATCCTGCCCTTGCTCTGATGAAGCGAATGCTTTTGTTTTTAGAGATTCCCCGCGTTTCCCGCATTCCACCTTTAGTGTTCTTTTCGAAATCCTCCGAATCTCCTTACGCCCTTTCCCCCCCTCCTTACTTCGTCGTTGTTTCGACCTCTCCCAACAAAGAATCGACTTCGCTCCCGCCATGTTCCTTCTTCCAGAACTGTTGTCTCGCCTTTCCCTCAAAAGTAAGTTTTGCCCCCACCGACCAAGAAATGAAGCGGGCCTTCTCCTCTTCTCTTATCCCACTATAAAATTCCCCTCCGGTCGAGTAAGGATCCCCGCCCCCCAAACTTCCGCTCTTCCTTCCCTCTTTCTGGGAGATCAGAGCTTTCCCTCACTCCTCTAACACCGTTTCAGCGCAGCTCGCCGGCCTGTTAATGATGGCGCAGAAATACATCGAGCTCCTTGCTTGGTGGTACTAGCGTCAACTTGAGTAGCCATGTGTTGCATTTCCTATTTGATTACCTTTGACGTCAGATTATTGTTTACTATTTCACCCATGGTTGTTCCATCTCCCTCCTCCGAGTCGCTGTTCTGGTTTTCGCATTGTCCTCCCACCGATGTTTCAATCTCCGCACCATTGTCAACCATTTTTCCGTCTTCCCCTGTATGCCTTTTCTCCCTTCCGAAATCTATTCATCACCCGTTTTTTCCCAATAGTTTGATGCTATTTCCCCGTCCCCTCCTGTTCCTTCTTTGTCATTACGGCATCGATTTTTTCTCCGCCCCCGGAATTTTTTTCAACCCCTTCCAAAGGTCTAATGGCGATAGTTTCACTTTTTTGCGTTATGCCTTTGAATAGCGACACTGAACCTGCCCTTCCACCTCCCTCGGCGTAAGTGCCCTTTCGGTTCTTCCAACTCCTTTCCGCTCCCCCCCCCCTAGCTTCAGGAGACCCCCTCAGATCAGACTTGACTCTCTTTTGCCCTAGCTTCTGGACAAATCTTGACTACTTTGAGTCCAGTATTACTTCTTTCCCCCTTTTCTTGAAGAGGAATTTGTCCCCGCCAGAATATATATTTTCTCATCTAAGTTGGTTGTTGTTCTCTCTTCCCTGTAGTCTCCTTCCTTCTCATTTCTCCTCCGTCCCCCCTAGACCTTTCTACTACTCTTGCGATGATGAAACTCCCCCCCCAGAGCTAAGAGAGGGTTTTAGCTCCCTTGAAGCTCCTCTTCCTTTTCAGTTCATCCTCGATCTCTTCTTCCTTTTTCCGTAGTTTTTCCTTCCCCCCCCCCCCCCTTCGAGATTAGTATTTTGATGCGGTTTTGCTCTTCCCAATGTCATACCTGCAACACTTTTACCTCGACCAGCATTTCCCCACCCCTGTCCCCTTTTTGATGCGGCGAGGTTCAGGGCGAGCTCCCATTTACGCCCATTTCCCCTGCGTTAGGGGTTAGCCGAGCCTTCCTCGTTTTCCCCTTTTTAAGATTTTGAAGACATTTTGATGGCCTTCTCTAGTCACAGGACCAGTGGTATCCTTGTTCCAGTGTTTCGGAGATGGTAACCCGGTTACCGAAATGCGAACACAGGTCCCAGGTCGAGTACTGGCTTGATGTACATCTCCCCCTGTTAAGGCACACTTTACGGTCCCTTCTGCCAAGTTTTTATCGTGACCCTGTTGTTTCCCTCTTCCCCCCCGACCCCCCGCGATAGATGATTGTCTCTCCGCCCTTCGGTTGTTTTCCTCTCTCCTTCTTGACGCGTCGAAGCAGTCTCTTCCCGTCGCTTACTGATTTTTCTTTGTACCCATCGTATTCCCCCGGTATTTTCCCCTTCTCAGAGTAATGCCGTAATTCCCCCCCCCCGGAGGCTTGATTACCTATACCTTCCTTACCTCATGGGTTTTGCCTGCTACTTTGCTGCTTGAATGTTAAAGAGTTCTTGCAACTTTTTTCAGCCCTCCAATGGAGATCCCCCGTTTTATGAGCTGCTCGTCTTTCCGAAGACGATTAGCTGTGTCTCCCTTGCGCCGGAGTAAGTCGTTTGCTTTCTTTTTTCTAATTTAACTAAGGCTATTTGCTCATCTCTATCGTTGTGTCCTTCCGTCTATCATTCCCAGCTCAGGAGGATGGTTCCTTTATTCCCTCTTTTGGTACTCTTCCTTCCGGACCCCAAGCCTCCCTCCCCGTGTTATTCACAGCTCTTTTTTCACCCTTATAGATTAAAATACCCCACGACCAGGAGTTTTGGCCTTTTGATGATTGATTTTTCATCGCACTTTCCTCTCCAGGATTAACTTCTTTTTTCCCTTTTCAGGTCGTATAAAACTATTTTTACCCTTCCTAACAGACTCGCCGGCGAAGTCTTGTCTCTTTTAACCCGCCTGTGCCGGCGAGGATTAACTTCTTCCACTGTCTTTAGTAGAGAATCCTTTTCTCTTTTTGATCGGTCTCCTTCGCGTTTGCCTCTTCTGACCCCCCGCGCCCTGACGAGACTGTTCATGGATGCGTTAAAGGCCCCACGCTCATGTAGGATCCGACTCGTCTCCCATCCTGAGGCGTTTCTACCGCGATTTACAAGTCTTTCAGTGCCAGCTCAAGGCTTCTGTGCGATCGGTTGAGAAATTTGATCCCTCGACCAGATCGGGAAGTGTTGCTCTTTCCCCCGCGTCTCAGCTTGTCCCTCCAGCTTTTTTCATCTTAACTTCTCTCTGAGTTTGTCGTTCCCTTCCTCTTGGCCTTCTTTGTCGAGTCATTTCCCTTTTCTGTAAGCGTTTATTCCCCCTCAACACCCCAGCTTTACTTACCGTGCTGTTCTCCTTATAAATCTCATTGTATTTGATGGATCCCTGTTGCGTTTTTTTGAGCCCAGAAGAAAGGATTAGGGGTCGCAACACCCCCCATGATCCTGGGCCCTTTTCACCGTTGCCTAGATTGTTGGCCTGGTTTCCCATTGAATACTCCGATCTTCTCTTTTGAACTTTGGGTTTTCCCCCCCGATGGAGCTCTCCCTCGAAGTCTCTCCTTCTGTCGAGAGCGTTCATGGACAAGCTCGCCTCTTTTTCCCCCTCTAGCACCTTCGTGCTCTTAAATCGATTACGGGCCCGCGAAGATCAAGATTATAGACCCTTTTTTTCCGCTCCCGATAGTGAGAATAGCTCACCCTCTGCCTCGGGGTTATCATCATTTTCGCCGCAAATCTTTTTGTGGTACACCGCTTCTCGTCTTTTGTGAAGGAACCATTTACTTTCTTGCCTTGAGGATATCAGGTTAATATCCTTTCCCTCTCGTGTTTTAGTCTCTCTGACCAGATAGATACGGCGTCTCCATTCCTTCTGCCAGCAGTCATCCCCATCCCCTTGTATCTTCCCTTTTCGTTCCAAGCGCCGGGCTATGTCTCGGAGACATTCTTTCCAATATCCCTGGGCAATAGGTCAAGCCTAAATTTTGCTTTATAGAGGCGTCGCTTCCATCTCTCCTGAATAATTGTTAGTAAGCCATCGCTTCCTCTGCTTTTCCATTTTGCTTGAAGTCTCGCGGCATTAGTAGACGAGCAGTGTTTCCCCCCGGCCTGGGATTTCTTTTTTTTTTTGGGATGCCTCTTTGACTCCTTTTTTCCCCGGGTGAGACTATCCTCCCACTTTCACGTGCTATTTTTCTCTATCATTCTCCTTTTTCGTCTTAGGGGGCGTTGGCTCTCTCCTGACAGCAGACTACCTTTTCTAGAATGAAGCTGCCTCTTTCACTTCCTACTTCCCGTTCACTCCCTCCCCCCTTTTTTGTCTCCCACGTGCCCCACCAGTATACTGCCTCGCCCTTCCAGCCACGCCTCTGCATTTCCCCCCATCCGTAGCTCAGAAGTTCTCCCCTTTCCTTTTTTCCTCGCGGTCCTGTGATTGCGATCAAGTCTTTTTTTTTCCTCCGCAGAGATCCTTCAGGCCCCTCTTTGCACCCCTTCTGAAGTGCTTTTTCGCGTGCATCACGAATTTCCTATTGAGCAGAATCTTTGGTTCTTTTCTTTCTTCTACGACAGATAGGCTTCCTAATTTCCCGTAGTCCTAGCCCTCCGCGTATTCCTACTTCGCAAGCTTCCTTTCCCCCTCTTTAAGAGAACGACAATGACCCATGGTCTATTCTTTCCCCACTGGGTCTTTTCCTTCGGAACTCTTTTTCTCCTTCTTTATGTACTTCTACTCTGACCCCACCCCTTCTTTTTTGGTTGGAGTATGAACATAGCGTTTTTCCTCGCACTTGAAATCATTTTGTCTCCCTTCTTTTTCCTTCTTCGCAGCGTTCCTCTTGGCATCCCCCGCGTTTGCCTCTTTTTTCCCGAATTTTTGCAGAACTTTCCCCGTCTTCCCAACTCCCGGATGTCACTTTTCCCCCTCCTTGAGGTAGAGCTTTTCCCA
>Ga0179593_1335555_pt1 | contig 12127 bp, 9 predicted proteins | sample CZODoug2_1_08_16_FD_185931 | JGI IMG/M metagenome (GOLD analysis project Ga0179593, IMG submission 185931) | Vadose zone soil fungal communities from Angelo Coast Range Reserve, California, USA - CZODoug2_1_08_16fungal (PacBio error correction) | ecosystem: Environmental > Terrestrial > Soil >... | reverse complement strand
TTTCCTTTTCTTCCTGCGTGTTCCCCAGCAAGAGAGGGGTTGCTTCTTGTTTGAGTTCTCACTTTTAATTTAGCCTTGCGGCCCGTTTTTCCTTGTAATGTTCCAGCGGTCCAGCGCTTATGGCGCGCTCCCATTCTGTCAACCATTCCCCCCCGTATTTTGCTTGAGCCCCACGCTGCTTCCCGCTCGATTTCTCGAGCAGACTTTACTTGGCAGTTAGGAAGCTTGTTACGAAAGGACGACTGTGGCTTTCCTTCCTACACTTTCCAGGGAAGACGCTCCCTCTTTTTACTATCGAATCGTTTGGGGATTTTGGTGAGATTCCCTGTTAAGTAGTTTATTCAGCATCTCCCCCCCCCGCTCCGTCCCTGAATAAAGTAACTTTTTTCTTTCCACCCTCCGGCCCTCTCCTTGACAGATTTTAATAACTTTCCTACTTCCCACAGGTGAGCTCGAGTGACCCGCCTAGTTGTCCCCTCCTTTTCCCTTCATCCTCTCCCCCGAAAACTATTCCCGTTTTTTGTCCGGAGCACTTCTTGACCCCCCATACTCTACCCAGTAAGCTATATCTCGCGTAGTGTCCTGCTACGGTAGTGTTGTTAGGACCACGATCTTTTCGTCCTTAGTACCTGTCAGGGTCAATCATTCTTAATAGTGTTTTTCCCTTTTTTTTTTCCCCCTCATAACCTTCCTTTCATGAAAATGTTGCACGGTTGCCGGAGGCTCTTCAGACTCCCTTGAAATTGATACAAACCCCCCCCTACATCTTTCTCATGATGAGCCTTCTCTTCTGGCTTTAGTGTTCCCCTTTCTTATTTCTTTTCGCTTGACCTGTTTGAATATTAAAGTTCCCTTAGGTGAATACGCCCCTTTCTCGGCTTTTTTTTTTTTGCGGATTTACATGGCCCCTTCGTGGCCACGTAGGTTTTGTTTTCAGTTTTCTCTCAAGCTTTCTCACTAAAGAAGTTCGAACCCGGGGAGATTTTTTCTCCTTTATCCCTTTTTTTTGGTTATAACTGGGACACTATTTCCGCACCCCCCCCATACCCGACAAATGAGGTTTGTGTCCTTTGGACCCCTTGACCCAACCTCCCCCTCAAAGGGTTGCACTCCTTGCTGGACGACCCCCCCAGTTCTGTTCTCGCGAGATCGTCGTTTCTTTTTCTCCCTCCCCCTTCAGCTTTTTGGTTCGCAAAGCGGCTTGTCGTTCTATTTATTTCAACCCACCACTAAGTCTCCGGCTTCCTTTTACTTCCCCCTTTCTGCGTCTAACTTTGAGGAATCCTATTTCCCGCACGGCTTTTGCATCACACATCGTTTCGTTTTTTTCCCCCTCAGATTTCTACCTAGGCCCCCCATCGGTTCTTTGTTTATTCCCCCTGTGCTGGAAGAGGTTTGCCGCGTTATGAGCCGCCTGGTGTTTTTGGTACGGGTCTTTTGTCTTTTTTTCCCCCGACCTTTCCCTGAGCCGCCCCTTTGCGGTCCAAAAAACCAGAGAATCGGCGGCGTTTTTCAAGAGATAGGCTGTACGATGCGAGGTGCTACGTCGTGTTTGGATGGATGTTTCCGGCAGCCCCCTAACCTTCAATTTGCTGCCCGTTTGCTTTAAAACATGGTTTTAATTGACAAGACGGATTTTCTAAGTACATTAGTGGCTATGCCCTTTAAGTTTTGTGCCTTTTTTCCCCGGTACCCCGTGTCATTCTGAGATCTTGCACCGTTTCGCCTCGTTGCTTTCTACGACTCGTCCCCTTTTTGCTGAGGATGTCGACCTTAGTACTGTATGATGACGGTTTTGCTTTTACATAAAAGGCCTGTCTTTAGAAGTCCCGAGAGTTCCTTGTGAGGTGGTCACAGTCCCCTTTAATAAACCTTTGAAGACCTTCCCACCCCGATGGGTCCGGCGACCTGCGTTGTGAGTCTTTGCTAGCTGGCCTTTTTCGCGCCCTCATACGACCTTGATTGGCCCTCTCCCCCCTTGCCTCTAGAAGTGTACCAAATCGCAACCATTCTTTGGTATAGCCGGCTTTTTTTTTTTGTCAAAACGTAGAACTTTTGGATTAAAGACCGGTATTCTTTCTTCCAACCCCAAAGCCGGGTTCCCCTTCTTCTCTCTTTTACCGGGCCTTTGTGATTAGTCCTTCCAGCGCGAATTTCGATTTTTGTCACATTGTCTTCATACACCCCACCATAATTTGTAAGCAAGTTTCCCCCCCAAAGCCCCTCCCTCGATTTGGCCTAAGGATTTTTTGGTGGTTTTTTTTTTTCTTTGGCAAAAACCTGCTTCAAGGTGTGTTGCGCTCCGAGGTGGAACCTCGGCTGCTTATTAGGTTTTGCACAGTTTTTTGACCTCATCCCATGAATATCTTGCACTGATTCCGACCCGGCCTTGGCCCCCTTAGTTTTTGGTGGTTCCGAACCTCCATGCGATTGCGACTTTTCTGTTCCGCCGTTAACAAGTTCATCGATTTTTGCCGCCCCCAACCCCTGTAGTTTTCCTATTTTTTCTTTCTCTCGGAACCTTGGTCTTTTTTCGACTGCACAGCAGCTCTTTCACCAAGACACCCTTTTAAATACCGATGGATGTTTCTGCCTGTTCGATACGCGCTTTTCCCAATGACTTGGCCACTTGCACTCTCCCCTCCTTTTTTTTTATGAAACCGGAGCCAGATCATACAGTCACTCTGTAGACCATTAATCTTCTGTTCCCAGAGTTACCGTGATCTATAGCCCAGATCGATCCCATGAGCATGGTTCCGCGGTTAATTAACCCCTGACACAATTGCCTAGACGGGATTCGCATCTAGCCCGAGTTCGGGGTCCATTAGTTTACCGGTTCCCCTATCGGCTATCCCCTCCTTAATTAAAGGCCTTTTCTTGCTTTTGCGCCCTGGATACTTACACCTACTTACCACACCCGGATTCATTTCCCCCAGCTCTAGTTACCTCTATGACCGCCTAACCACGGGTCGCCGAGCGACACGATACCAGCAACGAAGCAAGACGGAGAAACGTTCTTTTCACACCCTCCTCCGTCCTGATAGAGGATATCGAACGTTGCGGGTGTTACAGAAGGGGTGAGCAGCGACAAGGGGCAGGCGGGAAAAGAGTCACCATTCGGTTCTCCCACCCAAATGTTCCCACCCCCTCGCCCTCGGTGGGATGTTAAAAAAAGGCCTACCTGATTTTTACCCCCTTCCCTGGTGGGCCCCACTGTGCGCGAACACGGTGAGATTTCACAACACCTTCGGTTAACACCGAAAGGCTTGGACCCGTACGTTCGTGCACGAGCGCTGCAGAAAAACAAACCTGGAAACCTTGGAGTTTATGTTAGTACAAGAAGGCTTCCCCCCGATAGGATAGAGGTTTTAAAGAAGTAAGTGTTCCCCTTTCGATTGTGAACAGAGCGGCATCATCTTTCCCCCCCAAGACCATTTTTTTTTTGTTTTAACCCCCATGAAACAAGTTTCCGCTCCCCCTCGCGATAGGAGACCCTGATTGACATGCAAGTTTTTTGCGCCTCTCATCCCGTGGTATGGGCGCGACGTGGGAATTGGAATCCACATTTGGCCCCGCCCCCAACCGAAGTTGGCCAGGCTGGTGATGCTGTACCCTATTCACTTTGAAAGCAGCTTGTCCCACGGTCACGACCCACCGTTAGCCCCGCAAGCGAACGTCCCCTCTTCGACTTGGCTTTTGCCCCGATATGTATTGGCTTTCAAACACACCGCTCCGAGGGCCACCCGGCAAGCTATCTCAGGTCAATCGAACACCGAAACCCCCCAAAGACTAACACAGGGCATTATGCAACCGATGCCCCTGAAATACGGACGCCGAAGTGCCCCTAAGCCCCCTCCCACCGGCCCCTTGGACCAGATCCCGCTGACGCCGCTTTATGCGATAAGACTCTCTTGGAGCCTTTTGTTAGCCGCAACTTCCCTTTGGTCCCCCCCGCTTTTCGACTCTTCCCGTGCCGGTCAGATTGCCAATTTTCTGAGAACTTTGAAACGCCCACCGGAGAACCATGTTCGTAGCTCCCCCTTTTCCCGCGGTGGTTAATGAGGTAATCGCCGTTAGACCCAAATAGTCACTATCACTCCGTCCCAGGGAACTTCTCCTTAGCTGTCAACAACTTACTATTTTTGTCCTCTTTGGTTCAGCCTTTCGTAGGCCAATGGCAACCCCTCTCTTTTCCGTGTAATCCTCGATTGGCTAACGGTTCTCCCCGCTTTGCCTGGACTCGGTTGTTCCTCTGGCCTGGCATTAACGACTTTCCCCTTTAATATAGCCTTGTTTTTTCTCTTTTTACTTGAGATCGCGTACCTGGGAGAGTTTCGCGTTGCGTTTGGAACCCATTTCTTCCCGCTTTCTTGTCCGTCCCGACAGATTCTATCTTTCCCCCGCTTTCTGCCTTCCTGGAATTGTTTGTACCATTCCCCCACGTTTTAAGGCGACCCTATTGTCTACCTCCCGGGCCCAAAAGCGTCTCTTTCCTTTCTTCCGAGCGTTTATCTTTGTTAATCGAGCACCAAGTCCTTTCTTCTTCGTCAGTCTAGCGACCCTCCCTTGCTTTTTTACAGCCCGCTGTTAAACATTTAACCTGTAAGCGCCCCTTCCCGATAGTCCTTTCTGGACCAATTCAGCACCTGATCCCCCGTTCCTGCTTGGGAAAATCTCAGCCTCCTCCTTCTATTCTCTCTATTTTACTCCGTTTGTTGTTTAGCTCTCTTTCCCATCGTGCCCTTTCTTAGCCGTTGAAGGCTTTGCCCCAAGCAAGAGCGGGGTGCCCCAGAGGCACGGACACTGGGCAAAGCTTTAGGGAAGACCCTAGTCTCCCTTTTGCTTTTTCCGCTTAAACCAGAGAATGTACCTCTCTCTCTTCTTTTTGGAAACATCCAGAGTTTTTCTGTTCGAGTAATCCGCTCGCCGACTCCTGGTCAGGCAGAGATTTTTGTCCAGGGTAGTTTGTATCACTAAAACGTTTTTTTGTTCTTTTCCTCCGCACAATTTAACCCCCCAAGGATTAGCCGCCCCTCCTGCGGATATCTAGATTGTTTTCTTGCCGGTTTTGCTTTCGATTTCCCTCGCTTTAGTTTCAACGCACCGCTAAACCGTCTCTACACACCCCTTGAGATTGCTCAAGTACGAAACTGGTTAACCCGCGCAGATGACTTGAAAGTTACAGTCTTTCTCCTTCCCCTTTTGCAGCCCGAGACACGCCAACTCTTTTGAGACGCCGTAGCCTTATCGATCCTTTTTTACCAAGAGCGTTTTCACACTGTACCGCGCTCCCAATTAAACAGTCAAAGGTTTTTTTCAGCCGACCCCCTCAGCTTTTACATCCGGTTCTTTTTCTTAGATTTTTTGCGGCCCTGCTTTCCCGATTTGTCCTGGTCTCTCAGGGGTTCCCTTCCTCGTGGCGATCTAGTTTTCCCACCTCCTCCCTGCGTGCAGCATCTCCGAACGTTTGTTTAGTTGCAGAGTCCTTTCACCCGGTTTTAACACAGACCCCGGCTCCGTGCTGTCTCTTTTCCTGCAAGTTATTCTAGGCGTTTTGAGGGTTAAAGTTTGTCACTTTTTCATATTTATTGTCGAGTCCTTGCTATTTTTAAACGTGTTCGCGTTCTCCGAACATTTCCCCCTTCGTTGGTTGGTTCTTACTTAGAGCTGCGTGGTTAGCCTATCGGTGTTTTGTTTTATTCCTTCTTTGCCCCCTCGACTACATCCAGAAGGGGTTCTTTCTTGTCTTCCTGGGGTTTTTTTCCCCACTGTTTGACCCCCCCCCTTTCTTTCCGTCGTCTCCCCGACCCCTGCAATAGGTGGGCCCTTCTTTTTCTCACTTCCAATCCCCTCACTGATGAGAGTCCCCCTTTGCAGGATACCTCTTCCTTGTGCAAAAGCTTGTCGTTAAGCCCTTGGTTTGGGTCGCATTTTTTTGGCTTTTTTTCTCTTTGGGTACCCCTTGGCGTTTGCAGAGAAGGGTTTCCCTTTTTTCTTAACTAACGCGTCCCTAATAGGTGCCCCTATATTCCCCCCGTTCTGGGTTCAATAAAGAGGCCAATACCTTTTTCCCAGTTGTCAAACTTTTTTTGATTAAACCCCCCCCCCCCCTTCCTTATGGTCGAGATTGGATGAAGCTGAGCCAGTTCCCTTCCACATGCGGGGCCCCCCTTATGAAGGTTTTCCTGACCCTGGTCGTCTGGTTTCTAAAACGACCTGTCCGGATTCCCAGATTCCACCAACCCCCCCCCTATCAGATAATCCTCACTCGTATTTCCCGTTGAGACCATAGGGCGCGGGCTTTTAAGTCAGCCTTGGTTGCGGCCACTTGCCCCCTTTTGGGGCACGACGCAATCCTATTCCCTTCTTAATCTAGCCTCTTTCTTTAAAAAGTACGACCCCCCCCCCCTCGTGAGTGCTACCCGGTTCCGGTCCTCTTGAAGTGAAGTTTTTTGGCAGTGCACTCCTTTGGACCCTTATTCTTGCCCGGCCTCTTGAGAGACTTTTAGATACGGAGGCCCCATCTGCGAGATGAGTGGCTCCCCTTCGACCGTCATTTATTTTCGCCTTCAGACTTGTAACCACACCTTGTTTTGGTCGTCTTGCCGAAGGCGATTCCTTTTGCAGTTTTGTAAGAGGTGCTTCCTCCCGCCTCATCCTCAAAGTCGGTGCGTTTTTTAGGACGCCGTGCTGGAGGGAGATTCTTTGCGTCCGCCGATTAAAAGATTGGAGACTTTTCCTCTATTCCTGCACAGCACTTAGAGGCCAGGTTCCAACTCCCCCCCTCTTGCACGTTTAAGTCCTTTTTTCCTTCGTTTAGTAAAACCCCAAGAATCTGTCGGTTGCCCACCTTCCTTTTTTTCCCGAGATTTTATTAATGTTTATTTGTCTTCCTCTCGAATAGTGACTTTCTTCCCCCCCCCCTCTTGTAGGAAATAACCACATCCTTTCTCCGTTAGCCCCCCCCTCTCTTATCAGTTTTTTTTGTTTGAGGTAGCTAGATGTGGCAAGTCTTTTAGGATTGGGGGTTTTAGGGCGATCCGAGGTTTTTTTCATTTTGAGACTAGGCTTTCCTTCAACCCACCCCGTAGAATGCTCCTTACTTTTCGCTTCCCCTTGCCTTGTGCCCCGTCCCCCTGGCTTTGGGTAAGAACCTAATTGAATCTCCTCAGTAAACTCGTCCTCGATTTTGACACGAAAATAAAGGACTCTTTTTTGACTTTGCTAGTGGAGAGGATAGTTCTTGGAGACCCCTACTAGCGCTGACCCCTGACTGGATAGAACCCCCTCCCTTTCTCCAGCGCCACTCTTTTACTTGTCTGTCAGTTTTCCGAGATTTTCACCCTAGGGACATCCTTTTTCACTACCAGCCGGGGATTTCCCAAGCGGCCGCCCCCAGAATAAGAAAGGGTTTGCTCCGGACCACTCTTCCCAGTTTCGATTCTTCTTTCCCCTATTCTCATCATTTCCCCCATCGAATGGCCTCTTTTTTCCCGTCACCCTTGCACCTCTCCGTTTCCTTTCGAGCAGTCGAGGGTCCATTCTTTTTTTCTTCCCACCGATCCGGATAACCCCCTCCTTTCAGGAGTTTTTCTTTATTGACCCATGGCACTTTTTCCCAACCAGCTTATCCGTCAGTTTTCCCCAGCAGCCTAGTATAGACGCTTCTGTGACGACCCGAAGGTATGTTGGACCCACTGGGAGCTCATTTTTCAAATGCTACTGAACGCCCTGCATTAATAGGACCCTTCTAGGGGTTGGAAACTGCCCCCCCCGCGTTCTCCCTCTTGATTAAAGGTGTTCTCCCGTGCAACCCTGTGGACGTCTTTATTCCTTCTTTTCCCCCAACCCTCTGTTGTTCCCCCTAACTTAGGAACCCATAGGTTGTTTCAGAAAATTTCCATCTTTGGACCCGCAGACTTCCACACATAAAAAATAACGGGTCGGGACCACACCCCCCTTGATTCATTTCCCTCCAAGCCTGACGAGATAGGTCGAATTCCTTTCTGGAAATTACAAGCATTTTCGTGCGCCCGCCTCAATTTTCTTTGTTGAGTTTTTCCTTTGGAATCAACCAAGGACGCCCCCCCTCCGTGGCCTGTTTTTCTGGCGCCTCAAGTGGAAATTGTCAAAGTTATCACCATACCCGATCAATCTTCCATCCCGGCGACCCCTCGTTATTGCGTTTATTTTCTGAGGAGGCCCAAACCCTAGCTCTTTTCCCTTGAACGCTAGCGCAGGACCACACACCCACCTGCCGACCCGTCTTATTCCAGCTGGTCAGTGGCTCAATATGCGCAGCATTTCCCGACCCAATGCATGCCAAGTGTTTTTTTTGCAAGCTTTTCCCTCGCCCTCCGCATAATTGCGATAAGGATCTCCGCCTTTTCTCAGGGTGAGTGGTTTGAGCCTCATCCATGGCCATTCTCTGCGAATCACTGTCCATTTTTGACTTCACGCCGTGATTTTGCCTAAACCGTGCAAAAGAGGCCAGGGACTTGTCCCTACCCCTCCGGCCGGCCTTCCTGAAAACTCGTTCCACACATAGCCGTGCCCCTCGACGACATAGACCTCCTACCCTTTTCTGAGCCACTGGGATATAGCTGGATTGTTTCCAGCCGCGTCTAGGCGTCCACTTTTTTTTTTAGGGACTTAGAGATACCTGCTCCGGGCTTTCCTCAAACGCGGTCCCTAGTTTCTGCTTCCGTGACCGACTTTTACCTCAATGGACGTCTTTTTGTCTCCCGTTCGGTAATGAGTTCTTTCAGTAATTGGGATCTTTTCGTTTTATGTTGCGTTGGAATCCGCTGAACCTCAGCTCCCCAGCCGCAGAACGAAGCTCTTTTCCTTCTCCGTACCGCTGCGGTCTTCCTTTGTACCTCTGTTGCTTTTCTTTTTCGGTAGTGCCGGTGTCGCCACCCCGTCTGCCCTCCTAAACGGCCACTTCTTCTTCTCCCTTGGTCTCGAGCATTTGAGCTGGCTTTTCACCCTGAGCAACAGAACGTGATTTTTCGATCTCTCGCCACTCCCGGCTGCTGGGTACATCCGACTGTTAAACTCAACGTTCCCCCTCGTCCGTCCCCTGCATAATGTTTTTTGACCAAATTTTTCCCCCCCCCCTTAACCTCGATACCTTTGTAACTCTTCGCGCCTTAGACTTCTCGGTTACTTCTTTCCTCCTTTTTGTTTTTGATACCTTATAGTAGCTATAAGTGCCCCAATGCAACGCGCGGGTTTGTTATCCTGGTCAATTGGCAAACGCCCGCCCAGGCCTCTGAACTTTTTTCCTTCTTTTTCCAGAGGGATTTCCCCCCCATCGCCTGGGAGTGCGCGAGACTGCTAAATAACTTTTGTTGCTCTGTGATCCCCCCCTCGCCCCTCTCGATAAATCAGGCGTCCCTCTTTTTGGAGGGGATTAGCGAAGTGTTTTACTTTTTCAACGATTTCCTCCCCTTGTTTCCTACTCCCTCCACATTCCCCATCCCGGCTCCCTTTTTTTTTCGATGACTCCGACCAGATGTGTGAGGCGTCGGTTATCTGCTTTTAAGTCTCTTGCTCCGCAAACAAACAACCGACTTCTCCCAAGGTTCTTTTCAATACGAACCGGCTTGAACAACGATGCAAGATAATTGACCGTTCAAGCTTCTACTTCCAGGAAATAGGCGGCGAACGAGGACACCCTTTTTTGACCGTAATTGTAGCAGGTATCTCATCCTTGTTCCATTGTCCTAACGCAGACTTTACTTCCCCCCCTTCGTCTCACCGTTACTTGCTTATAACGCGTAGGCGTCCTGTCCGAGTTTCTTCTATTTTTTTTGCTTGCCCTGCGATTGGGCCCGGACATAGCTTTCCTTGGCCTACTCACTTCCCTTATCCGTGGTTACACATTTTTAATCACCGTCGTTCTTCTCCTGAGAACGGTTGCTGGCTCTCGTCCGGGTTGGAACACTTGTTAACAGTTTCTGCTCCAAACCAGACCCCGGCTGTGAGTCTTCCTGATGAGCATGGTCTTTCTATGGGCCTTGTTTTCAATTGTCAGATTTTGTCTTAGCGATTCTACTTTTGAAGACTGACATACTTACTAGGATGGTTGTGATTTTCGTGCCTACTTTTTTTTCATGGTCAAGGTCTAGTTTTTGGCTCCTGGCTTGAACGAGTCCATAAAGACCGGGCTCGATTCCCTGCTCCTGGTCGTCTACTTAGATTAGCTGCGGGACCCTGTTGGGGGTACATAAACGTGGCTCCCACCCCTCCCCTAGTGTGCACGCTGAGTGGAGATACATCCCCAGTCAAACGGAGTTTCTTTCGCGCTATGGGAGGATTCAAATCCTTATCTTTCCCCCTTTCCATTCATTTTCCCCACAAATTAAACCTAAAAACACCGGGACGCGTCCCAATATGCTTGGCGCTTCCATCCCTCCATGATAGAGATTTTTGGATTTTAGCGTCAGCTGGTTCTGGTTCCATCCATTGTTTTTTCTCGTGGGTTCCCTCCGCGCCCGGCAAGTTGATTTTTCTTTTCGTCAACGTCGTTTTTTTTCCTAGGTTTTTCATAAGTAGGTACTATACCTTTCGTGGGGTCCTACTCTTCTAAATCTCAATCGGTTGGTTTTGTACAATTTTTTTGGATACACCTAAAACCCCCAAAAGACTCCCCCCGCGTGGTTGCACAAGAGGGATGGTGCCGATGAGAAGTCCCGTACCACAAGATTTAGGTTAAGGTATTGGAAGTTAAGGTGAGTTCTCCAAACGCCTTCGCTAAAGTATTTTTTTCCCAACCCCCAAGATTCGCGTTCGTCCCGTCGCTTCATTCTTGGGCGATGTGCTGCTTTTAATTTTTGCTTGGTCAAACTCGTTTCCATCGGCACTCGCGTACCCTCTCACCTGATTTTTAAATATCTCCGCCTCCTTGGCAAATGACTTTGGACCTCTTGTCTCTGCAGAAAGGTCCGCTCATTTTTCATTTTTCCGTCCAGCACTTTGCCCCAGTTCTGGCCCGGATATCGGTGTCGATCCAGCCCTCTTCCCCTTCTTTATATGAGGTTGTTTTCCTCGCCCTTAGGAGTTTTGCGCTTTTCCTCCCACCTTTGGGTTCCTTTTCCAGAAAGAGGTGCGTTGTCTTCTCCGTCACTTGCTTTTTGGGGACCTAGCCTCACGCCCCCGCTTCCCGTCTGGAAGGTAATCGGGAGGTTTGTGCTACATGGCTTGCTTTTCCCCCCCAAGTTCCGTGCTCCAAGGTCCCTGATCATGGTTCCATCTCTCGTCGACCGTGTTGGGTTTTTAAAATCTTCCCCGGGTAGAAGGCATAATTTTCGTCATTTTCGTCTTACACAACTTTTTTTCCTATACCTGGGTGCCCAGCATGGTTCGATATGGATTCTTTGCGAAGGTCCGAGTGTTTTGATGACATTAAAAGCGAGTATCGACCTGCTGTACTATTGTTCGCACCCAAAAGTATGCCTCTGCCCAAATCTCTCTCTTAATATTTTGGTCTTGGTTGGAGAGCCGATTTGGGTTGGGCAAACTTGATTCCCCAACAGGATGTTGGGTTAGTTTGAGATATAGTGGGACACTTCAGTCTTTGACTTGCTGACCGCGCTGGAGACTTCTTCCCCCCCCAACTGCCCATGTAAGCACGTAAAGATACGACCACGGCCCTTGTGGGGGGCCCACGACCCTCTTGCTTGCGGGGTGAAGCCCCACTCATGCAAATAGGATGACGAAACACGTGGTCATCTTCATTCCCAAGTAAGGACCGATCTAGATTTTGGCATGCTCCGAGGTAGTTCATGTTTTTAGCCATCGGTTCTTTCCTGCATTCATCGCACTCCAATCCACGTGATTTATGATCCCAGAACTCTCCGCTCCCTCTTTTGTCCTTGGGCCCTCTTCTCACCTCCTATGGATTGCCTCCCCCCCTGTGTCTCACCAGCGACCTTCCCCCTCTTCCGCTCTCTTCTTCCAGTTTTCTTGGCCCGTTTCATGACCACCTTAGTACACCTTTGTTTTGAGTTTTTCGCCAAACGTCAGCAAGGACGATTCTTTTGGTCCTGCAAATTACTGCCTCTTGCCCTTCTAGGCCACCTTTCACAGCAGGTACGTTCTTTCTTGTATTTTTCCACCCTAC
>Ga0179593_1624391_pt1 | contig 12128 bp, 14 predicted proteins | sample CZODoug2_1_08_16_FD_185931 | JGI IMG/M metagenome (GOLD analysis project Ga0179593, IMG submission 185931) | Vadose zone soil fungal communities from Angelo Coast Range Reserve, California, USA - CZODoug2_1_08_16fungal (PacBio error correction) | ecosystem: Environmental > Terrestrial > Soil >... | reverse complement strand
ACCCTGCACAGGATTTCGCTCGAATTCAACACTTGGCGACACCCAAATGGCAAGGGAGAGAACCGTTTGCGCCGGTGTGAGCGGGCCTTCAGTTATTGAAATACTTCTTTGGCTTCGGAGCTTTGTCTTCGGGGTGGGGGGTGTTCCGAGCTCGCTCTGAGCGCCCTGGTTCCTTTGACGTCCGAAATTCTCCTTCTTTGAAATATTGAACCCCCGTTTCATCTCTCGAGAACGTTCCTTGAAGGGAGGAGATGATTCCGAATCTTTGGGGGGTGGCACCCCCGCCAGTGTAGTTGTAGTAAAGCTAAAGGTTTCCGAATTCCCCATATTTCTACACACTTCCATGAAGTTTTTGTGTAAGACATCATAATGACTGATCTCTCCGGACGTTTTTACAGTTCCCCTTTCTATCTCCCTCTAGAGATTTACTTCTTTAGGTGGGAAGTTTCGTTCTTCTCTTGAGTCCTGGCGCGCACAAATCCCTCCTGTGCGAATTAAACCCAAGGAGGGAATTTCCTCCTGGTCGATCTGAGTTTGGACCTTCCCCGAGCGTTCCCTCAGCCAGAATGATCTAAGAAGGTTTTATTCAGCGTAGATTTTTTTTTTTAATCCCCGGATTGGTCTTTTTCCACAGCTTCGCAACTAATGCCCCCCTGAGAGAACTCCCGTGGGCCCGTGAACAATTCTCTGCTGAGGTCATCTGTGGACTTCGGTGGCGTCTCTTTGCTGAAGGTGTCCTTCTTCCCTGAAGAGACTCCCCCGGTTGTCGGTTCCCCCCGCTTTTTTGAGACAAACGGCTTTTTTTTGCTTGTCCCTCTTTCCTCCCCCATTGCCCTCGCACGAGCTTTCCGTCGCGGGCATTTCACCTTCGAAGCCAGACTGACCAATCATCGGTGCACTCTGCTTTGATGGAAAGATCGCGCCGCGCCCGACGCGGTCGAGATTTTTTTTTGGAAGGTTTGCTTTCCGTTTTCCTTTCCGATTGTAAAACTTGTGTTCGGCGTGGAATTTGTCACTGGTTTCTTTCCCGCCGTCTTCTTTCCTATCGCCGGCACTGCTCTGGTGACCTTGGCTCTGCCCCGCGTTTCCGCGAAGCGCGGTCCTTTGCTCTCCTTTTGTACCTTCCGCTGTAGTTTCCTAGTGCCATCGGACTTCAAACTCGTTGCACACATTTGTCTCTTCCCAACTTCCCGCAACACCAATCTAGAATTGCCTCTGAACGAATCTTCCAATTCGACCGCTTGGAGCATATTTTTGCAAACACCTTTTCTCAGATTCTCCCCCCATGTTTCCGCTCTGTCCCCCTCTCCACAGTCTGAAGGCGCACTAATCGGATTTTTCCGTAACCTTTCACCCACCTCACCCTCAAGTCCTCCGTAACTTCCAGATTTGACCACCCCCCTTTCCCATGTTCCCCCCTCTGAAGAATAGGGTCGTCGAGTGTCCCTCAGACGCCGTATGTCCATGGCCATTGTCAAGCATCGAGTTATATCCTCGTCTGCCAAGATCCCACCAGCATGATCCACAAAAACTTCAGGTTGTACACCTGTTTGTAGCTTGAGCAGTGGAAGAGATAACAATCCCCCCCACCAGGTACAAGGGAGTTCCCCCCCCCCCCTTGGTTTCTATCATTTAAAGCTCAAGAGAGTCCAGAAGATTCCCATCTTTTCTAGATGGCCCCTTTAACAGCAGACCAGTGCGACCCGCGGCACTTACGCCCAAGCCCGGAGTTTTTTAGTTTCGTTACGAAGTCAACTTTCTCGGCCTCAGGGGAAAACTGGTCAAGACTCGCGGACTTTCACCGTTCGTTCCCCCCCCTACGCTGCTGTTTTTTTTTACCCTGTTTTTCCCTTGGTTGCTTTTGCTCTCCCCCGCGAACCCTTTAAATCAAAGATACATCCGTTACTCCCGTTCAAGTGTATGCCCCCCTAGCCACCCCTAGAAAAGACTTTGTCTTAAGCCTCCTCTTAACTTTGAGATGTTTTCAATCTTCCCATCATACGAAACCAAGAGTAAGGTTAGTTTCTTTCCAGTTTGGTTTTTTTTTTCCGCCGCCTTTTGAGAACAAGCCCAAAACACATCTTTCCTCGCAGAAGTTCAATCCGGATTTTTCCGTCGGAGTCCTTTTTTGAAATCAAGGCACTCCCCTTTAGGACCCCATCAGAGCCAGTGGAAATCCTTACAAGACCCCCAAACGAAACCAGTCTCCCTTTTTGTAACGGTCCGCATGGCAAGTCTCATGATAGTTTAGTTCTCCCCTTTTCCCCGGAAAGATTCCCCCCCCCATGTGTGACAGCCAGATTATGTAGAAGTCACTTTGCTCGATGGTTAGGTCCCCCTCGTAAGCGCCCTATTCCCGTTCCTTTCCCAGCACGCGCTTGTTCGCGTTTCGAAGGAAAACTCCTCCTCCAGTTTCTGGATTCTCTACCCTTTTTCCGTCGCGTTTTTCTGCAGATTATTTCTACATACAGGATTAAGGAAGGCAATAGCCCCATCATTTTTGAGTTGCGCCCCCCCTTCTTCAAATGGCGTTAATTCTTTTTGCACACCTTCGAGATAATTTGCCTGCCTCCCCATAAAGTAAGCCATTTTTTCCTGGTGTTGGGGTTGGAGGGAAGATTGCCAATTAGGTTCGGGCCGTGGATTCCAGCGTTGGTCGGCCGAGGACGGCGAATCCGGATTTGCTTGAATTTTTTCTTTTTACCCCTTTTTTGCCGGAGACCTCCAACAACTGGTGACTCCCCATCATAACCGGAATCTGTCTTTTCTTTTCGGATGGGACTCCCTCTTTTCCTGACCTCGGGTTACCCTCAAGGTTTTTCATAAGGGTGATCCGGCGTGAGTAAACGAAAACTTGTTAGTAATTATCGTTGAGTTAAACCTTTTTTCCCCTCCCTAGAATTCCATGAAAAGCACAACGACCCCACCCTTGCCCCCCGAGGCCTTTAGATTGAATGTCAGACTTGACGTGACGTTCTTTTAGGAAGAATCAGGGGAGTCCCGAATTTCCAATCGGGTGTTACTTTTTTAAATTGCTCGGGATCGCGCCATGGCTCGGCGGCTCTCGACCCGCCCCTTTGCGTCAGATGAGATTCCATTAGAGCCGTCCTGATATTGTCCCACTCTTTCTATTTGCAACTTTAGAGCATTCCTGCTGCGAAGCGTATCCCACCGCGACCCCTTCAAACCAGTGGTGTCTTCTTCTGCGGTTGGCACCCGGAACTGAGCGAGATTAGCTGACAATTGCATGTCCACGTCTCGAGCAATCCACATCAAACGTCCAATGGTTTGGTGGTAGCTTATTAAGATTCTTCCGTTTGTGACGGGTCCCTTTTACTTTCAATAAGAGGACGAAGAAGCTCAAAATTTTTCCTCTTTCTGACAGAAGACCTGCAAATTTCCAGGGGGTGCAGGGAGAAGTTGCAAGAACTCCCCTCTTGAGAAAAATCCCCAATTCTGAACCATTTCAGACTTCTAGTGGAAAGAGGTAGGGGGAATCCTCATGGCTTCCCCGTCATATCTCGAAAATAGACCTGACTTTCCTTTTTTGAGTCTTAAAACCTAAACATGTCATCAGAGTCCATATCTCAAAGAGTCTTTATCGAATGGAGCGGCTACGCAAGAACCCACTCCGTCATTCCCCCTCCAATCTTCCCCCCGTCACCGTAATCCCCCCATGTTGCGCCCCCAGTTCACGGCTTGGTTTAGGCGATTTGTTCGTGGAGGCTCATCCAGACACAAATTCAGGGAAAGAACAGAGGAAAAGAAAGACCCCAATACAGGGACCCCCCGTTTGGAAAGCCCTGCCCGGGCCCCCTCTCTAACACTCCCCGATCCAAAAGGCTTCCCCAGGAGAGCTCCAAGAGGAGCTCTTTCTTTCTCTCCGGAACATCGAACTGAGTCCTTAAAGCCGCGGGGCTCTCAGCCCCTTTTCAAGTCGCACCAGCACCAGCCCCTGGAAAACCTTCCTAGAAGTGAAGCAAACCTCCGTCAGACAGATCAGGAGACAAAATCCATTTTAGTAGATAACCGCAGGGAATTTCTTAAAACCTAAAGAGGGCGGGACCCCCCACCAATCCGAGGGAGAAGATGTCCCCAAGATCTAACCACCGGAAGGCACTCGAGTCTTCCTTACTCCTCACCTTTCCAAATGTCAAAGACAGAAAGAAAGCTAAAGCAATAATACCAAGTTCTTTTAGTTTTTGTAAAATGTAAAGAGAGACAATCCTGCGTCCGGAGTCCAACTGAGGGTCTTGAAGTCTCTCACTCTGGAGATGGCCAACACATCATTGAGCTTGAGGATAATAAAGCCTTTTAGTCCCCCCAACCTCCTCTGGGTCTTTTTTTTAACGTAGGATTAATTACTTCCGCCTCGTAGACCATCCCTCAGGTATTAGCCCTTTGAGGGCTTTCGTCAGAACCTCAGCCAGGGCCATCCCCGCGCTGCTGCGGCACGATCCGTTAAAGCTCCTTCTCCGAGAGCAACTCTACGCGCCAACGTCCCCCTTCTCCGCCGCCTCAGGTATTGCGCCCTAAAAAACGAGGACGTCCAGATTTCCAAGACCCAACTTTGGAAAGCACTCTTCCGCGGTTTGGTTCAGTCGTAACAAATCCCCCCCCCCCAAGATTTTTTCCCAATATTTCTCAGCCACGTTCCGCCTCTGAAAATGTGGATCTATTCTCGTTCCCCAATGTGCTTTTTCGTCCTCCGTTCTCCCCGAGAGATGCGATCGAGAGTCAACCCCACCCCAAACCCGGCCACCGCATTTCCGACGAGATTCCCCTTAAGGTGACTCCTCCGCTCCCCACTTCCTTCTTCGATCTCTGATCGAATTCCCCAGATGAAGCCTCTTAGGATATCTTTCCTCCCTTTGTTGTTTCTAGCATTCGGCATTCTGGCGTTTTCGATCAATGAAACGGCTCTGCGGGCATCAGTTTTGCGACGGCTGAGGACATGAATCCTGAATCTATATGCGTTGGAAGTGACGTAGATGGTGGTGGGCTTTGGTGTTTTCCTCTTTCTAGCAACTCGAGAACTTCGTTCAGAGTACGTTCCCATGGGCCCACGTGCCCCCCACGACATCACTCCTTAGAACTCTAGATATTTAGACACGTTTCATAGACTGCCGGCTCCTTCTTCCTGCCCTATTCTAATCTTGTGTGGTCCTTGACCTTCCAAAGAATCGACAGCGAAATCGGCTAGTTTTCGTCCCGGAACCGGGGGGGGAGAGACTGGTAACTCCTCTTTTCAGTTTTTTTTAGAAATTAAGTAACTCTCTAGTTCCCTAAGGTATAGTCCTATTTCCTTTCCCCTTAATATGTTCAGTTGGAGTGGAATGAGTTCTCGCGATGAACCTGATTAGGAAGACCATCACTGCCCTCTTTCTGACTTCCAAAAAGGAGGAAGGACCCTCCGCTGTCAGAAGATTTTTCAGGACTTTGAAGACTCCCCTGAGAGAGAAGTTGTTGAATCAATTTTATGTCTTAATCCCCCCCTTGCACCTTTTTTGGGAAATTCTGATTTAAATCTTTCCCATACTGACAGTCCAGCTTTTCCTCTCTTGCACGGTGTTTACGTCCCCACATAGAGGGATGGATGTTCTGCGTGGCCCCTTTTCTTTGATGAAGTGTTCAGAGGAAGATTGGGAGAAGGACGTGCCCCTTTGTCCCGGCTCTTTTGTTCCCTACTTCCAAAATTGTGTTAGGATTTTTCTTGACGGCCTGCAACTCTTAATCAAAAAATCCATAGTACTACTAGAATCTCCTTGCATTGTACCGCCCTCTTTTTTTTAGAGCCATCCATCGTTTTTCTTCGGAGAAGCTTATCTCTGGCCCGTTTTCGAGCCTGCTGTATCTTTCGCGGCACTTTTTCTCGATGACTCCCGGAGTTGTAGGTTCATTGTGATTTTCGTCCGCCACTTTTTTCGGTCTTCTAACAATATCGCCGGCACGTGCCCGCTCTTCATTCCGGCGGACTTTCCCTAATCTGGCCGAAGTCTCGGAAGGGGCCAGAGCTTGTAGTTCATTTGATTCCTTCGCGCCCCCCTCTAATTTCCAATTTTTCAGCTCAAACGCTTATCTCAAATCCTTTCGCCTCCTTGCACCCTTGAAAGTTCACTTTTTAAAAATAGAAGCCCCTACCTTCTCGAATAGTGCTTCTTTTTTTTCACGCTCAACCTCTCCGCAATTTCCCCCTGCGCTGCGGAGAGTCCCCCCTCCACCACGTTCGAAATACCCTAAACTCGGATGTACCCCCCTTTTAACTAACCCCCACCCTGCCAGCTCCCAGCAGCGTCCCACTCAAGACCCCCCCCCCTTAAAATTATGAGAAATTTAGGCCTTTGGTCTTCCCCGACGACTGCCATGGCAATTTTTCCCCGCGCTACCTCGTAGCTCCCAGGCCAAGCTAACCCCCTTGAAATCACCCCCCCCCCTTTTTTGATTCCCCGGGCTAATAGCCCTTCCCCCTTGGGTTCCATTCGCAACACTTTCCCCTTCCTCCACCTATCATTTAGTTCGAAGGTCTTCGACGCGATCGGAAATACTATTTTTTCGCGCGTCTCAACAGCCCAAGCAAGCCGACGGAGCCTTTCAAAGTTCCCGCCCCGCGCGTTGTCACCACTTTTTCTTATGCGTGCCGGGGCTCCCCAGACCCCCGGTTTTGCACCGCACTTTTTTCCGCGGACATTCCCCGTTCCCGACGTCGGCGAACTTCCCTCGGCTGGAAGTTTTTTTCCCCTTTGTTGCGGGCATTTTCGAAGCCCGATAACTCAAAGATAACTTTTCCCTTAATCACATTTAGTGTCTCCTCGGAAGACCAGTCTCCCCTCTTGTCGGTTCCTTCCCGATGTCACTGCAGGACATCCTTTTCATCCAAGAGTTTTTCTAAACCCCCTTACGGTTATTCCTGTGATAGTCAAGTTTTTTTTGTGAGGATGTCTCGCCCCCCATTCGCAATGGGAGAACTCAACACCCAATCTCCATTCAAATCCCTCTGCCGTCGCCGGCCCCCCCCTACGACTTTTTCCCATCAACGTGGTCACTTCTGTTTCCATCAAGTGGACCCATTTTTTCAAACCCCCACTTGATTCCCGGATTGTGAATCGGGTTATGCTCCTTTTCTTTTTTTTTTTTTGGTACCGCCATTCGTCCGATAAGATTGGTCGCCCGATGATGGGAGAAGTCCCCCCCTCCTTTATTTGTCGCCTCAGGGATGTCCGCATCCCTCTATCAGAACGAGATCACCGTGTGGAGAGGTTCGACACATCCCCCTCTATTTTCTTTTGTTGCTCCTCTAAAACGCCTCCACACTGCCTTTTCCTGATTCCCTTTCCCTGATTTAGCATCAGTGAAGGCCACCTCCCCCGCAGACATCGTTTCTCCCATCATTGGCGTTCCAAATGCGGAAAGGTCCTTTTGCATCCCCCCGATGTCCCCCCAACTTGCTTTCCCTGCTTAACCAATACATTGGCCGGGTTGTGTTTTTTTGGGGTAGTTTCTTTTAACCAATTCTTCTACCTTCCAAGTGGATTCCTCTTGGCGCAGACGTCCGAACAAATCCTCTTCCTCTGCGGGCACTCTGTTCCCCTGGCGTCTTTCCGTACCCTTTCCTCCCCCATAAACCTTCCTTTAATTTTAGTAGGATTCCTCTTGTAGGTAATCTTTTCCCGGTGACATGCCAGCCTCTTTAGTCTGTTGGTGCCTTCTTTCCACTTCCGCCTGGATGGATTCCGTAACTTTTTATAGTTGAGTTCCCCCATTTCGGCTAAGCCCTGACCCGCCCCCAAACCATTTCCGCCACCGCGTCCCGTTTCGAGAGTCTTCTCCTTCCTTTCCGACGGCTTTTTACCGCCCTCTGTTCCTTTTTCTCCCCCCGCACTCCGCACTAGGGCGTGTCCCGCAGGCTTCAATCGTTTCGACTCCTTGAGGTTACTTTACGCGCTACCGAGTTCTCTCCTTAGGCGCTCCTTCGCGCCCACCTCACTACCCATATTGAATTGAGGATCCCGCTTATTTATACTGACTGCATCCTGCAACCCGTGGATCACCTTCCCGAGGACCATCCAACCGGGTTTGAGCTTGGGGAGTACCGTCTCCCCCCTTCTGAGAGGGTATTTTTAGCTTGAACAAATTGAAATCCCTTCCTCGTAGGATTCCCAAATCTCCCTCTTATCCCCCCCCACCTAAACCTTTTTGTAGGTCGGTCTAAGATTGATTGCTCTTCGTTTGCGGTTGGCCTGTCGTTCATATGAAGGCTCCCGTCCCCATTTTTCTCGGGGACTTCTGCCGGCTCCCCCCTCCCCGTTTTGATGTCTCTTATAAGTCGAACATCCTTCTCACCTTCGATCTTTTTCCCGCTGTCTTGAAAATTTGAACTCAGACCCTCAGATTCATACCTTTTAGATTTCCGTTTCCATGTGACCCCTTTTAGATTTCCCTGTCAGTTAAGATGCCCCTGATCGGAGTTGTAGGCCCGATCCTCCCTATGATTCCACTCCTAAAGTATTTGAAATTTTCCCCCCCGTTGGCAAGACCCCTGTTGATTAGTTACTGACCCTGCTCTATGGTTAGAAGACTTGCGATTCTTTTCTGGACTTCCATCCACTTCTTTCCCAACTCTAATTCTTTCCTACAATTCCTCGTAAAGCACAATTGCCTCAGGCTAGAGACCTCTGTAGGCTTCCCACCTTGATTTCCCTTCTCGCCAGACTCTCCGGGGACAATGCCGCGACTTCTTCCATTAAGACCCTTTTTTTGTTGAATTTCTTAAGAACCCTCCGGTTCTCGCTCCCCCAACCAAGGGCCCTTCCCTCGCGCCCTGTAAGGGCGTCCCCTCGCCTATGAACCCTTCCCTCCAATCAAGCACCCTTCCCCGCTCCCCCCGAGCTTTTTTTTTACCCCCACCTCTTTCCGAAAACTCTGGTATGCCTATTTTCTTTTTTCCATGTGGACCTAGCTCTCTTAAACCACCCGGGAGCGGCGTGAATTACCCCAGAATCGCAACCCCCCTGGGATTAGGACCTTCGAGGATTACTTCGGCCATCAGGAAGTTCTAATAACCTCTCCCCTCCTGTTTTCAGTCTGGAGGGATGGTTTCTTCAGAAATGAGCGACAGGAAAAAGAAGTTCCTCACGGCCAAACATCCCCGGGAACTCTCTCTTCTCCCAAACTTTTACGAGCCCCCCCCTCCAAGTAGTAGCCCATACAGCCTGACTTTCCCCCAAACTCCCCCCAAAAGAGTTTTGAGGACGGAGACCCGCTTGCTCCCCGGTACATCCCGTCTACGAAGCGGCTGTTTCGGAGTTCCCATACCCCTGATTTTCAATCGGCCAGTTCCTCCCCTCTTTGCGACTCCCGAGACTTTTAATGGGGCCTATTTTCAAAGATTCCAAGGCGGTGTCTTTCCTGTTAGTCCCGTTAGATTCGACAGCTTTCCCCCCCCCACCCTACGCCACTTTCAGAAGAAACGGCAACTCCTTCCTCAGAGATTTGTGGTGAGCAAAAGTTTCTCACATGAGGTAAATTTCGCCCCGAGACTTGGAATCCGCAAAAAGTCATTTCCTGCAGGTCTCTTCTATACTTCTTTCCTCAGTTGCTTCGAGATATGCTTCTTCTCTGGGTCCCTCTCCCAACATACCCTTGAGACGACCCGGACCCTCTTGAGCAGCTTTTTGAGCCTTGATTCCCTTAAGCTCTCCCTTTCCTATGAGTTTTCGTGGAGGCCTCTTGGCGAGGGCTGGTGGGTTTTCTTCTCCTTCCCCTATTAGTATCCTCTTGAGAGCCCCCTTTCCTTGGAATCCTTTGACTATTGAGAACGAGATCCCTCTCCCAAAAGTTTACATTTTCGCAGCGCCCGCCTTGGCTCCTTTCCGCGACTTTTTTTTAATGTAAGGACGAAACAGCCAGCGGATTTTCGTTTAGTGACTTTATGATCTTTTTCTTTATGGTCTTATACTTTTTTGGATGTTTTCTCAATTAATTCCTGATTTTTGCTAGGTGTCCTACCGTTTGGTCGATTTGTCGTCATTCAAGCCATTTCCTCGGGATATTTTTTCTTTCAGCCCTCTCTTGATTTTTTTCGAATTTCTAATAACCTCCCTCTTTCGTGTATTAAAAAAGGACTTTGAATCTAGCTTCCCCTTAGACTCCTTCCTGAGCTTCTCCGGATCGTCCAGATTACGTCAGACTTTTTTTTTTCCCCTGCGATAATCCTTTTTGTCCCTCATGATCGGCCTCTCCCCTGCCAATCTCTCGGATTTCGTCGTTAGACCTCTCGCAACTTATTAAGACCATTCTTTTTTTCGCGTTTCGAACCCTGCTTTGCTTCTCCTTGGCCCCTTGGTATGTGCTTGATTGATCGAGTCTGGCTCAGGGACCTTTCGAGATTTCAAGGCCCGGGGGGGGTGTGAACCTCTACATTCGGATTTATTCGCAAATTCCGGAATTCCCCCCCAATTTCAAACTTACGCAGCATGTTTCCTTCTCTCTCCCTGTACCGTCGAAGAGTCAGAAATCCTTCCCCTGTGACATTTTTCCTGAGTTGATTCCTCGTGCCGCCCGTCGTTAGCGAGCTCCTTCCTCCTTGGTGCTAAGTTGTTTTCGGAGTGCTCGATGCAATGGTGTTTTTTTTTTAGTCCGCCAGACCCGGGCACCTCCGGCCTTCTTAAGGGTAAAATGTTATTACGGCAGGACTTCTGACCTGCCCTCGAAAGAGGAAGTTTCGTCAGAGAAAGGTCCTATGACCCGTCCTCCTTCCTGCGAACCATCCACCTTTTTCATGAAATCTCAAACCATCTAAATGTCCCCCTCCTCGATTCTCTCCCTGAACTCAAATTTTTCCCTATTTCAACCCCTTTCGCGCTAGTGAGCATCCCTTCTGGGCCCCACTATTTCTTCCACCCATGGTCCCTGACGGAGAGTTTCCCGATCCACCCCAGTTGGAAGGCGTCTCATCGGATCCACTCCAACCTCACCCCCAAGGCCCAGCGCAAGCAGGTTTAAAACTGTAATCCCGACCAATTCTTTAAGTTGTAGAGAAGAAATGGGAGAGATTTTTCTAATTACTCCAGCCTTACATACGAGAAGCAACTCCCTCTCTTCTCTTCTTTTGTCCCTAAAGGAATCCAACCCATAATCGACCCCCCCCAACCCTTGAAGTCCGGTGACAGGTTTCCTTTCATTATCGGTCCAAGTACCTAAGATCTAACTTTCTTCGCCCCCCCCTATATCCCCTGGGTAGTTCGCGTTTTAGTCAACTTTTCCCCCCGATAGTCTCCACTGTCTAGACGTTCCGCGGACATTGTCCCCGCCCACAAAAGTCTCTCCCTGATCAATCCCGTCCCCCTTCCCCAGTGAATTTGAGTGCGGGTTAGCAAGACCCCCCTCCCCGGGACCCAAACTGAGTTACCTCCTTTTTAATTAAGATCACCGTCTCGCGAACGGTTCGGTTAGGTAACCTTGTTTCCCCTTTCCATCTGTCTACCGACCTCTCCAAAAAATATCAAGCGTTAAGGAACCCCCCCCAGTTTTTTCTTAAGACGTTCCTTCCTTTTCCTTCCCAGTCAGGATCCCCATATTTTTTCCAGGAACGCCTATGGAGTCATTCCCAGAAACGCTTTCAATCATACTAACATCCCGAGTCCGGTTATTTCTCGCCAGTTGGTGTTTCCCGGATTCCCCCATTAGACATGGAGACACCATTCACCCCAAGTAGGATTCCAGAAGGGGGGGGGGGGGGGTCTTGGTGGGGGTGTGGGGGGGTGGTTGGGGGTGTGGTGGTTTGGAACCCACAAAACCCCAAAAACACACCAAAACACCAAACACAGACAAAACCATTAAAATAAGCTTTTTCCGCAGTCTCCCACTTTCCCTCCACTTTTTTTCATCCACCTTTTTCAGGACATCCGTGGCATCGTCCACTCACGACCCCCCCCCCAAAAATCTCACGGGCTTAATCTTCCATATTCTTGTTAGGATCGATCCCTTTTTTTTTTTGCACTCTTTTTTCCGGCATCTCTGATGTTATCCTTCTGCTCTGGACTTCGATGTCCATACCGATCCTGGAGGTCAGACCCCCTCCGGCAAATCTCCCCCCCCCCGATAGACTTTTTTTTGCGTTTGTCCGGCAC
>Ga0179593_1316427_pt1 | contig 12128 bp, 11 predicted proteins | sample CZODoug2_1_08_16_FD_185931 | JGI IMG/M metagenome (GOLD analysis project Ga0179593, IMG submission 185931) | Vadose zone soil fungal communities from Angelo Coast Range Reserve, California, USA - CZODoug2_1_08_16fungal (PacBio error correction) | ecosystem: Environmental > Terrestrial > Soil >... | reverse complement strand
AGGGCCCAGGGTCTGTTGTTCTCGCCTGCGAAGTGTATGGGACTCTCCCCTTTTGTTTTGATCTTGACACTTGCGTAAAGTCCCCTGTTTTTTTTTCCCCCCCTCCTTCAGCTATGCGGCGTCGAGTGAAGACTCGTGATCCGATCACTCGAACGAGTTTTCTCTTTTCCTGTGACATATGATTTTCATGCCCCCGCTGGCGAGCATCCCCTTCTTCGTGGTTTTTCCAAACCCCCAGCTTAGTCACCCGCATGCCCCCCCCTCCACTTTGCCTAAGTCCGGTTCCGAACCTGTATATTTTCGACGGGCGTCCGCCCCCGTCCGGCTTGATTCACCAAATGTGAATTGACCCCCTGGGTTGATCCACCTTGCGTGGTGAAACTGACCTTAGGCCTAAAAAACCTGGCGCGACATCTCCCAAACCTCCCTTTACCGTCGTGTTGGTGGCTTCCATTAAGTTTTTCGTTGGCGAAGTGCTCCCCGCAGGGAGAGTCTGCTGACCTCCTGCATCTCCTTTTTTGGGATGGTGGCTGAAAGTTCGCCCTTTAACCTCCGAGTGAGGCGGCTTCTTTGCGCCTTTCTATGGCGGCTTAGCAGAGTTACCCTCTCATCAGACCCCGGCGTTCCAACACCATCTTGATAGTCCTGGACGTTTCCTATTTTACTACTTGTTGTTGTAGCGATGCTGATGTTTCCTCACGACTTTTTTCCAAGATGTCTTTGGTAGGTCTGTGAAGCATTCTTATCTCTTCCCATCTGTCAACTCACTGTCTTTTTTACTCCGATAATACTTATGACAACTACCGTGGCCCCTTTTCTACCCCCTGCGGTAAATTGATCCCCAAGACACCAATGCCTGTATTCACGAGCCCTACCAACCAAGGTCCTTAGAAACCCGGCAACAACCCTGCCCCCTGAAAGAAAAACACGCGACCGGGTGGGCCACCCAACTTTACCTAGTTGACCAGCCATTTCTGAGAATTTTTGTTCAGGGACGAATGTGCAGTTTCTCCAGTGCAGGCCCAAGTTTAACTCAAACGACTAAGGTATTGGTCTCGACCGTTCAGGCATATCAGGTCTTGATTTCATATGGCAACCCTTCTCGTACCGGGGGAATGAGTAATACCCCATCTTCCTGGTCTGTTAAACGCCGGACCCGTATGTTCTCCGCCACGCATTGGGTCTTAAAAAGATCATAGCGAGTTAGAGTCTTTGCCTCACGTGTGCGGAAATCGCAGACCGGCCCCCCCCTCCTGCTTGCCGCGTGGTTTCCGGACCTTATTTACAACTTGCCGACAAACCACTATAGGAAAAGTAAACGGCTTCCTTTTCTCCACAACAAGACCTGGCCGCCCCGCTCGTTCCTTTTTCCTCGCTGAATCATACTCCCTTTAAGTTCGGGGGCTGCACTCCCCCCTTTTACCCCCCACCCCCCTCCTTCTCCCTCTATCCACAATTGAAGATTCTAACCCCAATTCCCCCGAGGATGGATGATGCCTCCCCCCCGGCGAACAAAATCCTTTCCCCATCTTACGCTATCACCTCATCCTTCCTTGGATTGCGAAAAAGCTGATCCCCCCCCGCGTTTCGATTCCTTTTTTCTCCATTTTTGCGAATGAAAATAACCATCATCCATCCGCGGTCCAACACTCAGGTGAAGAGTTTAGACGCCCTTGGTTTTTTCCCTCTATCCCGCCTGGCGGAAATGTTGCCTTGGGAAATCACTGACAGGATGCGGCTTGCCTCCCCCCCCCCTTTCTCTAGTGACATTCAACAAGATAAGGATTCCCCGCGAACTTCATCCGCCTTTTTTCTTCCAAGAGCCCACCTGTTACTTACAGAAAGGACGTTTTTTTTTTTTTTTTTTCTTTAATAAATACGCAAGCTCTTCCCGCTCACAGGCCTCGCTCTGTCTACTACTTGGAAAGATCTTTGTTGGACGCTCCCCTTCCTCCCGTTCCATGTAAAGACACTCCCAACCCTCCCAGAATTGTTTTGATTTCCCTCTCCCACCATTATTAGGCGGCGTTAATAGCCCTAAGGGTCCCTAAACTTCCGATATTGAAAACTCGACGTGGGACTAATTTGGGTTTGTTCATTTCCTCTCCAAGATCCTCTAATCAGTGTCTTCTTCAGCCCAGAATGAGTCGCTGCTTTCCGACAAGGAGGAGGAGTTTTTTTTCTCCCAGTCTCAGGCTGCTACACCGATGAGTCTTGACCCGCCTTTCGTCGGCGGGAAGGGAATTTGAAGTTTTCCGTTCCCTCTGTTTCTTTTTTCCCGGCTTTTTTTTCTGTATACCAGGTCGTTTTAAAGAAAGTCAGCATGCGATGGGGCTCTAGCGCTTTTCCGAGGACTAGATAGCAGTTTCCCTAGATGTCCAAACTCAACGATGGAGTCCCTCTTGTGAGGGGTCATGACTATCCTGCTTATTAGGATTTAGTGCCCCCTCCTTTCTCCGATGCCCCCCCCGCGATCTGTAAAACTCAATGGTCCTGTTCTCAACATGGCGCCGACTTGGCAGGAAGCACTCCCCTGACTACTCATTCACGTCCTTTCCTCACTTGGCGCGTCCATTGCTTCAGGCTCGGGAATCGATTCCTGATTTTCCAGGCGTCCTCTCTGCTGGAGGGAGTGTACTCTCCTCTTCTTCTTCTGCGCACGCGCAACTGACCGCTTTCTGTCTTAAGTGACGCTTGTATAGACGAGTCGACTTTATTTTCTGCACATTTAAACCCCTCCTACCTTGGGGTAGTTCTTTACCCCCGAGTCTGAGGATATCGAGCACCTTACTTTCCCCCTGCTATGAACGCGCTGATTTCCCGGTAGGCTTGTAGATGATCTTTCCCTTCTCCTCCCCTTCGGCGAAGCAGTTTCCTTATACCCGCTCGGAGTCAGCTCCTCTACATCCCCCTTTCCTCTCGGGATCAAAGACGTTGACGTCCTGCCTGTGTTCATCTTTAATACTCCCTTGGGGTTGTGATTTGTTCTCTAGGTACCTCCCCTTTCCTTTCCGTTGTGGTGTGAGAGTCGACCAACAAGACGATCTCCCACCCTAACAATTCTTCTTCAAGGACTTCCGTCAAACCCGGCTTACTAGGACTCTCCCGTCGACCTCCAGGTTTTCTTGAGATATTCTCTTCTTGGATCCTTCCACCCTTTCGCCGACATTGGTTTTTACTGGCTCCGATCGCGGAACCACTCGGGCCGTCCCCTCTTCCGGTTCAGTCCTAATAATACCGCAGCTCAATTTTTTTTTACTGAAGACTAAAGGCTTCCTCTATTCTTCTTTCCCTTCCATTTTTTCGACATCCGAGTGTCCGATCGAGGCCCTTTCGTTCCCTCCCCCTTGAAATTCCGCGGCGACGGTCGTTGAGAGAGTGATCCTTGAGCATCCTTCTTGCGCAGAAGTAGCCTCTTCTCCCTTTCGACCAATGGGGCATCGATCGGATTATCTCCCCCTAGCTTTCCGTCGAATGTTTTTTTGACCCTGATTGTCGTTCTTCCTGTTTTGCAATTCTTCTTTTTCCGCACCGGTGGGAATCAGCCCCGCCTTCCATTCATAGTGGCGCTTGACCTCCGAAAGTATGCACATAACCCCCCTTTCATAATCATCCGGATCGCATACCCTCTTCCACGCCCCAGCTTTTGTATTTGGATATAGCTTTTAGCGATCCCTCTCCCTGGGTTTTCAATTTCTTCTTACCAGTTTAAAGCGATTCAATTGCTTTCCGACCTGTGCCTAGAAGCACAGAACGAAGGTCCCAACGATCTTTCCCTCCCTCGTCCGAGCAAAGACTCCGCAATCAACGGTTCCCCCGTTGTACATAATCTTGCCTCCTCCTATGTCCCCACTCCCCTCTCCTCAGGAGTAGGAAGCCTCCGCACTTTCGCCCCGGAGATAACCTGCAACATTTTTTTGCAAATAACCGGCTTCCCACGCGAGTACTTCCTTTCTTTTCTTCCCCTCTTTTCACCGTCCCACCCCTAAAATTAAGTGTAACAAAATCCCCCGTTCTTTTTTTTATCTGGCGACAAGTAGCCTTGCCTCTACGGGGTCCCTCGAAATCTTCTTACCCTTCACACACAAAATCTCCGCGCTGCTTCGTTTTTTTTCTCCTCGTTTTTGTAATTTGATTGCGAGTTTAGACAATTGCGGTATCCTTTCTTTCCGTGTTCCTTCCGAGATCACAATTGAATTTGAATTCCCGCGTTCCTATCGCTCTTTCCCCCCCCTACCCCTGCGTCGTTCCTGCGGAACAATGGAGAGTCCCCCTCCACTTCTGCCCTTTTTTCCTCATCGGATGCTATCTTTTATTTTCCCCATTCGCCCACCTGGGAGCCGATCGTTCGCGCTGTCTCATCCTTCTTTCCCCCACTAAGAAGTCGATCTTTAGCTCCCGAGTTTCTTTCAGTTGCGCATCGATATCAATAGTTTTGTATTTTCCCTTCTTCTCCGTGTTGCATCATATGCTCGAGGACTCAGAGAATGAACTAAAACCCCGACCCCCCTACTTAAGTCTCCTTTTCGTTAAGAGTCTTCCTGGTTTTTTTTTTTTGAGCCGCGGAGACTTATGGTCATGTGGGCCGTCTCCGTTTTTTTCATGCACTTTTTCTTTTTCGAATGGTTTTGCTCCTCGCCCCCCTTCCACTCCGTTTCTTTTCTTGATTCAGACCTCCTTTTTTTTCTTCTAAACTCGAACGAGGTTGATTTTTCATGGGTTGACCTTCCTTCTCTTGAGCGGTCCTCACCGTTTTGGTTAAATACCTAGAGTTTTTCCTATTTTTGTCAAGCAGAAACATCGAGTTGTAGGTTTCCCATCGGAACCCTAATGGCTGTAGAAACAAGCCCGCTTCGTTGTATCCCCGGTCAATTTTCGCCGAGCAAAGTCTCTTTCCCTCTGCACATGCGGTTCCCCACCCCCATTAGATCATCTTTCAACAAATTAACATGTTCCGGTCTCTTTCTTTTCTTTCGGGTCTCTGGTTTGCTTGAGAAGCGAGACTTTGCTTTTTTTTTCTTTTTTTCTCGTTTTCTTTGGCTTTCGGTTGAGGATTTGGCTGCTTCTCCTTAAGTCCCGAACCCTCTTGCGCTCTTTGTAGGCGGAGGCCGTTTTCTCTCGGCTCCGCCTCTCTTCCCTCCCTCAGATGCTTTCACCGTTTGACAGACGTGGTCTTGACCTCTATCCCTTCCCCTTCTCCCTCCCCTGTGGTGTTGTTGCTCAGAAAGGGCCCCGATACTGGCGGTCGGGTTCTCACGTGACTTTTTTTGGTAACCCAATCATAGGTTACGCCGCCATTCTCTTGCCTCTACCACCTCGGGAAAAATAGGGCCGGTGACACGGATCCCTTTTCCGCCCCAGCCCCTCCACCCCCCAATGAGGATGCTAGTCGCCCCCCTCCCCGCCCCTCCTTTAGAAGCAAACATTTCCCCTTTGAAATCCCAAACCCTCGTGCGTCCCCAGGTACCAGGGTCATTCCCTCTTCTCCCCCTGGGATTTTCCAACGACGTATTACCCTTTATAGGGTCCTCCACCACTTTCCCATTCCCGAAGACCTTTTTTTTAACTGTTCATGAGAGTATGTAAAAGCTCTGAACCTCCTCGATTTTTTCCCTGAGTCCCTAACCCGCATATGTATTGGAAATACACTTCCGGATTTCCCCGAGCTGCCTAATTTCTGGGCACCATGACCAAAGATCCCCACAAACTTTTTCCGTCTTTTTCTCGCATCACGTCGCCAGGGCAATCCGACTCCTCTTTGCTTTCGTCTGTCCTCCCACCCGAGGATCCGAACCTTTTCGACAAGACCTCTCTCGTACCGTCCCCCGGTTTTCCACAAATTCCTCAGCAAGCCGGAGTCTGCATGCCCGACCCCCGTCTTCCCGTCGAGGGTTTTTTTTTTTGCATACCCTTTTTCCTTTTTTTTTTTCAGCAGCACGCTGCTCATCATATCGCGCCTCTAAAAACCACTGCGCATATATCACAAACGAGTTCTTCTCCTTCCTCACACTTCACAGACGCCGCTCTTGATCTCCTTCGTCATTATGGACCAGAAGGAGGCATGCTCATGCGCTCCAGATGCCCTTGGCGATTCCCCCTACCAATATCCCCATTCCATCCGGGGCCCCCCTTTTCTTGTTTTCCCTTGGAAGGTGCGCCCGGCTGGTTCGCGACCGCATTTTCTTAACTTGTTGACCGGCGAGCGGTTTGGAGCGATTCGTCGCGTCCTGTTTCAAACCTTTTTTTCCCCCTCCCGATTGCCCCTTTGCCCCCCCGAGGCCTGCGAGAAATACCTCTCAATCGTTTCCTGCGGACTTGACCGACGGCCGTATTAACCCCTACTTTTTCACTAGTTTTCCTTACTTTTTGTGTCCCGCAGATTGGACGTTACTCTGTACCGATCTCTTGGAAGCTGCTACCTGTGCCACCCTTTCGCTTTGACAATGTCTTTCCAATTCCCAACGTCCAGGATTTTTTTTTTTTTGCTCCCCTTTGATTTCCGGGTTCCCCTATCCCCTACTGGTGCAATACGACCAGTCTTTTCCTTTTCCCCGCCTTCATTTCCTTCCAGTTATCTACTCCCCCCCCGTCTTCTCTTCGACAGAACAGTGCCCTTCTCTACGCTTGCCAGACAGGAGGACGGCTTTTCCCCACTAGCCAAGTTGAGTACAATCTCTTTGAACCCTTTATGAGTTTTTGTCGGGAAGCTTTAATACTTTCTTTTTTCCTTTTTTTCTTTATCTTCCCAGCGTATGGCCCTGCTTTGAGGTTTGTCTTCCCCGCCCGATTTATGCTCTTCTCTTGCCCTTTTCCTTTTCAGGCCCCCTCCCTTTCTCGTAAAACGTGATCCAAAATCAGGCTGCTTTGAGCCGTGTTCCTACATCAGGATGGTCGTATTGAGTGTCTTGGCCCTACCTCCGATGATCCTAACAATGAAACCCTTTTTCCGCGGTTTTTTTCAACCCCGGAGGAACTCCTTCTCCCCTTGAACCGCCCTTCCCCCCCCCCCAGGGTCAGCATCTCCATTCACTTGATGCTCAAGGGCCTTTCTCGGAACCCGCTAGGACCCATTCTCTATGTAGATATGCTGGAGCGAGTAAAGGACTCTACCCCTCTCACGCGCTCACGCCCGTTTTAGAGTCCCCGAGAACGTGATTTTCGATTGAGAGCCCCTCTGCCTTTCCGGATAGCCTCCCTTTTCTGTCTCCTTGGCTGAAAGCACGCTGGTAGTCTGCCTTTTCTGTTCTCTTCTCCCGGCCTGCCCGGGAATATGACCTGAGCTTCTTTATGCCGTGTTGGTCTCGTCAGTTTTTCCTTTAAACCGGCTCCCTTCTTAGTCCGCCGTTGATAAAGAACATCCCTGATTTGATCCCTCGACTCACCCCTTGAGGATGCCCCTTCTCCTTCGTGAACTCGAAATCCTCTGCCGTTGGCCGAATCGCCTGTTTCCTTTTCCTCTTATTTGGGTTTTTCTTTTTCTGAAGTCTTTGAATCTATATATCCTCCTACGTGTGTTAGTCTCTGACCCCCATTGACGATCTCCCCCCAGCAAACACCCCCCTAAGTGTTTCTCAGCTTAACAGGCGCTTCGTCCAATTCCTCTATTCTCGTCGCTTTCCCGATCCGGCGCTCAATTTTAGTTAGTTCTTTCTTTCTTGGCTTTCCCTTCCTTTCTTAGTTAATGGGAGTGTTCTCCAGTCGCGGCCTCCTTACAGCCTGCGCAAATTTCCCCTCACGTCATAAGGGGACAGTCCGGGATAATCCTCAAGGATAAGTCTCTATACCCGGCGCCCTCTCTTTCTTGTCCCTTGCCTTTCTCAACCGGATTTCTTCTAGTTTCACGGTTGTTCACATCTACCCTCTTTCCGGGCTGACTCTTCTTTTTCGCGCGTGCTCTCTGCGCATCTCTTCCTTCGCCTCCCTCCGCAGTTCTAAATCTCCCCCTTTTTTCCCCCGATATGATTTGATCCCGTCCCTCCTCTGAAGCTCCTTGCTGACCCTGCCTGTTCGGGCCTTGTTCCTTTTCCATCCCCGGATGCGTTCTCGTTGGAATCAGCCAGTAGGACCCTTTTTTTTATAGTGCGCTCCTCCCCCGAGGCCCACTTTGTGCCCAGAAAAAACTGACCTTTCACCGGATCGTTTCTCCACCTTCTTCCCCCAGATGCCCAGTTTGATTTTTTTTCTCTTTTCCTCATTTTTTAGTTCCGGTGCCGCGCAAATCTGAGGCCCTCCTCTTCCCCCCCCGCTGCATGAATGCTTTTCTTCTGATCTGACCTCTCGCCCTCCGGCCCCAAAACCTCCTTTCCACCACTTTGCCTACCGGCCGGTTTCCCTAACCCTCCCTTTCGCTCACGTGTGCACTACCTTTCGTTTTTTCTCTTCTTCCTGTCTGGAAAGCGACTCTTTCCCTTTCTGTATCCTCTCGATAATCCCGCACCTTACCCATGCTCCCAAGACCGGCGGGAATCCCTTTACTGTTATCCCCCCCTTTTTCTTTTTTTTGGGAACCCAATAAGTTTCCCCCACAATTCCTGTTTTTTTTTTCGTTCTTGCCAGATTGAAGATTACTTTTTTTTCCCGGTTGCATCGTCAAAGAGATCGGGTCCCATATCTTCCCCACGGCGTCCTTACCCTCTTTTTTCTCTCTATTCTTATAAGTTTTTGCGTCCTTCTCTTGGAAGTTTTCTCCAGGAGGACTTTCCCGGCCCTACTTCTAGTTGGTGGACCTTGAAATAGAGTAAAACCGTCTTTTCTTCTTACTATGTCTCTCTCTTGGCCCCTTCCCCACCTTTTCTCTCTGAACCTGTCTCTCCTGCGACATGTGCCCCCTTTTTCCCGAAGCCCTTTTTGTGATCTTCTTGTCATTAGAAAAATAGAGGCATTTCGAGTGCTATGCCTCTTATTTTTCGCCCCACCTCCTTCCTTCTATTCATGTTCTTCTCGTTGTTAAGTTGCTCTGGAGACGCACCTCTTTAGCCATTCTTGCCCCCATTGTGAGAAATCACGACTGTTGCATATCTGATCATCGCCTCTTGATTGATTCCTCCCGCAGTCTCTCCTTTTCACAAGAATGTCCGTCTCTCGGACTTGCCTTCCTTTTCCCTTTTATTGTTTTTGTAAAAGGTTCCACTTTTATCGGTCCATTTGTCCTATACTTTTTTTTTTCATGCTCCTTGCACTGCGATTCCCCCTCTTTGTTGGGCATTCCGCAAGTCCCCCAAGCATTATGACTTTCTCTATGGGTCCTTCTGCTTCCACTCGAATTTATTTCTATGTGTATGGGTTTCGATCCCCTTCTTCTTGTCCCTAAGGTTTGTTGTGCCAAGAGTTCGTTTCTTTTTACTTCCCTCTCCCCCCCTGCGGTTGTCCCTCTCCGGTTCCCAATTTATACTGGGCCCCCACTTTTTAGGTTCCCCCCCTTTCGCCTTTCCTAGCGTTCGCGTTTAATCTTCCACATTCGTCCTTAAAAAATTAGAGATTCCCCCCTCCCCCCCACAACGTCCAAGTGTCATTGCTTGTTTGTCGTGAAAGGGTTTTGCGTGAGCCTTGCCGCCTTGCGTCTTTCTTGTTTACGTACTCTCCTCTATCGGTGTTTTGCTTCAAGTGATAATTTTCTTGCCACTCTTTTTTTGCGAGCGTGGAGGAGTCCTTTTGTGACGGCGTAGCTTGGATTACCTTCCGAGATCATCCTTTTTTTTGGCCCTATTTTAATAGTTCGTTGATTTAACCTTCTATATTTTCCCCGGTGTTTTGGTTTTTTTTTCTTTCTCACTGTCATCCATCTAAAGTGGATTTCGGGGGATACGTGTATCTCGGCTTTTTCATTCCCTTCAGCAATCAGCGTCCTCCCTACACACCTCTGCCAGTGTCGTCCCTTGAGTCTTTGGAAGCAAACAGCAAACCCCCCTCTCTCTTCTCGTCAGCCCAACCTCAATACCTTTCCCTTTCGTATAACCAAATCCCCCCTTTCCCCCACGCCACCACTGCGCGAATTACACTGGGGCCCGTTTTTTTTTCCTTATTTTCTCGCTAAATTTTTGGGGCGGAAGTTCATGTGCAGATGTACCCGACTTTCTCTCCTCTCCCTCCCAGTTTTCCTCCCGCCCTTTCGCGTCCTACTCAAGGTAAGTGCCCTTTTCTTCTTTTATGCCCCGCTGAAAACAGCTAGGAGGCATGTTTTTACCCCTCATCTCGGGTTCTTGTGTACTCCCTTATGCTTACCGGGTCCTTGTCATTTGCTAACGATCACGTAACCCTAGGTAGTAGTTTCCTTATGAAGAAAGTTCCGGCACAGCCCCCCTTCCCCCCCTTCCCTTTTGCCTTGCCTTTCTAACAACCCGATGCTGTTCCGATCACTCACCCGATTAAGTCCCCATGACCTACACTGCTTCGCTGCCCCCAAAGACGCCTCCCGCTTTTTCCGTCCCGCGTTCTCCCTGCTGACACTCGAATTACGTAGGGGTGTTGACAAGCACGTATTAGGCTTCCATATCAAAGAGCTTCCAATATATCCAATTTTTCTTCCAACCACTTCATTTGAGTACCCACTTTCGACCTTCGAACACCCTTATTTTTTTTTAACCTCTCCCGCATCCCCTTCTACTCGGAATTGGAGACCCCTTCTGGGGAGATGTAATCGCGAATGGACAAATAACCAAAGGATCATCCAGACCTTTTGACCCCAAGAAAACTCTTTCCATGTGGAAGCTTTTTCTCCCCCCACTCTCCCCTCCCTTTCTCCTCCCCCCACTACTATCCTCCCCTTCCCGTGCCTTTCCCCTCAATTCTTCTCCTTTCCTTCCCCCCTTCTATTCATTCTTTTTCTTCAGCGCCCCTAGAATGGTTCAACTGCGTTTTCCTGGGTAACGCGTAATTCTTCTTGTTCCCCGCAGCCGTTCGTTGATATCTGGCCATGGTCCCCCAACAGGCGCGCTTTTACCCCCTTCCCTTCCAAAACTCGTCCAAGCTTCCTTGCTCAACCCGTACCCCCCCACTAGCTCCTCTGATCTGAATATTTCGTTTTGAAGTCGCTTGTTTACCTGGCCCCGTGAGCTCCTACCGTTGACCAGTTATTAGCCTCGGCCCCCCCCCCCCCACCCTACAATGTGTTCGTCCTTGAGGTGTGCCCCCCCCTCGCCCTACGTTATGACCCAAAGGTTGAACCGATCATCTTTCCTCCGGGATTGTCCCCTCATGGGCATAGCAAGTAGACATCTTTTTCTTTAAGAGTTGTAGTATTGACTTGCCCGACCTAGCTCGTTCTTACGCTCCTTTCCTGAGGGAAACCCGACTTTTGAGTTGCAAAGAGGTATTTTTCCTTTTTTATGGAAGTACTCTGCGTCCAGCTCTTTGGAGTTTAGGTTCCCGGCTTGCTTATTGGGGTGTCCCCCCCCTGTCGTCGAAAGTCCCGATTATGCCTATGGTTCTTCAGTGAAATATTTTCTATCTCACCCGATCGCGGCAAATCGCTCCCCCACCCCTTTTTGAACCCTCTGGGAGTAATTCTTTTTCTAAGTTTCATTCCTCAGAATAGGTTTCCTTTGCAGTGCGTGTTAGGGGCACCGTCCTTATTACTTCCAGAGAACATGGTTGTCCACACTCAATTTTCCTAGGTATTAAACTTTCTGCACAGCCCCGCTGGAAGACCGCCTCCAATACCTTTTCTCCGTCGCCTCCAAGTTGGTAAATTTTCTCCTTCTCGTAATATCGATGGAAAATTGAGGCGATGTCCTTGGTTGGCTTTAAACCCTTCTCCCCCCCTCATTTTTGCCCGCCCCCGCACCTGACCTGCGCCCTCTTGGCAAGGCTTTTTACTCTTTTTAACCGAGAGTGCCAGTCTCGCATCTCAACTCTGTAAATGTCCGGTCCCACCCCCTGAATTTCAGGCTCTGTAGTTTCCTTCCTTGCTTCTTTTTTTTCTCTCCCTTGTCCCTTAAAGATTCTTGGACGTTTTGCTGCCCCTTCCTAGTGGTTCATGCGTCCAGCTCCATTTTTGGCTTCAGCACACCTCTTCCGACAGCACGTTCCGCACTCCCGCTTATACTCTCATCTCAAGAACCTGTGCGTATCCTTCTTGAAAGCTTCCTCTTTTTCTTTCATTGGAGGAATCCTGTGTCATCTTCCGACGT
>Ga0179593_1315854_pt1 | contig 12128 bp, 3 predicted proteins | sample CZODoug2_1_08_16_FD_185931 | JGI IMG/M metagenome (GOLD analysis project Ga0179593, IMG submission 185931) | Vadose zone soil fungal communities from Angelo Coast Range Reserve, California, USA - CZODoug2_1_08_16fungal (PacBio error correction) | ecosystem: Environmental > Terrestrial > Soil >... | reverse complement strand
CCAGATAGAAACCTACTTCCCCTTTTTCAGGACCTAATTTTTTGCTCCCCCAAGGTTTTTTCTTCTTCTTTTCAACGGATACTTCAGCTATCCCCCGGCTCGTACTAACTCCCAGTTTACCGCCCTTGACGGACTACACCTTCCTTCAGATCCCTTGGCCTGGGCTATCGGGTCGGGTCTCCTGCAGTTGCGCTTTTTGCATCTTTTTTGTCGCTCGATAGTACCCTCGAAAAACTTTTTTCCCCTCACGGTGTTTTTCTTTTGCCCCTGATGGTGCTTTCCCCTCTTTGCAGTTTCTCACCTAAAGAGTACTTCTTCTTCTCCCCTAAGGAGGATTGAGGCGTTGGGGGGTTTACCACAGTGATAGCATCGTCCCCAGCCGGAGTTTTTCTTTGATAGCTTCCCCCATTCCATCAAACGCCTTGAAAGATTTTGTTTTCATTTGACCCGTTATGGAGCTTACCTTCTTTCCTGAACGTGGAGTCTCCGTATCTCTCATTGTGCGAATCTCGCTTTTCGCGAACGTCAGTGAGCATTGCTGGATTAAAACAATCTTGTTCTTTTTGTTACACCAACGAAGTGTTCCCTCCTCCCCCTTTAGGATCTTTTACGCACCTTTCTCTTCCTTTGAGAGCTCAGTAGTTTCTTCGTTGACCCCATTCCCCTCCTTCTCCCCAAAAGAGGTCTTTTGTCACGTATTTTTTGAGTGGTCTCCTTTCTCGGCAAAGGGGGTCTTTTCGCGTATTTCACGTCTAAGGACCCACCTTCTTTCAGTCGTTTTCTCTTGAATGCTTTTCCAGAATCTCGATGTCCGGTTCCGGTGAGAGACGGATTGATAGCCTCCACCTTCCAGCGAGAGGTTCGATCCAGACACTTTCCCGCAGTAGGGTAGTCAGCAAGGTTGTCCTCCTGCGATTTTTTCTTCTTGGCGCCCCCAGATGAGGTCCCGAAGAGATTTCTTAAAAGAGAGTAAGGTCTCTTTTTTTACGCGATGGCTTCGCTTCCCGCCTGATTTCTCGGACCCTCCCGTCTTTCGGTTATCGGTAAGGTGTGAGCTCCTTCGCTCATTTTTGTCGAACAGATTTTTCCCGACCTCGGCGGAAACACTTCTTTCTTTTTAGGATGCTGGACCAGCGAGCCCTCCGTTTCAAGAACCGTCTATTTCGTCGAAACCTCCCGACCTAGAGCTTCGACCTCTAGAGCTTCTTCCCTTTATTTTGCTCAGCCTGACTGGCCTGTCCCTAACTGCATGTCCTTTGGTCTAACGGGGACTTCTCGTCGAAGCCTTTCAGTTCCCATCAAATACCCCTTCAAGATCTCTCCTCGCAGCTGGTCTCGGTGCCGACGACTGGAGCTCAGTTTTTCATTGTTCCGGGAGAAATCTAGCCTTTTTTTCTTCATTCGGACTCTGGAAGAGACCCGTTTCCCCTTTTTTTTTTTGTGAAGAGACACCTTTTTCCCCCTTCGGATCCCTCTTGCTGTGCGAAGCCCTCCCCGATCGAAACCTTTTTTTCCTTGTTGTCTCCTCCCTTTCTCGAGCCAAGAGAATTCTAGAGCTTTTCCAGAACTGTAACCTTGATGCCCCTTTTCGTCCTCTCTCCACAAAATGATGCCTAAACACATCAATCCCGAAAATTTTGGTGTCTATTTTCCCGAGTCGGATGCTTGAAGGAGAGCATCCGCTTCCTCAGCCAAGAATTCTTCTGGACCTGCATTACGTCTCTCGGCGCTTTTGGTCCCGTTCCCTTTACTTCCTATAGCAAGGCCCTGTTTCCCAGGGGGACCTTGCCGTTCCTTCCTGCTCCCCGCTCTCTAACCGTCATCCTGCGTAGATTTTGTTTTTGTACCCCCTTCTTTAACCCGTGAGTCCCTCGACCGGTTTGGCCACCACCTTCACGCTCTTTCCTTTTCTCGCTCCCTTTGCTCCGATACCACCTTTTTGCTGTGTACCACCCAGGTCTCCTGGTATTTTCGCGCTTCCACTTTACCTGCCGAGTGTTCGGCTTTACGCGTCGTTTTGACGAGGGCCGTTCCCCCACTTCTTGCCTTATCACTTTCTTTTGTGTTGCCGGAAGAGCTTCCGTTTTTTTTGTTTCGTTTTTCACTCTCTCCAGTCTGTTTCCCCCTTCCGAGTTGTCTCCTCTCTCCTTTCCCTTTTGTTGAGTCATCTCCCTGAGCCTCCTCCCCGGTTCCTCTAATTGACAACTGCCTCACCCTTGCCCTGCCCCGCCCTGAGTTTTCTCTCGATGCTGGATTTTTCCCTAGTTATATCAGCAGAAGCATGCTTCTCCCAGGGCTTTCGTTTTTTTTCTGAATTTTTGGTCCCCCCCCTTACTTGTTATGAGGTTTCCTTCTTTTTTTATTTACCCTACAATCTGAGATCTGGTCTCTTTCGCGTGGAAAGCCGTCAGGTTCCTCGCGCTTCTTTTAGTGGCTCTTGTTTCCCCCACCAAGCCCCCCATTCTCCCCAGGAGTCATTATCTTGTGATTAGCTCGTTCTCTCGTCCTCTTACTTCCCCCTGCTTTTTTTTTTACCAGCGACTTGCCTAGCGCAGTAGACGCCCCCTTCATTCCCTTTCGCTGTGGCGTCCTCTTACGACATTTTTCCCAGGTTAGGGGTCCAGCTCGCCCCGTTCTAGGTTGGAAATTTTCTTCCTAGTACTTTCCGTCACCCGACCTTTTCTCCCCCAGAATTTTATTTCAGAGGGTGTTTACGGTCTTTTTACTAAAGTTTGTTTCCCGGTCCCGACTTCGTTCGCTGTTTTTTTACCTTGCTTCGGCAGGTTCCCGTTCGTCTTTCTTTACGCTCTTTTCCTTGCCTCGGTCTTTTTTAGGCAATAAAGTCCTTTTTTTCTTCATAGGGATTGATTCTCACCCGTCGTGATGCCTGGTACGCATGTTCCCCTAAGTCCGCCCTTTTTTTCGCTCTGAACATCCCTATTCTCCTATCGCGGGCCTATGTTTTTTCTAGCTCTTTCTTACCCTGAGTAGGACGCGGCCCAACTTCTTCTAAACGTCCCATTCCTTAGATGTCTCCTACCCTCGTTATGGGGGTTCCTTTTTCTGAATCTATGCTCTGGGTCCTGTTTTCCCCGACCTAGCCTCACCTTTCCTAGGGATTTTAAGGGGATTTTTGTGCTCTTGCTGATATAACCCGGTCTCTATCGTAGCTCCTCTTTTTTTTTGGTTTTTGAGCCTAAAAGAGAGTTTTCCCCCTCGCTTCCATCTTGCGTTACTCCTTTCGCACATTAAGGATGTGCCACTACTTTTTCCTTCTCTTGCGGTCTGATTCCCCACTTGTATGCATAGGCTCCCCCTGACCCCCCTCTTTGTTATACTTTTTTTCTCGAGTTAAGTGTGGTTAGGGACCTCCTCCCATGCAGGCTTTTTCGGCCTTTTAGATGTAATCACCGGTGACCGTTACTTTTGCTCAGGGCATTAAGATCTGCGTTCTGCATTCTCAGTTGCTGGAGACCTTTCTTGACCCTCGCTTTATTTCTCCACGAGGGATTTCTTGCCCCTGGCGCATTTTTTTACGCATTATCCGCCTTTGTATCCCGTCTTGTCTCTCGCAAACCTCCTTATCTTTCCGACGGCATAGGTTTTCTACGTTTTTTCGAGATGCTTTGGCGATCCCTTAGCACTCCCTTCCCCCCAATTATGTCCCCCCCTTTGGTGTTCTTTCAAGGGAAATATCATCTTCTCAACTCAAGCGAACGATCCCTCCGTAATTTCAAGGGTAGGATTTAAGTTCTACTGGGGAATTCTGTTTTGAGACTGGTGCACGTCTTTTCCCAAGACGAAAAAGGAGATGGTTGCACAAATGTAGATCTGGTCCCTACCGAGAACTGCTTGAAGGCGGATCACTTTCTTCGGCTTGTCCTAGGCAGAAAACGCTCTCCCGTGGTTCTTTTTCTTGCCACAACCTAAAGGAGATCGTTCCTTCCGGATTCATGGATTTTTTTTGCCGGGCCCCCATCTTTTCCCTTAAACAGAAGGCCTGCCCCTAGTTTGCCCCGCCGAATAGTATGCGTCTGCTCACAACTGTGTCCCCCATTCAAAGTTATCCGCCCAACCTTCTTTTTTTTTTCTGTTCGGCCGAGAGGCTACTCGAGCATTCGCATTTTATTCCCCCAATTTATTGATACATCTACCGTTTTTCACTACGCGGGTTGTCAGGGTAGAGTCAGTCTTCCTTCCCTTCCCTTTTGGCAGCTTTTTGATAGAGGGCTCTTTTTTCAATATCCCCCGTTTATGGGAATAGAGGGCATGTGTCGCTCTTCTTGGTCTTTTTTTTAGAGTTCCCTCTCGGTTCGCTCTTTTTTTGAGGAAGGAACTCCCGCCTTTTTGGCCCATTTCCGGATTTCCGGCGCTTTTTTCGATTTTTCAGGTGGTGATGAACGGTCGATTTGTCACGTTTTCTTTTTTTTCCAGCGATATTTCCCCCCAGGGCTTTTGCCGGACCGGGGCTTCAAGACCCAGGAAACCGTCTTTTTATCTTTTTTCCTTTTTTTCCTTTGTTGTGAACTTCCCGTGTCTTAACTCAAAGCCCTCCCTTGGCAGCACTCGCCTTTTCCCCTTTTCGCGATCACGTCCTCTCGATCGTTACGAGTAAAAAGTCAGCCCCCCCCTTCCAATTTCTCTTAAAATTGAGAGGAAAGACGTCAATGTACACCTCGTCCGGAGCGAGTGCAGGCACTGACGCCCAGATCGATCACCTGGTCCTCCTTTTCTTCTCTTGATACCATTTTCTCTTTTAAGTCGCTTTTTTAGAGTAATTAAAATGTTCCTCGAGTCGTTTTTTTTTTTTTCCACCCTTCTCAGAAGAGACTTCCCCTCCCACTATTCCCAGAATGTCTTGATTCGGAGAAATTCCTCCCAGTGCGATGGAGATTTCCCTTTTTCTCAGATATCTGTCCTCCACCCCCTTTGTCAAAATGTCTCCCTTTGACCCCCCTTCTTGCCACCTGTTGCAGGATTTCCTCGTCCTCTTCTTCTGCTCCAGTCCCTTTTGTCCCTTTGATCTCTTGCGGCAAGCACTGTTTCATGATCCTCCTTCGTCAAATTTATTCGTCTGGTTTGTCCCCTTTTGCTTGTGATTTTCTCAGCAAAGCTCTCTCCCGTGGCCCCATCCGCCTTGGGGCATTTCTGCCATCTCCCTAGCTGGATAAGTGGCGGTTACACCCCCTTTATTGCGGTTTTGGCGTTTCCTTCTCGTATTCCCAAACGAAGTGTTACTTCCCCCCCCCTTAACCCCGGCTCGACTCACTTCCTCTACAACGGGCCCTGCTTTTGATTCGTGCATCTTTGGCAATGATTCACGTGCTTCCTCGCCTCCAAGCTTCGGTGACGAAAGGTCTCTCTTTTCGATGACAGCGTGAAACTTGCGCCTCCCGATCGCGATTCTTACTTCCCCCCGACAGCTAGGGCAATATCCCCCCCGCTTTGATGATTGTGGTCCGTAAGCTAAGCGAAGACCCTTTTCATGATGCTTCTGATTAGATCCACGTCCTCTCCGGGCTATCCCGGGTTCTCACAGCCTGGGTTAGGTCGTCAGATCCGTGCTTCTGCAGGTTAATGTTTTTTCCGTATTTCTCAAGAATCTATGCATAACGAATGATGACGCCTCCCCTTCCTTCGACCCTTTTTTCAGGGTTTCCCTCTTTTGCTGTATCTCTTCCAATCGAGCTGTCTATGTTTTTCCGATGTGATTGAATGGTCCTCAGAAACCCCCTCCAGAGGCCACCGCTCTTTTTCTCATTGTTTTTTCCGATGAGGTCAGCCGGCCAGATTAGGTGGGATCTGGTAAGTTCGATGGAGAGCGCGTTAGCCTCCCCCTCCTCCTAAGCGATGGACTATGGGCGATTCTTCAGGAGTACCTCCTCCCCTTGCCGACGGTCTCAGGCGAACCCCCCTCTGGATTCGGGAATCGTTGCTTCTTCCTTTCCACGTGAACTACCTTATGCTCGAACAGCTTGGCTTTCCCAGTCTTTTTTCTTTTCGAGCCAGATTCAGTGTAACGAGCAAACTTGCTTTTTTTCTTAATTCCTTTTAGTAGGTACGAGTCGGTTTTCTGAGCGCGGATGTACGAGAACTCTAAGCCATACCCCGATGGATGTGCTGAAAGATCTGCCCTCTACTTTCTGGTTATTTTTGGCCACCTAGCAGAAGCCGAGTAACGCCCCCCCCCACCCACGTGTTTCCGCCCCCTCAACGTAAACCCCGGATGGCAGGCTTTGCGCCGATCGCTCTCTTCACCCAGATGGTGAGAATCGCCTCCCTTTCCCATCACCCCCCCCTCTTCATTCTTGGTGTAGATTTTCTCTTCTTTTGTACGTTCCGGGAAGACAGGACAGCACCTGGCCCCTTTCGCGCTTTCACTCTTGCTCAGTTATCAGCGGAACCCCCTTCCTCCTGTGGACGCCATTTTTTCAAGGGCGTCCGGGTTTCGCGAGAAAGCGGTTTCGACCTTTTTTTTTTTCCCGCTTTAGTGAAGCACCGCGACGCCGAGCGATACTTCTGCCAATCAATTGAGCTTTCTCTGTTCTTTTTTTTGAACATCATACGAAACCTTCGCTCGTTTTCCCCCCCCACTAAAGATCCTCTCTTGAGCCAGGTGCCGTTTTGCGCCTTTCTTAGAGATTCCAAAGTCTTTTTCTCACGAATTATCTTTTTGAGTCAGTCCCCCCCCTGAGTAGGGTTCCCGTCCCCCCCTTCGGCAGACTCCTTCTTTGCTATCATTCCGCTCTAGAGGCGTCGGGGTAGTGCCTTTCCTTCTATGGCGCTTAAGTGATGAAGTGTTTTTTTTTTCCCGAACGAGTATGGATCCTCCTCTTTTTTTCCCCTCCTTCAGGGTGTTGTTTCTTACCCTCCTGCCTCCCTCAAAGATGCTATTTTTCTCCTAGAACCCCCTTTTACCGTCCTTGCACATCCTCTCCCTCTGATATTATGGATAGAGACCCCTTCCGCCTCTGAAAGTGTCGTCTTCCCGGTCTTTCTTTCCTTTCTTCCTCTGCATTCCTCTTATTTTCCTCATGGTTTTGATTTTTTATCTAAAAGAAATCGCTATGCAACTAGGTAACCCTTAGATGTTTCTAGGGTTGTCATCTCGGTAGAGGTTTTTCCTCCTTGCCCTCGTGATTTGTTCCCCCCCCCCCCTTTTAAGAAGGAGATGTTAAGATTTCTAGGTTAGGCTGGCCTCTCAAGCACCGGTCCCCTTTTTTTCTCCCCCACTTTTTCGAGAATCGAAGTAGAAACGCTTTTCCCGTGCGCCTTCGGAGTTCCAGTCATTGGTGCCGCACTGTTTATTGTCGTGGGTCACAAGCTTCCCTCAGATGATTCGTTCTGGAGTAAGACATTCACCCTACCTCTCCTCAGACAACATATTGGTGTCTCGTTTCTCGGTAGGGATTCTCCCCCAGCGGTTGGTGGTTCTCTCCTTGAAAATGGAAGTTAGGTGGAGGACCGGTACCAGGGTGAGAGGTATCCGGTAATCGGCAGGTTAGTCTGAGCTACGTTCTTTTCGGTTTTTGTAGTGATTGATGCTCCGTGGTATGGATTTTCCCTTGGTCGCCTTAACTCGGCTCCCTTTTAGCCATAAGAAGAGATGCGACGGCTTCGGTCGCTTTATGTCCGCGCAGTTTTTTTCTGTTTCTCTCCAAGGCCCCCTTCCTTTTGAAACGCCCTCCGGGAGTTTTTTTGATTTAAGGAGTTCTGGTGTTCTTCCTTTGATGTCCTGAGGATCTTGACTGGCTCTCCGCCCCTTTTTTTCTTTTTTCCTGACGGCATGGCCGTTCTTCTTCTCTAGCTCCTCCCTCCTCGCGTTGCTCGTAGTTTGTCCCTTCTCTCCTTATTTATCTCCCAAGAGTTAGCTTTGCACCCCCTATGGCCAGATTCCGAGGACTCCGCAGAGTCGACTCTTTCTTTTTGACATTAGGTTGTCGTGTGTCCCTTCCCTTTTCAGAGAAGAAGGCTCTCTTCCTTCTTTGGCCAGCTGTTTTCTGAGTCCGGCTTTGGCTCGTTGCCCCTCAGCGGGCCTTCCCCGTTCCCCCGTTTTTCTCCGATCCGGGATGTTTGACCGTTTTTTTTTTGCCGTCCCTGGCGGCTTGGTCTCCCAATGTTTGAATTTCTTTATGATAAGCGCTTTTCTGCTTTTTTCTTCGATTTGCAGTGGATGGCGGGATCACATCCTCCTCGAGGTTTTCGTCGCCGTCTGAAATTTTCTCCCCCAAGAATCGAATCTTTTCTTTCGGAACTGTAGTTTTTTCGTATTAGAACTCTTGGCTCCTTTTTTTTTCGATCCTAAGACTTCTCATCGGACCAATCCCGGCCCAAGGTCCCCGCGAAAATATGGGTGGGGTCGAGGACCTTCCCAAAGTGTAACTCGTTTCCCCCCGCAAACCTTCCGGCTAGCAATAGAAAGAGGAACGTGGTTCGTTTTTGCTACTAAAAGGTTTTGTTTTCCTTTGAGAAGTTTTTTTTTCGCCCTTCCCCAGCCCAGGTCACCACTTGCCCACGCCAAGCCTTTATAAAAATATTAAGGTCTCTCTCATGCTGGGCACTTTCCTATAGAGCGCGACGCTCAACAAAACTTTATCTCTCCCCCCCCCTGGGGGGCACCTTTCCGTTGTCCTAAGAGGCTTAATCCTTTTTTTCAACGACCGTGTGGATCTCCGGTCACCGGGACTTCTAGAATTCTACTCTTCACGTCTGGGGAATGCACCGGGTTCCATCATTACTTTGAGCATATTCCCACAATAGGGTCTCTTTTGTCAGGGTTTTTTGAAGAGAGTTTCTGACATCTCCTTCCATCGCACTCGCTCAAATTTCATCTTTCCGATCCTCCGCCTTGATGTTTTCCCTCACGACCGGTTTCGGTTGTTCTCCTCTTTTCTTTTCCGGTTGAAGAGAATGCCTCTGGCTCTCCCCTCTTAATAAAAGGTGGATTGATCCGCTGCTTTGTCGTTCCCTCCCGATAGTGGGATCTTCGTTATCTTAGGTCTTCTTTTTCTCTTTTTATTAGCCGTTGATTGAAATGAAGACGGCTTTTCGGCGTTTTTTCGCTTCTTCCCGTGCCTGCTTCTGGTCCCATTCCATTCTTTCCTCGCGCCCCCGTTCAGGCCTAGATGTGCCTTGCAGGGAGGGCTTCCCAGCTTATGAAGTCCTTTCCTCTTTTTTAATCCCTATCTGAGTCTCCGTCCCCCTTTGGTCTTGGATGGTCCTTACCCTCTCGCCCCCTCCCAACAAGGGGATAGCATAAATCTCCTCCTCCCGTGACATTTCAACTTCAAACTCACTGCGAGATAGACACTCTGGCCTTGTCCCCAATTTTTTAACCAGAGTCTCATTTCTGTCCGAAGGATTTACTCTCCCCCCAGATATACCTTACTCATTTCTCTTCCCCAACTTTGGTCGAGTACTATTCTTTTCCGCTTCTCCTGCGAGGGCCCGCTTTCCCATTTTCTCCCTACCAAAAACTTTTGTATCTTCCAAAAAGTCCTTGTTATATCTCGCGCGTGTCCTCCTGATCTTTTTGCGTCTCGTTCGCTTCTCCTCTTGTAAACTACCCTCCACAGCAGACCCGTTTTTTGTATTTCCTGATTGAAAGAATTTCTTGACCTTTTTTAAGTGGGATCACCTCCCAGAACCCTGTCCTCCCCCTCTCGGATTTAGTTCCTTTTGTGCTTCCACCTTTCGGACGAGATAGAATGACTTTTTTATGTCAAACTTCCTCAGGGCATGTTTGGGCCATGCACCGGTTTGGCAGAAGGGAGGCTTCGCCGGAACCGCTTTTTTTTTCCATTCCAGAATTGGCGGATAGACTTTCTATGAGCTTTAATTTTTGCTCCCCTTATCTTTGGCTTGTTTCCCAGACGTCAAGATCACTTCCCCCCCCTGTTCTCTGCCGCAACGGTTACTTGAACCCGGCTTGCCGATGTGTCTTTCCCTCTGCCTATTTCCCTTTTGAGATCCTCTGATGTCCCTATGATCCCCCCCAGAGGTCCCTTTTTCGTGTTCTTTTGATTGTCGATGCCTCTTATTTTCTCTAACCTTTCTGTCCTTTCTAATTCTCCCTTTAGTCCTTCAAACTCCTCTGCCGGGCGCTTTCTTTCATTGATTTTTGGAGAGTCTCCCCCGTTTTCGAAGCCTCCCCTCCTTCTGGTGGAGGATGTGAGCCCCCTCCACGCAGTTTTGGGCCCTCTCAGGACGAAACTCGCTCGGGTTGCTTCCCAGTCCCCCGGGACAGAACCTTCATTTTTTGAAACATAAGGAGGTCACAGACTCTCTCCATTTCCCCGCGCTTCCTTCTCCGCTTTTTGCTCGCACGGTATTCTCGCCCTCTTTCGCGAAATTTGTTCGACAGAAATGCTCCAGTGTCTTGCGATTATGGTGGCTCACAGGCTCCCTCTTACGGCCTTTTTTTCCCTATTTTTTCTTTTCCCTCTGATAGGGACTTCGCCCTTCCCTTTGGGCCGCCTACGAAACGCGCTTTCTCTTCTTGACCTAAAGTCTTCCAAGAAGCTCCATCGAGAGCCAGGGTGCTTGTTGAGGAGAGCCTAAGAACTTTCCCGTCCATGCATTGTTTGGTCGGACGGGCCTGGCTCCTTATCAGTTTTGGATTCCATCCGGCTCACGTATTCTGACTCCCATTTATCCTTTTCGTTAGGTCATCTGTTCGAGATCTGCTCATGTCTTCTTCTGTTTTGTCAAAATCCGACTCAGCCCGCATCTTTTTCTCAGCTCCCACGCCCTTCCGACCCCTTTCTTCGCCGCGTCTGGACGAGCTTTGTAAACCTTCGGGAATACCTATCTGGTTTTTACCGCAAGTGATTCCTTTTGGAGAAGTGAATCGCTTGTACTTATCCTACTCCCGGTAACAGATTTAGGATTTTTTCGGAGACTTTGCTATCCCACGATGGTTTTTTCTCCGCCTGAGAAACGATCCCCTTTTCCTTACTGGGCGTCCAGTCTGACGTTTTTCAGGGGGTTTTTTTTCCTGCACAATTTAGAGAATAGGGGACCTCCGAGAATCAGAACTCCGTTTCAGCGCCCCTTCTTGAAGGTAGTCGCCTGATTCTTCTCCCCCCCAAAGTTTTACAGTGAAGTTTCCCTCGAGCCCGCTCACTTGTTCACTTGCAAGTGAGGCTCCGGATGTTTTGTTCTCCATCCCCTCCCTGAATCTAGCAGCCCCTTTCCCGACGCTGAAAAAACCTTTAGCCTTCTTGGGCATGGTGTTTCAGCCCATTGAATGGATCGCTACCCTCGCCTGTTTTGCCTTTTTATCCATGAGAGATTCCCCTCACGCTTCCTCCCGAAGTCGTGGTTGCGCCTCCCGCTCCCTGATTCGGAAAGTTAGATTTCTGCGTTACTCCGCATCGCGCTAGGGTAGTGACTTCAGGGTAGTGTTTAGGGTTTGTCCCTATAAGCCGAATCCTTCTTTTTTTTTTTAACGTTTCGAGGACGAGTTGTCCCTTCCTAGTTTTTCTTCTTCCGAGATTCCCTACAGAGGGCGAACATCTTAGCTGGATTAATCTTTTTCCGCCCCCTGCCCTTGCCATTCACCTCCCCAATCCTCCGCTTAAGAGATCCTGCCATATAAGAACTTGTCTCGCCTCCGGAGTTGGACGTCTTCCCCCGCCGTCTCCTGCTTGACCTCTTCTTCCTGATCATTTCCTTTTGGTGGCATCCATTTGCTGTTTGAACGGGCCAAAGCTGATCTCCCTTGTCTCCAGAGCTGTTCTCTGGTTTCTTGAATAGATCTCCGTCCCTGCTCGTTCGTGATTTTCCACTTCCAATTAGACTTCTAGTTCCCGCCGTTTCCCTTTTTTCTGCTCTCGCAGTGTTACCTGAACTTCCTCCCAAGCTGGGTTCACTTTTTTTTGAAGTTCAAAAGGCCTTTACGGGTTAGATCCTCTTCTTCTGCAGAGAAAACCGGTTTTTGGTAACAGAGGGCTCTCAAGCTTTTTCCCGGAATGGAGTTTCTTCAGGAATTCTCCCACCCCCCTTCCTCCTTCGGATTTTTGTTCTTCCTTTTTCGGTTTGATTCTCCCGTTTGGCTCTGAGCGCGATCGGTTACGAAGTTGGTTTCCCCCCCGGGGTGGATTCCCCTTCCTGGTTTGAGCTTAGTA
>Ga0179593_1625651_pt1 | contig 12129 bp, 16 predicted proteins | sample CZODoug2_1_08_16_FD_185931 | JGI IMG/M metagenome (GOLD analysis project Ga0179593, IMG submission 185931) | Vadose zone soil fungal communities from Angelo Coast Range Reserve, California, USA - CZODoug2_1_08_16fungal (PacBio error correction) | ecosystem: Environmental > Terrestrial > Soil >... | reverse complement strand
GCGCGGCCTCTTTTCCTTTACAAGGGCGTATCCTGGAAAATGCCCCCCCCCCCCTCCCACGTGCAGGATTTTCCAGACATTGCGCTGGGGAGGATCTGCGCCTTTTCCCTTTCTTGTAGGTAAGAAAATACCTTTTTCTTTCCCCTTCGGTCAGTCACCGACTACTCTCTTCCTGGATACGCAAAACGTGCCCGCGGCTTCCTTTTTTTTTCAATTCTCCTTTTTCCCATGGGTTCAATAGAAGCACAAGATCGATTGTTTCCTCGGCAGATGCTTCCCCCTTCTTTTTTTTCTTTTTGACAGGGGCGTCTCCCCCTTTTTGAGTGCTCTCCCCCCCACAAAAAAAAGTCATCCTCTTCTCCCCCCCCACTTTTAGAAAGTGAAGCTCCCTTGACAAAGTGAAAACTCTTTCCCGATAGTTTTTTCTTTTTGTCCCTTTGACCGGATTGCCCTACCCAATTCGCGTAGAGGCGGGCGAATCCCCCTTTCTTCTCCCTTTCTTTTCTTTCGATTGTGTGGTTGTAGTTGGTGTTCCCCCCCACGATATATAAGCTCCTCTTTCTCTCTGTTGGAAAAGTAAACAAGACCCTTCCCTTCCCTTAGAATCTCGACCTTCCCCTGGCTTACCGGGAAGAGTAATTAATCTCTTCCGTCTCTGAGGGGCTGCAACCTCTTTTCTTCTTTCCCAAAAGGATCCTCCCCCCCCCCATTTTCTTCTTCTTTTTTTTGTTTTGATATGTCTACTTCTAGGCGGAGTAGTATACATCCTCCCCCAAGCTTAGGGAAGGGTTTTAACTCCCAAGGAATTGGGGTCTAGGAAGAATTTTCATTTTCCCCTTTTGGATTCTTTCCCCCCCCGGGGGCAGGGGAGTGGTACATACGCGATGGCTTTACTTCCTCCGGGGGAAAGTCCCCCTCCTCCCCCCTCAGCACCTTGAGCACAAAGCACTTTTCTAGCGTGGCGATGCCCTTTCTCCCCTTTTTTTTTTTTTTTAGGCATTTCCACCCGATGCCCCTTCCCTGGGCGTTTGGACAGCTGCTGGTGCAAACGCACCTCACGCTTCTCCCGCTGAAGAAGAACTCCCCCCTAATTAATTGTGAGCTACGGGTCTCCCTCACGGCGTCGGCCGAAACGCCTCCTCTTTCCCTCTCCTCTGAGCAAACTTTTTCCCCCTTTTTGGCTCTATTGAAAAAGGTCCGGATGCCTAAGCCCTTTCATATCTACAGCTCGGCCCGTTTCCCCCCCCCCCCAAAAGATGGAAAAAAGTCCCCGTTCTTTTCTTCCCCTTCTCAACCACGACATCCCCCCGGAAACTCGGTCACCTTCTCGGAAGTAAGAAGCCCCCCTCCCCTTCGCAGAGCAGGACGCCCGGCCCAGCCGGTTATTCATTCAGTACCCTTTCTTCCCTCTTTTTTCGTTAAGAGATGGTTTCTTTTTTCTCCTGCTATCGACCCAAGGAGGTAAAAAGGACCTTTCTTCCGCCATTATTGATGATGAATCTGCCTTCCCCTTCCCTTCTTTTTCCCTCCTTTTTGAACAGGCACTTCTTCCTTCCTCCTCCGTGTGTTGTTGTGTTGTTTTATCTTGGCGCTTTCAGGAGTGAGTGCCTTGATGCTGCCCCCCCCCCCTTTTCCTTTCCCGATAAGGCAGACAGAATTGGCTTCCCCTCCCTAGCTTTTCGTGTTGTAGCGGCCTAACACACGGTCATGTTAGAGTTCCTTTTTTATTCCTCCCCCCTTTCTCTTTTCCCAGCAGCTAGCGGCGAATCCTTTCTTTTTTGCCCATCTGATTGGAATTTGTCCTACTATTTTCCAGCTTTTGATCTATCTTTATCTCATTTCTTTTTCCATCGATGCAGCGGACCTGTTTTTTTTTTCCCCCCCTCCCAGGGTGTAGATAGCTTTGTTCCCCCTTTTTTTTTTTTTTTTTCTTTTTCCTTTTTTTCCGTGTCCGTATCGGCCGGATCCTTTGAGTAGATGCCTTTCCTTCCCACAGCTCCAAGAAGGACCCCGTTTTCTTTTTTCCCAAAAAGGGCTTCTTAAGACGGTTTCTCTCTGCTCTCCGCAGATTTGCACAACTTCTACGGGCAATCGTCCCCCCTTTCCTTTTCCTGTCCCGTGCTTTGTGCTCCTCTTTTTGTCTTGGCGTTCCCTCCGCCCTTGTTTCTCATTAACCCCCCTTTCTTATAGAAGACGGTGTTTTCCCCTCCGCGAACTGTTTTCACGGACAAATTTTCTTCCAAGATCTGTGGAAGTCTGATCTGCTTTTCTCCCCCAACTTGAAGATTAGAAGAGAATGCCCCCTCTTTCAATATCAAAGAGAATAAGTGGGACTCTCCCCCCCCCCCAAGAACGAAGAATTCGGGGCCGTCCTGGCTTTCTTTTTCCCCGGAAGCTTAAAAAGGTCTTCTTTCTCCTCCCCTTTAGCTTTGAACGGAGAAGATTCCTTGGCCGGTATTTTTCCAGTAAATCCTCTCCCTCTTCTAGTAAGGATTTTGCCCCCCCCCTCCAAAAAACTCCCCACCCCGAAGCGCCGGGAGTGTCGGGCCGCATCCCTCCGCGAATTTACGGAACTCCCCCCCCCTTTTCGAGTTTTTGTGGTTTTTCTTCCCCTCCTTCGATAAAGCTTGGTCTCTTTCCGCCGGCCATCAAAAAATTTTTTTGTTGAAGGAGCCGATTCCCCTCCCGTATATTGCGTACGAGTGTTCCCAAATTTTTTTCTTTTTTTCTTTTCGAATGGGAAAGATTCTCCCTACCAGTCTGGGAAGGGCCTTCGGTGAAAGGAGGATACCTTTTTTTTTGAAAAGAAGGGAGTTCCCCACCCTTCCCCCCACTTTTTCCCTCCTCTCCCGATCAAAGGGCCCCCCTTTTTTCTCTTGAAAGAGAGGGTGTGTTTGTTTTCCCCCCCCCATTCTTTTCTCTTTTTCCGCGCGCTGCGCCAGAGGCACTCTTTTCTTCAGTCGAGGCCGAGGACATGCACATGCAGTTGGAAGGCCAGATTAAGAGGATGCCCCTTTTTTTTCTTTTCTCTCCAGTGGCAAGGGTTCCTTTTTCGGCGTGAGCGGTAGTTATTCGGATAAGGCCCTCCCTCCCTTTTTCACAGGCTTCAATGGCGTTGGCCTCTTTTTTATTTACGCCAATTGCGCCCGAATTCCCTTTTCCGGAACTCGTTGGACAAACTGTTCTCCCCCTCGTTGAGCCGCCCGTTTTTCCCTTTCCCCTTTTCTGCGGGACTGATTGAAATAGGCGAGGGGCCCCTTTTTTCCCATTCGACGCGGCCGGTGCGTCTCCCCCTCGGGCGTATTGATTGTAATAACTGATCTTTCCTTTTTCGCAGAATATAGCATAGTCTTTCCAAGGGGGTTCATCCTTGGCGGGGCTTTGTCGAGCCCTTTTTTTTTTTTTCTCCTGGCTTTGAACTGTTTCTTTTATCCCGTAGCGGGAGCCTGTGTCCTCTTTCGGCCGGCAACCTCTTCCCTTTTTTGGCGAGGAGTTCGTCTCTTCAACCCTTTTTACTTGATAAATTCTAGGGCGGGGAAGGGCTCTTCCCCCCCCCGGCTTTCCAATAGGCTTTGGATGGGAGCTCATTGCACATTTTTTTCCCCCACCTTTCTCCCGCCCTGGAAAACACCCTTTTCCAGGAGTCAAATAGAATGCACTTCCCCCCCCTGCGCTGGACACCGGGTTCGTAAGCAAAATTTTTTTCCCCTTTTTAGCGTTGATTCTCCCCTCCCTCTTCCCCCTACGAGTAAGTATCCCCCCTTTCCTCGTCGGCAATACTGTGCGATAACGTTCTTAAAAAATATAAACCTCCCCGCTTTTGCTTCCGCTTAAAGTCCTCCCCTTAGGGCCCCTTGATAGCCAACCGGTTTTTTTTTTTGCGCCGCTGAAGGCGATTTCTTTTTTTTTCCGGCAAAAGGAAGTTGTTGATTCCCTTCCCTTCCCCCCCCGCCAACTCCTGCTACGGCCCTTTTTTTCTCTTTTCCCTCCTCCCTCCGTTGTTTTTGTTTTTTTCTGGCGGGCCGTCTTTTTTTCCCTTTTTTCCGTCGAAAAAGGCCGGGATGCGTTTCCTCCGGCCTCAACAAACCGCTTTGCTTTCTCCTCCTTCCCCTCGGCCGCCTTTCCTTCCCCCCGGTTAACCCCTTTTTATCGTCCCGTTTTTTTCAGAAACGTCTCGCCATCCGCCTTCCAAGGATTTTTTTTTTTTTCCCTCTTTTTATTTTTGATCTGGAGAAATGATGTTTTCTGGCTTAGATCTTGTCATCTCTGCTTAACCGGCGGGCTTCGTTAGGACCAACGTTCTTTTCCCCCCGGTTCTTGTTATTTTGTTTTTTCCCTTTCCTCTCCCGGGGTGTCAGTCCCTTCCCTTTTCCTCCTTGGGAAAAAAAAAAGCCTTCCCACCATGGGACGACGAGGCCTTTTTTTTTTTTTCTGAAGTTTTTCCATCTTGATGCGAACTCCCCTATGGAGCGATGCCCCGGTCTCCTGGCTTCAGAACTCTTTCTGCGATTGGAGTCTCCTTAACTCCTCAGGGAAAACCCCGCTGTTTTCCATTCGCAGGTTTTCCCCCTTACTAGATAGGCTACGGCGTCACCCGTAACGAAAAAACACATTTCCCTCTTTGTCCACCTTTCTGCGCTTCTCTTTCTCCCCTCCAAGTAGCGCTTTGTGCTTGGCTGAACTCTCTTTCCTTTTTCGGCGACAGCACTCTTTTTTCCCTCCGCTTCAGCTTCGCCTAAGGCCTCCGAGTTTTTCCTTCCAAGATTGGACTCCCTCCCGTCCTATGAGGCTCTTTTGCGCAGTGAGGAAACTTTCCCCCCCTTACACCGACTTTCTCCCCCCCAAAACGAGTTACGGAACCTTTCCTTCCATTCCTTTTTCGCGCATTTTTGCGATCACCTCCCTTTCCTCCTTTTTTGACCATGAAGCCTTTTTGTTTTGGTTTGTTCTTCGGGGCACTTCTTCCCCTTTTTGATCAAGAAGCCTTCCGCCAAGCGCCCTACCTTTTTAGATAAAGATTATTCTGGTACCTTTTGACGCTTATTTCATTTTCCTTTCCTTCTCTAGCGGGATCTTCCCATCTCTTTCCCGTACGCAGGATGCTGCTACGTCTTTTACTCTCCCTCCCCCTTTAGAACTCATTCTCGCCTCCTTTCTTTTTCCCAAAGTAACCTAAACTTTTCTTTATATATTCCCCTACTCGCTATTTCTTCCCCGTTCCCCTTCCTTTTTCCCCCCGCCCCCTGCCCTTTCTCTCCTCTTTCTTGGCTTTGCTATCTGTCAGAACTCGTGATCTGCTTCCCCCTCCGATCCCCTTTCCCTGGCTTAGGATGTACCCTAGCTATATTCCTTTTTTTTCCCGATCTCCTCCCACAATAAAATGCGCTCTTTCCCCACCTTCTGTTTTGATTCTCTCTCTCTCCCGCAAAGGATAAAGAGAGGTGTCTCGCTGCCAAGTGGAATGCCTCCCCGTCTTCATTCAACGTGACGGGAGATTGGTGGCTTCTCTTACTCCCCCAAGTTTCTGTCTGGTGTTTTTTCTTCCTTCCAACAAAAAAATTCTCTCCTCCTTTCGGGACATGAAAAGCTTCGTGCCCGGGGAACCTCGTCGCTTTCCCCTTTCCAAGGAACGAAAAGTCCCCCCCGCAGAAAGATAGATTGTCCATTCTTAATAGGCGGAATTGCAGTGCCGAATTTCCCCCCCCTTTCGGAAGAAAGGATTTTTATCCACAAGTCCAGATAGACACCCCCCCCCTTACTCGAATTAGTTTTCTCCCTTTTTTTCCCCCCCCCCAGCTCCGTGCTTCCCCCTCTTTTTCGCGTAGAGGAGGGGTTCCCTCTCGAAATTTTTCCCTTATTTGTCGTGTTTTGGCCCTCCCTTTCCTTTCCCGCGGCGCTTCTGGAACCCTTCTTCCCTTCTGCCGAATTCCTCGACCAGCTTTGTCCTTCGGGAAGCGTCCTATTCGCCTTTCTTCCGTCGGCTGCAAAAAACTTTTTTTCCCCTCTCTTCCTGCTTGAAAAATTGCTTCCCCCCCCCCCCTTTACAGCATCGCGTAGAAGCTTGCCTCCTTTTTTTCAGACGCCACACAGATCTTGGTTCCCACCCATTTGTTTTGACAGTGGTCTCCCCCCCCTTCCCGCGGAGGCAAGCGGTGGGCCCATCCCTCTTTCTGGTGCTGAAGGCACCCATTTCTTTCTTTCCCCAATCAAGACACGAAAATGGACACCCCCTTCACCCCCGTCAGCCATCACTTGCCGACAAGAAGGCTCTTGGCGATTCCCTCCCCCCTGAGGAGAGGGCCTCCCCCCCCCTTTTTGTCTTTTAGGAAGGAAATTGCTTCTTCGGCTTTTTTTTTTCCCCCCCTCAGGCATCTCCCCCCTTTCCCAGTAATTTGAGTAAGGCGTTTACACGGCATCCGAAAGGAACTCCTTTCCCCCCCCTACGCTTTTCCCCTTGCCGCGGAGAAAGCGTACTCCTTCTGGCCGGTGGCCATGCCCAGTGTCGTCTGCCTCTCCTTCCCATTCATATCTCCCCCTTTTTTTCTCCACCAAGCGGGGAAAAGTCCCTGGAAATCAGCGGAAAAAAACTCGGGCTTTTTTTCCTTTTACTTCGCCCGTCCTCCTTTTCCTTCCCCCAGCCGTTCTTTCAATCAGGAATTTGGTAGGTTCCCCTGATTTTTTTTTTCTAACACCGCCAAATCCTTTTCCCTCGTCCAAAGGACCATGACCTTCACTCTCAATTGGGAGGAGGGTTGGGCCTCACCTCTCCTTTATATATATTTTAATACTCCTCCTTTTTTGTTTTTTTTTTTTTTTCCTTGTGCGTGAGTGGACCTGGAATTGCTTCCCTCTTTCCCCTTTCCAGCCCCGCCAATGGAGGGACACGTTTCCTTCTCTTCCGCTTGGCGGTTGTTAGCGGGAACGGCGCGTGGACCCCACCCTCTCCCCCCACCCGGTCGGTTCGAGTTCCTGGCTTTCCCCCCTCCCTTTTTTTTTCCATCCGCGCGGAGAAAGTACCGTCTTCTCTGATTCCTTTCCGCCGCGCGGGGGGACTTTCCCCCTTCTTTTTTCCCTTTTAAGGGCTTTCGGTTCCATCGATTCTTCTTTTTTTTTCCCGCGAGATTTCCGCCTCTTTTGTTCAAAGCGTTCTTCCCGGGTTCTTTTTTCCGTTTACGCCGGGGTATCCCTTTTTTCCTTGCTTGAAAAAGGAAGTCCCGCCTTTCTGGGACACACCCGGTTCTTGTGGATGTCTTCCCTTTTCCCTCCAAACTGATAAGGGCATCGCCCTCCCGTGCTTTGTACAAAAGGATGAACTTTTGTCTTTTTTTTCCCCCTCTTGAATTAAGCCATTCCTTTTTTTCCCCTTTCCGGCTCTTGTGAAGCTCCCCCCCGTCCGCCGTCACCAAGGGACACTTCTTTTTTTTCATTCTTCCCTATTCTGTGGGAAGTCTGAGCTCTCCCCCTCCCTAATTCTTAAAGGGATCAGCCCTCATCAATTTTCGCCCACTATTTCTCCTTTTTCTTTTGCAGCAAAGCCGAATCCCTTTTTCTCCTAGGGGACCCGCTTTCCCCCCTTTTTTCCCCACTGGCTGGGTCGAGGCTTCCTTCCTCCGATGGCCGGTCTTTTCCATCCTTTCCTTCAGACGTAAGGAATTGCCACCCTCCGTTCGAGAGCGGCCGTTCTTTCTTCGCGAATTCGGCATTTTCCCCCCCTTCCCCCAACCGAGTGGTGGTTTTCTCCCAAAACGAAATTCGCTTCCCTGGGCTTTCTTTTTTTCTCCTTTTTGGTCGCCGGCCCCCCCCCCTTGCAATCCTAAGGAATTTAGGCTCCTTCTAGGAAGAAGCCGTCGCGGTTCCCCCTTCGAGTGTTCCCAATTGTTTTTTTTCTTCCTTGGCAACGAGCGACCGGCACGTTGCGGATCTCTGGGCCCCCTCCTTTTCTTTTGGACCGGCGTCCTTTGTCATCAGGTCTTTACATACAAATCCGCCCTTCCCCCCCCTCCCTTTTTCTCCCCCCTCCCCTTGCGCGATCTCCAGCTCCCCCCCCCCCCCCTCCACCTTCATCTCCCCCTCATTATCCCCCTAGTTTTCTGGGGGAAGAAAACCCTCCCTCCTGTTTCCAGGGATAGGATGGTAATCGTCTTCGCTCCTTCCTTCCCCCCCCCTCCATTGGAGAGGATCGGTCTCTTTTTTCCTCTGCAGTTTAAGAGAGAGAGTTTCTTTTCTCTCCAGGGGAAAGGTAGGTGCTTTCCCTTGGAGAGGTAGTTTACCGTTTTCTTTTCGAACCAAGTCGGCCCCCTCGTTCATAAGGGGTCTTGTCTTCCTTTTCACTCTTCTCCCCCCTAGTCAGCAATGTCCCCCCCTCAACTGTCGGATATGGGAGGGAGTGTTTTCTCTCAAAGAGAATCAGGAGCTTTACTCCCCTCGGCGAGGGGAAAATCGGTCCCCCCTCCCCCCCCCCCCCTCACCTGAGGCTTGCGGATCGAGCGCCCCCCTCCTCTCCCCCTCCCCCTTCTCCTCCCCTTTCACTGAGTAGACAATATTTTCGCCGCTCATCAGAATAGTTCTTCCTCCCTTTTTTTTTGCGGAAGTGGAGGGGCTTTTGCTTTCCCTTTCGCGGGAAGGATAATTTCCTCTTTTCCCTTTTTCCTCCGAGATATTCGGGCCGTCCCATACCCTTTCTCCCCCTCCAGGGTGCACACGGACCCCCCCCCCCCTCCCTACCCGGTTTTGAAGAGGCGTTTTCGGCTGATGTTTCATCCCCCTTCCCCTCCCCCCCCACCAAGCGCGTTCTTCTCCCCTTTGGGCGAAGGATCGACAAAAATAAATCCCGGGCGCTCCATAGGCTTTGCCCCCTTCGGCGCGCACTTTTTTTTTTTTTTTTTTTTTTTCCACTAATGGGACGTCTCTGTCGCAATTTATCCCCCCATCAGAGGCTTGTTTTCCCCCCCCTTTTTGCAACGCAAAACTGTCCCCCCGGCTTGTGAGTCCACCTTTCCCAAAAATTCGCGTTTTCCTAGACGAGGGGCTACCGCCGTCGCTCATTCTTCCTCGTCCGCTCTTTCCGTCCAATAAAACGCGCTGGAACCGGTTGCTTCCTTTTTCCCCCTTTTCTCTTTCCCGATTTTTTCCCTGTGATGGGCAACCGCTTTCTTGTATGTATACATACAAGAACAGCAGTTGTTTTCTTCCCTCCATCATCAAGAGTTCGTAACGCCATCCTCCCCTCTTTCCCTCTATTTTTCTTCCTTCCGTTGGGTTTTCCCTCCAGATGAGTCATTTCTTCTCCTGAAACTTTGGATGGATATCACCCTCCCCCCCCCCTCCCCCCCACAACCTCCCCCCCCCCCCAGAGAGACCTTTCCCCCCCCTCCCCCCCAATTTCTTTTATGTCTATGTATACCTACATTTTTCGCCCCTCCGACTTTTTTCCCCCCCCCCCTAGGTGTAAAAAGTCCCAAAACGTTTTATAGTCCACTTTCTTTTTTTTCCCCCCCGGTCAAGAGAGTATTTGAAGCTTCCCCTTTTTAAGAAAGTAGGACGGCACCACAATCCCCCCTCCTCACTTTGATCTACCTGGCTGATGCCTTCCCTTTTTTTTTTTTTTTTCCCCCCCTCCCCGTCTCTTCTCCCCCCTCAACGCATTAGGAATATGCCCCCCTTCTCCCCTCTCCCCTATCCTCCCCCCCTCTCCTCTTCTCTCCCTTGCCATCTTCCTTCCGAGACCCCCCCCCCCGCGATGTTTTTTTCCCCTTTTTCCCCTCTCCCCCCCCCCCCCCCTTCTTTTTCCCCCTGACTCACAAGCCGTTTTTTTTTCCCTTTTTTTTGGACTCGAGGTTTTTCACAGCACGCTGATTTTGTGGTTTCCCCCTCCCCCTCTCTTTACAAAGAGGTCCTCCCCCCCCTTTCCCACCAGGCTAAGTGGGTCGGGGCGGCGGCCAGTGCCAGCGCCCGCCCCCTTTTCTTCCCCCCCTTTTTGACCGTTCTTTTTTTATTTTGCCGAGCCTTTTTTCCTTCAAAGTTTATCTCCGCGCTCTTTTTTTTTTTTGAACGATCGCCGGCCCCCTCCCTTATCGCCAATTTCGGCCAGGTTTCTTTTCTGTTTCTACTACGGGCCGCGCTTTTTTTTCTTCCCGTAACCTTCACTAAACAGGGCACTTCCCTTCCCCCCGCGCTTCTCGCGTCTCCCCCCCCCCCCCGTCGGACCCGGCCTCCCCCTTCTATGTTGCTTGCTGCCTCCGAGTTTCTCTCTCTGCTTCCCAGGGATTACAATTCCCCTCTGCTCGCTCCGGCCCGCGCCCAGGAATGTGCTGGAAAGATTTTTTTCCCCTTTTGCTCCCCTGCCTTATGAGGGCGCGTGTTCGAGTGTTCTTTTTTTTCACGACCACTGAACCGAAAACTTTCTCCTTAGTTCAGCGAAAGTTTATGGGCTGTCCCCTTTCGGGGGCGCCTTTCTTCCTCTTCCCTCCCACCTCCTTTCACGGCCCCTTTTCCTTATTGCCGAACGTTTTTCCCTGCCCCCAAACGGTAAATACCGTCCACCACCTTCCTCCCCTCTCCCTCCACTGTGAGATCACTCTTCTTCCCCCCCTAATTCTCGATATCTTTTACTACGCAGGTCCGCGCAGCTGCTCTTTCCCTTTCCCCCGGCTTTTTTCCTCGCCCTTTCATTTACCAGCGTTTGGTTGGGAAAAACAAACCCCCCCCCTTTTGAAGGATTCCAGGACCCAAAGAACAATTTTCCCTCTGGAGGATCTGCTCCCCTTCCCGGAACAATCCCCCAAATACCTGATTAAAACACAACCCCCCCACCCCCGGTTCAAAGACTTACCTCCTTCCCTCCCACGTGTCCGGGCACTCCCCTTTTTCCCCCCCCCAATTCGAAAATTGAAATTCTTCCCCTCCCACTCCGACGATACCCCCTCTTTTTTACCCAGCCTATTTCGCTCTCTTCTGCAGACCGGCCCCTGCCGCCTTCTTTTTCTTTTGAGGCCTTCTTCCCTTCTTCGCCAGATGATAGACCCCCCCCTTTGAACAGGAAAAAACCAACCCTCCAACTCCTGGGGCGGCTTCCCCCCCTCCTAAGTTAAGAGGGTCTCATGGCGACCCTCGCTCTCGCACTTTTCTGAAGTTTGGTGTTTTTCGGTTGGTTTCTCGAATCTAGATCCCCACTTTGCTTCTGGAACCCCCAGACCGCCATCCTGCCGACCCTTCCTTCGCATTAACGACCAAGCTTCCGCTTCCCTGGGGGGATCCTTGCCTGTCGGCTTTTTTTTTTTCCCCAAGCAAAAAATTCCCCTATTGCTCTGTCGTTTTCCCCCCAGGGAGGAGTAAGCGCTTTGCGATTGCAATTTTCCCCTCTGCTCCCTCCCTCTTGGATTGAGCCAGGACCTCGAAAAAATTGCCACTTCGCGCACTCCATTCCGGAGGGCTTTCCCATCCTTATGTATATTGACGCGATTCTTTTCTGACAAAAGCAACTGACTCCAACCCTTCACGAATTTTGAGGAAAATCGTGAGAGTGGAGATGCCTCCCCTTTTTGCGGAGAAGCCATTCCCACCCCCCCCCTTTCCCCCCCCTCAATTTTGTCCATCGTTTTCCCTTTTGAGCTGCTGGTGCCCCCCTGGCGTGGTGAAGGCAGCGCCCCTCGAAGAGGAAAAAATTTTTTTTTTTCTTCATCGAAAACAAGACGGCGTTTCCGCCGCAACTTCCCCCCCCTTTCTTTTCCCTTGCGTTTTTTGAGAAGCGGACTTTTCCCCCTTTTTCCAATGCCAGGTCCGGCTGCATGATTTCCCTTCACTATCTCAATCCTTTTTCCCCCTCCTTACTTGGCCCCCAAGTCCTCCCCCTGGCGCAAGTGAAAATCCCCCCTTCCCCCTCGCGGAAGTAAGGAAAGCCCCTTTTTTCCCCCCCACCCTGACGCGGCTGGAAATTCCCTTCATCATGAACTCGGAAACCAGGACACCCTTTTCCGCGATTGGTTAGCTTTGTTTTCCTTTTTTTTTTCCCCCGCAAATATAATGGGACACAGGCTCTTTCCCCACTCTTGCCGGCAATTCTGATGCTTTTTATTCTTCTTTTCGAGTGGTGGGAGGCATTTCCCCTTCCCCCCCCCTTCCTTTCCCTTT